>OGGS01001244.1_pt1 | contig 18727 bp, 15 predicted proteins | sample 1571281 | NCBI WGS metagenome assembly OGGS01 (sample SAMEA2582042, study PRJEB24529) | metagenome | biome: Human gut stool | place: China | collected 2011 | reverse complement strand
GCAGTGAGCATAAAATCATTAAACAAGTATTTCCCTATTTTTATATAATAATAGTTATCATTATTTACCGTCCTGCTGTCATAATAATCAGTCAGGCTTGATGTAATACTGATCATATCAAGTCCGATGGTTTCTTTAAAGAAATCCTGCACACTGTTTCCCAAGACCATCGTCAAACCCGCATTGAAAAGTGCGCCTTTTATAGCTTCGGTATTATCGCCTTCCGGATTAGCATGTAATGTCAGAAGCATGAGAATTTGGGAATCGTTCAGATATGGTTCACTGTGGAACTCTGTTTTCAGATTACCGGGAATTCCATCCATTTCCGCTGTAATATTGTAACTTCCTACTTTTGTTGTTCCTTTCATATGGATTGCGGGAAGGATATTTCCCTGCTCTCCATTCCAAGCCGCATATCCCGAAGAAATATTAAATTCCGTCATATTGACTTTAACGGTACCTTTTTCTACATTGACCTTCCCTATGACAGCAGGTGCACTGACAGGACCTTCTGCTTCTATATTTCCTGTCAGTCGCAAATCATAAAGAGAGCTGCTTTTTGCCCTGACGTTATCCCCGACAAGGACCTCCAGCTTTATCAAGGCCGGTATGGATGAACTGCCTGAATCTGAGAGCAATGTAAGCGGAAATTCAACAAGCGCATCATGAACATGAATATTACCCTCGATACCCGGTACGTCCATCACTTCACCAAGGCCAAAATCAGCATCTAAAGAGCCTTTATAGTAATCAGAATGTATATCGGGCGCATGGAGATGCGCTTCTCCATTATATGCAATAATAGCACCACGATCCCATTCCAATCCGCCTTTTACTGAGGATTTCCCCGTCCCAAAAACGGCATTCCCCTCCACAGTTGCGCTCTTTCCATCAAATTTCACATCCATATTTAAAGGAAAGATAGGATCGTGTAAAGTAAGCAATTCTATTCGTCCATTCTTTACGGAAACATCCCCCCTGAGTTCCGGATCATCCCAAGCCCCTGATACCTTCACATATCCTTTGATCGGACCCTCTGCTGAAGTTACCGGATTAAAGAACAGTGCCAGCGCATTCATATCTGCATGATCAAGATTGATATCTAAATCCAATGGCGCCGCATTGGCGGATGGAACACGCGTAAGCACATTAACAGGTATGGATCCTTTCATGCTTGCTTTATACGGATTTCTCCTTGCAAGAGCCTGGGAAATATAGATTACATCCCCTTCCGTATTCCCCATAAATGAAATATCATCAAAAGCATAGCCATTATAAACCGGATGATCAATACCTACAGAAAAGTCAATTTGCGGATTTTCTTTTGTGCCCTTTAAATCGACTGCTGCGGTCATTTTTCCATCTAAAGTTATATTTTCTTTCTCTGTCACCCGGGGTATCCAAGAAATGTCCATATTGCTGGCGGCCGCCTGAATATCAAAATCACCATTACTTGACATCCCGCCCTGAGCAGCTAAAATACCCTCTCCTACAGGAATATACAATTTTCGTATAGAAAGTGCATGGTTTATATAAGAGAAATCTATATCGCCTTCTCCCAGAACAGCATTTGCCAACTGCCCCCCATTCACTTTCGCACGAAATGTAATATTTGGGTCCTCCATTGTGCCGCTAAGAGACATCCCGCCATTTACAGTTCCGCTAATATTAGAAATCGGTAACCCCAAAAACCGGACGACCTCTGATATATCCCAATCATGAAATTCCAAATCGCCCGCTATAATTCCCGACTCTTCATTATATAGGCCTTTCCAGTTAAAAGCCCCTCCTCCTTGATGAAAATCCCCATCAGACACGGACAGTATATGATTCTCATATTGAATCCCCGCAGAAAGACTGCCAAGACGACCTTTACCGATTTGAATTTCACGGCTCTGTGCCATTCCTGTAAATGCGGGATTATCAGTCGTTCCGGAAACATGACCTTTCAATGTGGCTTTCCCGTTGAACCCCTTATCAGGCAAAAGCTCACCTACATCTATATCTGTCAGTGTGACATCCATATTCAGCGTATCTCCGATAATACTGCCATTAATCAAAGCCGTCCCATCATAAATATAGGCTAACCCGTCCTGAATGGTTATCTTTCCATCATCATAGGAATATTTCCCTGATACACTTTGGAATAATTGCCCTGCAACAGATCCGTCCCATGCAAGAAAGTCCCCCGACACGGATGGCTTCTCGGATGTTCCGGTGACATTCACCGTATTTTCAACCCATCCGGTAACAGGATATGACATACCTGCCATTTTCAGAATACTTTCTATACGAATTTTTTCACTTTCAATTCTTAAATTTAATTCGTGCGGCGTCTCTAATCCGACTGTCCCCTTTACATGATGACTGCCTTCCCCGTTTTTCCACACGAGAGAATCAATCCTCAAACTATCTTCCGCTCCGGTAAGATGTCCGTCTATAGTATCAAAAGCGGCATTATATATATGCCCGTCACGGGCATGAATCTCCCCTGTAAAAGAAGGAAGCGACTCTGACCCCGTAATCCGCATATCAAAAGAAGTTCTCCCCGCAATATTTATATCGACGAACTCAGAAAACTGCGCCATATCTAAATTCGTCCCCACAGCCCTGATACTCATATCATCTGCAGCATAAATACCATTTATGGAAAATATTCCCTCCCCCGATTGCCCATTCAAATAAGAAATCTCATATGTATCATCATGAGCCGCTATTTCACCGGCAATGGAATCCACACAAAGCCCATTAACTTCTACACCATCTCCGGTAAAAGTCGATGTCCATCTCCCATTTTTATAAATGCCTTCACCGGTAATAAAAGACGCACTATTCCCATTATATGAAATATTCTGTCCTTTTCCCGCTGCCCTTGCCGAATATAAAGTCATACTTCCATCAAAGTAATTACCTTGGGCAATAACCGACCCGTTTATAATCCCTGATAAATCATAGCCTAAAGGAATATCGCCTGCGGAAATATCCTCTGCAGTTATTTCACCATTAAAATCACCGGTTAAAAAACTGTACTTCCCTTTTCCTGTCACAGTTCCGCCGGCCATATGAATTATCAACGATGAAAGTGCCAGCGTCCTTTCACCATAATCAAAAGCTGCCGATCCGTCTTGTATTAAAACATTCCGGCAACAAACGTCTTTTACAGAGATTTTCCCTGCCAGTACCGGATTGGAAAGACTACCCCCTATATGCACATTTCCTGTAGCATACCCCTTAACGTCTTCCGTTAAAATAACTTTTGATGCATCTAAATAAGAAAAATTCACATTACCACTGATAAGAGGATCTTCGCCTTTCCAATTCATTGCTCCGCTGCCGGCAATAATCTGTCCATTCACTTTCCCTGAAAAATTTTCTATCTGAAGAACCCCATCACAAATATCAAAAAAGGCCGCCACATCCGTAAAAGCATAATTTTCATAGCTCACCGCAGTCTGATCAAGGCGACCTTTTACATGATAAGACAGGACGCCATCACTTCTCCAGATTCTGGCGCCCGTCACTTCTCCCATACCGTTTCTTATATCAAAAGAATGCACCGCTCCCGGCATTTTCTCAATCAGCGGCTTTAAAAACTGTAAAGATGCCGGTTCCGTCTGTATATTTCCTTCAAAATTATTTTCATCCGTATATGACAGATCCCCATCAAAAGGGACTTTCAAAAATTCTCCTGCCAGGGTTCCTTTGATTTTCTCATCTTCCCCCCTGGTAAGATCGCATTCTACCTTTTCAAAAGTGTAGATGTCTCCCGTCTGCGTTTCTACCTTGAGATCCCCGTTTTTCAAAGCTACGGAACCATGAAATTCTCCTGCAGATTCATCAGCAGAGTGCTTAACCAATTCCTGCACGTTCCACTGCCCGTCTTTTCTTTCACGCACAGTCATCATCGGTTCTTCCATAGTGATACCACTCACCACATTAAGAAGATCACCATCATGCATCAGATAATTATATAGAGCACCTGCTGACCAGCTGATTGTCACATTAGCAGACTTTAAAACATCTTTTCCCTCTTTATCCTTTAATTCCACAAAGTCAAAAGACAGATTATACCGGGGATCTAAATCCATTGTACGCCATACAAGTGTGCCATTGATTTTTTCCTTAACAGCATCTTGGATAACAGGCTCTAAATTTTGCACGACAATAGGCCGTATAAGAAGGTAGACCACGGCAAGCGCAAGAAAAATAATTGCACCAATCCCGTTTAACCACCATTTAATTTTATCGTTCAAAATAAACTCCTATCATGGATAATTTTGTGATAATTACTTTTTGGCAGTAAACTCCGGATGGATAACTGCCGGAATCCCCATGGCATTTTCAAGCGTAGCCAAACCGACATTGTAATTATATAATGCGGTAATATGATTTGTCCTCGCCTTATTTAAAGCAAGCTGGGCATCAAGAACATCCAAGTTGATTCCGACACCTGAACGATACCGGACCGTCGCAATCTTGTACGCCTCTTCCGCCTGTTCTACAGCAGCTTCTGTCGCACGAATCTGCTCCCTAGCAGATAAAATGTTTAAATAATCCTGTCTGATTTCAAGCTCTATCGATTCTCTTGCCTTTAATAAGGTTTCTTCCGCAGACTTCAAGCCGGAAGATGCACTCTTAATTTTTGCATCAGTCGTACCACCATCCCAAATACTCCAGCTCACCGTTCCTGTAACAGTCCAATCATCTTTATCCAGACCGCCAAGACCAGCCGTGTTCCAAGAATAACCGCCCCCTACAGCGACTGTGGGCATGTATCCCGCCTTTGCAATACGAACCTGTTCCTTGGCAATACGGACATTATAATCTGCTTTAATCAGTTCCCATCTGTACTTTTGCCCCATAGCAATAGCTTGTTCCAACGTAATATCAAAAGTTGGTTCCGGAAAATCTTTATCAATTGGGTTTAATTTCGTATTCATAGGAAGGCGCATGATATTATTCAAATTCGCTTCCGCTATATCACGAGAGTTTGCTGCTGCAATACTGTTCTGTTTTGCATTTGCAAGAGAAACATTTGACGAGAGAACATCCAGCTTTGCCACAACCCCCGCATCATACTGCTGTTTTACATTAGTCAGGTGCCCATCAAGGTTTGTAACCGATTCCATAGCTACATCCGCCAGTTTAATCATTTCTAAATACTGGTAGTATGCCTTAGCCGCTGCAAGCTTTGTTGCAGCTTCCGTTTGGTAAACGTTTATATGAGCCACATCTTCCGCATAACGGGCTGCATCAATCGCGCCTTCTACGGCTCCCCCTGTCCAAATCGGCCAAGATAACGTCAACCCCTGATTATATCCATGATTTGCACCGTAAAACCCTGCACTATTAGCAGAACCCGCTTTCACCTGGTTTCTTGCCCATTTATAAGATAATGATGGGTTTTTAGCCGCTGCCGCCTGGCTGACTGCAGTTTCCGCCTGTTCCAAAGACAATTCTGCCAACCGGATATCACGATTATTTTGAATGGCCGTAGAAACTGCACCCTTTAAATCTATATCTATATTAGATGTTTCTGCCTTTACCTTTTCCTCAGGCATCATATTATTTAAATTTTTCTGCAAAAGCATATTGTCAAAATTTACTTCTTTTGCAGAAACACTCTGTTTCATTTGGGCTTCAATCGCCTTTTCTGTCAGTTTCGGGTCAGTCGACAAACGAAGGCCCTCTCTCGCATCTGCAGTAATACCTGCTGATAAAGCTGACAATAACGCTATTGATAAAATTACACTCTTCTGCTTGTTCATATTTCTCTTCGCCCTTTCCAAAATCATTTTTTAATACGCATAGCCTAATCCGATATATTCACCTCCGCCATGACGACCATGAGGGAATATTGATTGCCCCACCGCATAAATGCCGGGATATGCTTCATAAGCCCCCCGCAGCCTGACAGTTAAATCATTCGGATCAAAGATATCTGCATCAAATTTCCACTTATCTTTTTTATAGGAAGCCCCGATACCCAATTTATTACGGATAATCCCGCCCCGGATATCGAATTTTCCCTTTTTCTGCCCATACTGCACATTATATACGCTGTCGTTGCCAAAAGACTCAACACCAAGAATTAAAGGGGAATCTCTGCCGATACGAAGCGATACATTGGGAGAAAAATCTTCTCTTTTCGTATTATATAATAATTCGCCCGACACAGACAAACTGCCGCCTGCCATAAGATTGTTTAATTTGTCAGAAACATTTTTTGCATCACCGGAAATTAATCTGGCATTTTCTGAAGCAACTGCCAAATTATCCATGATCTTTCTTGCATCCGCCACTGTTTTTCCATCACCATTCAGCTGGTATAGCATAGAATTCATCTGCGACGTGACACCCTGTATCTGATTGGCAATTTGTATCCCCTGCGCTGTCAATATAGTAAGATTTTCGGAAATAGCGTCAAAGTTGTTTAGGCTTCTCTTGACATTTTTTTGAGCTGCCGGATCGCCTACAATTGTATTGATTCCGTCAAGCATCACCTGCGCAGAAACCATGAGTTTATCCATTTTGTCCATTGCTGCATCAATCCCCGGCGCAGCCTGCCCCTGTACAGTCATCCCCTCACGCAAGTATCCCCGATCTTGATGTCCACCAACGACTTTGACAAACCGTCCGCCCATCACACTGCTGGTTTGGATAGAAAAATTCGCATCCTTTGGGACTTTTACGTCATCATAAAACCGAAGAACAAGCACAGCTTCTCCATTTTCGATAGAAATATGATCTACCATACCCACATCAACACCGGCATAATGAATAGGATTTCCCGGCTCGATCCCTTCTGCTTCCCGAAAATATGCTGTTACATGAAATCCGCTTTTGCCAAACAAAACAGCACTGCTTAGCTGAATTATAATCACGGAAAAAAGTAAAATTCCGATAAAGGAAAATACTCCTACTTTCGCTTCTTGTGACCATTTCAACTAAATTCACCCGCCCTTACCGTGTATTGTTCTGAAGGCAATGCATTCATAAACTGTTTAACTCTGTAATCCCTCGAGGATGCTAATGCTTCTGCCGTACCGACAGCTAAAAAGGAACCTTTATAAAGAAAAGCCATTCTATCAGCAACCATTTCCGCTGATTTCAGATCGTGAGTCACCACAATGCTGGTGACCTTCATTTCTTTTTGCATTTGTTTAATCAACAGACTAATATCGGTCGCACGAATCGGATCCAATCCTGCCGTAGGCTCATCATATAAAATAATTTGGGGATTTAGTGCAATGGCTCTGGCCAGACTCACACGCTTTTTCATACCGCCGGACAAATCGGCAGGCATTAAATCACCAACATCATCTAAGCCTACTAAATGCAGTTTTCCTTCCGTGATATTCTCTATTTCTTCTTCTGATAAATCGGTGTGCTGCCGAAGACCAAAAGCTACATTTTCCTTTACATTCATCGAATCAAAAAGAGCTGAATATTGAAATACCATTCCCATACGGCGTCGTTCCTCATTCATTTCCCGTTCTGTCAATGACGATATCTCTTTCCCATTGACTTTGATAGAACCGGAATCAGGTTTCAAAAGCCCTATAATCAACTTCAGGAGAGTTGATTTTCCGGATCCTGAAGCGCCGAGGATTACCATGGTTTCCCCATCATAAACCGTTAAATTAACGTCTTCCAATATTTTCCTTTCTCCAAAAGAAAGGCATATATGTTCTACTTCAATCATAGATATCCTCAAAATAAAATAGAAGACAGAAGATAATTAGCCGCAAAAATCATAATTATAGAATATACAACAGACTGGGTTGTCGCCCTCCCGACACCTTCCGCCCCTGCTTCACAGGTCATTCCGCGATCACATCCGACAAGTGCTACAATCATCCCAAATACGACAGATTTCATCACGCCGATAAGACTTCAATGGAATGGATAAAAACATAAGAAGAAACTCCATGAGTCAACGATGCTACAATCATACCGCCAAAAACACCAATAGAAACACCGAATACCGTCAAAATCGGCAGCATCGCCATACATGAGAGTAGCCGTGGAAGGACAAGATAGCCGACAGGGCTGACCGCCATGCATCGAAGAGCATCAATCTGCTCAGTCACGCGCATCGTCCCAATTTCTGCCGTAATAGCAGCACCCACGCGCCCCGCCAAAACAACTCCGCAAAGCACCGGCCCCAATTCGCGCCCCATTCCGATAGCTACAATTGCACCGACAGTAAACCCGGCGCCATATTTTGTCAGTTCTCCCGCAATCTGCACAGAAAGAACCATCCCCGTAAATAAAAGGGTCAACGCTACAATGGGAAATGACAGTACCCCCAAATCAAGACACTGCTTAATCGTTTCCCTAAAACGCAGATGATTTAACTCCTTACATGAGGAATTCAGGAGCAATATTACGGCGCCAAGCTGATGGAACAGACCAATGGTCTTGCTGCCAAGCAGTTCAAAAAATCCCACCGTAACACCTCTTTCTCCTAAACCTACAGGAATCCCTAATATAATACCTCAAAATATAGTTTGATACAATATTTTTGACTATACGTCATTTTTATTTTTTCCCCTTATTCCCGTTATCTTTAGGCCCCGGTGATGATTTTTCCGATTTATTTTTATCAGTATTCTCATTTGTTTTTTCACCGTCAATCAATTTCTTTTCCTCCGTCGTCATTTTGGCAGAAAGTTTTTTATTTGATTTAGCCAATTTTTTCAAAGCAGTATCCCTGTCCGATGGATTCATCACCTTGAACGTAAATTGCCCATCACCATAAATAACATAGTCCGTATCCACACGGCTTTTTGGTGATTCTTTATCAGTATCAAGGCCGGTTCCGCCTTCTTTCTTTTTTAAATCTACCGGATCTTTGCCCGCCGGTTTGTTTTGAATTTCCGCTTTCACTTTACCATCTTCCTCTTTCGAAACCATGCTGACATCCGGATCAATGATTTCTACCACAACCTGGTTGTTCTGATCTTCTTTCATCAGTTTTCCGTGAAGATCATCAAAATTCTTATAGCTGCGGAGACGGCTTAATATTTCTTCCGTTAGATTGTATTTCTGCTGCTGGAGCAGGTACGGTAATGGTACAACACCTCCACCACGTACTTCCAGCACCATATTCCCAAGCGGCTGATCTTCAGGCACATCAAAAGACAAATCTTTATAAAAGACCTCTCCGCGCCAAGGCTGGAGACGAGCACGGACATAAATTGTGTCTCCCGGACTTACCACAATAGGTGATGCGGATGCATCAAGGATTTTTGCTGTGTTCCTTTCCTGCGTCACTTCCATATCCATGGAAATATTTCTAAGAGCATAACTTTCAAACCGGTTTTGCTCCAAAAGTTTCACTATCTGATAAATCTCATCCACACTTCGTTCTGCAATATCGGTAGAAGACCAGTACATGTTTGTCCGGGTAAACGGTTTTTGCTTCATGTCTTTAGGGTGCAAAGTATAAGTAAACTTCACCGTCCCCTGTCCGCGGCGATCCATGGCCGTGCTGATTGCATTATAAACAGATGTAGCAGAAAGCGTAGGCAGCAAGGATTCATTTTGTATCATCCGAACATTTAAATCTTTTTCCACACCCGTATCTTTGTCTTTTACGAACGCATGAAGTGCCACAAAATCCGGAGATGTTCCGCTGATTCCACCGATTCCTGCGCCACGGTCCTGATTTACTGTACCAATTTCTGCGCCTACAGATCCCAATTTAAAGGGAATATTCTTGCTTGGAATTACAGTAAATATGTAAGAATTATGCATGAAATAACCGGTATTTCCCCGGCTCATGAAAGGATGCCCAAAAGCAAGCATTTGGTTTCCATCTACATAAGTAACCGTTCCAATCGCCCCTAATTTCAAATCTCCTGTCACCAAAGAAGCCGCCACTGCACCACCCGCCTCAAGCGGTCTTGCAACGGTATCCTGATCCACGGAGACGGCCGAAAAAGGAATCATATGGAAATCCTGCATCTTATCAGACAGATATTCCATGCCTCCCGCACTATATCCCGATGCCATAAGCGGCGTATCAATAGGGATTAGATCAGAAGACGGCCTTGGTATATAAGCGGACTTCTTATTATCGGTAAGCCAAAGCTCAAGCATATCTGAAATAGGAGTCACCATACCGATACGTCCCCCCGACTGCGGGAATCCATACGCAATGGCCCCCAAAAGTTTTCCGTTAATATAAACCGGACTTCCGCTCATTCCCTGAGCAATCCCTTCCGTCTTATCAATCAGATCCCCCGATACTTTTACAAGGATAAGATCCCCGCCCGTGGCGCCTTTCTGCTTCATTACACCAAGCACATCAACATCAAAGGTCTCTACTTGTGTTCCATGAACGACCGTTTTTGCATATCCATGCATCCCTTCACGCACTTCGGAAACAGGAAGAAATTCTTCTGCTGAAACAGCTGCCCAACCTGCAAACACCAGACATACTGATATAGCCAGTACTTTGTATTTTATTCTAAAACCGGACATTTTAAATTCTCCTAAGATAATCAGCGATATTCAATAACTGCCACGACATCCTGCTTATTCAGGCTTTGTCCTTTAACCACTTTGACTTCTTTAACGACACCATCAGCAGCAGCCCGAGATGCAGGTACCGCTCCGGCCAAAGAAGTTACTGTTACCAACACATCGCCTTCTTTTACGGCAGTTCCCGGTTCGACGACGGATACAACCGTTCCCGCCATAATTGCTTTTTCTTCTACCACCCCGGTAAAAGCATATACATATGCAGCACCTAAGATACTCGCAGCGGCAATAATCACCATTCCTATTTTTGTTGAATTTTTCATAATAGCCTCACTTTTATAAAAACTACTTTTTATTTTAACATTTTATAAGTATTTCACACTCAAAAGAAAGCATTCTTTACGAATTAAAGAAAAAGAACTATCCCAAGACAATTCTTTCCTGCTGTTAATGCAAATCCTGCAATGAATCACGAAAATAATCCATATACTCCAAGGCAGATCCTGCGCCTACTGCATTTACATAAGAAGGATGATCCGCCACATGTGCTTTCATGTCTGTTACTTTCAATACGAGCTCTTTTAATCCTTTCAGCTGCGCTACACCACCGATCAATACAATCCCATGTTCCCGGATATCTCCCAGGATTGCCGGCGGTGTCATTTGTATCACAGAAGTAATACCTGAAAATATCCTGTATAAAATCGGATTCAGCGCCTGGGCAACGATCTCCCCTGTTACAGCAATTTTCACAGGAAGTTCTGTAATTGTTGAGATACCGCAGACTTCACATATACGGGTATCGCGATTTAAATCCCATTCCACGCCAAGAGCCATTTTTAATGTTTCTGCCGCTTTCCGTCCAATACGAATATGGTATTTTTCCAAAATCACACTCATAATAGCTTCATCCATAAGCATTCCCGATTCTGTAGAAAAATGGCTATTTACTACACCATGCCTGGATACGACAGAAATTTTTGTCGATCCGCCGCCAATATCTACAATGAGCACACCTTGCATACGATCTAATTTTAAACCAAGCCCCATAACTGCTGCAATCGGCTGATCAATAAGTACTGTTTTTCTCGCTCCTACAGCTACAGCCGCTTCAAGAAGAGCCCTGCGCTGTACCTTTGAAATCCCCACCGGCACGCACATCAGTAAACGCGGGTGGAAAAATATACCTTTCAGATAGGACTGGTTAATCAGAGCGTTCATCAGATATGCTGCACTGTTATAATCAATGATTGCGCTGGTTTTAAGCGGGCGTATAAGCTGAAGCCCCTTAGGAAGACGGCCTTCCATTTCTCCCGCGCGAACACCATAAGCGAATATCTTTTTAGTATTTTCATTCTTTGCCACTACAGCAGCTTCAGGAAACACAAGACCTTTATTTTTTACATAAATAACTGCATTGGATGTCCCTAAATCAATACCTATATCTTCCGCGCCAAAAGCACCTACCCAATCAAGCAAAAGGGAACGTTGAAGATATGTATTTTTACTTCTCTCCCGTTTAGTCTTCGGTGACACGGACAATGTCAGCTCCTAACCCCTGTAATTTCTCCACAAGACGATCATAGCCGCGATCGATATGGTGAAGTTCCCCAATCTCGGTCTGCCCATGCGCCGCCAAGCCGGCCAAAGTCAGCGCTGCTCCGGCACGAAGATCTGTGGCTCTCACAAAAGCCCCCCGCAGAAACGGTACCCCTCTGATGCTGGCCGTACGGCCTTCTACCTGTATGGAAGCCCCCATACGCTGCAATTCACCTACATGCATAAATCTGTTTTCAAAAACAGTTTCCGTTACACGGCTTAAACCATCACCAATGGTCATCAGCGCCATAAATTGCGCCTGCAAATCCGTGGGAAACCCCGGATAAGGCAATGTCTTAATATCAGTGGAACGTATCTTACCATCACTAATGACCCGGACACTGTCAATATCTTTGACCACTTTTACTCCCGCCTCATTTAACTTCGCAAGCAGTGGTTTTAAATGTTCTGTAAGTACATTGGAAATCAATACATCACCACCGACCATTGCCGCTGCGATCATAAAGGTTCCCGCCTCAATACGGTCAGGAATAACCGTATGGTCTACGCCATACAGCTCTTTCACACCTTCAATGCGGATTACATTCGTACCTGCGCCTTTAATATTTGCACCCATTCCATTAAGAAATGTAACAAGATCAACAATTTCCGGTTCTTCTGCTGCATTTTCAATAATGGTGCGTCCCTTTGCTGTTACAGCTGCCATCAATATATTTTCCGTGGCACCTACACTGGGAAAATCCAGATAAATGGTATTTCCCTTTAATCCGCCGGGTGCCCATCCTTCCACATATCCGTTTCCTACATGAATTTCAGCTCCCATAGCCTCAAAAGCTTTTAGATGCAGGTCAATCGGGCGGCTTCCTATCATACAGCCACCGGGAAGAGCAATCCTCGCATGCCCCATCTTCGCAAGAAGGGGACCCATGACAAGAAAAGACGCCCTCATACGGCTCATCAGTTCATAAGAAGCTTCTGTTTTATTTACTTCAACCGCATCAAATGTAATACGCCCCTCTCCATGAGTTACTTTCACACCCAAAGATTCAAGGACGCTGCAAATCGTGGAAACATCATCCAAATGAGGGGCATCTACAATAGTCGCCGGTGTAACAGGAAGTAATGTCGCCACGATAATAGGCAAAATCGCATTTTTAGCACTGGATACACGCACAGTGCCGCGCAGAGAATGTCCTCCATGAATAATCAATTTTTCCAAAAAAATCACTCCATCATTTATAAAAAGCCATGGTTTACTTCGATTTTATTATTTCGATTTTATTATAAGGTAAAAATCATTCGTATCATAGCAAAATTCAAAAATCTTTTCAAGGAACCTGATAAATCGGCTTTCATCATAAAAGAAAAATAAAGGGCAGCCACCATACCGCCCTTTATCACTCCCTATTCTTCTGTACTTTTATGGTTTTCTGCCATCTTTTCTTCCAATTCAGTTGCCGCAATAGCACCCAGTATATCATGCCGTGTAATAATTCCTACAAGCCGGTTGGGCTTTTCGACAACCGGTACTGTTTTCAAATGTTCGTCAATCATAAGGTTCATGATTGTTTCCATATCTGTTTCCGGTGTCACACAGCGAACATCCTTTGTCATCAAATCCGCAGCCTGTGTCGCCAAAAGCTTTCTGAAAGATCTTTCATACCTGCCGAATCCGCAATAATAGATATTTGCACCTAAAATATCCAAATATGCCGGCACCTTAGGTTTCACTTTTTTATAAAGAAGATCACCTTCTGAAACAATTCCCAGCAACTCATTGTCGTCACCAACCACAGGAACAGCACTCACCGGGTGAGTAACAAATAATTTTACCAATTCATGAACAGTTACGTCAGGTGGAATGCTAAACACATACTTGGTCATAAAATCTTTCGCTTTGATTATTTTTTCCCCCATGATTATCCCTCCTGACATAATTTGAATTTGTATAGAAGAAAAACCTTCTTTTTATATCTTAAACAATTTTATCAAACTCCGCAAATAAACTTTAAATTTTTTTACAAATGGTATGGCTCATGATGAGTAATTTTTACAGCACGATAAAGCTGTTCAAACAGTATCAATCTCGCCATCTGATGTGTAAAAGTCATCGGCCCCATTGATAACTTAAGATCAGCACGCGCCTGGATATTTTTCCCATTACCATAGGGACCACCAATTATGAAATAAAAATGGCTCGTACCCATGATGGTCTTTTGCGCGATCCATGCGGCCAATTCTTCAGAAGAAACTTTCTTCCCATTCATGTCCAGCAGCACCACACAACCTGAGTCTTGAATTGATCTCAGAAGCTTTTCTCCCTCTTTTTCCAGCACCTTTCCTTTTACAGCCGCAGAAGGATTTTCCGGCATCTTTTCTTCATCACTCTCTAAAACATCCACTTTTACCACGGGCTTCAGACGTTTAGAGTATTCTTCAATACCCTCCCGCATCCATTTCTCTTTTATCTTTCCAATAGCCCGGATCGAGAATCTCATTACTGATCACTTTCAGATACCGATGACAAAAGAATTTCTGTTGTTTCGCTTCTGCCATTATGTTCATACACCAGGGAAATCTTGTCTCCAGGTTTATGAGCATCAATAATTTCCCTCATTTCTTTTACGGTATTGACGGTTTTGCCATCAATAGATAAAATATAATCTCCCACACGGACATCGGTTAAACTCAAGGGACTATTTTTCGCCACCTTCATAACAAGAATTCCCGATTCATGATCCCATTGGTATCCATAGCGGGCTGCAATATCCTTATCCGCCGCATAGACACCAAGATATGCCCTGACCACTTTGCCATTAGCAATAAGTTGTTCAATGACGCCTTTTGCCTGGTTAATAGGAATGGCAAATCCCATTCCCTCGATCCCCTCCTTGGATATCTTTGCACTATTAATCCCCACGACCTTCCCATCTGCCGTCACAAGGGCGCCGCCGGAATTCCCCGGATTGATAGCCGCATCAGTCTGAATTAATTTAAAACGCTGATCAATATCGTCAAGTGACCGGTTTAATGCACTGATAACACCAACCGTAACGGTCCCCTGAAATTCAAGACCGAGGGGATTCCCTATAGCAATCGCAGTTTCCCCTATCTGAAGTGCGTCAGAATCACCAAGGACCGCCACAGGCAAGCTATCGCTGCCATCAATTTTTACCACCGCCAAATCAGTAGACGCATCGGTTCCCACTACTTTGCCGGGGACAGTCTGCCCATTGGAAAGAGAAACGTTAACTTCTTTGCTGCCTGACACGACGTGATTATTTGTAACAATATATCCATTCTTGTCAAAAATAACACCGGAGCCGACACTCTGCCCCACCGCCACACGGCGGTTAAAAATATCCTTATCATAAACCCGCGTCGTGATCCCAACAACAGCCGGACCAACCTCTTTGACCGCCTGTACAACAGCCGTATTTCTGATTGCCGGCAGCTCCTCCACTTTTTTCTGTTCTGTCTGTGGAAAGGAATAAGAAGATTCCGCTTTGTTTCCCTGCTTGTTTCCCGGAATAATATCACCGAAGAAACATCCCCCTATGAAACCGGTAATCAAAAGAACCACTGCCGCGGCCGCCAGTTTTTTCCGCCCTGAAGAGAACTTATCCGTCTGCAATTCTATATTTTTCCCCTGTTCTTTTAATTGTCTGTCCAGTTCTTCTCTGTCCATATTTATGACCTCACAATATTCAAAAAATATTTTATAGTGTTTTCATTATATCATAAATGGTTTTCCCGTTCCAAAAGCACAAAAAAGAGAATCCCCCGAAAAGGACTCCCTTTTATCTTATTTTGCAAAATCGATAGCCCGTGTTTCTCGAATAATAACTACCTTCACCTGCCCCGGATACTGCAGCTCCTTCTCAATTTGCTGGGCAATATCATGGGAAAGAATCACAGCCTGGTCTTCATTAACCTTTTCAGGCTTTACAATGACTCTGATTTCACGGCCTGCCTGGATAGCATAACAACTGGATACCCCCGGATATGAACGGGCAATATCTTCCAATTTCGTCAGTCTCTTGATATAATTTTCAAGCGTCTCCCTCCTGGCACCCGGTCTAGCCGCAGAAACAGCATCAGCCGCCGCTACAAGAACCGCCTCTACGCATACAGCCTCCGTGTCGCCATGATGTGATGCGATAGCATTGATGACCTGCATCGGTTCATGATATTTCTGTGCCAGTTCCACGCCAAGTTCCACGTGGGTGCCCTCTTGTTCACGATCTACCGCTTTACCAATATCATGGAGCAAGCCAGCCCGTTTTGCCATATCCGCGTCTGCACCGACTTCCGCTGCAAGAATACCTGCAAAATAGGAAGTATCGATACAGTGCTGGAGAACGTTTTGTCCATAACTCGTTCTATATTTCAAACGCCCCAGTATCTTAATCAGATCAGGATGCATGCCGCTAATTCCACACTGGAGTACCGCTTCTTCACCGGCCTCACGAATCGCTTTATCCACTTCTTTCTTTGTCTTTGCCACAACTTCCTCAATTCTTGCAGGATGGATTCGTCCATCTTTCACAAGACTTTCCAGGGACAATCTGGCAATTTCACGGCGAATCGGATCGAAACAGGACAGAATAACCGCTTCAGGTGTATCATCAATAATCAAATCAACACCGGTCAATGTTTCAATTGCGCGTATATTCCGCCCTTCACGTCCGATAATACGTCCCTTCATTTCTTCATTCGGCAGGGAAACTACCGAAACCGTTGTTTCAGAAACTGTATCAGCAGCGTTTCTTTGAATAGCAGCTGCTATAATTTCACGCGCTTTGTTATCAGAAGTCAGCTTGATTTCTTCTTCTGCCGCCCTGATACGGACCGCCTTTTCATGTGCCAACTCATCATTAACGCGGGCAAGAATCATTTCCTTCGCCTGATCACGGGTAAGATGTGAAATTTCTTCCAGCTTCGTCTGCTGCATAACACATAAATTATCCACTTTTTCTTTCTGTGCCTTCAGCTGGGTTTCCTTCTTTGCCAACACACTTTCCCGCTGTTCCAGATTACTGCTTCTTGCGTCCAAATTACTTTCCTTCTGAACCAGACGCTGCTCATAACGCTGCAATTCATCGCGGCGCCCCTTATGCTCCTGTTCTACCTCTTCACGGAGTTTATGAAGCTCTTCTCTGGTTTGTACAATCGTCTCTTTTTTCAGCGTCTCCGCTTCACGCAAAGCATTTTCTCTTTCTTTTTCCGCCGATGCAACAAGCTGTGCAGCTTTTTCTTCAGCAGAACCGATCCTTGCTTCAGCAATACGTCTGCGGAGTAAGTATCCTATACCAGCACCAATTACAGCTGCAATAATCCCTGCTATGATAACGTACAATAAGATTTCATCTTTCTCCAAGTTTTTCACCTCTTTTCTTCATATATTTTAGTTTCAATTGGAAATAAACACTAAAAAAGTACAATCTTTCGATTGACTAATTCAATTTTAGAATCTTTGCAATTTATTGTCAAGATGGAAAACTCCCAAAAATCCGATAAATACGAATATTCCAAAACTATATTTTCGGTTTATCCTCAATAAATTGCAGACAAGCCGCTTGCTTATACCCAAAATTTCCGCTTTCCCTTTTTCATGAATGACTCCTGCCTCCACCGGTCATCGACCAGATAAGAAGGGCACCAAAAGCAACCCACGACATAGAATGAGTGAGTATGCCCAAGTCTGTCAGAATATTAATTATCGTAAGCCCTGCCATAAAAAGTATATTAGACCGGAAGTCTGAAAATCGGTCACGCCGAAGTATAAACCAAGAAGCCGCTAAAATCAGCAGGTTCACAGCAATAACCGCTTCGAAATAAAATAAGAGTGGTACCATCTGTAAGATAAAACTTCCTGCAAACATGAGCAGCATAATATAAATCCATGTATAAGTCATTTTACTTCTCCCACATAAACATCGCCCTCCGCCTTCGGTATCCATAAGGGAATATCGGGAAATCGCCAGCGGAATTCGTAAGACGGCGACCAACGGATTCCAAATGCATGCATTGGTACCAATGCTGTACTCACATCGAATTTCTCCAAAAATGCTTTGACTCCCCATTCTCTTGCCACCGCCTGTCGGGCATCCACCGGGAAAAACACGATATTCATGGATACCCGGGGAATCCGTTCCAATTCTTTAAAATACTCATCGCGTGCTGCCAGATTATCAGAATCTCCTTCCCCGGCCCAGTGCCACCAGTTCAAATCACCTGCGTGGAAAACAGAAGCTTTCGGATGGTTAATTAAAAATGATCCCCCCGCATCAGTGGATCCGAACATCTTGATTCGAAAATATTTTGTCACCATAAAATCTCCCACTTCCATGCAGTGGAGCATCTCATGATTTCTAAGCGTCAGTGTGCAGTCACGATGGATGAAATATCCTTCTGCCCGGCTTTCGAACCGATTAGTCTCAGGATTAAAGTGATCCGCATGAAAATGACTCACAAAAAAATACAGCGGTTTTGATGAGACCTCACAAAGGTCATCCAACTTTCCTTCAGGATCCATGTAGTAATCAAAAACAAGAATACAGTCTTCCAGCTCACAGATGAACCCGCTATGGTGAAGATAGGTAATTTTAAATGTCCCCAAGACAACCTCCACAAAACAGAACTTATGTTTTCTATCGAAATATTTTTATAACAC
>OGGS01001221.1_pt1 | contig 19067 bp, 14 predicted proteins | sample 1571281 | NCBI WGS metagenome assembly OGGS01 (sample SAMEA2582042, study PRJEB24529) | metagenome | biome: Human gut stool | place: China | collected 2011 | reverse complement strand
GGTGCGTGCGCGTGGCAGCTATGCCCCACGGGCGGGCTGATGCCGTAAGCCCGCAGGCGTTCGCGCGCGTCGGCGGTCATCCAGTCGGTGGTCCATGCCGGGTCGAGTTGCAGCACAACCTGAACGGGGGTAAACCCGTTGGTTGTCATTGCCTCACGTATCGCGCCAATCAAATGTTCCGTTGCCGGACAACCGGAATATGTCGGCGTAAAGCCGATCACCCATCCTTCTCCCATCTGTGTCACATTACGCACCATGCCTAAATCAGTAATGGTCAGCACCGGGATCTCCGGGTCCGGGATCTGGCTGAGTAGCGCCCATATCTCATGAACCTGTGGCGGTGCAATGGTGGCCAGACGTTGCATACCCATCTCCTCTGTTACCATTGCTGACCGGGCAAGACACGCTGGAGATACTGCATTTCTGCCAGCATGGGTCCAAGGTGTTCGGTATGCAGTCCTTTTTTACCGCCAGTGCGATACGCCTGCTCTTGCGGTACGTTCAATGTGGCTTCGTTGATCCCGGCAAAAACTTCGGCTTCCCACGCTGCGCGTAAAGTGCGTGGATCAACCGCAATACCCTCTTCACTCAGTGCAATATCAATCTCGTCGGCATCGAACAGTTCGGCAGTAAAACGCCACAACTTGTCGATGGCCTGCTGCATCTTTTGCCCTGATACGTCAGTACCATTGCCCAGTCGCTCCAGCCAGCCACGACTAAAACGCAGGTGATAGCGCGCTTCTTTAATTGCTTTGGCAGAAATCGCCGCCAGTTGCGGATCACGGCTTTCCATCAGACGGGTAAAGAGCGCCACATGCCATGCATCGATGAAATACTGGCGTGCAATGGTGTCGGCAAAATTGCCGTTTGGTTGTTCAACCAACAATAAGTTGCTGAACTGGCGCTCGTCTCGGGTGAAGGCCAGGGTATCTTCATCGCCTTCTCCCGCTAATTCAGCGGCATACGATAAGAAGTTGCGTGCCTGACCTAATAAATCGAGGCCAATGTTTGCCAGTGCGAGATCGATTTCCAGTTCCGGTGCGTGACCGCACCATTCCCCCAACCGCTGGGAGAGCACCAGGCAGTTATCGCCCAGGCGCAAGGTGTAAGCCGTTAACTGATTCATTTCCGACCTCACATGTGCTCAATGCCATCAGGGATGGTGTAAAACGTTGGATGGCGATAGACCTTGCTTTCAGCCGGATCAAAAAATTCACCGCGTTCTTCCGGTTGCGAGGCAACAATTTCACTCGCCTTCACCACCCAAATTGAACATCCTTCGCTACGACGGGTGTAAGCATCACGGGCATTTTCCAGTGCCATCCGCTCATCGGCAGCATGTAAACTGCCAACATGGCGGTGTGATAAGCCCTGTTTGCCACGCACGAAAACTTCGTATAACGGCCAGTAAACATTACTCATTTTGAATCTCCTTATGCGACCTTACGGGCATGTTGTTTTTGTGCATGGGCCAGCGCTGCTTCCCGTACCCAGGTACCTTCTTCCCAGGCTTTACGTTTGGCGTCGAGCCTCTCCTGATTACAAATTCCGCGACCGTTAATTACTTCGTTAAACTCCTGCCAGTCGATCTCACCAAAGCGGTAGTGACCGCTTTCAGTGTCAAAATGCAGATCCGGGTCAGGAACGGTCATACCGAGCATTTCAACCTGTGGAACGGTGTTATCCACGAAACGCTGGCGGAGTTCGTCGTTGGTGAAACGTTTGATTTTCCAGGTGAGACTTCTGGCGCTGTTTGGCGAGTTATCATCGTTTGGCCCGAACATCATTAAGGCTGGCCACCAGAAACGGTTAATGGCGTCTTGCAACATCTGCTTTTGAGCTTCGCTGCCCTGCGCCAGTGCCATGCAGGCTTCAAACCCCTGACGCTGGTGAAAACTCTCTTCTTTGCAGATTTTCACCATTGCTCTGGCATACGGGCCATAAGAAGTGCGGCATAACGCCACCTGATTGACGATCGCTGCGCCATCCACCAGCCAGCCGATAACGCCGATATCAGCCCAACTCAATGTCGGATAATTAAAGATGGAGGAATATTTCATCCGTCCGTCGAGCATTTTTTGGTAGATGTCTTCTCTGGCACAGCCCAGTGTTTCGGCGGCGCTATAGAGATACAGACCATGACCGGCTTCATCCTGCACTTTGGCCAACAGAATGGCTTTACGCCGCAAGGTTGGTGCGCGAGTGATCCAGTTACCTTCAGGCAACATACCAACAATCTCGGAGTGCGCATGCTGCCCAATCTGGCGGATCAATGTCTTTCGGTAAGCATCGGGCATCCAGTCCTGTGGCTCGATAGCCGTTTCCTGGGCTATCCGTTGCTCAAAGCGTTCTTCTTGGGTCACGTCATCACCTTTACGATTCCAGTTTTCGTGAATTAATTAAAAACACGAATCACGTTGTTTTATGAAAGTTACACAATGGTTAACTAAAATCACAAATTTTGTATGTTTGAACTGTGACGGATTTCGCACCCTATTTTTATAAATCATTATTTATCAGTGCATTAATGTTTTCCGCAGTTGCTATACAGATCGCATAGTTAACATTTCGTTAAAAGATCCCTTGCTTTTTATGATTCGCGATTTAACTATTAGCAACAGAAATGTGAAACATCTGGAGAGTAGCGATGCAGCAGTTAGCCAGTTTCTTATCCGGTACCTGGCAGTCTGGCCGGGGCCGTAGCCGTTTGATTCACCACGCTATTAGCGGCGAGGCGTTATGGGAAGTGACCAGTGAAGGTCTTGATATGGCGGCTGCCCGCCAGTTTGCCATTGAAAAAGGTGCCCCCGCCCTTCGCGCTATGACCTTTATCGAACGTGCGGCGATGCTTAAAGCGGTCGCTAAACATCTGCTGAGTGAAAAAGAGCGTTTCTATGCTCTTTCTGCGCAAACAGGCGCAACGCGGGCAGACAGTTGGGTTGATATTGAAGGTGGCATTGGGACGTTATTTACTTACGCCAGCCTCGGTAGCCGGGAGCTGCCTGACGATACGCTGTGGCCGGAAGATGAATTGATCCCCTTATCGAAAGAAGGTGGATTTGCCGCGCGCCATTTACTGACCTCAAAGTCAGGCGTGGCAGTGCATATTAACGCCTTTAACTTCCCCTGCTGGGGAATGCTGGAAAAGCTGGCACCAACGTGGCTGGGCGGAATGCCAGCCATCATCAAACCAGCTACCGCGACGGCCCAACTGACTCAGGCGATGGTGAAATCAATTGTCGATAGTGGTCTTGTTCCCGAAGGCGCAATTAGTCTGATCTGCGGTAGTGCTGGCGACTTGTTGGATCATCTGGACAGCCAGGATGTGGTGACTTTCACGGGGTCAGCGGCGACCGGACAGATGCTGCGAGTTCAGCCAAATATCGTCGCCAAATCTATCCCCTTCACTATGGAAGCTGATTCCCTGAACTGCTGCGTACTGGGCGAAGATGTCACCCCGGATCAACCGGAGTTTGCGCTGTTTATTCGTGAAGTTGTGCGTGAGATGACCACAAAAGCCGGGCAAAAATGTACGGCAATCCGGCGGATTATTGTGCCGCAGGCATTGGTTAATGCTGTCAGTGATGCTCTGGTTGCGCGATTACAGAAAGTCGTGGTCGGTGATCCTGCTCAGGAAGGCGTGAAAATGGGCGCACTGGTAAATGCTGAGCAGCGTGCCGATGTGCAGGAAAAAGTGAACATATTGCTGGCTGCAGGATGCGAGATTCGCCTCGGTGGTCAGGCGGATTTATCTGCTGCGGGTGCCTTCTTCCCGCCAACCTTATTGTACTGTCCGCAGCCGGATGAAACACCGGCGGTACATGCAACAGAAGCCTTTGGCCCTGTCGCAACGCTGATGCCAGCACAAAACCAGCGACATGCTCTGCAACTGGCTTGTGCAGGCGGCGGTAGCCTTGCGGGAACGCTGGTGACGGCTGATCCGCAAATTGCGCGTCAGTTTATTGCCGACGCGGCACGTACGCATGGGCGAATTCAGATCCTCAATGAAGAGTCGGCAAAAGAATCCACCGGGCATGGCTCCCCACTGCCACAACTGGTACATGGTGGGCCTGGTCGCGCAGGAGGCGGTGAAGAATTAGGCGGTTTACGAGCGGTGAAACATTACATGCAGCGAACCGCTGTTCAGGGTAGTCCGACGATGCTTGCCGCTATCAGTAAACAGTGGGTGCGCGGTGCGAAAGTCGAAGAAGATCGTATTCATCCGTTCCGCAAATATTTTGAGGAGCTACAACCAGGCGACAGCCTGTTGACTCCCCGCCGCACAATGACAGAGGCCGATATTGTTAACTTTGCTTGCCTCAGCGGCGATCATTTCTATGCACATATGGATAAGATTGCTGCTGCCGAATCTATTTTCGGTGAGCGGGTGGTGCATGGGTATTTTGTGCTTTCTGCGGCTGCGGGTCTGTTTGTCGATGCCGGTGTCGGTCCGGTCATTGCTAACTACGGGCTGGAAAGCTTGCGTTTTATCGAACCCGTAAAGCCAGGCGATACCATCCAGGTGCGTCTCACCTGTAAGCGCAAGACGCTGAAAAAACAGCGTAGCGCAGAAGAAAAACCAACAGGTGTGGTGGAATGGGCTGTAGAGGTATTCAATCAGCATCAAACCCCGGTGGCGCTGTATTCAATTCTGACGCTGGTGGCCAGGCAGCACGGTGATTTTGTCGATTAATCGGTGAATGAAGGGCAACGGCGAATAGTTGCCCTTTTATTTCACTAAGTTTTGTGACGTTGTCACATTATGCATGATGTGTACATCTATTTTCAGGGCATCCACTGTATGAAAAGCTGGCACACCTGCCAAACAACCTGGCAGGTGCAGGCAATCCCCTTTGCATCAGTACTGATAATGTGAACCTGACTAAACCGCCCACAGAGCGCGGTTGCTAACAAGAACACAACATCTGACGAGGTTAATAATGGGAAGCCCCTCTCTGTATTCTGCCCGTAAAACAACCCTGGCGTTGGCAGTCGCCTTAAGTTTCGCCTGGCAAGCGCCGGTATTTGCCCACGGTGGTGAAGCGCATATGGTGCCAATGGATAAAACGCTTAAAGAATTTGGTGCCGATGTGCAGTGGGACGACTACGCCCAGCTCTTTACCCTGATTAAAGATGGCGCGTACGTGAAAGTGAAGCCTGGTGCGCAAACAGCAATTGTTAATGGTCAGCCTCTGGCACTGCAAGTACCGGTAGTGATGAAAGACAATAAAGCCTGGGTTTCTGACACCTTTATTAACGATGTTTTCCAGTCCGGGCTGGATCAAACCTTTCAGGTAGAAAAGCGCCCTCACCCACTTAATGCGCTAACTGCGGACGAAATTAAACAGGCCGTTGAAATTGTTAAAGCTTCCGCGGACTTCAAACCCAATACCCGTTTTACTGAGATCTCCCTGCTACCGCCAGATAAAGAAGCTGTCTGGGCGTTTGCGCTGGAAAACAAACCGGTTGACCAGCCGCGCAAAGCCGACGTCATTATGCTCGACGGCAAACATATCATCGAAGCGGTGGTGGATCTGCAAAACAACAAACTGCTCTCCTGGCAACCCATTAAAGACGCCCACGGTATGGTGTTGCTGGATGATTTCGCCAGTGTGCAGAACATTATTAACAACAGTGAAGAATTTGCCGCTGCCGTGAAGAAACGCGGTATTACTGATGCGAAAAAAGTGATTACCACGCCGCTGACCGTAGGTTATTTCGATGGTAAAGATGGCCTGAAACAAGATGCCCGGTTGCTCAAAGTCATCAGCTATCTTGATGTCGGTGATGGCAACTACTGGGCACATCCCATCGAAAACCTGGTGGCGGTCGTTGATTTAGAACAGAAAAAAATCGTTAAGATTGAAGAAGGTCCGGTAGTTCCGGTGCCAATGACCGCACGCCCATTTGATGGCCGTGACCGCGTTGCTCCGGCAGTTAAGCCTATGCAAATCATTGAGCCTGAAGGTAAAAATTACACCATTACTGGCGATATGATTCACTGGCGGAACTGGGATTTTCACCTCAGCATGAACTCTCGCGTCGGGCCGATGATCTCCACCGTGACTTATAACGACAATGGCACCAAACGCAAAGTCATGTACGAAGGTTCTCTCGGCGGCATGATTGTGCCTTACGGTGATCCTGATATTGGCTGGTACTTTAAAGCGTATCTGGACTCTGGTGACTACGGTATGGGCACGCTAACCTCACCAATTGCTCGTGGTAAAGATGCCCCGTCTAACGCAGTGCTCCTTAATGAAACCATCGCCGACTACACTGGCGTGCCGATGGAGATCCCTCGCGCTATCGCGGTATTTGAACGTTATGCCGGGCCGGAGTATAAGCATCAGGAAATGGGCCAGCCCAACGTCAGTACCGAACGCCGGGAGTTAGTGGTGCGCTGGATCAGTACAGTGGGTAACTATGACTACATTTTTGACTGGATCTTCCATGAAAACGGCACTATTGGCATCGATGCCGGTGCTACGGGCATCGAAGCGGTGAAAGGTGTTAAAGCGAAAACCATGCACGATGAGACGGCGAAAGATGACACGCGCTACGGCACGCTTATCGATCACAATATCGTGGGTACTACACACCAACATATTTATAATTTCCGCCTCGATCTGGATGTAGATGGCGAGAATAACAGCCTGGTGGCGATGGACCCAGTGGTAAAACCGAATACTGCCGGTGGCCCACGCACCAGTACCATGCAAGTTAATCAGTACAACATCGGCAATGAACAGGATGCCGCACAGAAATTTGATCCGGGCACGATTCGTCTGTTGAGTAACCCGAACAAAGAGAACCGCATGGGCAATCCGGTTTCCTATCAAATTATTCCTTATGCAGGTGGTACTCACCCGGTAGCAAAAGGTGCCCAGTTCGCGCCGGACGAGTGGATCTATCATCGTTTAAGCTTTATGGACAAGCAGCTCTGGGTAACGCGTTATCATCCTGGCGAGCGTTTCCCGGAAGGCAAATATCCGAACCGTTCTACTCATGACACCGGTCTTGGACAATACAGTAAAGATAACGAGTCGCTGGACAACACCGACGCCGTTGTCTGGATGACCACCGGCACCACACATGTGGCCCGCGCCGAAGAGTGGCCGATTATGCCGACCGAATGGGTACATACTCTGCTGAAACCATGGAACTTCTTTGACGAAACGCCAACGCTAGGGGCGCTGAAGAAAGATAAGTGATTGTTTCAGACAAAAAAACGGCACCAGGTGCCGTTTTTTACTTATGAGCGAACCAGATTAATACCGTACACACACCGACTTAGTTTCACACCAACCGTCCAGCCAGTCGGGGCCAAAATCACGGCCCGTTCCTGACTGCTTCATCCCACCAAACGGTAAGTTAGCGTCAATTAAGGTATGGCTGTTTACCCACACCGTCCCTGCCTGTAAGCGATCGCTATATTCCAGAGCCTGGGAGAGATTTTGCGTCCAGACACTGGCAGTTAAGCCATATTCCGTGTCGTTTGCCAGTTGTAACGCCTCTTCTCCATCCGCTACTCGCACCAGGTTTACCACCGGACCAAACACCTCTTCACGAGTTAAGCGCAATTTAGCATCGGGATTTACCACCAGCGTTGGCGCAACATAATACCCCTCTCCGGCTGGTCCATTCGACCCGCGAATCAGCTCTGCTTGCTGTGCCTGCGCATCGTCGAGGAATGAACACACTTTGTCGCAGTGCGCACGAGAAACCAAAGGGTTAATCTGTGCAACAGGTGACATCCCCGGTCCCACTTGCAACGATTTTACCGCCTGCTCAAATCCACTAACCAGCGTGTCAAACAACGGCGCTTCAATATAAATTCGCGAACTGGCGGCGCATACTTGCCCTTGATTCAGGAAGCTTCCGGTCATCAAGCCTTCAATAACCCATTGCGGATCAGCATCTTTTAATACAATTGCCGGGTTTTTACCGCCCAGTTCCAGCGTTACACGCGTTAAGTGATCAGCAGCAGTTCTGGCAATACCTTTTCCCGTCGCGGTTGAACCGGTAAAACTGATTTTCGCAACATGAGGATGTGACGTCAGGGCCGCGCCGCATACAGCACCTGACCCGGTGACGACATTAAAAACGCCATCAGGGATACCAGCCTCGCTGGCCAGTTCCGCCACGCGCAACATCGTCAGTGGCGTGGTTTCCGAAGGCTTAATCACGATTGAACAGCCTGCTGCCAGTGCTGGCATCACCTTCCACATACCAATCATCAACGGAAAGTTCCATGGCACAATTCCCGCCACTACGCCAACCGGCTCTTTACGCGTCCAGGCCTGATAACGCGCCCCCTGGGGTAAGGGAATCGACAAGTCCAGCGTTTTACCCGCGATTTTGGTCGTTAACCCGGCGGTATAACGCATCCAGTTCAGCGTACAGCCCACTTCAAAAGCACGGGAAATGGCAATTGACTTGCCTTGCTCCAGGGTTTCCAGTTGCGCCAGCTCCTCACTGTGCTGCTCCACCAGATCAGCAAAACGTAGCAGAATACGTTCACGCTCTGCGGGTAATCGCCCGGCCCAGCGACGCGAGACAAAGGCCCGCCAGGCAGACATGACTGCGTTATCTACATCCGCTTCGTTGGCATCAGCAGTAGACGCAATTTCTTGCCCGGTGGCCGGATCAAAGATCGCCAATCGTTTTTCACTTTGTGCGGGGCCAGGACGACCATCAATATAAAGACCGTGTTGACGATCGAGAAACTGTTGGACCTGGCTTAATACTGCTACATGCGGCTCTGTCATCACTTTTCCTTATTATTTACCCAGTGTGATTTCAGTGTACGCAGCGACAAGAAAAGTCACTTTTTTCGCTGTGACATTCGCTTTGTCAGCTGTGACAAGCTCCGCAAATCGTGACAATAACCGCTTATGTCTCTATGCCTGACAAGACTTATTTCCTATAGTCAGGCTCATTAGCTTCGTTTATTGCAACACAAATGCAACAATAAAAATACATTTCACAGAGCGAAAACGTGCCATGAACCCCGCAGTGGATAATGAGTTTCAGCAATGGCTTTCCCAAATCAATCAGGTATGCGGAAATTTTACCGGACGCCTGCTGACTGAGCGTTACACGGGTGTACTGGACACGCATTTTGCCAAAGGACTAAAGCTGAGTACCGTGACAACCAGCGGGGTGAATTTATCCCGCACCTGGCAGGAAGTAAAAGGCAGCGACGATGCCTGGTTTTACACCGTTTTTCAGCTTAGTGGTCAGGCAATAATGGAGCAGGATGAGCGTCAGGTGCAGATTGGCGCTGGCGATATTACGTTACTCGATGCCTCACGCCCCTGTTCGCTTTACTGGCAGGAGTCTTCTAAACAGATTTCATTACTTTTGCCACGCACTCTGCTGGAACAATATTTTCCCCATCAAAAACCTGTCTGCGCAGAAAGACTGGACGCTGACTTACCCATGGTGCAACTCAGTCATCGCCTGTTACAGGAGAGCATGAATAATCCGGCACTTTCTGAAACAGAAAGTGAAGCTGCGCTACAGGCGATGGTGTGTCTGCTGCGCCCGGTACTTCATCAGCGGGAATCTGTTCAACCTCGTCGTGAACGTCAGTTTCAAAAAGTGGTTACGTTGATAGACGATAATATTCGCGAAGAGATATTACGCCCGGAGCGGATAGCCGGAGAGACAGGTATGTCAGTACGTAGTTTGTACCGAATGTTTGCCGATAAAGGTTTGGTGGTCGCGCAATATATTCGTAACCGTCGTCTCGATTTTTGTGCAGATGCGATTCGCCATGCCGAAGATGATGAAAAACTGGCAGGCATCGGCTTTCATTGGGTATTTTCTGACCAGAGTCATTTTTCAACGGTATTTAAGCAACGCTTTGGGATGACGCCAGGCGAGTATCGACGTAAATTCCGCTAACTAATTGGCGTTGCATGTACTGCAACGCCAATTAGTTAAAACAGATATTTGACTATGCATTTTTCAGGGCAAAAGGCAATTTGACAGGAGTTTTTGAATATTCACCTTGTTTCCGGAAAATAGATTAATCGCTTTCTCCTGTAGCGTTATCCCGATATTGCGGTTTTGCTATTAAGATTTTCGCATCCATTTACCGTTTATCCCTTGTACATATTCCCCCGGTTTGGCCCGAGCTACGAGCTTTTGCCCGGCGAGTTTCGCGATATCATCTACCGACACATTATTTTGCTTTGCCAGTTGTTGGTAACTCGCTTTACGTTCGGCATTAATGTCGGTTACTAATTTCTCTGTTTCAGCATCCGTTTTCAGCGCAACCAAATAACCATAAAATGTTTCACCTACTCGCCCCTGAGTTCTGGCTTCATCCAGAGTCAATGCCATTACATTGCTGCTTACCAGCCCAACAAGAAACGCACAAAGAAGTAATGTTTTCTTCATCATCACCTCAGAAAAGATCGCTACGAGTTTCAAGCAGCTCTTCGACATCTTTGTCTGCCTTGATGATGATCTCATGCTCAATTTTAACGTTCATATTGATAGTGATCGGTTCCTTAGGTGCAGCGACTTCAATGCGAGGCGTACAGCCAACCAGCATAAAAGATGACGTCAACGCAGCCAGTAAAATTTTCATTGTTTTTCCTCACACTCTTTTCCTTGCGGACAGTCATTTCCCGGCAGACGTGCGTTCTGCTCCAGCCATGCCTGGAGATTATCGCCAAAGCGTAAACTGCGCCACAGCGTAAAAATATTCTCTTCATGATGGTAATTAAGGTTTACCGTACCGCTTTTACCATCAACGCGACTGGTACCTGTAATGTTGGCCTGCATGGTTAATAAACCGAGATTATCTAAATTAATATTTGTCGATGAACGGCTAATTTCCATATAGCGCAACCAGTTAATTGCTGAACCCGCAGTCATATTGTCTTTTACCACCGCATCCGCAGTGTCTTTATCCAGTCGCAATGTCATCGGCCCGCTATTCGCCAGCCAGCCATCTTTCACAATCCATTTTTCATTGTTCAGCCATAACGGCAGTGCACCACTAAATGCCCCGGACATGGCGAATTGTTTCGGATTGACGGCGCTAACCAGTTCGCTGGATGAGAGATTATTCAGCCGCAACAGCGCCGGGTCATGTTGCGGCATACGTAATTGTTTCATCAGTACGTTACCGCCTAACACATCGACGCTAACATCAGTCAACAGCAAGGGTTCTTCTTCAGTCCACGGATAACGCCCTTGCAAATCAGCCGTAATATTTTTCGCTGTCACCAGATTAATCACTTCGGCAATTCGCAACGTAACGGGGCCGCGAGTCCCCAGATGCCAGGCTCCATCGGCAAAACGGAAAGGCAGGACAAAATCGACACCGTTAACCTGATTATCTGGCATCCAGGCACTACCGCCTTTCAACACGCCGTGCCCTCCCGCGCGGAATCCTTGTTCAGGCGCAGCAGAAAATGCAACCTGAGCATACAGTTCACCATCGCGTAAGTTCATCTTCCAGTCGGGTGGCACCAGCGGCTGGAATACAGTCAGTGATTGTTTTGGCCACCAGGCGTTACCGCGCAGACGAATACCGTCCCAGCGACCATTTACCCGAACCGGGCCAATCTCACCAGCATGTAAATCGCCTTTAAAGAGGAAATAGGTAGGATCGCGCCCATCGACGCTAAATTTTAAGGTTGATGGCGGTAACACACTGCCGCCAGTGAACAGCGTTTGCCCGGCGTCCAGTGACAGCGCGCCGCTGAAGGAGGGATGCTGTGCGTCACGTACCCAGACGACGGGCTTGTCGAGAATTAGTCGCGGCTTTTCTACCGTCATCGTACCGTATTGTAACTGGTCGAAACCGGTGGAGAGATCGGTCAGCGTAATCGTGCTGTCATGCCACTCACCTTTTCCTGCGACATCCCAGGTGGCATTCATCGGTGTAAAACTGCCTTTTCCCCAGTAGCGCCACTGCCAGCGGCCAGCGTCAGGGAGAAAATCATTCGCCAGCCCATCCATATGCAGCACGAAATCGCCCAGTTCATTTTCATGCGCCTGCAAGATGGCCTGCAAACGTCCGTCAACACCACGTTGGGTGACTTTTACACCCGCTAAAGGCCAGCGGATTTCATCGATGTCCAGCGAATCGATGACTCTTCCCTTTGAACGAAGTAACGCGCCTGGCTCAAAGGTCAGCGTTGGGTCAGACAGACTTCCACTTAGCTGCGCAGGTAAACGGGCATATAAAATGAGGTCCGCCTGTTTCGCTTCACCGGTCAGCTGCAGAGGCAGCTGACTGTTATCCATGCTTAATTTTCCTGGGCCAAAATTAAGCACCGCGTTGCCCTTACCCGCTTGCCCCTGGGTCAGCACACTCAGTCGTCCGCTGACCAGAGCGTTCTCAAGCCCTGCCTGCCAGTTGTCGACTTTGACACCCAGTCGGCCACTCAAAGGAAAACCTGCATACGGCCAACTCCAGCGACCATCGCTTACGGTCAATTGTTGACGAGTAATTTGCCACGGCAAATCGAGCAACGGATCGCCGTTATCCCGTGCCAGCACAATCAATTGCCCGCTATTTTCCTGCCAGTCCAGCTCTGCATCCACCAGTGACGGTTCCTGCGGCAAGTTTAACGTCGCAGTAGCATGCCCACTTACAGGAAGTCCATCCGGCACGAGCGGCATAGTAAATTCCCCCACCAGTTTTACCGGCGGCTGATTTTCAAACGCGGCGACATCCAGTTCGCTAACTGTAAGTTGTTGCCCTTTCAGCTGGCCTTGAAATTTAACTTTTTCGCCCTGATAACGCAGTTGCTGGATATCAGAGGTTAATGCGAGAGAGAGTTTTCCCTGCCATTCCTGCCAGGGAGAAAAAATCAGTTTATCGATATTGATCCAGGTGTTAGGCAGCATGGACTGCCACTGCGCGAGGGTTTTTGGAGCAGCTGGCGATTGCTCCGTCTGCGGCAATTTCGCCAGACAAGCAGAATCAAGTTCTACCGTGCCGACGTTCAATAACCAGCGGCTGGGATGTGAAAGGCTGGCGTTGGTGATATGCGCAAGCTGACAATCTCCCACCAGATAACGGAGATCGGGAATGATTAAACCTTTACGCGTAATGCGTGGGCTTTCATCTAATGCAATACGTGTCCCGAGCGGTAGCCAGATGCCCGCCAGCGTGGGAACCCACAGCCCGAGCGTCATCAGCAGCGTCAACGGCACAAGAATAATCAGTAATAACAGCGCGAGAACGGCTTTATATTTACCCAGCATGGGTAGTTAATATCCTGATTTAGCGAAAAATTAAGCATTCAATACGGGTATTGTGGCATGTTTAACCGTTCAGTTGAAGGTTGCGCCTACACTAAGCATAGTTGTTGATGAATTTTTCAATATCGCCATAGCTTTCAATTAAATTTGAAATTTTGTAAAATATTTTTAGTAGCTTAAATGTGATTCAACATCACTGGAGAAAGTCTTATGAAACTCGCCGTTTATAGCACAAAACAGTACGACAAGAAGTACCTGCAACAGGTGAACGAGTCCTTTGGCTTTGAGCTGGAATTTTTTGACTTTCTGCTGACGGAAAAAACCGCTAAAACTGCCAATGGCTGCGAAGCGGTATGTATTTTCGTAAACGATGACGGCAGCCGCCCGGTGCTGGAAGAGCTGAAAAAGCACGGCGTTAAATATATCGCCCTGCGCTGTGCCGGTTTCAATAACGTCGACCTTGACGCGGCAAAAGAACTGGGGCTGAAAGTAGTCCGTGTTCCAGCCTATGATCCAGAAGCCGTTGCTGAACACGCCATCGGTATGATGATGACGCTGAACCGCCGTATTCACCGCGCGTATCAGCGTACCCGTGACGCTAACTTCTCTCTGGAAGGTCTGACCGGCTTTACTATGTATGGCAAAACGGCAGGCGTTATCGGTACCGGTAAAATCGGTGTGGCGATGCTGCGCATTCTGAAAGGTTTTGGTATGCGTCTGCTGGCGTTCGATCCGTATCCAAGTGCAGCGGCGCTGGAACTCGGTGTGGAGTATGTCGATCTGCCAACCCTGTTCTCTGAATCAGACGTTATCTCTCTGCACTGCCCGCTGACACCGGAAAACTACCATCTGTTGAACGAAGCCGCCTTCGATCAGATGAAAAATGGCGTGATGATCGTCAATACCAGTCGCGGTGCATTGATTGATTCTCAGGCAGCAATTGAAGCGCTGAAAAATCAGAAAATTGGTTCGTTGGGTATGGACGTGTATGAGAACGAACGCGATCTATTCTTTGAAGATAAATCCAACGACGTGATCCAGGATGACGTATTCCGTCGCCTGTCTGCCTGCCACAACGTGCTGTTTACCGGGCATCAGGCATTCCTGACAGCAGAAGCTCTGACCAGTATTTCTCAGACTACGCTGCAAAACTTAAGCAATCTGGAAAAAGGCGAAACCTGCCCGAACGAACTGGTTTAATCTTGCCGCTCCCCTGCATTCCAGGGGAGCTGATTCAGATAATCCCCAATGACCTTTCATCCTCTATTCTTAAAATAGCCCTGAGTCAGAAACTGTAATTGAGAACCACAATGAAGAAACTAGCCGCGTTTGTTGCGCTAAGCCTGCTGATGGCGGGATGTGTAAGTAATGACAAAATTGCTGTTACGCCAGAACAGCTACAGCATCATCGCTTTGTGCTGGAAAGCGTAAACGGTAAGCCCGTGACCAGCGATAAAAATCCGCCAGAAATCAGCTTTGGTGAAAAAATGATGATTTCCGGCAGCATGTGTAACCGCTTTAGCGGTGAAGGCAAACTGTCTAATGGTGAACTGACAGCCAAAGGGCTGGCAATGACCCGTATGATGTGCGCTAACCCGCAGCTTAATGAACTCGATAACACCATTAGCGAAATGCTGAAAGAAGGTGCACAAGTGGATCTGACCGCGAACCAGTTAACGCTGGCGACCGCGAAACAGACATTAACTTATAAGCTGGCGGATTTAATGAATTAATAGCTGCCACAGCTCCCGGCGGCAAGTGACTGTTCGCTACAGCGTTTGCCGTTGGGTAATGCACACATCCCAATCGCCGTACCATCCAGTTGACGGGCAACAGAAAGCGAACCGCCGATCATTGCACAATTTGCTTCTCCACTACTGGACATCGACGCTTTTAAACCTGGCGCTACGTGCGCCGCAGTCGCCTGCTGAACAGGCTCACTACTACACGCCGACAACAATAAAGCGGCACACCCTACCCAAAACGCTGCTCGCATCTTTTCTTCCTCTGATCTTCAAGCCAAACGACACCGCCATAAATAATAGGCAGCACAGAGGGCGGCGTCGAGAGCTGTCCTGCGCGTTGCCCCGCATTTTTACTTTTTTATGGCTATTTTTTTGCCCTCTGTTTGATCAAAACATTCATTACGCTGATGTGGGGGACACAAAAGCGAAAATGCAGAAGAAAGCCATTTGCTAAAATTGAAGGATTACTACTGGGCGCGCAGCAATTTCGTGCGCCCCTCATTTGCGCAATGTAAGGGTGTCATATGATTACTATTGACGGTAATGGCGCGGTTGCTTCGGTGGCGTTTCGCACCAGTGAAGTTATCGCCATCTACCCTATTACCCCCAGTTCCACGATGGCAGAACAGGCTGATGCCTGGGCCGGAAACGGCTTAAAGAACGTTTGGGGAGACACACCACGCGTGGTTGAAATGCAGTCGGAAGCGGGTGCTATCGCTACCGTGCATGGCGCTTTGCAGACGGGTGCCCTTTCAACATCGTTTACGTCATCGCAGGGTTTGCTGCTGATGATCCCGACGCTGTACAAACTGGCAGGCGAACTAACACCGTTTGTCCTGCATGTAGCGGCACGTACCGTTGCCACACATGCACTCTCTATTTTTGGCGATCATTCCGACGTTATGGCGGTGCGCCAGACGGGTTGCGCGATGTTGTGTGCAGCAAACGTCCAGGAAGCGCAAGACTTTGCTCTCATTTCGCAAATCGCGACGCTGAAAAGCCGCGTGCCATTTATTCATTTCTTTGATGGTTTCCGCACGTCCCACGAAATCAATAAAATTGTCCCGCTGGCCGATGACACTATTCTTGATCTCATGCCGCAGGTCGAAATTGATGCTCATCGCGCCCGGGCACTCAACCCGGAACATCCGGTGATCCGCGGTACGTCCGCCAATCCTGACACTTATTTCCAGTCTCGCGAAGCCACCAACCCATGGTACAACGCGGTCTATGACCATGTTGAACAGGCGATGAATGATTTCTCTGCCGCGACAGGTCGTCAGTATCAGCCGTTTGAATATTACGGGCATCCGCAAGCGGAACGGGTGATTATCCTGATGGGCTCTGCCATTGGCACCTGTGAAGAAGTGGTTGATGAATTGCTAACCCGTGGCGAAAAAGTTGGCGTGCTGAAAGTTCGCCTGTACCGCCCCTTCTCCGCTAAACATTTACTGCAAGCTCTGCCGGGATCCGTACGCAGCGTGGCGGTACTGGACAGAACCAAAGAACCCGGTGCCCAGGCAGAACCGCTCTATCTGGATGTAATGACCGCACTGGCAGAAGCCTTTAATAATGGCGAGCGCGAAACTCTGCCCCGTGTCATTGGTGGGCGCTATGGTCTTTCATCCAAAGAATTTGGCCCAGACTGTGTACTGGCGGTATTTGCCGAGCTCAACGCGGCTAAACCGAAAGCGCGCTTTACGGTTGGTATTTACGATGATGTGACCAATCTGTCACTGCCGTTGCCGGAAAACACCCTGCCAAACTCGGCGAAACTGGAAGCCTTGTTTTATGGCCTTGGTAGTGATGGCAGCGTTTCCGCGACCAAAAACAATATCAAGATTATCGGTAATTCCACGCCGTGGTACGCACAGGGCTATTTTGTTTACGACTCCAAAAAAGCGGGCGGCCTGACGGTTTCTCACCTTCGCGTGAGCGAACAGCCGATTCGTTCCGCTTATCTCATTTCCCAGGCTGATTTTGTTGGCTGCCACCAGTTGCAGTTTATCGATAAATATCAGATGGCTGAGCGTTTAAAACCTGGCGGCATTTTCCTGCTCAACACGCCGTACAGCGCAGATGAAGTGTGGTCGCGCTTGCCGCAAGAAGTTCAGGCCGTGTTAAACCAGAAAAAAGCGCGCTTCTATGTGATTAACGCGGCGAAAATCGCCCGCGAATGTGGCCTGGCGGCCCGTATTAATACCGTCATGCAGATGGCTTTTTTCCATCTGACGCAAATTCTGCCTGGCGATAGCGCCCTCGCAGAATTGCAGGGTGCGATTGCCAAAAGTTACAGTAGCAAAGGCCAGGATCTGGTGGAACGCAACTGGCAGGCTCTGGCGCTGGCGCGTGAATCCGTAGAAGAAGTTCCGTTGCAACCGGTAAATCCGCACAGCGCCAATCGACCGCCAGTGGTTTCCGATGCCGCCCCTGATTTCGTGAAAACCGTAACCGCTGCGATGCTCGCCGGGCTTGGTGACGCCCTCCCCGTTTCGGCGCTGCCGCCAGACGGCACCTGGCCGATGGGCACTACGCGCTGGGAAAAACGCAATATCGCCGAAGAGATCCCCATCTGGAAAGAGGAACTCTGTACCCAATGTAACCACTGCGTTGCCGCTTGCCCACACTCCGCTATTCGCGCAAAAGTGGTGCCGCCTGAAGCGATGGAAAACGCCCCTGCCAGCCTGCATTCGCTGGATGTGAAATCGCGTGATATGCGCGGGCAGAAATATGTCTTGCAGGTGGCACCGGAAGATTGCACCGGTTGTAACCTGTGCGTCGAAGTTTGCCCGGCGAAAGACCGTCAGAATCCAGAGATTAAAGCCATCAATATGATGTCTCGCCTGGAACATGTCGAAGAAGAGAAAATCAATTACGATTTCTTCCTCAACCTGCCAGAAATCGACCGTAGCAAACTGGAACGTATTGATATTCGTACATCGCAGCTGATTACACCGCTGTTTGAATATTCAGGTGCTTGCTCCGGTTGTGGCGAGACGCCGTATATTAAATTACTGACTCAGCTCTATGGCGACCGGATGTTGATCGCTAACGCCACTGGCTGTTCTTCAATTTATGGCGGTAACCTGCCCTCTACACCGTATACCACCGATGCCAACGGTCGTGGGCCGGCATGGGCGAACTCTCTATTTGAAGATAATGCCGAATTTGGCCTTGGTTTCCGCCTGACGGTCGATCAACACCGTGTCCGCGTGCTGCGTCTGCTGGATCAATTTGCCGATAAAATCCCGGCGGAATTACTGACGGCGTTGAAATCAGACGCCACGCCAGAGGTTCGTCGTGAACAGGTTGCAGCTTTACGCCAGCAACTCAACGATGTTGCCGAAGCACATGAACTGCTACGTGATGCAGATGCACTGGTGGAAAAATCAATCTGGCTGATTGGTGGTGATGGCTGGGCTTACGATATCGGCTTTGGCGGTCTGGATCATGTATTGAGTTTGACGGAAAACGTCAACATTCTGGTGCTGGATACGCAATGCTATTCCAACACCGGTGGTCAGGCGTCGAAAGCGACACCGCTGGGTGCAGTAACTAAATTTGGCGAGCACGGCAAACGTAAAGCGCGTAAAGATCTTGGCGTCAGTATGATGATGTACGGTCATGTTTATGTGGCGCAGATTTCTCTCGGCGCGCAGCTGAACCAGACGGTGAAAGCGATTCAGGAAGCGGAAGCGTATCCGGGGCCATCGCTGATCATTGCTTATAGCCCGTGTGAAGAGCATGGTTACGATCTGGCACTCAGCCACGACCAGATGCGCCAACTCACAGCTACCGGCTTCTGGCCGCTATATCGCTTTGATCCGCGTCGTGCCGATGAAGGCAAACTGCCGCTGGCCTTGGATTCACGCCCGCCGTCAGAAGCACTGGAAGAAACGTTACTTCACGAGCAACGTTTCCGTCGGCTGAATTCGCAGCAGCCAGAAGTGGCAGAACAGTTATGGAAAGATGCTGCAGCTGATTTGCAAAAACGCTATGACTTCCTGGCACAGGTGATGCTGCCAACTTACTGATTTAGTGTATGATGGTGTTTTTGAGGTGCTCCAGTGGCTTCTGTTTCTATCA
>OGGS01001214.1_pt1 | contig 19189 bp, 17 predicted proteins | sample 1571281 | NCBI WGS metagenome assembly OGGS01 (sample SAMEA2582042, study PRJEB24529) | metagenome | biome: Human gut stool | place: China | collected 2011 | reverse complement strand
ATAACCGAGACCGCTGAGCGCAAGCACAACAGGCTTGTCGTGCCGGACATGAGCGCCTGCCGCGTTGTCGATGAGACGGTGCGCGGCACGGATATTATCTTCGACTCGCTGAAGCTGCACATACCGTTTGCAGGCGACCACATGATAAAAAATGCGCTGACGGCCGTCACCGCCGTGCGCGAATGCGGTCTGAGCGTCGGTGACGGAGCGATTGAGCGCGGACTGTCGAACGCTGTCATGCCCGCGCGAATGGAGCTTATCGGCGACAGAATCATTCTTGACGGCGGTCACAACGAGGGCTGCGCCTCGGCGCTCAAGGCCTTTTTGGAGCGCTTTACGCAGGGCAGGCGCGTCGCCGTGTGCGCACTCATGGGTGACAAGGACTGCGATACCTATCTGCGTCTGACCGCGCCGCTGTTTGAAAAAATGTATCTGGCGGCTCCCGACAATCCCCGCAGCATGGCTCCCGAGCCTCTGAGCAGGCTCGCAAACAACTATTGCGTCGACTGCACACCTGTTGGAAGTCCGATAAAAGCGTGCCGCGCGGCAATCGACGATATAAGGCAAAACGGCGGCACGCTCGTTGTCTGCGGCTCGTTCTACCTGGCGGGCGAGGTGCGCGAATATCTCTTGGAAAATAAAAATATTTAATCCGCCGCAATTCGGCAGGATTTTCAAACGGGATGGATTATTATCTTTGTTGGTAATAGTCCGTCCCGCTTTTTATTTCGGACAAGCTAAAGAGGCGGCTTCCACGCGGCTGAGCGATATATGCGATTTTTCTTTCACCGCGCATAATTTTTGTTATTCGGTACAAGCTGTTAATTGACAGATATCACCCCAAAGGAGGAAAAAACATGGGTGTTGAAATAATTTCCAATCCGCTGAGCGTCAGTGCGCTGCTCTCGGGCGAGATCGACCACCACACCGCCGCCGCAATGCGTGCGGATATCGATGCCGCCGCCGTGGCTCAGCAGCCGAAAATCCTGCGCCTCGACTTTGAGGATGTAACCTTTATGGACAGCTCCGCCGTCGGACTTGTCATGGGTCGTTACAGGCTTTTGCAGGGCTGGCAGGGGAGACTCGAGGTCACGAATCTCAGTGAGCGCGATTACAAAATGATGCGTCTTGCGGGTATGCAGGCGCTGTGCACTCTGTCGCAGAAAAGAAACAAGGAGGATAAACATGAGTAGGAGAAAGCCTGTCAATCAGATGAGCCTGAAATTGGAGAGCCGCTCCGTCAACGAGAGCTTCGCGCGTGTCGCAGTCTCGGCGTTTGCGGCTCAGCAGGACCCGACGGTTGAAGAAATATCGGATATCAAAACCGCCGTCAGCGAGGCGGTGACCAACGCCATCGTCCACGCCTATCCGGACGAGCTGGGGAAAATCGTGATGAAGCTACGCATTCTGGAAGGCGGCGTGCTGGAGCTGACGGTGCGGGACTGGGGCCGGGGCATCGACGACATCCGCCAGGCCCGGCAGCCGCTGTTCACCACCGGCGGCCAGGAGCGCAGCGGCATGGGCTTTACCATTATGGAGAGCTTTATGGACCGGCTGACGGTGAAGTCCGCGCCGGGGAAGGGCACCACCGTGTCCATGCGCAAGCGCATCGCCCCGCGCCTGTCCGGCCGGCGATGAGCGGCGGGCAGCTGTTCGCGCTGCTGGACCGGTCCCAGAACGGCGACGACGAGGCCTGCGAGCAGGTGCTGCTGGAAAACAGCGGACTGATCTGGAGCATTGTGCGGCGGTATTATGGCTGCGGGGTGGAGACGGATGACCTGTATCAGCTGGGATGCATTGGATTCATCAAAGCTGTAAAGGGGTTTGACCTGACATACGGAACGCAGTTTTCCACCTATGCTGTCCCGAAAATCGCTGGGGAGATACGGCGTTTTTTGCGGGACAACGGCGCGATAAAAGTGGGACGGAGCATCCGGGAAAAGGGGCAGGCCCTGGCCGCGGCCCGGGAGCGGCTGCGGCACCGGCTGGGCCGGGATCCACGGCTGTCGGAGCTGGCGGAGGAGACGGGGCTGACGCCGGAGGAGATCGCTAGCGTTGAGCTGGCCACCGGCGCGCCGGAATCCCTGCAGCAGGAGACGGCGGAGGGGCTAACCCTGGAGTCCACCCTGGGCACCGACAGCCCGGAGGAGCGCATGGTGGAGCACATCGCCCTGCGGGAGGCCATCGATCAGCTGCCGGAGCGGGAGAAAATGACCATCCTGCTGCGCTTCTTCAAGGGGCTGACCCAGGAGCAGACGGCCCGGATCCTGGGGGTGTCCCAGGTGCAGGTTTCCCGGCTGGAACGCCGGGGACTGGAACGGCTGCGGCAGAGCTTTGCGGAGTGAAATAGGGATCATCCTGAAATTCCGTCATGGTGGACCAATAACGCTTTGGCATGTGGGTCATTCGTAGTTTTGGATTTTCCCGCTCCCGAATAGCCACGGTATCGTAAAACCGCTTCCAAAGCAGCCGGTAGGCGGCCTCCGTTTCATTCGGCGGCGCCATCTGAAAGTCCGCTAACGGGCGAATGCCTTGCCGGCGGCGTAAAACAGCGCCTCGTGGTGGACACGGTCATAAATGAAAAATTTCTCGTTTTGATAGCGGGCGCAGAAGTGGCTCCGCAGAATGGGGAGGACCCTATTTTTCGGTTCGATCTCGCTTCCCAGAATGCCGCCCAGATCGGAGAAGCGGAGAAAGCCTTTTAAAAGATGGGCTTCGCCGTTGAGATGCCGGACGGCTGTCGCTACCGGATGAAGCGTCTCGTCGGAAAAGTTCCGCAGAAAACTGGGACCTTCCCGCAGCAGCTTTACCACCAGCCGGTACAGGCGGATCTCGCGTTCCTCCATGCAGGTGAGAAACCCCCGACGTACCAGCTCCTCTCCGTAGGGGGAGAGCTTGTGCAATTTTCGCAGGACCCGTCCGGCGTGGCCGCTGTCGGTGCGGATTGCCCGGACGGGAAACAGAATAGGCGCAGAGTCCTCATCGTCGGTAATGGCGGTGAGGACTTCTTTGTTGGCGTAGCTGTCAAAAATGCAGCAGAGAAAGCCCTCGAAGCTGCCATCATAGAGGTAGACCACGTCGGCATCGTGGAGCTTCCGGGCAGGGCTTACAGGGCTCTGGCCAGACATTGCACTGCCTCCTCCCGCACCATTTTCTGGGCTGTGCGGGGCGGCACGCCCTGCTCCACCAGCCGATCCACGGCGGGCGGGCTGAACATGCTCAGCTGCTCCACCCCGCCGCTGAATACGTTGGGGTCGATAAGCGCCCGAGTGATGCGCTCCCGCCCGACGCTGCCGCGGCCCGGGTGCGCCCCCGCAAAGCCCCGGCAGGTGATGAAATACTGCGCCCGCTTGAGCACCACGCCCATCCGCTTGAGCTCGTCCAGCCCCAGCGCGGCCTGTTTGCGGGCGTGCCAGATGCGCCGGGCGCTCTTGGGGCCGATCCCCGGCACCCGCAGCAGCATCTCAAAGGGGGCGCGGTTCACGTCCACCGGGAACAGCCCGTAATGCTGCACCGCCCAGTTGCACTTGGGGTCCAGATAGGGGTTGAAGTTGGGGTTGTCCCTGTCCAGAAGTTCCTCTGCCTTGAACTCGTAAAAGCGGAGCAGCCAGTCTGCCTGATAGAGCCGATGCTCCCGCAGCAGCGGCGGCTTGGTGTCCAGCGCGGGCAGGCGGGTGTCCTCGGTCACAGGGATGTAGGCGGAGTAAAACACCCGTTTCAGGTGATACTTATTGTATAATCCTTCCGTTAATTGCAGGATGTGATAATCCGTTTCCGGGGAAGCACCCACGATCATCTGGGTGCTCTGGCCCGCCGGGGCAAATCTGGGGGCCTTGCGGTAGAGCGCCACCTCTTCCCGGTTGGCGGCCCCCTCCACCGCGATCTGCTTCATGGGCCGGAAAATGGAGTGCCGCCCTTTGTCCGGAGCCAGCAGGTTCAGGCTGCGTTCACTGGGCAGCTCAATGTTCACACTCAGGCGGTCGGCCAGAAAGCCCAGCTGTTCCAGCAGCTCCGGGCTGGTGCCGGGAATGGCCTTGGCGTGGATGTAGCCGCCGAAACGGTACTCCCCCCGCAGCAGGCGCAGAACCGCCAGCATCCGCTCGGTGGTATAGTCCGGGCTCACCAGCACGGCACTGGAAAGGAACAGACCCTCGATGTAGTTGCGGCGGTAGAATTCAATGGTCAGCTCGGCCAGCTCCCGGGGGGTGAAGGTGGCCCGGGGCACATCGTTGGACTTGCGGTTGACGCAGTAGCTGCAATCAAAGGAGCAGCAGTTGGTCATCAGCACCTTCAGCAGGCTGACACAGCGGCCATCGGCAGTAAAGGCGTGGCAGCAGCCCGGGGCGTAACAGCTGCCGACCCCGCCCGCTCCTGCTGCCCGGGAAGCGCCGCTGGAGGTACAGGCCACATCATATTTTGCGCTGTCCGCCAGGATCGTCAGCTTATCCATCAGGCTCTGTTCCATGGGGCACCTCCGAAAAATGGGTATAAAAAAGAAAGCCATACTGGATGGCTTTTCTTTTTCAGGCGCTGGTGGGGCGTTTTTACCACTTCGCCTTGGTCTCCACCACACGGCCTGCAATGTGCAGATGGTTGAGCTCCTCGCCCTTGATGACCATTTCCTTATAGGCCGGGTTGAAGGGCTGCAGCACCACGCAGTTGCCGCGCTGGAGGTAGCGCTTGAGGGTGCCCTCGCCCTCGTCGCCGTAGATCAGCACGCCCAGGTCGCCGTTTTCCAGCGTGTCCTGACGGTGCACCAGGGCAAGGTCACCATCGTGGATGCGGGGCTCCATGCTGTCGCCGCGCACAACGAGATAGAAGTAGCTGGAAGGGTCCTTGACCCGGGCATACTCCTTGCCGTAGTCTTCCTCATAGGCCAGCGCGCCGTAGCCCGCCTTGACCGTGCCGATGACAGGGATCAGGCTGTACACATAGCTGCCGAAGAAGCGCTCTTCGGTCTGGCCCTCCGCGGTGGGGTCGAACAGACCCAACAGATAGTCCGCGGTCGTGTCCAGGATCTCCGCCAGCTTTGCCACGGTGGTGGGGTCCGGGGAACTCTTTCCGCTCTCCCATTTTCCCACGGCCTGCTGAGTCACGCCCAACAGGGAAGCAAGCTCCGCCTGGCTCATGTGCTTTTGCTTTCGGCATTGCCGTAACAGCTCCGGAAACGACATTGTTCAACACTCCTCTGCTTGTACCGGGTCCGGTAAGGTTTTATCTGTATTTATTATACAACAAAAGGATGTTTCAGTAAAGAGGGAATCCCGCTTTTTCTCGAAGAAAAGTTGTCGTTCCGCACAAAAATGCGCACAACGAGCGGAAATTTTGATTTTGGGCTTGACAGCGCCGCTGAAATCTGGTAAATTAAATAGGCATTCGGTACGGCGTGTGCGGGTGCCCACGAGGAGAGATGTCCGAGTGGTTTAAGGAAGCAGTCTTGAAAACTGCCGTACGGCAACGTACCGTGGGTTCGAATCCCACTCTCTCCGCCATTTTTTTGAATAAGTGTAATGCACTTTGCTCTGGAGTAGTACTCAAGAGGCCGAAGAGGCGCCCCTGCTAAGGGCGTAGGTCGTCTAAACAACGGCGCGAGGGTTCAAATCCCTCCTACTCCGCCAAGAAAAAGCTCGATGATTCTTTGAAATCACCGGGCTTTTTCCATTTTCAGAAGCAAAAGACCGCTCTCCGGAATTTATTCCGTGAGAGCGGCCTTTCTATTACAAGATCAGATTCGTCACCGCAGCCAGCACGCTCAGGTGCACAGGATAGAACCAGTAAAACACCTTCTGCATGGCAGGGGTGCAGCGGCCCCGCTGCCCGTTGTAGAACCAGACCAGCACAAAGGCCAGCGGGGCGGTGAGCTCCCAGGCAAACAGCACGGCTCCCACGATGCACTGCCGCTTGCGGTCGCCACGGGTCAGGTACAGCGCGCAGATGATGAGCACGCCGATGCCGTTGTAGTCCGTACAGGTCAGAAGCGCCGCAAGCGTGCAGCCTGCCGCACACAAGAGTCCTTTCCAGCTGGCAGAGCCGTCCGGCTTTTCAAAATGCTTTAGACCTGCCATGGCCAGCACGCCCAGCGCCAGCGTCCAGTAAACGTTCTGTGCACTGGGGTCAAAGGGGGTGCGGAAGAACGCAAGGTCAAAGGGCACCTCACTGATGAGGGCAAACAGGAACAGCCTCCGGACGTATTTTTTCACATCGTGGGTATGTACAAAGCCCTCCACCAGCAGAAAACAGAAGATGGGAAAGGCCAGCCGCCCGGTGAAGCGCAGCACCATGTCCAGCCGGTACAGCGGATAGGCGGAAAGGGTGTCCCGCGAGAGGGTGCCGCTGTCCAGTCCAGGCGTAAGGATACCTGCCTCGATGCAGGACGCGCCGATGTGGTCGATGAGCATGGTGATGCAGGCAATGGTTTTAAGGGCGGTGCCGCTGAAGCTGCAGCGCGGGGAAAGTGCGGTCATAAAAAAACACCTCGGTCAGTTTGTAAAAAATCGTTATAAGAACTATAACGGCGGAAAGGTGGCATTTCCTGCGTCTGCTGCGGCAAAATCTGCACAGAGCGTGCACAAATCGGCCCAAAATGCTTGACAGGACGGACGCGGGATAGTAAAATCAAGAAGATAATTGAACTATCTCAAACCAAAGATGAAAAAGATTCACAGAGGATCGAGCGTCTCCGAACCAGATCAGACCGGAAGGAGGCATTGGGAATGACGCTGTTTTCTTATGAGATTTTCGACGCAGTTGCACGGCAGGGCAGCTTTAACAAGGCGGCTCAGCAGCTGCATCTGACTCCCTCGGCCATCAGCCACGCCATCGCCGTGATGGAGGCCGAGCTTGGCTTTACCTTATTCAATCGCGGCAAAAACGGCGTTACCATGACCAGCTACGGCGCTTCGCTGTACCCCTCCATCCGTGCGGTGCTGAACAGCGATGAGGCCCTGCAGCAGAGCATTGCCCGCCTGAACGGCCTGGAAAAAGGCAAGGTCAAGCTGGGTGCCTTCAACTCGATCTGCTCCGGGCTGCTGCCCAGCATCCTCAAGGGCTTTATGGACCACTACCCCCAGATCGAAGTCGAGGTCTATCAGGGCACCTACGACGATGTCAAGGAGTGGCTGCGCACCGGTCAGGTGGACATCGCCTTCCTCTCCAACAACTGCCGGGAGGAGTTTGTTCTGACCGAGCTGTTCCACGAGCCGCTGCTCTGCATCACCCCCATGGACTGGCCCGAGCCGCCCAACGGCGTGATGACCCCCGCCCTGATGAACGGGCAGAACTTTGTGGTGCAGTGGGATGCCACCGACGCGGAGATGCGTCAGTTCCTCAAGAAGTATTCCATCTCAACGGAGCGCCGCTGCCATGTCATCGATGACCAGTCGAACATCGCCATGGTCGAGGCGGGCCTGGGCATTTCCATCATGCCCCGGATGCTGCTGCGCAACTGCACGGCAGCGGTCAAGATCTACCCCATCGAGCCCGAAGAGGACCGCGTGGTGGGTCTGGCCGTCCAGCGTCCCACCGCCATGGCTCCCGCCGTGGAGCAGATGTTCCACCACATCGTGGAGTACTGCAAGGATCTGGGCTGAACAACAGTGTAACATAACGGGCCGGTGTGCGCAACACCGGCCCGTTTTTTGCCGCCCGGAAAACTTTGGATTGTATCCCCGCCCGGGATACGGTATACTAAGAAAAAATCCATTCTGGTTTTTGAGGGGAAAGATTATGGATCGAAGAAGTTTTTGCAAGGTGCTGGGGTTTGCGGCCGGCAGCACTCTGCTGCCCGGGCTGATGGTCCGGGCCGCCGGGCAGAGCTCCGTAGGCCATGCAGTGCCGGATGGCCGCTACGCCATCGGCATCCGCAGCGACCTGAGCGGCTGCGACCTGACCCACACGTTCTATTACTCCGACAGCTTTTTCACCCACCCGGCCACCCAATATGACCACCAGCTGGCACTGGCAACACTGGGTCTGGTCTGCGCTGCGGCCAACACCATAGCCAGCGATGCGGAATACTGGGTCAACGGCTCCGTGGGGCGGGAAGCCCACATTGCTGCCGCCTACGAGGCCCTGGGCTTCGGGGACGCGCTGTTCTGCAACTACGACCTTGACACCGGCCGGGCCGGGGACTTTGTGGGCTATTCGCTGGCCCGCAAGACCCTGACCCTGAACGGCCAGCGCACCACCCTTGTGGCGCTTATCCTGCGGGGCGGCGGCTACGGCGGCGAGTGGGCCAGCAACTTCCACACAGGCGATACCAGCGCGCACACCGGCTTTGTCACGCCCGTGGCGGCGGTGTTTGCGTCCCTCAAGGCCTATCTGGCCCGGGCCGGGCAGAGCGGTGCCTTCAAGCTCTGGCTGGGCGGCTACAGCCGCGGCTCCATTATCGCAAATCTGCTGGCGGCAAAGATCGCCCGGGAGCTGCCCCAGCTGGGGCGGGAGAACATCTATGCCTACGGCTTTGCGGTGCCTGCGGCCCTGACTGCCGCCGACCGGCCTGACCTGCAGCAGGATTTCGATGCCAATCACGCCCCGGACGGCACCCTGCTGGAAAGCTGGCCCGAGAGCAACATCTTCAGCATCATTTCCAGCGGCGATGCGGTGGCCCGGGTGCTGCCCGCTGCCTGGGGCTACCACCGCAACGGCTGTGACCGCTTTCTGCCCGCCACCCGGAATGCCGAAGAACTGGCCGACCTGGACGCGCTGGGGGCGGAATTCGGCCCCACACCGCTGGTGGTCAGCAGTCTTGCCACCGCCGAGGACACCAGTGCCCTCATCGACATCGTGGCCAAGTTCTGCGTTTCCCGGGAAAATTTCCACCAGAAGTACGAAACCGCCATCATGGACATGATCCAGTGTGCCTTTATCCGCTCCGAAAAAGAGGTGGTCGATGGCTACATCCTCAGCGACGGTGAGATCGTGGAGCGGCTGCAGAGCCTTTTCCACATGAAAGAGATCGATTACTGGCAGATCGTGGGCAGCGTCTGGGCCGCCTCCACCATGAGCCGCCCCATCCTTGAGCGGTACGGCCAGAACGTGCCCCTGCTGGCCCGGCAGATCCTGATCCCGGTGCTGGCGGTCGGCCTGTGCTATGGCATCGAGACCGATGTGGTGCAGATGGTGGCCCAGTACATCATCCGTCTGCTCACCGCCCGGGGCGAGCTGGACAGTGTTCTGCGCGCGGCGTTCTGCCACCACCCGGAAAACTACATCTCCCTGATGGAATACTACACCCCCGAGGAGCACGGCATGGAGTCCTTTACCAGAAGATGATTCACTTTTCTTCACCTTTCGCCTGAAATCTCTCCACCGGTGAAACGCCTGCGATTCGTTGAAATCCCGCTTCCTCTATGTTACACTTGAGTTTATCAATTGGAAAAGAGGAAAAAAACATGGAAACTCACCACAAGCGCAGCGCGTTTTCCGGCAAACTCGGATTCGTGCTGTCTGCCGCCGGTGCGTCGGTCGGGTTGGGAAACATCTGGCGCTTCCCGTATCTGGCCGCAAAATACGGCGGCGGCATTTTTCTGCTCATCTACATCCTGCTGGCTGTCACCTTTGGCTACACCATGATCATTGCCGAAACGGCGCTGGGCCGGATGACCCGCAAGAGCCCGGTGGGCGCTTACAGCCATTTTGGCAAAGGGAAGGGGCTGGCGTTCGGCGGCTGGATCAACGCCGTCATCCCCATCCTGATCGTCCCCTATTATTCGGTCATCGGCGGCTGGGTCATCCACTATCTGGCCCAGTATCTTACCGGCCATGGCAGCGCGCTGGCATCGGACGGGTATTTCTCCGGCTTCATCTCCAACGGTCTGCTGGCCGAGATCTCGTTCCTGCTGTTCGCCTTTATCACGCTGGGCATCATCTTTGCGGGCGTGCGCAACGGTGTGGAGCGCGTTTCCAAGGTGATGATGCCGGTGCTGGTGGTGCTCTCGGTGGTCATTGCCGTCTACTCGGTCACACGGCCCGGCGCACTGGCAGGCGTAAAGTATTTTCTGGTGCCCAACCCGGCCAACTTCTCGTGGATGACCGTGGTTTCCGCCATGGGGCAGATGTTCTACTCCCTCTCCATTGCCATGGGCATCCTGGTGACCTTTGGCTCCTACATGAAAAAGAACGTGTCCATTGAGCAGTCCACAGAAAACGTGGAGATCTTCGACACCGCCATTGCCATCATGGCGGGCCTGATGATCATTCCCGCCGTGTTCGCTTTTTCAGGCGGCGACCCTGACACCCTGCAGGCGGGCCCGGCCCTGATGTTCATTACCATCCCCAAGGTCTTTGCCAGCATGGGCATGGGCACTGCCGTAGGCGTGCTCTTCTTTGTGCTGGTGCTGTTCGCGGCCCTCACCAGCTCCATTGCCCTGACCGAGAGTGCTGTTTCTACCTTTGAGGACGAGCTGGGCTGGGACCGCACCCGCTCCACCATCCTCATCGGCTGCATTATGATCACACTGGGCAGCCTTTCCGCGCTGGGCTACGGCCCCCTTGCCAGCGTGACCGTGTTCGGGATGCAGTTCCTCGATTTCTTCGACTTCCTGACCAACTCGGTGATGATGCCCATTGCGGCCATTGCCACCTGCCTGCTGGTCTCCCGGATCGTCGGCGTGGAAAAGATCGAGGAAGAGGTCACGCGGGAAGGTCAGCCCTTCCGCCGCAAACCGGTGTTCAACTTTATGCTCCGGTATCTCTGCCCCATCTTCGCGGCTATCATCCTGGCCAGCTCGGTCGCCAACGCACTGGGCTGGATCGCGATGTGACCCTGTTTTCTGCACGCAAAAAGCCCCCGGCCTGTATCCTCACAGGCCGGGGGCTTTTCGATCACTCTTTTTCAAACACAAGGAAGCGGAACGCGATGTCCGTGGTCAGCTCGGGCAGGGCGGCCAGGCGGGCCGCACCATCCCGCGGCGTTTTCCAGTAATAGGGGGTCATGGCGAACAGCGCCTCCAGCTGCCCGGCAGGCACCGTGATGCGGCCCGAGACTTCCCGCTCCCCGATGGGGCGGAAGCCCTCATAGGCCACCTCCTGCACCGGATTTTTATAGGGCGTGTCGTAGAGGACAGCCTTCATCTGGTAGAGGTGTTCCGCACCGGGCACAACATAGATCATCCGTCCGCCCGGGCGCAGCACACGCCGGAACTCTTCCTGCGCAAAGGGCGAGAAGCAGTTGAGCAGCAGGTCGGCCCATCCGGTGCGGACAGGCTGGGCAAAACTGGATGCCACCGCGTATTTTGCGGCAGGCAGTGCCTTTGCAGCCAGACGCACCGCAGGCTTTGCGATATCGAAGCCCGCCAGCTGCACCGGCCTGCCCGCCTGCGCAAAGGCCTGTGCAATGCAGCGGTCGTACCAGCCCTCGCCGCAGCCCGCATCCAGCAGGTGGAGCGGTGCATCTGCCCCGGCGGCAGCGCCGTAGGCAAGGCACAGTTCCCCCAGCGCCCGGCCGAAGATGCCGTAATACCCGGCGTTCAGGAAGGCACGGCGGGCGGCGACCATCTCTTTGCTGTCGCCCGGGGCCTTGGTGCGCATACTCTGCACCGGCAGCAGGTGCCAGTACCCCTCTTTCGCCCGGTCAAAGCAGTGGTTCCTGCCGCATTTCAGAGCAGTGTCCCCGGTCAGGGGTTCGCCGCAGAGCGGGCACTGCCAGGGGGCAAATGGCTCAGGTTTCATCGGTGTGATCCTCAATGGGTGCGGTGGCACCGCCGTGGGCGGTCATATACTCTTCAAAGTTGGTGAACTTCTGCTGGGGCGGGCGGCGGCTGATCAGCATCAGGCCCGGGTCCTCGTCCCGTGCGGGGGCGGCGTTCCGGCCGCGGCTGCGGGGTGCCTCGCTCTTGGCGGGGCGGACCGGGCGGCTGCTCTGCACTGCATTGCGGTTATTGCGGCTGCCCTGCTGGCTCTGGCTGTTCTGGGCCGGGCGGGCATTGCGGCTGTTCCGCTCTGCCCGCTGCTCGGTGCGCGGATCATTGCGGTCGGTGTGCTGTTCGGCATGGGCAGGCTGACCGCCGCGCTGACGCTGGCTGTTCTGGCCGTTCTGCACCGGGGCGGCCTGCTTTGCGGCAGGCTGCGCAGCCGGAGCCTTTTTGACCGGGCGCAGGGGGGTAGCCTCCGGGGCGCTCACAAAGTGGGGGTCGAATTTGGGCTGAGCATTGCTGCCGCGGTTGGCCGGCTGCGGGGCATTGCCCTCGCGGCGGGTGCGGCTGTTATTGGAGCGGCGGTTCTCATTGCGGCCGCCGGAAGTGCGCTTCTGGTTTTCCTCCATGGATGTTCCTTCTTTCGGTTCGGTATTCTTGGGGCTGGGCTGTTTTGCAGCCGCTTTTTCCTTCTTGGGGGCAGCGGGCTTTTCGGCCCTGGCTGTCTTTTCTGCTTTGGCAGGCTGCTCTGCCTTCACAGGCTTTTCCGGCTGCTCTGCTTCCGCCTTGGGCTTTTTGCCCCGCACCGGGGGCGCAGCCTTGACAGGGGCAGGCACGCCGTCCCAGGGATGGCCGGAGACCACCGGGATCTGACGGCGGTTCAGCTTTTCGATCCCGGCCAGATATTCCTTTTCCTCCGGGGCGCAGAAGCTGATGGCAGTGCCGTCGGCACCGGCACGGGCCGTGCGGCCAATGCGGTGGACGTAGGTCTCGGGCACCTCGGGCAGGTCGTAGTTGAACACATGGGACAGCTCGCTGATGTCAATGCCGCGGGCGGCGATATCGGTCGCCACCAGCACCCGGGTCTTGCCCGCCTTGAAATCCTCCAGCGCCGTCACGCGGGCGGTCTGGCTCTTGTTGCCGTGGATGGCGGCAGCGGGGATGCCCTGCTTGTTCAGGTCTTTTGCGATTTTATCGGCCCCGTGCTTGGTGCGGCTGAACACCAGCGCGTTCACCACCTCAGGCTTCAGGTTTTTAATGAGCCAGGGCAGCAGGAACTTCTTGTTGCCCTTCTCCACAAAATACAGGCTCTGCTGGATGCGGTCCACCGTGCTGGACACCGGGTCTACCTTGACAAAGGCCGGGTCATGCAGGATGCCTGCGGCCAGCTGCTCGATCTCCTTGGGCATGGTGGCGCTGAACATCAGGTTCTGGCGCTGCCCGGGCAGCTTGGCGATCACCTTTTTCACGTCGTGGACAAAGCCCATATCCAGCATCCGGTCGGCTTCGTCCAGAACAAAGATCTCAATGTTGGAGAGGTCCAGCAGCCCCTGCCCCACCAGGTCGTTCAAGCGGCCCGGGCAGGCAATGAGGATGTCCACGCCCTTTTTCAGGGCTGCGACCTGCGGAGCCTGACCCACACCACCAAAGATGACGGTGCTGCGCAGGGTCAGATACTTGCCGTAGGCCTCAAAGCTCTCGCCGATCTGCAAAGCCAGCTCCCGGGTAGGAGTCAGGATCAGGGCACGGATGGCACCCTTTTTGCGGGGTGCGCTGGCAGTCAGGCGGTCGAGCATGGGCAGCGCAAAGGCAGCCGTCTTGCCGGTACCCGTCTGGGCGCAGCCCATCAAGTCCCTCCCGGCCAGCACCGGCGGAATGGCCGCCGCCTGAATGGGCGAGGGGGATTCATAGCCCGCCTGAGCCACAGCACGCAGCACAGGCGCGGAAAGATTCAGTTCGTTAAATGTCATTCTTCACCTAAAATGTTTCTGCATTCCATATAATAGCGCTTTTCCTCTGCGTGCCCCATGCTGAAGGTCTTGCGGGGCAGCACACCACCCATAACGATGCCCTTGAACAGATCGCTCTTCTCAAAGGGCGGCATCAGGAAAGCCACACCCCCCTGCCTGCACAGGGCGCGGACAGCGGGCTCATCGTGGACATAATCCACCCGGGCCTCGATGTGGCGGGCCATGAAATACTCAATGAATGCGTCAATGGTGCCCACGGTCAGCGGGGCAACGGGATGTTCAAAGCTGAGCACATTGGCCACATGGGGGCCTGCCAGCGTAAAGGACTGCTGTTTTGCATCGCCGAAGCAGATGCCTGCCGCGTGGGAATCGCTCCACGCGATGAGGGCCAGCAGCACGGCACCGCAGTCCACATTGAAAAGGACGCGGTGGATGGGCTCGATCTCAATGGCCGGAGAGTGGACATTGCAGACCTCAGCCAGGCACCAGCGGGCCGGGTGGGTCAGCTGCTGCTCCGGGGTCAGGGTCTTTTTCAGCTCCTCCCAGCAGGCCTTGGCGGAAGCCAGCGAATGGTTGCCGTCGCCCACGGCCAGCGTCAGGGGCGCGCCGCCCTTTGCCTGGGGATACCGGGCATCAAAGGCTTCCTGGCTGCCCAGAGCGTTCAGGGCGCTGTCGATCTGGGCCAGCAGGGCGGGATCTTCCACTGCCCAGCCGGCAATGTGGCCGCCGTTCAGCATCAGGTCGCCCTCGTAGACCTTGCGCAGCTGCTCCTTTTTCTCGCCGATGGGCTCGACGAGGGTGCAGCCGGGGTCATCGGCCAGCATCATAATATGGGGCGTTTCCAGCCTTGCCCCCCGGCGCACCGCCATGCGGGGCGGGATGCGGCTTTCCACCGTGTGCTCACTGGGGCGGATGGCAGGCACCGCGCCCTCGGCATAGCTGTATGCCTCCAGGTCGATCCTGCCCACAAGGCCCTGCCGCACCCGGCCGCTCTGCTCAGTGCGCTCCACATAAATGAAGCCGTCCACCGCGCGGGTCAGCACGTTCCGGGTATAATCGTCCATGGCCGCATGGATGGCACTGATCCTTGCATCCACGTCATCCTCTTCCAGATAGACCTCCGGCAGGATCAGGTCCAGTGTGCTGGGGCCGCCTGCGGCGGCCTGCGCAGCCTTTTCCCAATAGGAGCGGTCACTGGTGAACTGATCGCAGGCCACACAGCCCCACTGCCCCACCGGGATCTGTTCCGACGGCAGCAGGATGTGCGCCGGGGAAAAACAGGGTGTTTTGTTCATAATACTTCCCTCCCTCTCACAAAAACGCAGGGATCACTCAAAATAGCTGGCGGCATCGTCCCGGATGACCAGATGCTCCACACCTGCCTCGGTCAGGGAGAGGGTCAGCTCCTCCCGGGCCGCTGCATCCAGCGTAGAGGAAGACGGGATCTTCACCAGCAGGTTCTTCACGCCCAGCTGGGCCGCAGGGGCTCCCAGCTGGCTGGAGGAGCCGGTCACCTCGGCCAGCGAATAACCGTACCAGAGCGTCACCGCATCTCCGAAGCGGGCCTGCCAGGCGGCGATATCCGCAGTCAGCTGCCCGGCACGGTCCACACCGTTGGTGGTGCCATAGTCCTGCTTGGCGCTGGTGGACGAGGGGAACCGGACATTTTCCAGCAGCACCTGATCAAACCCGGCGGCGTGCACCTCGGCGATCAGATCACCGATATACTGCACGGTCTCCGCGGCGTAGGGGTTCAGCCAGGGGTTGCCTCCGGCGGAAGCCTTGTTGTCCAGCCAAAGGTACTCCTGCCCCTGATACCGGATGGCCAGAGCGTGGTCGGCCCGGGCACCGGCAGGGTCACGGAAGGCAGTCAGCGCAGCCACCGGCACCAGCCCCTCCTCCTTGAAGATGGATGCCACGCTCGTCAGCTCGACCTGCGTGGGGGCTGCATTGGCGGCACCCACCGCCGTCTGGGAGGCGTAATACACCTGCCCGGCGGTGTCCTTCAGGGTCAGGATGGCATAGGTCATGCCCTGTGCCTTGAGCTGCCGGGCGGCGGAGCGGATGGCGGCCTCGTCGGTCAGGGTGGTCACATCCACCTCTGCCCACAAGCCCGTCACAATATCAGTGCCCTTGACCTCGGGCTCCGGCTCCTTTTCCGGCACCGAGGAAGCTGCCGGTTCGCTGGCAGCGGTGCTCTGCGTCCCGGAGGATGCACTCTCGCTGACAGCACTGGATGCGGAGAGGTCACGATCCCGCACCACGGTATACCAGGTGTGGGTGGCCCAGTCCAGCACATGGGGCGCGGCCACCCAGGCCGCTGCCAGCACGGCCACCACCAGCACCGCAATGCCGATGCCCTTTTTCAGCCGCATCTCGCGGGTGTAAAAGCTGCGCCGGTAGCGCTTGACCTTCTGGCGTTTGGGATATCTTGCCATAATCAACCACCCTCCTTGGGGTCAACTTACAGGATCACGGAATGGCCGGTAAAGCCGTAGATGGCCAGCGCCAGCACACCGATATAGATCAGGGTGATGGGCAGGCCGCGGAATGCTTCGGGGATGGCCTTGCTGCGCAGGCGGTTGCCCGCCTCGGTCACCAGCATCACAGCCAGCAGGTAGCCCAGGCCGCTGCCCAGGCCAAAGCCGATGGACTGCGCCAGCGTAAAGCTCTGGGTGCGTTCCACCAGCACAGTGCCCAGCACGCCGCTGTTCACGGCGGCAATGGGCAGGATGCGGATGAGCAGGCCGCTGCGGGGGCCCTTGACTGCCCGCAGGATGGCGTGCTCAAAGATGCAGACCACCGCCACACAGGCCAGGTAGAGCAGCGGGCGGAGCGGGGCACGGTAGGGCAGATCCACGATCTGGCTGCTCGCAAAATACGCCAGCGGGGCCACCAGCGTCTGGGTAACACAGAGCAGCAGGGCAAACCACCAGCTGCTGGTGCGCTCGTCACCCACCAGCTGGATCAGGCGCGACACGCCCAGGCCACGGGTAAAGATGGCGTTCTGGGCAAACAGGGCCAGCACGGCGTAGGCAAAGGCCACACCGATGGTATTCATCACAGCACTCACTGATCCTGCACCTCCTTCCGGGGGTGCGCAGCCAGAGTGCCGCGCGCCTCAGTTTTCAGGTATTCCTTGTGTTTGCGGGCCAGCGCGCGCCAGACGGCACACACCACGCCCAGCACGATGAAGCCGCCTGCCGGCATGGATGCCATGGGCAGGACAGAGCGGCTGAGCTGGATCCCAAACACGCTGCCCAGCGCCAACCACTCCCGCAGGCAGCCCACGATGAACAGGATGAGCGCGTAGCCCACCGTAATGCGCAGACCCTTGGAGACAGCCTTGTGCATAGATTCCTGTACGCGGCCAAAGCGGTAGGTCAGCAGGGGCTCCACCACCAGCATGGGCAGGTAGATGCCCAGCATCAGCAGGTCGGTGCCGAACACGGCGTTCAGGATGGGATAAGCGGCAAGGTAGACCACCGCCGCACTGCCGCTGTACACCAGCGCCCGGGGCAGCAGCTTTTTCTCCAGCTCTTCCGGGGCGGGCTGCTCATCCCGCAGGGGGAACAGGCGGCTGACCAGGCAGGCCAGCATCCGGGAAGGCGTGAGCAGCAGGGCCACAGCCACGGCCAGCATCAAAGCATTTTTGCCCGTGGTGGCAAGCACCACCAGCGGAGCCAGACCCATGCCCTGCATGACAACGGGGTTATTTTTGAACACCCGGTCATGGTGGGCAAACTTCTCCGGATCGCGGGTGATCAGTTCTGCAATGGAATGTTTCATTCAGCACCCTCCTTTCCAGCCGCAGGGCGGTGCATCAGCTGGTACAGGCGGCTCTCGGTGCGGTCCATCCAACCGGAAATGCTGTTGACCGTGAGCAGGGCAAAGCAGACACCCGTCTCGTACACGCCGTAATACCGGAAGCCCATGGTGATCGCACCCACCAGCACACCGTACAGGATGCGGCCCAGATGGTGATGGGCGCAGGTGTAGGGCTCGTTGAGCAGGAACACCGCGCTGAACAGCATGGCACCGGTCAGCAGCTCATCCCGCACACACTGCAGACGCAGGGCGATGTCCACGCCGTTTACTCCCACCTGACGGGGGAAAAGGAAGGCGATGAGGGCACAGGTGACCACAAAGCTGACAGAAGCGCCCAGACGGACATCCTTTTGCAGCCAGAGGAAAAGCCCGCAGGCCAGAAGGATGAGGGCAGCACCCGTGCCCATGGGGGCGGCGTACTCGCCCAGGCCCAGCGAAATGGCGCTGATGTTCAGGCTGCCGCCGCTGCGCAGGGTATCCGAGATGGTGCTGGACACCGGCACGCCGGTGGCATCCCACAGGGGGATGTTGGTATAGGGCTGGGGGTAGCGGAACACCTGCTCCGGCCAGGACACCGCCGCCACGGCGTAACCCACAGCAGCGGGGTTGAAGGGATAGCTGCCGTAGCCGCCAAACACCTCCTTGCCGATGAGGACACCGGCCAGCACCGCCATAATGACCACATACCAGTCCACCGTGGCGGGCATGAGCAGGGCGATGATGAGGGCAAAGCTCTCGTTGGAGAAATCCCCGGCCCGATACACGCGGCGGCGCAGCAGGGAGACCAGGCGGTCACACAGATTGCCGGTGAGCAGCGCCGCCCCGCAGAGCAGCAGGGGCCGCAGACCGTACAGGAAGCAGGCCATGCAGAGCAGCGGGATGGTCATAAAGCAGACGTGCAGATAGTACCGCCCCGTCTTTGCAAGCTCCTGCTCCTGCTGCTGGATCAAACGTTCATCCATGGTAAGGCACCTCTCACAGGGCGGCCAGACGGCGCACTGCCGCAGCCGGGTCGGCTGCGCCGAACACGGCACTGCCCGCCACCAGAATATCGGCACCCGCCTCCACACACAGGGGGGCGGTGGTATCGTCCACGCCGCCATCCACTTCCAGCAGGTAGCGGGCGCTCCGTTTTGCCCGCTCTTCCTTGAGCCAGCGCAGCTTTTCCAGCGCCGAGGGCATGAACTTCTGCCCGCCGAAGCCGGGCTCCACGCTCATGACCAGAACGAGATCCAGCTGGTCCAGATACGGAGCCAGCGCCTCCGGGGCCGTGCCCGGCTTGATGGTCAGGCCGACCTTGCACCCCTGCGCCTTGATGGCGTCGATGGTCTGCTGGATATCGTCCTCACATTCCAGATGGAAATTCTGCAGCGTGGCCCCCGCCTTTGCAAACGGCTCGGCATAAGCCAGCGGGTGGCTGATCATCAGGTGCACATCGTAGAACGCCGCGGGCATCCCCTTGTGCAGGCTCTTCAGCACCGGCACACCAAAGCTGATGTTGGGCACGAAATGGCCGTCCATCAAGTCGAGATGGATACAATCTGCCCCCTTCCGTTCGACGTCCTGAATGTCTTCAGCCAGGCGGGAGAAGTCCGCCGATAATATAGATGGGCAAATGGTTACCATGACTATCGTTTCCTTTCTGCAATGGAAGTGAGTATCTTACAGTATGTGTCATACCGTTCTTTCTGGATATGGCCGTCAGCGACGGCCTGTTTGACCGTACATTCCGGTTCGGACAGATGGAGACACGACGAG
>OGGS01001209.1_pt1 | contig 19261 bp, 2 predicted proteins | sample 1571281 | NCBI WGS metagenome assembly OGGS01 (sample SAMEA2582042, study PRJEB24529) | metagenome | biome: Human gut stool | place: China | collected 2011 | reverse complement strand
CGGATCTTACGGATAATAATATCGGTGTCGTGTCTGATGGCAGCACATTAAATGTAAAACTAGCTAAAACATTAACCGGTTTGGATAGCGTAACGGCTGGGGGTACAACTATCAATAGTAGTGGTTTGACCGTAGGCGGTAAGACCTATGTAACTCCGAACGGTATTAATGCGAATGACAAGAAAATAACTAATGTTGCTGATGGTGAAGTGGCGGCTAATTCCAAAGATGCAGTTAACGGCGGTCAACTTCATGCGGCTAAAACCGAATTAAATAACAACATTAATGATGCTAAAACTGAATTAAACAAAAATATCGGTGATGCCAAAACTGAACTCAATAAAAATATTAATGACGCTAAAACTGAACTGAATGGCAATATAGATAATGCTAAAACCGAGCTAAACAATAATATATCGACTGCGAAGAATGATGTGATTAATACAGGTCTCAAATTTGATGCGGATACAGGCGGTGCTAAGACCAATAAATTGGGTTCCAAGGTAACGGTAAACGGCGATGATAATATCACGACAGAAATCAGCCAAACTGGTGACGATACTAAGATCGGTCTTAAATTAAAGAAAGATCTCAATGTTACTACTATTACTGCTGCTGATACTGTGAAAGCCGGCACTGTGACTATGGGCAAACAATCAGGTGGTGCAGGCGGTGCAAACGGTAACTTTGTAACAGGGCTCGATAATAAGTCTTGGAACGCGGATAATCCTCAAGCTGTAAGTGGTCGAGCTGCTACGGAAGATCAGTTGAAATCCGTTAATGATAAGGTCAATACAAATGTAACCAATATCAATAAAGGATTAAACTTTAACGGCGATAGCGGTGCTGCGATTAATAAAAAATTAGGCGACACTGTTACCATTAAAGGTGGTGCTATGGCGGATCTTACGGATAATAATATCGGTGTCGTGTCTGATGGCAGCACATTAAATGTGAAACTAGCTAAAACATTAACTGGTTTGGATAGCGTAACGGCTGGTGGAACAACTATTAATGGTAGTGGTTTGACCGTAGGCGGCAAGACCTACGTAACGCCAAACGGTATCAATGCAAATAATCAAAAGATTACCGGTCTAGCAAAAGGCACAGATCCTACTGATGCGGTTAACTTCAGTCAGTTGCAGGATGCTATCGGTGGAACTGCTAAGGCAAGTACTGTGAAAGCTAAAAACAGCAACATCACTGTAGAAGAAGGTACAAATGCAGCCGGCGGTAAGGAATATACTGTCGGATTAGGGGATAAAATCACCTTAGGAACTGCTAATCCTGTATCTGTGGATGGTACTGCAGGCACGGTAACTGGTCTTACCAATACTGCTTGGGATGTAGATAATCCACAAGCCGTAACTGGTCGTGCTGCAACGGAAGATCAGTTGAAATCTGTTAATACGCAAGTTAATACGAACAAGGATAAAATAGCTCAAAACACAACTGACATTGCTCAGAATACGACTGATATTGGTAAGAATAAACAAGATATAACTAAGAACAAGGCTGATATTGCTCAAAATACAACTGACATCGGTAAGAATAAGCAAGATATAGCTAAAGGTCTTAACTTTGATGGAGATAGCGGCGCTGTAATTAATAAACAGTTGGGTGATAAGTTATCTATTAAAGGTGGCGCCGCAGCTGCAAACTTGACGGACAATAATATCGGTGTCGTATCTGATGGTACAACATTGAACGTGAAGTTAGCTAAAACATTAATCGGTTTGGATAGTGTTACAGCGGGTGGCACAACTATTAATGCTGGAGGTTTAACTGTAGGTGGTAAGACCTATGTATCTCCGAACGGTATCAATGCAAATGACCAAAAGATTACTAATGTTGCTAATGGTGATATTGCTGCAAACTCCAAAGATGCGGTTAACGGTGGTCAATTGCATGACGCTAAAACTGAACTTACCAACAAAGGCCTTCGTTTTGACGCAGATAATAACGCTGAAAAAACGAATAAACTAGGCTCCAAGGTAACGGTAAACGGCGACGACAATATTACGACGGAAATCACGCAAACCGGTGACGATACGAAGATAGGTCTTAAATTGAAGAAGGATCTTAATGTTACATCTGTTACGGCTACGGAAACTGTGAAAGCCGGCACTGTAACCATGGGTAAACAAGCCGATGGTGCAACCCCTGCTAATACGGGTAATTACGTAACAGGTCTTGATAATAAGACATGGAGCGTAACTAATCCTACTGCTGTTAGCGGACGTGCTGCAACAGAAGATCAATTGAAGACAGTTACTGAAGCTATCAAAACTCAAGGTGCTAATGCAACGGACTTCAGTCTTGTTGCTAATCCTGCGGCGGGTTCCAATGGTGACTATACTGTAGCTGCTAACGGTGACGTGGCATTGACCGTACAGGATAAGAATCATCCGGATAAAACAAAAACCGTAACGATTAAAGATGTAGCATCTAAATCCGAAGTGGACAAAGGCTTGAACTTTGACGGTGACTCTGGTACGACTATCAACAAGAAGCTAGGTGGTACTGTTGCCATTAAAGGCGGAGCTGCAGCTGCAGATTTAACTGACAATAATATTGGTGTTGTATCTGATGGCAGTACGTTAAACGTGAAGTTAGCTAAAACATTAACTGGTTTGGAAAGCGTAACAGCTGGTGGCACAATCATCAATAGTGGTGGTTTGACCGTAGGTGGTAAGAATTATGTATCTCCAAATGGCATCAATGCGAACGACCAAAAGATTACCAATGTTGCTAATGGCGATGTGGCGGCTAACTCCAAAGATGCGGTGAACGGCGGTCAATTGCATGACACTAAAACTGAGTTAAATAAAAACATTAGCGATACTAAGACCGAGTTGAATAAAAATATCAGTGATACTAAAACTGAACTCAACAAAAATATTGGTGACGCTAAAACTGAACTTACCAACAAAGGCCTTCGTTTTGATGCGGATAATAACGCTGAAAAAACTAATAAACTAGGCTCTAAGGTAACGGTAAACGGCGACGATAACATCACCACAGAAATTACACAAACTGGTGACGATACGAAGATTGGTCTTAAATTGAAGAAAGACCTTAATGTTACCACTGTTACTGCTACGGAAACTGTGAAAGCCGGTACGGTAACTATGGGTAAACAATCTGATGGTGCAACTCCTGCTAATACGGGTAACTACGTAACAGGTCTTGATAATAAGACATGGAGTATTGATAATCCTACGATTGCATCTGGCCGTGCAGCAACGGAAGACCAATTGAAAACGGTTAGTGATGAAGTTAAGAAACAAGGTGCTAGTGCAACAGACTTTAGTCTCGTTGCGAATCCTACGGCAGGCTCCAATGGCGACTACACTGTAGATGCCAACGGTGACGTAGCATTGACAGTCCAAGATAAGAACCATCCGGCTCAAACAAAAACCGTAACGATTAAAGATGTGGCATCTAAATCCGAAGTGGATAAAGGCTTGAACTTTGACGGTGATTCTGGCACAACTATTAATAAGAAGCTAGGTGGTACTGTTGCCATTAAAGGAGGAGCTGCAGCTGCAGATTTAACTGATAATAATATTGGCGTTGTTTCTGATGGCACAGGCACATTAAACGTGAAGTTGTCTAAGACATTAACTGGTTTGGACAGCGTAACAGCTGGCGGTACAACCATCAACAGTGGAGGTTTGACCGTAGGCGGTAAGAACTATGTATCTTCAAACGGCATCAATGCGAACGATCAAAAGATTACCAATGTTGCTAATGGCGATGTGGCGGCTAACTCCAAAGATGCAGTGAACGGCAGTCAATTGCATGACACTAAAACTGAGTTAAATAAAAATATTGGTGACGCTAAGACTGAACTCACCAATAAAGGCCTTCGTTTTAATGCTGATAATAATGACGAAAAAACGAATAAGCTAGGCTCTAAGGTAACAGTAAATGGCGATGATAACATCACTACAGAAATTACTCAAACTGGTGACGATACGAAGATCGGCCTTAAATTGAAAAAGGATCTTAATGTTACATCTGTTACTGCAGCGGAAACTGTGAAAGCCGGCACTGTAACTATGGGTAAACAATCTGATGGCGTAACTCCTGCTAATACTGGTAATTATGTAACAGGTCTTGATAATAAGACTTGGGATGTAGGTAAAGTCGTATCCGGTCGTGCAGCAACAGAGGATCAATTGAAACAAGCCTTGGCAGGTCAAACTGATACAGGTCTCAAATTCAATGCCAATGTAGGCGGTGTACAAACCAATAAATTAGGCTCTACTGTCACTGTTCAAGGTGAAGGTAAAGCTGCTGATACCGACTATAGTGGTGACAATATTAAGACTTTCATTAAACAAGATGCAGCAACAGGTAACACGACTATCGATGTGAAGATGAACAAAAATCTTAAGGCTGAATCCGTGAAAGTCGGTAAAGACGGTAAGGATGGCGTATCTCTTACAGGTCCAGATGGGGCGAATGGCACCGATGGTAAGGTAGCTATTACAGATAAAAACGGCAAGGATGCTGTGTCCATGTCCAGTAAAGACGGTGTTGGTCACATCGGATTAAGCGGTAAAGACGGTAAAAGTGCGGATATTACTGCTGAAAAAGGTGCTGCTAATCTCAATGGAAATGAAATTACGCGCATTAAATACAAAGATGAAAATGGCACAACCCATGAAGTGGCAACCAAAGATGATGGCATGGCATATGGTGGCGACTCCGGTACTACCATCAAGAAGAAACTTAATGAACAATTGGACATTAAGGGTGGTGTCACCAATGAATCTGAGTTGACCGAAAATAATATTGGTGTTATTAGTAAAAATAATATCCTTAATGTTCGTTTGGCAAAAAATCTGAAAGGTTTAGATTCCATAACTTTCAACAATGGTACTAATGGTGTAAACGGTAAAACCGTTGTTAATGGTGAAGGTATGGCCGTTCAAGATAAGGACGGTAATCCGTTGACTGCTGTTACAAAGGACGGCGTGAAGATTACTAATGGTCCATCTATGACGAAAAGCGGTATTGATGGAGCCGGCAATAAGATTACTAATGTAGCTGACGGTACAAATCCTAAGGATGCGGTTAATAAATCTCAATTGGATAAAGCGGCAGCAGCTGCTACTACAACAGTAACGGCAGGTAATAATGTCCAAGTAGATAAGACCACTAATGCGGACGGTTCTACAAATTATAAAGTGGGTCTCAAAGACCAAGTAACAATGGGGACTGATCCTACGAAACAAATTGCGATGGATGGTACAACAGGCACTATCAAAGCCGGTGACAAAATTACAATCGACGGCAACAAAGGCACCATTAAAGCCGGTGATAAAGTTGAAATCGATGGCGATAAGGGTACAATCAAGGCCGGCAATGTTGCAATCGACGGTACAAACGGTACGATTAAGGCCGGAGATAAGGTAACTATCGACGGTAAAGACGGTAAGATCGCGGCAGGTAAAGTCGCTGTTGACGGTAAGGACGGTCATGTGACAGGTTTGGAAAACAAAGATTGGGATCCTAACAACATCACAAGTGGTCGTGCTGCTACAGAAGATCAATTGCAGAAGTCCCATAAAACCTTGGATAATAAGATTAATAACTTAGGTGATGACATTACGAAGAAAGGTATGGATTTTGCCGGTAATACAGGCGATTTCCACCGTGATTTAGGTCAAAAGGTTACTATCAAAGGTGAAGGTCAAGGGGCTGATAGTGATTATTCCGGTGAAAATATCAAAACGGTAGCCGAAAATGGTAATGTTACTATTAAAATGGCTAAGAATCTTAAGACCGACAGCGTTACTACCAAAACGGTCACTGCCGATACGGTAACGACTGATAAGGTGAAAGTCGGCAAAAATGGTCAAGATGGCGTATCTATTATAGGTCCAGATGCTGCGAATGGTACAGATGGCAAAGTAGCTGTTATTGGTAAAGACGGTAAAGATGCTGTATCTATGTCCGGCAAAGACGGTGTCGGTCACATCGGTTTAACCGGAAAAGATGGGCGCAATGCGGATATTACTGCTGATAAGGGCGATTCTGATCTAGGAGGTAATGCTATTACTCGTATTAAGTACCAAGATGAACAGGGCAAGACACATCAAGTGGCAACCAAAGACGATGGTATGAAATACGGTGGTGATTCCGGTAATGTGATTAACAAAAAGCTTAACGAACAGGTAAACGTAATCGGTGGTATTACTGATGCTAGCAAGTTGACTACAGAAGATAATGTAGGCGTCGTATCTGACGGTACTAATCTTAAAGTTCGTATGGCGAAAGATTTGAAAGGTCTTACATCCGTAACGACTAAGGATACTGCAGGTAACTCTACGGTTGTAAACGGCAGTGGTATAACCATTACTCCTGCTAGCGGTAATGCTGTAAGCCTTACTAAAGACGGGTTGAATAACGGCGGTAAAACAATCAGCAATGTAGGTCCTGGTGTAAACGGCACGGATGCGGTTAACGTAAATCAATTGAAGGGAGTTACGGAGGGAATGGCTAATGCTATTAATTCTGTGGCGGGCGAAACGCAACGTGTAGGTGCTCATGCGGCAGCTATGTCTGCGTTGAAACCGATTCAATATGATCCGTTAGAACCAACTCAAGTGATGGCTGGTATCGGCAATTACAGAGGTGAAACCGCAGCGGCTTTAGGTGTTGCACATTATACATCCGAAGATACTATGTTCCATGCAGGTGTATCTGTTGGTAGTCGTCATAATATGGTGAATGCCGGTGTAACTCATAAATTCGGTTCTTCTGATGAGAAGAAGGCTATTCCTGAGCGCTACAAGGGCGGTCCTATCAGCTCTATGTACGTAATGCAGGATGAAATGACTGCTTTGAAAGCTGAAAATGCACGCATGAAAGCGCAGGATGAAAAATTAACTGCAGACTATGCGGCATTGAAAGAAGACAACCTTCGTCTACAGAAAGATAACGAAGAAACTAAACGACAATTAGCTCTTATTATGAGTCGTTTAGGCATGTAATTCATATCTGTTTCATCTTATATTCATGTGGTAAAAAGTGAGCTGATGTACCAGAAAATACCCATGAAGATTAGATGATTTTAACCCTATATGGTACATAAAATGAAAGAACGAAAGTCTACTGTGAAAGGACTTTCGTTCTTTTTTTGTGTTTGACTTCACAAACTTTTCATAATAGTGTATAATACAGAACATATAATTTTAATCGAAAATTATAAATGTGATTAATTTACTATAAAATCATTAGCTTTAGATTATAAGTGTTGTTTGGCCCATTGTTGTAAGGGTTCTTATGATTGAAAATATATCTAAATGAGTAAGAAAATCAATTTTTAAAAGAAGTTTAAAGTTCTGAAAATAAATGAGCGAAATATGAAAAAAATATATTTACATTCATAAACTAATCTGATATTTTATATGTATAGTAATTAAATTTTTGATGAAAATTTTATTATTTTTAGTGTTTTAGTGTTGGTTTTAGAATCCCTTATAAAACTGTGTGAAAGGTAGGTACTACTAAATGAATCGTATTTATAGGGTAATTTGGAGTCAGGTACGAGGCGCATATGTCGTTGTATCTGAAATCGCAAAAAGCCATACTCGTGGCTCCAAAAGCTTTGTTAGTAATTCCGCTAAAGCTTCGGTAAAAGTTGGCTTGGCGGCTATGGTTTTAACCTGCGGTAGTGGGTTGATTTCGGGTGTTGATGCAGCGCCTAACAGAGGCCTTTCTTTGGCTCCTGGTGAAGGTCCTAATGATGGTGGGTTTACATATTTATACCCTAGCCAAAATTCTCCTTATATTCAAATGTATGATTACAAAACACCGGGGAATCCAGGACAAGGATATTTATATACAAATAATAAGGTGTTTGGCATCCAAATCGGTAACAATGCGAATGCCCGTGCTAATGATGGTTCTGTGTCTGGTATTTCTATCGGTGACTATTCCCAATCTCGTGCGTTGGGTATCGGTTTAGGCCACTATGCTCAATCTGAACAAATCGGTGCTATTGCTGTTGGCTCTGCTGCGAAGGCAAAAGGCTTTAACTCTTTGGCGATGATGCGTCAAGCCTATGCAGGTGAACAATATGCGGCAGCTATTGGTACGGCAGCATCTGCACAAGGTAAAGCGAGCTTGGCTATGGGTCACTCCGCATTAGCAACAGGTGATCAATCTATTGCTATTGGCTCTGCAAATCCAACACCAATGAAGGATGATAAAGGTACACCGTATACAGCATATGACGGAACTACTAATACTCAAGCTAATGCAGCTCGTTCTATTGCTATCGGTCAAGGTGCTAAATCAAATACCGTAGATAGCATAGCTATGGGTACAGGTGCTAATGTAGTAGCAGGCACAAATTATAAAGGCGAGAATTATACTCACGGCATAGCTATCGGCAGTAATGCCCTTTCTCAGGGAATACAAGGTGTAGCTATTGGTAACGGTGCAGCACATTATCGTGATAATGCGGTTGCTCTTGGTAACAATGCGCAAACTCGTGCGAAAGATGGCATCGCTATTGGTAATAATGCTGAATCCGGCATTCAAAATGACCCAACTTATAAAGTAAATAACTCCGTTGCTGTAGGTAACTCTGCACGTGCTCATGGTGGTTCTGGTGTTGCTCTTGGTAATGATACATATGCATTGGGCGGATCTTCTGTAGCAGCCGGTAATGCGGCATGGGCATTAGGTGAACGTTCTACAGCTATCGGTAATAACGCTCATTCCGAAGGTTACGGCTCTATTGCTATGGGTCGTGAAGCTAGTGCTTTGAGTACTCAAGATGGGGACAAGAAAAATGTTGTGGCTATCGGTGATGATGCACAAGCAACTGGTTCTCGTTCCATCGCATTGGGCGTAAGCGCTCAAGCAGGTACATTAGAACGTGTACGTGATCGTAGTGTTTATAAAGATAATCCTGAATTAATCACTAAACTTAAAGCTCAAAAAGAAGTAACTGATGCTGTAGCAATCGGTAGTGAAGCAAGTGTACAAGCAAACGAAGGCTTAGCTCTTGGTAGCAATGCGACAGTAAATAACGTTCGTGGCGTTGCGTTAGGTGCTAAATCTGAAACAACGGCCCCTGTGAGCACTGCTAGTGAAACTATTAACGGCTTGAAATATAACTATGCCGGTGGCACTGCTGATTCCACAGTTAGCGTTGGTAACAATTCTACAAAACGTACAATCACTAACGTAGCTGCTGGTCGTGTGAATGCACAATCTACAGATGCTATTAATGGCAGCCAATTATATGGCGTTGCTAATGCAGTGGGTAATGTAGCTAACAGCACTAAGAATATCTTAGGCGGTAATGCTCAGGTTGACCAAAACGGTACTATCACCATGACTAACATTGGTGATACAGGTAAAAATACCGTTCATGAAGCTATTAAATCTGCAAACCAAGGTTGGGAACTTCAAGTTGACGGTAGAAAGCTAAAAGATGTAAAAGCGCCTAATCGTACAGTTAACTTTAAAGCTGGTAAAAATATTGCATTAGAAGGCTCCGGAGATAATGTTACGGTTGCAACTGTTGAAGATGCAAGCTTCAACTCCGTTACAACAGGTAATGTATCCATGAGCACAAGAGGTATCAATGCTGGTGGTAATCAAATCACTAATGTAAAATCCGGTGGCGATACATTAACAAATGCGGCTAATATCGGTGATATCTCTCGTATTGCGGCTAAATACGATAAATACTTACAACGTGGTGCTGCTACTTATGAAGCAAACGGTAATGGCAAGATTAACATGACCGGTACAAACGGTTTGACCGCTGAAGTAACAGGTTTGAAAAATACTTATGTTACATCCGGTACAGTATCCAATGACGGTAAGAGATTGACATTGACACGTAATGATAATCAAACATTCGATGTTGATATCTCTAAAATCTCTAATGGTCTTTCCAAAACTGACTACCGCTTGATTGCAAACCCTGCAGCAGGCAGTAACGGCGAATATAAAGTAGCTGCTGACGGTAGCATGACATTGACTGTTGCGGATGCTGATGGTTCCAACCCTAAACAAGTTAAGTTGACGAACCTTGCTTCTAAAGAGCAACAAGATATTAATACTACTAATATCACAAATAACACTAACAAAATCGCTAAAGGCTTAAGCTTCCAAGGCGATAACAATGTTAAAATCAATAAACAACTTGGTGATACTTTAGGTATTACTGGTGGCGCTACAGGTGCTTTATCTGACAACAACATCGGTGTTGTAGCTAAAGACGGCAACCTTAATGTTAAGTTGGCAAAAGACCTAACAGGTTTGAACAGCGTAACTGCAGGTTCTGTTCGTGTAGGTAAACATAGCGACAATAAAAACTATGTAACTGGTTTGGACAACAAAGAATGGAATGTTCAAAACCCTACAATCACATCTGGTCGTGCAGCAACTGAAGATCAGTTGAAAAAAGTGTCTGATGAAATCAAGACTACTAATGCAGCGAAAACAGATTACCGTTTGATTAACAATACAAATTCTGCAGATGGTTCTTACTCTGTAGAAAACAACAAAGTTGATTTAAAAGTTAAAGATGAAGCTCATCCTAACAACCCTGCTAATACGGTAACAATCAACAATATCGCATCCAAAACTGAATTGGATAAATTGACAGAACGTGCTGTTAAATATGATCTTAATGGTGCAACTGTTAATAAAAACAAGGTTACTTTGGAAGGCCAAGGCGGTACAACAATTACTAACTTGAAAGCCGGTGAAGTATCCTCTACTTCTACAGATGCTGTAAATGGTAGCCAATTACATGATGTGAAAATCGAAGCAGGTAAACATTCAAAAGTAACTGTTTCCGATGATAACCTTAAATTGACAACGACTCCTGCTACAAGCACTGAAGGTGCTAAATATGATCTTCGTTTGAACAACAAAGTGACATTGGGTAGCGGTAACAATCAAGTAGTTCTTGATGGTACTGCAGGCAGAGTGACTGCTGGCGCTGTTGTAATGGGTGCTCAAACTGTTCAAAATACGAAACATGCAAGCGAAACTGGTAATTATGTAACTAACTTGAGCAATAAAAACTGGGATTCCACATCTATCGTATCCGGTCGTGCTGCGACTGAAGATCAGTTGAAAAAAGTTAGTGAACAAATCACTCAACAAGGTAGCAGTGCAACTGACTATCGTCTTGTAAGAAACTCCAGCGCTGACGGTTCCTATAAGGTAAACGACAATGGTGAAGTATCCTTGACTGTAGAGGATAAAAACCATGCAGGCGTTAAAGAACAAGTTACAATCAATAACATTGCATCTAAATCTTCCGTAGATAAATTGACAGATCGTGCTGTTAAATATGACATCAATAACGGTGTTGTTGATAAAACTAAGGTAACATTGGAAGGTGCTGACGGCACTACAATTACAAATGTAAAAGATGGCGCTGTAACAGCTACATCTAAAGATGCTATCAACGGTAGCCAATTGTTCAAGACTAAAGAAGAATTGATCAATAAAGGCATGAAATTCGGTGCTGACTCCGGTAACGTAATCAATAAGAAACTTGGTGAACAAGTTAACGTTAAAGGTGGCATTACAGAAGCTTCTAAATTGACTGCAGAAGACAATATCGGTGTTGTATCTGACGGTTCTAACGATTTGAAAGTTCGTTTGGCAAAAGACCTTAAAGGTTTGAATAGCGTAACTGTAGGCGATACAAAAGTTACTTCTAACGGTGTAACTATCAGTAACGGTGCTACAAATAATGCATCCGTATCCCTTACTAAATCTGGTTTAGATAATGGTGGTAACAAGATTACTAACGTTGCTCGTGGTACAATCGACAGCGATGCAGTAAACTTGGCACAATTGAAAGAAGTATCCAACAGTGCATCTGCAGCTAATACGAAAGTAGCTGAAGGCAAAAACATTAAAGTTGATGAAAGCATCGATAATGTAACTAAAGCTAAAACGTATACTGTAGGCTTGAAAGATGACGTAACATTAGGCTCTGGTAATACAGCTATCAATATTAACGGTACAACAGGTATCGTTAAAGCTGGCGACGGTGCTAATGCTGTAACTATCAATGGCACAAATGGTACTATCAACTCCGGTAAAGTAACAATCAATGGTACTACAGGTACTGTTAACGAATTGACTAACAGAACTTGGAATCCTAAGGCTATTACTAATGGTCAAGCTGCGACAGAAGATCAATTAAAAGTAGTAGACAATAAAATTGATACTACAAAAACTGAAATCGTAGAAAAAGGCTTGAACTTCCAAGGCGATGCAGGTACTGCAATTCATAAAGACCTTGGTCAAACATTGAAAATCTCTGGTGGTCAAGCTGATGCATCTAAACTTTCAGAAAATAATATCGGCGTAGTTAATAACAACGGCGTATTGAATGTTAAACTTGCTAAAGATTTGACAGGCTTGAACAGCGTAACAACTGGTGCTACAACTATTAACAACAATGGTTTGACAATCGGTGGTAACACATTTGTTACAAGCAATGGCTTCAATGCTAACGATACTCAAATCACAAACGTGAAAGCTGGTACAGAGGATAACCATGCAGTTAACCTTAAACAGTTGAAAGAAGTATCTAACAACGCAGCGGCAGCTAAAACTGTTGTAAAAGCAGGTAAAAACATCAATGTAGCTGATTCTGAAGATCCACTTACTAAAGCTAAGACGTATACAGTTGGTTTACAAGATACAGTAACATTGGGTTCTGGCAATACTGCTGTTAATATCGACGGCACAAAAGGTATTGTGAAAGCTGGCGAAGGCAATAATGCTGTGACAATCAACGGTACAAACAGCACAATTAATGCTGGTAACGTAGCGATTGACGGTGTAACAGGCAATATCAATTCCGGTAAAGTTCTTGTTAACGGTGCTAAAGGTACTGTAAACAACTTAACAAATATCACTTGGGATGCTGACCATATCACAAGCGGTCAAGCTGCAACAGAAGATCAATTGAAAGTTGTTGATAAGAAAATTACTGACAATGGTAGCAACTTGACTAAGAAGGGCTTGAACTTCAAAGGCGATGACGCTACAAGCATTCATAAAGATCTTGGCGAAACATTAGACGTTGTAGGTGGTACTTCCGATAAAGCTAAATTGTCCGATAATAATATCGGTGTAGTATCTGAAAACGGTAAGTTGAATGTTAAACTCGCTAAAGAGTTGACTGGCTTAACAAGTGTAACAACTGGTGCTACAACAATTAATAACGAAGGTTTAACAATTGGTGGTAATAAATTCGTTACAGCTAACGGTTTTGATGCTAACAACACACAAATCAAAAACGTAAAAGCTGGTACTGATGGTAATGATGCAGTTAACTTGAATCAATTGAACGAAGTTAAAAATGCGTCTAACACTACAGTAGAAGGTAGCGAAAACATCAATGTTGATTCCACAGTAGACCCTAATACACACGCTAAAACTTATAAAGTAGCATTGAAAGACAATGTAACTTTAGGTTCCGGCGATAAAGCAATCAACATCAACGGTACTACAGGTATCGTGAAAGCTGGTGACGGTGCTAATGCTGTGACTATCAATGGTACAAACGGCACTATCAACTCCGGTAAAGTGACTGTCAATGGTACTACAGGTACTGTAAACAACTTGACTAATACAACTTGGGATCCTGCAAATATCACAAGCGGTCAAGCTGCAACAGAAGATCAATTGAAATCTGTTGATAAGAAAATCACTGACAACAGCACTGACTTGACTAAGAAAGGCTTGAACTTCCAAGCTGATTCTGGCGAATTAATTCATAAAGATCTTGGTCAAACATTAGATGTTGTAGGTGGCATTACTGAGAAATCTAAATTGTCCGACAACAATATCGGTGTAGTATCCGAAAATGGTAAGTTGAATGTTAAACTTGCAAAAGATTTAACAGGCTTGAACAGTGTAACAACAGGTCAAACAACTATCAACAACGATGGCTTGACAATCAACAACAAACAATTCGTTACAGCTAATGGCTTTAACGCTAACAATACGCAAATCAAAAACGTAACTGCTGGTGTAGAAGACAACGATGCTGTTAACGTTAAACAATTGAATGATGTAAAAGCTGCATCTAATACAAAAGTAGAAGGCAGCAAAAATATCAATGTTGATGAAACTGTAGATCAAACTACAAAAGCTAAAACTTACACAGTTGCGTTGAAAGACACTGTAACATTAGGTTCCGGTAACACAGCAGTTAACATCGACGGTACAAAAGGTATCGTAAAAGCTGGTGACGGCACTAATGCAGTAACTATCAACGGTGTAAACAGCACAATCAATGCTGGCAAAGTAGCAATCGATGGCGTAACAGGTAATATCAATGCAGGTAAAGTTCTTGTTAACGGTGCAAACGGTACTGTAAACAACTTGACTAACAAAACTTGGGATCCTGCCAATATCACAAGCGGTCAAGCTGCAACAGAAGACCAATTGAAATCTGTAGATCAAAAAGTTACAGACAACACTAATAAAGGCTTGAACTTCCAAGGCGATGATGCAACAAGCATTCATAAAAACCTTGGTGAAACATTGGATGTTGTAGGTGGCATTTCTGATAAAGCTAAATTGTCTGATGGCAATATCGGTGTTGTATCCGAAAACGGTAAGTTGAATGTTAAACTTGCAAAAGACTTAACAAACTTGAACAGCGTAACAACTGGTCAAACAACTATTAACAATGATGGCTTGACAATCAATAACAAACAATTCGTTACAGATAATGGCTTCAACGCTAACAATACACAAATTAAAAACGTAACTGCTGGCGTAGAAGATAATGATGCTGTAAATGTTAAACAATTGAACGATGTAAAAGCTGCATCTAATACAAAAGTAGAAGGTAGCAAAAACATCAATGTTGATGAAGCTGTAGATCCAACTACAAAAGCTAAAACTTACACAGTTGCATTGAAAGATACTGTAACATTAGGTTCCGGTAACACAGCAGTTAACATCGACGGTACAAAAGGTATCGTAAAAGCTGGTAACGGTGCGAATGCAGTAACTATCAATGGTGTAACAGGCAACATTAATGCAGGTAAAGTTCTAGTTAACGGTGCAAATGGTACTGTAAACAACTTGACTAACATTACTTGGAACCCTAATAACATCACAAGCGGTCAAGCTGCAACAGAAGATCAATTGAAAGTTGTAGATAACAAAATTGATAAGAACACTGAAAACTTGACTAAGAAAGGCTTAAACTTCCAAGCTGATTCTGGCGAAGTAATCCATAAAGATCTTGGTCAAACATTGGATGTTGTAGGTGGCATTACTGATAAAGCTAAATTGTCTGACAACAATATCGGTGTGGTATCCGAAAACGGTAAGTTGAATGTTAAACTTGCAAAAGATTTAACAGGCTTGAACAGCGTAACAACTGGTCAAACAACAATCAACAACAATGGCTTGACTATTGGTGGTAATACATTTGTTACAAACAACGGCTTCAATGCTAACAATACGCAAATCAAAAATGTTAAAGCTGGTACAGAAGATAGTGATGCTGTTAACCTTAAACAATTGAATGAAGTAAAAGCTGCGTCCGATACTAAGGTAAAAGGTAGCAAGAACATTCATGTTGAAGAAGAAATCAACGATCTTACAAAAGCTAAAACATACACTGTAAACTTGAAAGATACAGTGACATTGGGCTCCGGTAGTACATCAGTTCATTTCGATGGTACAACAGGTATCATTAGAGCTGGCGAAGGTGCTAATGCTGTAAATATCAATGGTACAAACGGTACAATCAACTCCGGTAAGGTAACTATCAACGGTGGTTCTGGTACTGTTAACGATTTGACTAACAGAACTTGGGATCCTAATAAGATTACTAATGGTCAAGCTGCGACAGAAGATCAATTGAAAGTTGTAGACAACAAAATTGATAAAAACACTGAAGACTTGACTAAGAAAGGCTTGAACTTCAAAGGCGACTCCGGTGAAGCTATCCATAAAGACCTCGGTCAAACATTGGAACTCAAAGGTGGCGAATCTGATGCTTCTAAACTTTCAAATGGTAACATTGGCGTAGTTAATGAAAACGGCAACTTGAACGTTAAACTCGCTAAGAACCTTAAAGGTCTTGATTCCGTAACTGTTGGTTCCGATCCAAACAAACAAGTTGTTCTTGATGATAAGGGCGTATCTGTAGGCGGTAAAACTTACATTTCTAACGAAGGCTTAAACGCAAATAATCAAAAGATTACTAACGTGGCAGCTGGTGTAAATGATACAGATGCAGTTAACGTTCAACAGTTGAAGAGCAGCATGGCGGCAGCAACTACAACAGTGAAAGCTGGCGATAGCGGCAATACAACTGTAACAGCTACAACAAATGCAGATAAGTCGAAAACATACACTGTAGATATCAAAAAAGACTTGAACTTACGCAGTGTGATTACCACTACTGACGATAAGAAATTCTCTACTGTAACAAACGGTGTAGGTGTTACAAGCACTGATACATTAGGTAATACAACTGCTCTTACTGCAGGTAATGTGAAAGTATCCGATAATCAAAATAATACAACTCAAACAACAGCTAAAGGTGTACTTGTAGATAATCCAACTAAGGCCACTGAATTGACTGCTGATGGTGTTGTAACTACTGATAAACGGACTAAGAGCACAAGAACAACTGCAGATGGCATGGTAGTTACATCCGGCATGGGTGGTACTAAAGTAACTACTACTGTTAGCAGCAACGGTGTTGCAATTACTACTCCTCCAGCAGGTCAAGGTTCCCCTAAAGATGGTACTGGTGCAGTAACATTGACTAAGGACGGCTTGAACAATGGCGGTAATAAAGTAGTTAACATGGCAAGTGGTTATGGCGAAGGCGAAGATATCAACAATATTGCTGATAATAGCAGCAGCTTAACAAATGGTGCTAACATCGGTGACTTGAAGAAAGGTATCGACGGCCTTAAGAAAGCTGGCTTAGACTTTGCAGGTGATAAAGGTGAATTCCATCGTGACCTAGGTCAAAAAGTGACTGTTAAAGGTGGCGTTACTGATGAAAGCAAACTTTCCACTGCAAACAATATCGGTGTTATCTCCGATAATAACGGCAGCTTGAATGTTCGTTTGGCAAAAGATATTACTGGTATCAATTCCATTACAACTATGGATAACTCCGGTCATACAACTGTGACAAACGGTAACGGTATCACAATCAAAAATAATGGTGGTGGCAGCGTATCCTTAACAAGCTCTGGTTTGAACAACGGTGGTAATAAGATTACTAACGTAGCACCAGGCGAAATTAGCTCCACTTCTACTGATGCTGTTAATGGTTCCCAACTTAATCGTGTTGCAAACAGCATGAATAATGTTGTAAACGAAGTTCGTCAAGTTGGTGCTATGTCCTCCGCGTTGTCCGCATTGAAACCTATGGCTTATGACCCTTACGAACCTACTCAAATCATGGCAGGTTACGGTAACTACCGTGGTGACTCCGCATTGGCATTAGGTGTGGCTCATTATAAGAATGAATCCATGATGTTACATGCTGGTGTTGCTTGGGCAGGCAGCAATAGCCATATGATGGCAAATGCTGGTGTAACTTGGAAAGTAGGTAACAGAGACGGCGAAGCAGAAACTGCAGATCGTTATCGTAAAGGACCTATCAGTTCTACATATGCAATGCAACGTGAACTTGCTGCAATGAAAGCTGAAAATCAAGGATTAAAAGGTGAAGTAGCTGATTTGAAAGCTGAAAATGAACAAATGAAAGCTAATATTGCTGCAATGATGGCAAGACTAGGTTTATAATACGTTCATACTGAACATTACGGGTTGAGGATTCCCTTTTGGGGGTCCTCCCACCCGATTTAATTCGTTGATAGAAAAGAGGAATATATAATGAAAAAATCCACTTTGCTTGCTTTCACAGCGGCAGTATTATTCGGCAGTGGCGTATTCCATGTTAATGCGGCATCTGCTACATATGATGATCCATTGCTTTTACCAAATCCAGCTAAAGCGCCTACAACAGGTTCTGTTGTATTGGTTCCAGTGGCTAGCCCTCAGGCGGTGCAAAGTATCCATGAATTTGTGAAAGCATGGGAAAATGCGGAAAAACACATTGCTTTAGCTGAAAGCAAAAAGAATAATCATCAAGCGTTAACTAAAGAAGAAGCTAAATGGTTACATTCTAAAGATAAGCATAATTATGCTGATTATTTCCGTAAACATTCTTTAGGTTATGTACATGGCCAAGAAACTGCATTGAACTGGAATGGTGAAAACCGTAATAAAAACGAGTATAGCTATTACACATTCCCTAAATATGATAAGGACCAAGGTTACACAAATAGCTATGGTTACAATGTATTGCGCAGCATGGTTGATCGCATGAATGAATTGCTTCAAAAACAAAAGGCCGTTGGCGGTCCTTTGACTGATGAAGAAGCACAAGCATTGGAAGATGCTATGCTTGATATCATGGCTCAAGATCAAGAACATGTATCTAATGAAGAATTGCGTTATTACATGAACGAAGCAGTTTGGTTTGCTACAAAACAAACTGTGAAAAATATGTCTGCAGAAGAACCTTCTGTTGGCGATATGCACGAAATTAACCTTCGTGAAGCGATTCAGACAGATAACTAATCGTCTAATACATATATAATTAAATCTTTATATGTATAACTTTTGTTATATAGGGTATGCAGATGCAATACCTTATATATAAAAGTTTTTAATATACAGTGTTGAGACGCAAATAAGGGATTCTATAAACACACTGTTATATAGGCAAGAAGCCGCAACAGAATGCAATATGTATTCTTGTTGCGGCTTCTTTTTGCTTTAAATTCTCGTTATATGATATGTCTAAAAAGTGATATAACTCAAGTTTCGAATCTGTAAAATTAGGCCGTGAAATTGTGCAAAAATAATGGTAAACATTTTCTGAAATTTATAGTAAAATTTACCCAAATTTTGTTGACATCAGTATATGGAAATGTTATTATATTCAAGTACCCCATATGAAGGGGCACAGATCTTTGAAAACTGAACAATGATAGGTAATCAATCGAAATGATTGAACATATGCCAGAGTGCGGGTTTTGACATAGTCAAAACCAACCATAATTCAAAGCTACTTGATAGTAGCGACAACAAAAACGAATGAGCTATTCAAATAGCTTCAAGATATCTTGGAGAGTTTGATCCTGGCTCAGGACGAACGCTGGCGGCGTGCTTAACACATGCA
>OGGS01001203.1_pt1 | contig 19307 bp, 15 predicted proteins | sample 1571281 | NCBI WGS metagenome assembly OGGS01 (sample SAMEA2582042, study PRJEB24529) | metagenome | biome: Human gut stool | place: China | collected 2011 | reverse complement strand
AGCCTGAAAGACTTGGCTCGCTTCTTCAAGGAATACATGCCACGCTACGGTTACAGATACCTCTGTACCGAAGGTGATGACTACAAGTATTATCAGACACTCGGCTTGAAACTCATCCATCAAGACCTGTTCGGTCAGGAGAACTATGGATTGGCGATGAAAGATTTGAATGTCTGACATTTGATTTAGGGTTAAGGAGGGGATTTTTCCTCTCCTTTTCTCTTTATATAGCAGATAATTTTATATCTTTGCAAACGGAAAAACAATAAATATATGAACGCAATAGGCATACTTGAACAGCAACAAGCTAATGAAGTTTTAAGATTGGAAATAGCATATTCCAATCTTTATAAAGCGTATATGCTGGGAGATAGAAATAAAATGATAAGTCACTATATTGCTACAGGCTATATAGGCATCCCTAATTTTGCAGAATCGGTACAAAGTCAGACGAAACAGGAAATGCTCTCTAATGGAATTTTGCCTGACATATTACCAACTTCCATTGACAACATCAAAGATGATACATTATTGCGAATGAATGTTGTGGGATGTTTGAAAGCCTTACAAAATGAGATTAATATTCGCAATATATATCGAACCCATTACACATATGCGCAAAATATTCTTTATCAGCCTAATCATATATTTAGGCAAGAAGAAGTCTTATATCAAAACCCATATGGACAACAACTGAAAGTTGCCGATATACTTGCGGTATCTAAATATGCAGTAAGCATTGCGGAAGCTATTGCACCGGATGATGAAAATTTTTCAAAAGCAAATGCAGCAATTACAGCTTTACAAAGTATAGATGCAACACTTAACAATAAACCGGAAGATAAGCCAGTCAACAAGATGTTGCATTTAGTAACCAGTTTCATTTCTTCTGTTGTAAAATCATCTATCAAGAATGATGAAGCAAAGCGTGGAGTTACAATAACTGCATTAATGGTTGATTTGACTATAGATTTCTTTTGTAAAAAATAAAGCGATGGATAAACCCATGAATCGGATAAAAGAAGTACTTGAAGAAAGAGGTATCAAACAAACTTGGCTGGCCGAGAAACTTGGCAAGAGTTTCTGTATAGTCAATGCGTATGTATGCAACAGACGGCAACCAAGTTTGGAAGTGCTATTTGAAATTGCTGATATATTGAATATTGATGTGAAAGATTTAATAAAAGACAGATGAGTAGTATGAAGAAGCAAGAAGAACAAACTAAAAATATCTGTCTTTTAAAAAAAGATGGATTTACACTTTATTTAGTAAAAGAAGGAGATTCGTTCACTGATATAAAGAATGGAGTCGTTTCCATACTTCCAGAAGAGCTTATTGCCAAACGCAAAAGCGGAGGCAACATCTCGACTGACATAGAAAACTACGCCCACAAATTAAAACGTCAAGAATATGGAAAGAAGCTAAATTACCAAATTGAGAATCTCTTGTTTCTTACTGGTGCAGGTTCTTCCTACCTTTTTGGAGAGAATGACAAGAAAGGCAAACTCATGTGTAATTTATGGGATGATGCTACGGTTTTGCTTGGTGGAAAACAGAATATGGATGCCTTTTGCGAAAAAGTCAGATATACTGACAAAGACGAGAAAGACGAATATAGAAAAAACCTAGAAAAAGTCCTTTCATTAGCAGAAAAAGCAAAAGATTATATCACAGAACCGATTTTCAAAACAGATAAAGATGAAGAATGGAATATTACATATACCGTTAGCAAAATAAAGAAGATGATTAAAGATAATTGCAATCTACAAATAACATCTTCCGAATCATCCAGTGTGCATGAAAAATTTCTTAATAAGATTACTAAACGAAAAAGTTCTATTGCAAGGGTAAAGTTATTTACCTTAAACTATGACACCCTATTTGAGCAAGCTGCACGAAAAGGGAATTATACAATAATAGATGGATTCTCTTTTTCCATTCCACGGATATTCAGTGGAAGACATTTTGATTACGATATCGTAATTCGTGATGGTAGCAGAATTAAGAACGAGGACAATTTTGTTCCACGAGTTTTCCACCTATACAAACCACATGGTTCGGTAGATTGGGAAAAACGAGGCAACAACGTTTACCAAAATAAGGCAGAAGAAATTTCTGTAGAAGATTCATTAATGATTTTTCCGCAAGAAAATAAATATGAACACTCTTACGAACAACCATTTTTTGAAATGATGACTCGTTTTCAAGCTGCGTTACGTATGAAAAATACTACATTGGTTGTTATAGGATTTAGCTTTGGTGACAAGCACATATTATCCATGATAAACGAAGCTTTGGAACAAAATCCAAGTTTTCAACTTATCATTATCAATTACAGGGACACAGGTATCATAGAAAGCGACATTTTCTATAAAGAAGCTGGTGAAAGAGGTAATATAATGATGGTCAATGAAACTTTTAAAGAATTTGTTGACGCTTATCCAAACATCAAAATATATGACCAATCCGATGAATATCGTTTAGTGAAAATTGTCAATGAAGGGAACTAATTATAATCCATTTGTAAACGAGCACTTTATTGGTTTTATCAATCAAGTAACTCCACAAGGAGTGAAGGTACATTTCCCTTCCTCCGCTTTGTTACAACCTTTTTTCAAGTATGGTGAACTATATCACGGCGGTTTAGTAGGCAACTATGTAGTAATAGAAGGGCATCAAATGGGATTCTTAGGAAAAATACAAGGAATAGAATTACCTGAAAAAGAGCGTTTGGAACTAAGCGAAAAGTCTTTTGAAACTAATGAAATGCATCCCATAGGATACATTGAAATTCTATTGTCTTTTAGTTTTGAAAATCCAGAAGAAATACAGCGTGGACTTAACACACTACCTCCAATTGGAGCTAAAGTATTTGTTTGCGCTTCTTACTTCATACAAAGTTTCTTTAAACGATTCGGCGTAAAAAAAGAAAATACTGCCCCATGCCTTATGAAGCTTGGTGTATTGACACAAGATAAAACAACTCCTGTGGAAATCTCTTTGGACGCTTTGTTTGGTCGCCATTGTGCTATTGTTGGAACTACTGGAGGAGGCAAGAGTTATACAACAAGTAAACTACTTGAAGGAATTTCAAATGCCAAGGCTAAAGCTATTATCATAGATCCTACTGGAGAATATTCAGGTTTTGATTCTAAAGATTATGTAGAAAGTGCTATTATAAATAAAGATAGCTACTTTCATTATTCCCGTTTATCCGTTGGAGATTGGTTCGCATTGTTCAGACCTGCGGGACAAGTGCAACAGCCCAAATTATTAGATGCGATAAAATCACTTAAATTGGCAAAGTGTTTAGAGGAAAACGAAAAATTACCAGAAGATGGGAAATTTCATCATCCTAAGTTTACAGATAAATTCATAACGTGTGTAGGCGGTATAATTAGAAAAAAATGTCATTATAAAGATGCTTTTAGACATTTTGAAACGAAATATATGGCAGAAATAGAGGAAGATAATTCTGAATTTGATTTAACAAAACTTGTAATCCAATTAAAGGAGGAAGCCGTATATGAAAGTAATGGCAGTAATGTTGAAATGTGGGGAGATGTTGACAAAAGAACAAGTGACAACATCGCTAGTCTAATTATTCGTATATATAGTAAGGTATCAGACAAAGCATTTAAGCAAATATTTGGCATAGGAAAAGAGCCTAAAAAAGATTTGTGTGAAACAATTGAATCTTTTATAAGCAACAAGTCAAAACACATTCTACGTATCGGTTTTGAAGATGTTCCCTATGACTTTCAAACAAGAGAAATATTAGCTAATGCCATAGCTAAATTCTTACTTAACAAAGCAAGAAAAGGAGATTTCAAGACACAACCTATTGTGTTCTTTGCAGATGAAGCGCACCAATTTCTGAACAAAGAAGTTAAAGATGAATATTTTCAATCCATGCGTTTAGATTCTTTTGATTCCATAGCAAAGGAATGTAGAAAATATGGCTTATTCCTTTGCTTGGCAACACAAATGCCAAGAGATATTCCATTGGGAACTTTAAGCCAAATGGGTACTTTTTTAGTTCACCGATTAATAAATCATAAAGACAAAGAAGCGGTAGAAAGTGCTTGTTCTGCTGCAAATAAATCAACATTGGCGTATTTACCAGTATTAGGTGCAGGAGAGGCTATACTTATGGGAGTAGATTTTCCAATGCCCGTAATGCTAAAAGTCGATTTACCACAGACTGAACCTAATTCGCATACGCCACAATTTAAGAGATTGCAAAAAAGTAGAAACAAAATTAGCATAAGAACAATATGATTACAGGCGATATAAAACAAAAGGTAGATGATGTATGGCAGACCTTTTGGAACAATGGTTTCACCCAACCATCGGCAATCTTCGAACAGATAACTTATCTGCTTTTTATGAAGATGCTTGACGACAAGCAACGTGAAAAAGAAGCAATAGCCAACCTTACAGGCGATGTTTTACTTGATTCTACCTTCCCCGAAGGTGTATGGCACAACCCATCCACCGACAAAGATGTGCCTTACAACGAAATGCGTTGGCACGTGTTCAAGGAAATGGAGCCGACAAAAATGCTGGATCGGGTGCGCAACGATGTGTTTATCTTTTTGCGTTATGTAGGGAAAGAGGGTTCAGCTTATAGAAAAGCAATGAAAGACACAGTTTTCCAAATTACCAATGCTCGGCTATTATCGCGCGTTATTGAATGTATTGAAAAAATCACGTCCGATGGGGCTGACATGATGGGTGATGTGTATGAGTATATGCTCGGCATTATGGCGGCATCGGGGACTAACGGACAATTCCGCACCCCTCGCCATATCATCCGCATGATGGTGGAACTGATGCGACCCACTCTTGGCGATACTATCTGCGACCCGGCTATGGGTTCCGCCGGTTTTATTATGGAAGCAGCCAAATACATCACAGAGCACCAAAGCGATGAATTGCTAAACATCGAGGCAAGAGACCGTTTCAGCAAAGATACATTCCACGGTTCGGATTCGGATGCTTCCATGCTCCGCATCGGTTGCATGAACATGATGCTTCATGATGTGGATGAACCTAATTTGTACTATCGTAACTCGCTATCAGACGAGAACAACGATACAAACCGCTATACCCTTTGTCTTGCCAATCCTCCGTTTGCAGGCAGTCTTGACACTGACGACATAGCACACACGCTGAAAGCGGCTGTCAAGACCAAGAAAACAGAACTGCTATTTCTTGCATTGATGATGCGAATGCTTCAGTCTGGCGGACGATGTGCTTCTATTGTACCGGACACGGTTCTCACAGGTGATACGCAAGCATACAAGACCATACGTTCTGCATTAGTGGATAAACACTGTATGCAAGCTGTCATCACAATGCCTTCTGGTGTGTTCCAACCTTATAGCGGAGTTTCTACCGCTATTATTATCTTTACCAAGACTGGTACAGGCGGCACTGACAAAATCTGGTTCTACGATATGTGTGCTGATGGTTTCTCACTGACGACACAGCGCACCCCACAACCTGAACAAAACGATATTCCCGACATCATCTCACGTTTCCATAACCTCGAAGCGGAAACCAACCGTAGCCGCAAAGAACAATCATTCTTTGTATCGGCTGATGAAATCCGAGAGAATGGTTACGACCTCAGCTATAAGCGTTATCACGAAGTGGAACGCGAAGCGGTGATATATGATGCGCCGGAGGTTATCGTGGCTCGTATGGAGGAAAGACAAAAAGCGATTGATAAAGCTTTTGATGAGTTTAAGAAATTGCTAAATGCGTGAGGGTATGAAGGTAGATAAGACGAAGTGGGAGAATGCTTTAATAAAAGATTCTATCAAAACTCTAAAAGTCAAAGATGCAGTTCAAAAGAAAGACTATCTTTTAACTGGGAAATATCCTATTATTTCTCAGGAAAAAGATTTCATATCTGGATATTGTAACACAGAAGATAATCTGAACGAAGTTTTGGAAGAGATCATTATCTTCGGAGACCATACTCGTATTGTCAAATACGTAGATTTTGATTTTTGTGTAGGTGCAGATGGGGTTAAAGTATTACGACCTAACAATAAATTATCCGCTAAATACCTATATTATTTTATAAAATGGTCAAATATACCAAGTAACGGCTATTCAAGACATTTCAAGTTCTTAAAGGAGATTGAAATAAAATATCCTAAAGACAAATCTATTCAACAAACTATTGCCTCCGAATTAGACGCCATTCAAACAATGATTGACAGCTATAAAGCGCAATTAGCCGACTTGGATACACTCGCACAATCTATATTCCTTGATATGTTTGGAGACCCTGTGACTAATCAGAAAGGATGGGAATTGCATAGTATTGCTTCTTTTGGTAAAATAGTTACGGGGAATACTCCTTCTAAATCAATCGAGAAATATTACAACTCAGATTATATTGAATGGATTAAAACTGATAACATCCAAAGCAATGCCCTATATCCTACAATTGCTTCTGAATATTTATCAAAAGAAGGAAGTTTGAAGGGACGTATTGTAGAAAAAAATAGTATTTTAGTATGCTGCATAGCTGGAAGTCTAAGTTCTATTGGCAAATGTTGTATTACCAATCGTAAAGTTGCGTTTAACCAACAAATCAATGCAATTGAATGCAATCCCCAGCATAATTATTTGTTTTCATATTGGTTGATTAAATGCGCTCAGAAGATATTTATGGAAACGGCGTCTACTGGTATGAAACATATTTTAAGTAAGTCAGTAATGTCGTCAATCAAATTACCAGTACCAGCCCCATCTTTGCAGCAACAATTCGCCAATCGAGTTGAAGCCATCGAAAAGCAAAAAGAACTTATCAAATCGCAGCTTGCAGATGCAGAAATCCTAATGGCTGAGCGGATGCAATATTATTTCTCTTAAAAACAACAGCGCAATGAAAGAGATAGACAAGAAACTGATAGACACCATCCACCGATATACCACTTCGGGCATAGAGCAACAGGTAGATTACGACAAATTCTACCTCTATTCGCTTATCACGCACTCTACCGCTATCGAAGGTTCGACCGTTACCGAGGTGGAAAACCAACTGCTATTTGACGAAGGGATTGCCGCCAAAGGAAGAAGCCTCACAGAGCAGATGATGAATGTGGATTTGAAAAACGCATACCTCTATGGCTTTGAATGGGCGAAAACCGGACAGCCATACACTGTTGAGTTTTTATGCGAATTGTCAGCCAAAGTCATGCGCCGTACAGGTTCGGAATACTCCACTATGGGCGGCAGTTTCGATTCCTCAAAAGGAGAATTGCGACGGTGCAATGTAAGTGCCGGAATAGGAGGCAGAAGTTATCTGGCATTTCAAAAAGTACCTAAAGCAACAGCAGACTTTTGCGATTGGTTAAACGGAGAACTGGCATCTGTGGACAGAAACGATATGGCAGCATGTTATAGGTTGAGTTTTGAAGCGCACTTCCGTCTTGTCACCATTCATCCGTGGGTGGACGGCAACGGGCGTACTACCCGATTGCTGATGAACATCGTACAACGGCAGTTAGGTCTTATCCCGTCTATTGTTACCAAAGATGCTAAAGGCGAATACATTCAGGCTTTGATTGACAGTCGTGAGCAGGAGGATAGTACCATTGTTCAAGATATAATGCTTACGCAACATACTATCAATCTTGAAAATCGGATTTTACAGTATCAGCAAAGCATGAATGATACTGTAAAAACAAAAAGTGATACTGTAAATGATACTGCAACGCCTAAAGACACCACAGCCCGGCTTATTACAGCCATTAAAGAACACCCTGAATATACATACGATGAGTATGCCAAACTCCTGAATATCGGTCGTGCCACTGTTGCTCGACATATCAAGAAGTTAAATGGAACGGTCATTCAGCGTATCGGTTCAGATAAAGATGGCTATTGGGAATTTATAAAATGATTGAGTTATGAGGAATTTCGACATCATAAAAGACATTAAGGGATTAGGAACGACTTATCGTTATTGTGCCACGGCAGAGGATTTTCAAGTAGCTAATCCAATGGTCTCAGCCATGCAGGCGCGGCTTGCGCTGGAAACAATGGTAAAGACCGTTTATCACCTGAAAGGATGGCAAATAGGCGAACGTACCTCATTGCTTTCGCTTACCACCGATGAACGATTTACGGCATTTATAGATAGCGAAGACCTGATGAAACGCATACACTATGTGCGTAAAATCGGAAACAATGCAGCACACGCCAATGATGGATTCGTGGGGCGCAGAGAATCCTTCTTCGCCGTACTGAATCTATATTACATCATTGGTTCCATCCTATTGGCTTGGCAGGTGATTGACACATTGCCTGACTTTGACAAAGACTTGATACCCCAATCACCTCAATCAAGCAATCTTGCCGTTATTTCCCAACCTGACCAAGCACAAACTGCTACCACACAAGCAGCCGACAGAGCCGCAAAAGCGGTAGAAGAAAGCTCCGAGGCGCAACCTGCAACAGTGGAAGCCCAACCTGTTGTAAACGACCTATCGGAAGCGGAAACCCGGAAATTGTATATAGACCTGTTGCTTCACGAAGCAGGTTGGAAAGTTTCTGAACATAAAGGTGAAATCATCCCCCGTCAAGCCGGAATAGAGATAGAAGTACAGGGTATGCCCAATGAGAGCGATGTGGGATATGCGGACTATGTGTTGTTTGATGCAGACGGAACACCACTGGCAGTAGTGGAAGCCAAACGCACCAGTGTAGATGCGACAGTAGGTCGCCACCAAGCGGAATTGTATGCCGACTGTCTGGCAACACGCTACGCCTGTCCTCGTCCGGTTATCTATTACACCAATGGCTTTGAAACCCATATAATAGACGGCCTCGGTTATCCGTCACGCAAAGTGATGGGATTCCACACTATTGACGAGTTGCGCAGAATGATAGCGCAACGTGGACGCAATGACATTACCGACTTGCAAATTTCGAACAAGATAACCAACCGCAACTATCAGAAACGAGTAATCGAATCTGTCTGCAAGCATTATAATGACAAGCATCGCCGTGCCCTATTAGTGATGGCTACCGGAACGGGAAAGACACGTGTCAGTATTTCGCTTGTGGATGTATTGGTGCGAAACAATTGGGTGAAGAATGTACTGTTCCTTGCCGACCGTATCGAACTGGTCAATCAGGCAAAAAAGAATTACACAAAGTTATTGCCCAATATGACGGTCAGTTCCTTGCGTGACAGCGATGTGGATATATCGGCACGTATCCTCTTCTCCACTTATCAGACTATGATAGGACATCTGGACAGGGATGCCAAGACATTCTCATTAGGCAGATTTGACCTTATCATCATTGACGAAGCACACCGCAGTGTGTTCGGTAAATACGGAGCAATCTTTGAGTATTTCGATGGACTGCTCTTAGGATTAACGGCAACTCCACGTGATGAGGTTGACCGCTCTACATACGATCTCTTCGGCATGGAGCAAGGAGAACCGACCGACAGCTACGAATATGACGAAGCGGTAGAAGATGGCTATCTGAATCCATTCAAGGCAATAAAAGACAACTCAAAGATTCTGACGACTGGAATTGACCCCGAACAACTTACTCCGGAAGAACGGGAGCAGTTGGAAGAAATTTTCGAGTATGAGAAAATGAAAGCTGGACTGGAGCCGGATGAACCATACAGCCGCACCATCAACGCAACAGAGATATTCAAATACATCTTCAACCAAGATACAGTAGACCACGTATTGAACAGGCTGATGAATGATGGTATCCGTGTGAAAGATGATACAATGATAGGTAAAACCATCATTTTCGCCTATAACCATAAACATGCCGTGTTCATAGCCGAGCGGTTTGCCGCCCTTTACCCAGACTTAGGAGCGGATTTCTGCCGAGTGATTGATAATTACGAGAAATATTCATCCAACCTGATTGATAAGTTTGCTGATGCAGAAAAGCAACCACAAATTGCCGTATCGGTAGATATGCTTGATACGGGCATTGATGTGCCTGAAATTGTAAACTTGATTTTCTTCAAGCCTATACACTCCAAGATAAAGTTCTGGCAGATGATAGGCAGAGGAACACGCCTGTGTGAAAATTTGTTTGGCGAAGGTAGAGATAAGGAAGAATTTTTGATATTCGATTTCTACCGGAACTTCGAGTATTTTGAAATGAATCCCGAAGGCGCCAAGCCCACAAAATCACAGTCCATTGTAAGTATGCTTTTTAATCTGCGCACAGATATTAAATTCGCTTTACAAGATGGAGCATATCAAAGCAAAGAAGAATCAAAGGCTTTTCACGACAACCTTGCCGACATATTACACAAGCAGATAGCCGACCTAAATAAAAACCGAATAGATGTGCGCCTTCAACTGAGAGCCGTAGAGACATACGCCACGCCAGAAGCTATGACCTGTTTGACTCTTGGCGATGTGATGGCGATGAAAGGTAATATCTCACCTTTATTCAAAAATGCAACAACAGACACTTCTGCATTAAAGTTTGATGCACTTGTACTTAAATCTCAACTTGCGTTGGTTGATGAAACGGTCAATTCCGTATCATCAGAGCGAAAAATAATGGACATAGCCAGTTATCTCAAAGAGAAGAAAGCTTCCATTCCGCAAGTAATGGCTAAGATGAATGTACTTAACGAGGTACTGTCCACTCATTTCTGGGAATCGAAAAGTCTTGGCTCTCTCGAACGCATCAGGCTGGAGCTTCGTGAGCTTATACAATACTTGGATGGTGGCACGGCAGGGCAAACATTTACAATCAATATAACCGACACATTTGAAGAAGATAGTTCAGGTGTCAATATAACCCCAATCCGTACCTATCGCCGTAGAGTGGAAGACTATCTCAAAGAACATCTATCAGATGATGATACTTTGCAAAAGATATACCACCTTGAACCGCTGTCCGAACAGGACATTGCCTGATTGGAACAGATTTTCTGGGAAGAATTAGGCTCAAAAGAAGAATTTGATGCACAAACGAGAACAAAGCCCTATCAACATAATGTAGCCGCCTTCATTCGTTCCATCATTGGAGTGGAACAAGATGTGGCTCTGGAAAAATATCGTGCATTGATACATGGTGCGGAACTAACCCGTATGCAAGAGGAGTATCTGCGTACACTCATTCGCTATGTATGCGAAAATGGCGACATTGCCACTGTGGTATTACAACAACCTCCCTTCAATAAGTTTACGACCATCTTTCGGAATAGTCCCAAATCGCTTATTGATTATGTGAAACTTATCAGTCAGGTAATTGCAGCGTAAATAAATATTTGTATAATCGGGTACACAATAACATATCACTTGAATTACGAATAATAAGGTAAATATGGAAATTATCAATCTACTGGACTTTACAGACCGCAACGAGCTGAGGAATTGGCTGAAAGTTAACCACAACAAAGCGAAACAGTGCTGGGTTGTCACTTCACGCTCTAAACAGCCTACATACAAATGTATTCCATACATTGAGGTCGTTGAGGAAGCACTATGCTTCGGGTGGATTGATTCAACTATAAAGAAATTACCTGACGGACGTCTTGCACAACGGCTTTCACCTCGTCGCAAAAGAAGCCATTGGACTGAATTAAATAAAGAACGCTGTATGAATCTTGAAGACCGAGGACTTATGACAGATGCCGGACGACAAGCATTTGAGAAATCTTATTCCTATGAAATAGTCTCGAAAGGCTCTCTTATGGAAGAAATTATCAAGAAGCACAATATGGAATTGAGACCAGATTTATATAAGTAAGCTTTCGCTATTCTAAAATGTAATAAGGATGATGGCAGAAAATAACATATCCCCTATCAGCTCTGACTTTGAACAGATAAAGAAACAGAACGAAAGCGGTTCAGAGTATTGGACTTCTCGTGATTTGTGCGTTGCATTAGGTTATAGTACCTATCAAAAATTCACACGTACAATAAGCAAAGCCATTGCGATAGCCAATCATAAAGGACTTAATACAGCAGAGCATTTTAACCATACGGTTGAAATGGTTAAATTAGGGTCTGGCTCATACCGGAAAGTAGAGAATATACATTTATCACGTATGGCTTGTCTGATAATTGCGGAAAATGCCGATGCCAAGAAACCACAAGTGCAAATGGCAAGAGAATATTTCAGACAGGAGATACCTACTACTGAATTAGTTAGCAATAGTCTATCATCCAATATTTTACTCTATAAAACAAAACAAGGAGAAACACGTATTGAGGTCATTTTCAACAATGAAACGTTCTGGATGTCACAAAAACGTATGGCTGATTTATTTGGAGTGGATGTACGAACTATCAACTACCATCTTGGGCAGATTTACGAATCAGGTGAACTTACTAAAGAGGCAACTATCCGAAAAATTGGGATAGTTCAATCAGAAGGAGAACGAGATGTAGAACGCACTCCATTGTTCTATAATTTAGATGCCATCATTGCCGTAGGCTATCGTGTGAACAGTTACCAAGCCACTCAATTCAGAATTTGGGCAACATCTGTTCTGAAAGAAATGTTAGTTAAAGGATTCGTGTTAGATGATGAACGATTGAAACAAGGAAAACATTTTGGCAAAGATTATTTTGATGATTTATTAGAACGCATCCGGGAAATACGGGCTTCGGAACGCCGATATTATCAGAAAATCACTGATGTATATGCTGAATGTAGTGCCGATTATGATTCCAAATCTGAAACGACTCAACTGTTCTTCAAGATGGTACAGAATATGATGCATTGGGCTGTCACCCATCAAACGGCAGCCGAAATCGTTTTTTCAAGAGCAGATGCAGAAATGCCTCACATGGGACTTACCACTTGGAAAAATGCACCTGATGGCAGAGTTCAAAAGTCAGACACAATAGTTGCCAAGAATTATTTATCTGATAAAGAGGTTTCCGCCTTAAATCGCCTATCAACAGCATTCCTTGATTTTGCAGAGCTTCGTGCAGAAAGGCAGATTATTACCACGATGGCAGACTGGAAAAAACAATTGGATGAGTTCTTGACTTTATACAAATATGACACCTTGAATGATGCCGGAACTATTTCCGCAGAACAAGCGAAAGAAAAAGCATACGCAGAATATGACAAATTCCGCTTGATTCAAGACAAAGAGTATCTTTCTGATTTTGACAAAGAAATCAAGAAATGGGAAGAACAAGGATTATTCAATAAAAATTCTCCTAAACATTCAAAAACAATAGAGAATCTGTATTAAAGTATTAGATAAAATTAAAAACAACAGCATATGAAAATAAAAGAAATTGACATTAAAAATATTGGTTGTATTCGCAGTTTACATTTGAATTTTAATGAAAATATGAATATTATCTGTGGTCCAAACAGTATTGGGAAAACAACTATCATAGAATCTGTGGCTTCTATGTTTATGTATGGTAGACCAACTGTAAAAAGGAATGTGGCAAGTGAAACAGGCTCTATCCACGCAAAAGTAGAAGTGAATGGATCTATAAAAGAAAATTCTATTAAAGTTGAAAAATTTGATCCAAATGAATTTGAAAATACGAATTCATTTACGGACATGGCTTCAAAAGTTATATCAATCAAAGTTAGCCGAAATTTTAGATATTCAAAATTGGATGCAATTCCTAGTGATCAAAATAGAAGCAAATCCGATTTATGGAATGAAGTTATATCTGGTGTAACATTTGACGGTGTAAAAGGATGGTTTGTCAACCGATATTTATATTCAGCACGAAAGGGAACACTCTCAGATGAACAAATTTCAAATTATCATCTTGCAGAAAAATGTTTTTCTATCATTAATAATCAATACAGTTTCTCTAGAGTAATGGGAGCCACTAATGACATTATGCTCAATACACCACAAGGAGAAATTTATTTTGAATATTTATCATCAGGTTTTAAATCAATCATTTTCTTGCTTTTCAGCACCATCAAAGAAATAGAATTTCGTTTTAAAGAACATAATCTCAAGGCGGAGGAGTTTGATGGAATTATCTTGGTTGATGAAATTGAGATACATCTTCATCCAGAGTGGCAGGAAAAGATTACAGATATTCTTAAAAACACTTTCCCTAACGCTCAATTTATTTTAACTACACATAGTCCACATGTAATTCAGACTGCTGCCCCCAATCAAATAATGGCATTGCATTTAGATGAAGAAAATAATGTGACATTGCGTATTGACTTACAAACAAACCAATATGGTTTTAAAGGCTGGACTGTAGAAGAAATTCTTTACGATGTAATGGGAATGAAAACTATGCGCTCAGAACTATATCGTAAATTGATTGTTGAATTTGGCAATGCTATTGATGAAGAAAATGAGGAAAAGGCTACATGCATATATTCTGAATTAGACAAACTTCTTCACCCACACAATCCTCAAAGGAAATTACTTAGTTTTCAACTGGCTAAAATAAGTAAAGCATGATTAAACTAATCAGAAAACATACGCCTATAAAATTAACGCCAGCTTTTGTTGTGCAAAAAACCAACCAATATAAAGTTTCAAAAGAAAGCGTTTGGAATATAGATTGGCTTAAGGGAAGTTTGTTGGATTTAAGTAATGGTAAATGCGCTTATTGTGAATGCTTGCTGACAAAAGAGAGCAACTACATGGAAGTAGAACACTTTCATGATAAACATCAATATCCTGATAAGGTAATGGATTGGAATAATCTTCTCCCATCCTGTAAACACTGTAATGGGCATAAATCAACACATGATGTAGTGACAGACCCCATTATTAATCCATTTACAGATAATCCCAATGACCATCTATATTTCCAATATTACAGATACAAGGCAAAAGACATCAAAGGCGAAAATACTATTTCTGTATTGGACTTAAATGATGGTGAACGAAAGTTGGTAGATACAAGATTTGAAATTGGTAATGCTCTACAAGAAACACTAGAAGAAGTATTAACAAAACTTGATGCATATCAAGACTATCCCACGATTTCTAAGAAAAACAAATTGGTTGGAGCGGTTACTAATATTATTCGCCAATGTTTGCCTGAAAATGAATATTCGGCACTTTGTGCGACAGTGCTACATTCGTGTGAAGAATATAAAAAACTTAAAGTTGGTATGCAAAAGTGTGATTTATGGACTTCAAATATGGATGATTATGATACACTTTCACGAAATATTTGTATGTTTAAATAATTTAATGTGATTCAACATAATTAAAGTGTTTGCATTTGATGAATTCTACGTTAAAGGCAGACACTTTTTCTAACGAATATCACCCATTACCCTACACTTTTTCAAGCGAATCAAATGTATATCCTACAAAAGTTTTCTGGTTTTATGACCATTTTTTCTACAGCCAAGAACCTTCTAAAAAAATAAAAAACTACACCGCAAACCGCAGAAATTCCAAGAAAAGCACTACCTTTGTATTCAGCAAGCGTTCTGTAACATCCATGCGGAAATTCCCTATCATTCAACACGTTGAAACTGATAGCGGACATTCCACAAAAGGACTGAAAAGAGGCGGTACAACACGTATATGCAAAACAATGAAATACAACAATTTGCATTTGTCCCTACATTCTGTGTACTTGTAAAAACGGAGGTTGTACCGATTAAAATGAATAGTCACTGATAATCAGTGATGTAAATATGCTGTATTGGCAAGTCAACGATGTAAACCTCAAAGATATTGTGACTCGTTATGCCGCTGCTCCCTATGGATGGAATGAGATTTGTACCATTTACATTGTCAATGAGTTGGTACGCAGACATCTTCGCGATTTCTCTTACAACAACAATCCAAATGTAGAGCGATCCATCGTAGCAAACAATATATTGAGAGATCAAGCTAAATTTGCGGTCCGTCCTGCCCAAAAAATATCGCAGGATTTAATCAACCGTTTTGTTGAAAGTTGGAAAGATATATTCGGAACAGTCAGCATTTCATCGGGTATAGATAGCAATGAACTTTTCAACCAATGCAAAACCAAGCTGGCCGAAAATATTCAAAATACAGAAAACGATTGCAAGAGAATAGCCCGCTATCCCTTTGTCACAGTTCTCAATGACACAATCAGCGAATTGAGCCGTTGGAATTCGGAACGTGAACCAAAGAAATTATTCGAACAGATAATCAATGCGCGCCAATCTGCTAAAGCACTAATAGATAAGCGTAAAATGATAGGAGAATTTATCACAGATCAATTAGCTAAATATAAAATAATCTGTGATTTCGTTGATGATAACCGCGACAACTGGTTATTTCTTCCTGAATCATGCGCAGATACTGTCAAAAGTTTGAAGTCTATAATAAATGAACCTTGGCCCATTGATAAAATGGTTCCCTATAATAAAATGATGCGTGAACTGAATGCACACTTAGAAGAGGTCAAAAAGATTAAGATTCTTGAAATAGAACGTATCTATAACGATATATTCGATCGATTGGAGAAGTTTGCTACATCTAAAAATGTGGATCGTAATAGCTTTGCGAAAAAAGATATCAGTATTATGCAGAAAAAGAATTCTTCTAATATCTTGATGCTCGAAAATAATATCAATACTAGCAATGACTTTTATAACGAACAACTGGATATCATCATAAAACATATTCCAAAAGATAAACCAGAAAGCAAAGATACTAAAAATGAAATAGAAATAGTAAAGCAAACACGAAATGTCAAATTAAACATTCAGACTTTTGAACCGCTGAAGTCAGAAGCAGAGATTGATGAATATCTTCAAGGATTGAAAAAACAATTGATGAAGTTCATAGACAATAATTATGAAGTAATGGTTACCAAATAACATTTTTGCACCGTATAATATGGAAACAAATCAGATCAAGAAATTCGCCATTGAGGCACGCAATATACTCAAAACAGGAGTCCTTAACAAAATAACTTCTTTGGGGTTTGATACTCACGGTAAAGTAGAAGAAAAAAATAAACCTCTAAAAGTTCAACCCGGTGCTATATTTATGGGAACACATATTGCGGATGATACATTTTATGATAAATGGATATCGCTTTATGAACGTGTTCAGCAAAAAGGAGTTAAAGAAGTATGCGAAGAAGCTGCCTACACTTGGTTCAATCGTCTGATGGCTATCCGCATCATGCAAAAAAATGGTTTTATATCTCCTATACTTGCATACGAAAGTGAAATCGTACATATTCCTCACATTGTAGCAGAAGCACGTCGTGGCATATTGCCGACCATGACCGAAGATAATCGTCGTGCATTACTCGAATACATGGAAGATGACAACAAAGTGACAGAACAATTTACTTATCTTATTATCGCATTTTGTCAATTTAATCCTGTATTAAAGGCTTGCTTTGGCAGTGTCAATGATTATACAGAACTATTACTACCCAAAAATATTCTTGCTGAAGGTGGATTTATTGATCTTCTTAATCATACAAATTTTATCTCTGACGAAGATTACTGTTCACCGGAACTGATTGGTTGGCTCTATCAATTTTATATTTCTGAAAAGAAAGACGAAGTGTTTGCATCGTTTAAGAAGTCAAAAAAAGCAGAAGCTGAAGATATTCCGGCAGCAACGCAAATCTTTACTCCAAACTGGATTGTCAAGTATATGGTACAAAACACCATAGGTCGCATATATCTTGATAATAATCTCTATTCTAGCCTAGCAGAACAAATGAAATATCTGGTAGAGCCATCCGAACCAACTCCCCAAGAGACTAAATTGGTTATATCTGATATAGAAACAATGAAAATGATAGATCCTGCCTGTGGCTCGGGACATATTCTGATTGAGGCATTTGATTTATTTTATCAGATGTATCAGGAAGAAGGATATTCTCGTCGACAAGCAGTAGAAGCCATCTTAACCAAAAATCTATTAGGTATAGATCTTGATACACGTGCTAAACAATTAGCGATGTTTGCACTACTAATGGCTGCGTGCAAAAAAGATACTTATTTCCTCGAAGCTAACACTCTGCCACGGGTACTTGATATGAGTGGTATTCCTGTGTTGTATGACAGGATGAAAAATGATCTTTCAGATATACTACTCACTAAAGACAACAAAGTCCTAAATGAATTGATGGATGCAATGAAATTGTTACAGCAAGCGGACAATTTAGGTTCTATCATGAAGTTTGATATATCAGAAGTTACACGTGAAATTATTGTACGACGATTGGCAGAATATAAGACTATGGGAGAAATGCCGATCATGATTCGAAATTTTCTTTCCGCATTTAGATTGATATTGGCTTTGACAGATAAATATGCAGCAGTGATAGCAAATCCCCCATATATGGGGAAAAGCAACATGAATATGGAATTAAAAGAATATACAATAGCCAATTATCCTTTAACAAAGTTTGATCTTTGCACTATATTTATGGATATTGCATTATCTCTTATAAAAAATAAAGGGTATTTTGCTATGATAAATCAATCTTCATGGGCTAATAAATCGTCATACAATACTTATCGACTTTGGCTTAAAAACAATGCAAATATTGCGACATATTTGGATTTAGGTTCAGGTACTTTCGATGAATTAAATGGTGAGGTTGTTCAATCCCTATGTTTCTCAATAATGAAAACAGAGGCAACAGATGGACTTTATTTTAATTTATCGTCTGCATCCTCTTCTGATGCAAAGAATGAGCTATTTCACTCTGTTAAAGATCAACCTTACATATTCTCATTAGATAGTATATCGAAAATTCCAGACTACAAAATTTGTTATTGGATCTCAAAAGCTACATTATCTGCATTTCTAAGTGGAACTGCCATCAATCAAAAATATCCCGTAAAAAAAGGATTAGCAACAGAAAATGATAATTTCTTTTTAAGGCTTTGGTTTGAGGTTGCAAATAAGAAGATTGATTATAAGTGTGACAAACTAGAGAAACAACTAAACAGATGGATTCCGCTGTGTAAAGGTGGAGGCTATCGAAAATGGTATGGCAATATTGAATATGTAATTGATTGGAAGAACAATGGACAACAATTAAAAAGTTATAGAGATGAAAATGGAAAATTAATGTCCCGCCCTCAAAATCTTCCTTTCATGCTAAAAGAGGCTATAAGTTACAATATTATATCTTCTCGTACTAAAGGTTTTATCGGTCGTTATTTACCAAAGCATATAATGATGACTGACGTTGCTCCAAATATATATGATGCTGATATATATACACTTCTACCTCTATTAAATTCAGTAGTCGGAAAACATTTTTGTCAGATTTTATGTCCATCGTTCAAATATGAAACAGGTTATATTGGACAAATTCCTCTAATAGAATACAACTCTGATATAACGAAC
>OGGS01001198.1_pt1 | contig 19372 bp, 14 predicted proteins | sample 1571281 | NCBI WGS metagenome assembly OGGS01 (sample SAMEA2582042, study PRJEB24529) | metagenome | biome: Human gut stool | place: China | collected 2011 | reverse complement strand
AGTTCCGCACTCAGATCGGCGACTACTGCTTCATCGGCTGCAACACCAACCTTGTCGCCCCCGTCACCATCGGCGACGGGGCCTACACCGCCGCCGGCAGCACCATCACCAAGGACGTCCCCCCGCAGGCTCTTGGCATCGCCCGGGAGCGTCAGACCAACCTCGACGGCTGGGCTGAGCCGAAGATGGAGGCGTACATTATAAAGAAGCAGAAACTCGAAAAAGAGCAGGGCTGACCCCCGCTCCCCACGCCGCCGTGCCGCCCGCACGGCGGCTTTTTTGCTCTTTTTGTGTATCTTTTTACGCGCGCGTATGTTATAATAATATACTGTTCGAAAAACAGCTCAGACACAAAAAGGCAGAATACAGTATGAATACCAATGACATCTGGCTCATTGCCGGCCTCGGCAATCCGGAGCCGAAATACGACGGCACCCGTCACAACGCAGGCTTTGCCGCGCTGGACTATCTGGCCAGCAAGTGGGGTATCTCCGTCTCCAAGACCAAGTTTCAGGGTCTGTGGGGGCAGGGCGAGGTGGACGGCCACAAGGTCGTGCTCCTGAAGCCCCTGACTTATATGAACCTCTCGGGCGACTCCATCGGCCCTCTGGCGGGCTTCTTCAAGATCCCTGCCGACCACGTCATCGCCCTGTGCGACGACATCACCCAGAACCCCGGCAAACTGCGCATCCGGCCCTCCGGCTCTGCGGGCGGCCACAACGGCCTCAAGAGCATCATCGCCCGCCTCGGCGGCGAGAACTTTCCCCGCATCCGCATCGGCGTGGGCGCAAAGCCCCGCCCGGACTACGATTTGGCCGACTGGGTGCTGGGCAAGTTCCCGCCCGACGACGCCAAGGCCCTCGCCGACCGCTGCCCCGACATCGCAGCCGCCGCAAAGCTCATCATGGACGGCAAGCTGGGTCTGGCGCAGAGCAAGTATAACGGGTAAGGCCCCGCTTGACGCAACCTCTCAGTCTCGCTTCGCTCGACAGCTCCCCTACCGAGGGGAGCCTCTGGCGAAGAGGTAAAGTTTTCCGGTATGTCAAAGCCTCCCCTCGATAGGAGCAACAACGACGACCGCCGCCAGCGGCGGAAACAGGGAGTCGTTGTTGGGGCCGCGGCCAGCAGGATGCGAGGCCCGCACCAAGGGCCGAAGCAGATGCCGGGAGCCGCAACCCGGGCAGTGGCACGGCGTCAGCCGTGACGGAGAGGTTTAACCCCACCAGAAAGGAGGTCCACCATGTACGAAGCGCTCCTGAAAAATACCCCTGAATACCAGAAGACAGCGGCCAGCCTCGCCTCCCCCGGCCCGGCAGCGCTGTTCGGCCTGCCTCCGGCAGGCCGGGCATTGCTCTACGCCGCGCTCCAGAAGGACACGGGCCGCATCCTCTGCGTCGTCACCCCCGGCGAGGCCGAGGCCACCCATTTCGCCGACGACCTCAAGACGCTGGGGCTCTCGGCGGCGGTGTTCCCGCCCCGGGACTTCATGCTCCGCCCCGTCGAGGGCGCGGGCCGCGAGTACGAGTACCGGCGTCTGTCGGTGCTGGGCGCACTGGCGGGCGGACGGCTGAACGCCGTCTGCGTTCCCGCCGAAGCCCTGCTCCAATACACTGTGCCGCAGGATGAGTTCCAGAAGAACACCCTCACCCTCAAGCCCGGCATGGTCTACAACCGCGAAGCGCTGGTGGAGCGGCTCTTCGCCGCCGGATACGTGCGGCGAAGTCAGGTGGACGGCCCGGGACAGTTCAGCGTCCGGGGCGACATCGTGGACATCTACGCCCCCGATATGCGCCAGCCCGCCCGTGTGGAGTACTGGGACGACGAGATAGACTCTCTCGCCTCCTTCGACCTGCTCACCCAGCGACGGGACGGTGCGCTGGAAAAAATCTATCTTTCCCCCGCCCGTGAGGTGCTGTTCGGCAGCACCGCCGACACGGCGGAGGCCCTCCGCGCCGCCCAGAAGAAAGCCCGCGGCAAGCGCCGCACCGCCCTCGAAAAGGCCATGGAGTCCGACCTCGCCCAGCTGGACAGCGGCGTCATGCCCGAGGCTATGGACAAATACTACGGTCTGCGGTACAAGACGCCCGCCACCCTGCTCGACCACCTGAGCAGCCCCATCTTCATCCTCGACGAGGTGGGCGGCATCCGGGACGCCCAGAAGGCCACCGAGTTCCGCCGCAGCGAAGAGCTGACCGGCCTGCTCGAGGAGGGCGTCATCTGCCCCGGCCTCGATGTGCTCTACCAGACGATGGACGACCTCGCCATTGCGGCGCAGGACCAGAGCACTCTGCTCTGCGAGAACTTCCTGCGCGGCATGAACGAGTTCAAACTGAAAGACCTCATCAACGCCGAGGCGTTCGCGGCCCCCAACTGGGGCGGCGGCCTCGCTTCCCTGCGGGAAGACCTCGACCCGCTGGTCCAGCAGGGGTACGCCGTGACCCTTTTCGCCGGCACGCCCAAGGGTGCAGCGGCCCTCACCCGCGATTTGGCTGACAAGGGCTATGCCGTCAGCATGAGCCGGGACGTCCGGCCCGCGAAAGGTCTGGTTCAGGTACTGCCCGGCCACCTCACGGCGGGCTGCACCTTCCCGTTCGCCCGCGTGGCGGTCATCTCGTCCCGGCGTCACGGTCTGGACGACGAGGCCGCCGAGAACAAAAAGCGCAAGAAGAACAAAAACGCCCTGTCCAGCCTCTCGGACATCAAGCCCGGCGACTATGTGGTTCACCAGAGCCACGGCATCGGTATGTATGCGGGCATCCAGCGTCTCGAGGTGCAGGGCGCGATAAAAGATTACCTGAAGATCCAGTACTCCGGCTCCGACGTGCTGTATGTGCCGGTCACTCAGCTCGATCTGCTGAGCCGCTACACCGCCCCCGGCGACGAGGAAAAGGTGAAGCTTGCAAAGCTGGGCGGCACTGAGTGGCAGCGCACCCGCGCCAAGGTCAAAAAGGCCACCGAAGAGATGGCGCAGGAGCTTATCGAGCTCTACGCCCGCCGCCGTCAGGCCACGGGCTACGCCTTCCCCGCCGACGGTGATTGGCAGAGCGATTTCGAGTCCCGCTTCGAGTACGACGAGACGGACGACCAGCTCACCGCCACCGCCGAGATCAAGAAGGACATGGAAAAGGGCTGGCCTATGGACCGCCTGCTCTGCGGCGACGTGGGCGTCGGCAAAACAGAGGTCGCCTTCCGCGCGGCCTTCAAGTGCGTCATGGGCGGCAAGCAGTGTGCCATTCTGGCCCCCACCACCCTGCTGGCGTGGCAGCACTACAACAGCATCATCTCCCGCATGGAGGCGTTCCCGGTGAAAGTCGGGCTGCTCTCCCGCTTCCGCACCGCCAAGCAGCAGAAAGAGACCTTGCGGGGCCTGCAGGCCGGCAGCGTGGACATCGTCATCGGCACCCACCGCCTGCTCTCCAAGGACGTCCGGTTCCACGACCTGGGCCTTGTCATCATCGATGAGGAGCAGCGTTTCGGCGTCAAGCACAAGGAGAAGCTGAAAGAGAACTTCATCGGCGTGGACATGCTGACCCTCTCGGCCACCCCCATCCCCCGCACCCTGAACATGGCCATGAGCGGCATCCGCGACCTCTCCACCATCGAGCAGCCGCCCATCGAGCGCCAGCCGGTGGAGACGTTCGTGTTGGAATACAATGACGTCATCCTCGCCGAAGCCATGAAGAAAGAGCTGGCCCGGGGCGGTCAAGTCTACTACCTGCACAACCGGGTGGACAACATCGAGTCCTGTGCCGCCCATGTCAGCCAGATGGTACCCGGGGCGCGGGTGGGCATCGCCCACGGCAAGATGACCGAGGAAGAGCTGAACCCTGTCTGGCAGCATCTGCTGAACGGCGAGATCGACATCCTCGTCTGCACCACCCTCATCGAGACGGGCATTGACGTGCGCAACTGCAACACCCTCATCATCGAGGATGCTGACCGGATGGGTCTGGCCCAGCTGTACCAGATCCGGGGCCGCGTAGGCCGCTCGGGCCGGAAAGCCTATGCCTACTTCACCTTCCGGCGGGACAAGACCCTCACCGACATCGCCCAGAAGCGGCTTTCGGCCATCCGGGAGTTCACGGCCTTCGGCTCCGGCTTCCGCATCGCCATGCGCGACTTACAAATTCGCGGCGCAGGCAGTCTGCTGGGCCACAGCCAGCACGGCCACATGGAGGCTGTCGGCTATGACCTCTATGTCAAGATGCTGGGTCAGGCCATCGCCCGGGCCAAGGGTGAGCCCATCCAGCGCGACAAGAGCGAATGCCTCGTGGACCTGCGGGTGGACGCCTTCATCCCGGAAAAGTATATTGCCGACGGCCCGGGCCGCATCGAGGCCTACAAGCGCATCGCCGCCATCCAGACCCCCGAAGACGCCGCCGACGTGCTGGACGAACTCATCGACCGCTACGGCGACCCGCCGCCCTCTGTCAGCGACCTCGTGAACGTCTCGCTGGTGCGCGTACAGGCCACCGCTGTGGGCGTCTACGAAGTCACCCAGAAAAAGGACACCCTGCTGTTACAGGTGGAGACGTTGGATGTGGCTATGATTCGCGGCCTGCTCATCGCTTTCAATGGCCGGGTGACGGCAGGAGCCGGCACCAAGCCCTACCTCTCGGTGACTCTCCAACCCGACGAAAAGCCGCTGGAACTGCTGCAAAGCATCCTCAAGGCGATGGCAGACATCCTTGCCGCCCCGCCGGAGGAAAACACCGGCAAAAAATAAATTCACTAGGAGTACACTTATGAAAAAGAAACTCATCGCGCTCGTCTGCGCCCTCGCTCTGGCCGTCGGCCTCGTGGGCTGCAGCCTCTCCACCCCGGATTCCGTAGGCACCATCGGTGAGGTGGACATCTCTTCCGGCCTCTATCTGCTGGCCCAGTTCGATGCCTACCAGACCGCCGCCGACCTCGCTTCCGACGACCAGGACGCCACCAAGGTGTCCAGCTTCCTCAAGGCCACCATCACCGTCGATGACGCCACCGGCGAGACCGCCGTGGTCAGCGACTATGTGGCCCAGAAGACCCTCGAGAACCTCGAGTCCTACGCCGCCATCGAGACCCGTTTCGATGAGCTGGGCGGCGTGTTGACCCCCGACGAGGAGACGCAGGCCGACAGCTACGCCTCCCAGCTGATGGAGCAGAACGGCGACCTCTATAAGGCCAACGGCATCGGCCTCGACACCCTCAAGCGGTTCGAGCGCATCCTCATCAAGAGCAACGACCTGCTCGAGATGTGCTACGGCACCGACGGTGAGACCCCCGTCTCCGACGCAGAGCTGACCAGCCACCTCGAGGACGAGATGGTCTACATCCGCTATGTGGTCGTGCCGCTCTACAATACCAGCACCTTCGCTTTTGCTGATGACGCCCAGAGCGCCCAGATGCTTGAGCTGGCCCAGACCGCCGCCGAGAGCTGCAACGCTGCCATCCCCGATGGGGCCAGCGCCCAGACCTCCGCTTTCAGCGCCGCCGTCGCCGCTGCCCTGCCCGACATCTACGCGGTGCTGGATGGCGAGCCCTCTTCCGACGCTTCTTCTCTCTCCACTGCTCTGCTGGGTTCTGACAACATCGACGCCACCTTCTCCGAGGAAGGCACCGCCGACGCTGTCCGCGCCCTCAAGCCCGGCGAGGCCGCCGCCGTGCGGTATTCCAGCTATGCGCTGATGATGCTCGTCCGTCTCGACCCGCTGGACGCTGACACGCTGGACAGCCTCCGCGCACAGGCCCTCTCCGACATGAAGAGCGGCGAGCTGCAGGACAGCATTCAGTCTTATGGCGCCCAGCTGCCCCACGCTCTGGACTCCGCCGCCATGAAGAAGATGCCGGCTTCCAAAATCAAGAACGAGAAGTAATTTTCCTCAAAAATAATACAAAAGCTCCGGGAAACTGTTGGTCCCCGGAGCTTTTCTGTTATCATACTGCTTTTCAAATTCCGCTTCCAGCGCCGCGCGGATATGCATCGTGCGGCGTTGCTTTTTGTCGGTTTTTATGGTATCCTCTTAGCAGAAAGGCGCTGTCCAACCAAACGCAGGCGGCTATTGCTCCTCACCGGTCTCGCTGTCTTGCTCTTCGGAGCAAAGCAAGCGCGGGAGGGCAACTTTTTGGAGTTCCGCTCCCGACGCTCACGGCGAAGGGAGGGATGCCTTATGACTACATCGGAAATTCTATTGCTTTTCCAGACGATCATTGCACTGTTGGCACTTCTCGTAAGTGTTGTACATCTGATGGACGACCGGAAAAAGGATGATTCTTATGGCAGCAAAAGGAAAAAGCACAAAAAGAAATGACCGCCCACAGTTCCCCAACTCGGTAGCGGTCATTACTTTTGTAATGCTTGACTGGTGAGGAGCTAGCCGTTTGCACGGTCAGCGCCTTTCCTTATCTTTATTATAGGCAGTCGTACGCGGATTGTCAAGCACAAGAATACAAAGGAAAAAGCACAAAAAGAAATGACCGCCCAACGCTTCCAACCGGTGGCGGTCATTACTTTTGTAATGCTTAACTGGTGAGGAGCTAGCCGTTTGCACGGATAGCGCCTTTCCTTATCTTTATTATAGACAGCCGTACGTGGATTGTCAAGCGCCAGAACTTCCAGAATACAAAAGATAAAAGCGGACCTCCCTCTTCGGCCTTTTCAGGCTGGGGCGGGCAGTCCGACGCTTTCTAACGCATTCTGATGCAATCCGACGTTTTTATCCATTCTCTCAAAAACAATGCAGATACATCATTTTTCTTATATTCCGGCGTCATTTTCGCCTTCTGCGGCATCTCAAAACGGGCAGTTTTTGCGCTTTTGAGTTTCCACGATTTTCCAGTTCATGCATCTTTAGCTGGTCTGTACCCTAATTATAGAGGAATCGTTCTCCAATGTCAATAGCCCCGCACCTATAAAAAGCCTAAGGGCGAGGCCCCTTGCGGAACCTCGCCCCCAGACTATGTGAGATAAATCACTACATGCGCGAACATATAATGTTTATCATTACAGGCCGTGTGCCTGCAATTACTTTTGTTTTAGACCGACAGATTACTTGTTGTAAGCCTTGTCGTTTGCAGCGAAGACGAACATAGCGTAGGTGTCCTTCTTGCTGTTATCGGTTTTATCCTTGCCCTCGAGGTCAACAGTGACATTGACCTTAGCGGTCTTATTGGTGGTACCCTCAAGGTGGATGCCATCAGTCTGATCAGTCTTACCCTTTGCAATAGCTGCACTCAGGACATTAGCAGCAGGATGCTTCCAGTTCTCAATCTTGGTAGCGCTCTTGGGCTCGGTAACAACAACGACAGTGTAGAACTTATCGCCACTCTTTACGGTCGCTGCATAAACTTCGTCGTCCTTAAGCTGAATGGTGCCATTCTTGATGTCAGTCTTAACAGGGCTAGTCACGCTGCTGTCAACTTTGAGGGACTTGAAGTTGACAGTCTCACCCGTCACAGTCTTGTAAGCATTCTCCAGAGCTTTCTCAGCCTTGTCCTCAGCGATAGCATCGGAGACAGCACAGCCAGTCAGCATGGACAGAGCCATGACGCCCACGAGAGCAACAGCCATGAGTTTCTTGAACATTTTCATAGTGATATTCCTCCAATAAAAAATATTTTTTATTTCGGCAAACCACTACAAGAACTTCGTGGTCTGTCTCGATGGGTTCAGTATAGTGCATTTTCACAGGATTGTCAAGATACGGTATTGTTTTCGGCATTTTGTCCAATCGGGAGCCGTGAAAAATAGCAAACTGCCCGTTAAATATGTATCCGTGCTAAAATTTGTGCCAAAGATCCCCAAAAGCTGCCCTTTGCTTTACCCTTATAAATAAGGGCAAAAGCTTTACCTGCACAGGGGAAAATGGCCGAGATCCCGTTCATGCTTTTACTGCCTTTTCAAACTCCGCTTCCAGCGCCTCGTTGACGGCGCGGACGGCGGCGGCATCGGGTTTGATGGCCGTGCGGTCGTAGGTGAACAGGCCGTTCACCTCGTCCTCCACGTCGGTCAGCTGGGTGTACACCAGCGCCGAGAGGCCCTTTTTCAGCTGCGGGAGCACCGTCTTGCGCTGCAGATCGCAGTAGCGCTCCGTCAGCTCTGCCCGGCTTCTGGCCGTGCCGTAGCCGTAGGTCTTCCGGGGCGGCTCATGGCCGGGCATGGGCCATGCAATGCCGCCGTACTCGCTGAGGGCCACCGTGCGCATATTCGGGCGGATGCGGAGCGGATAGAAGTAGTTGTGGATGGAATGCACATCTCCCCCGCCCCGGTCGAACCAGCCGCTGGCCTCGTCCACCGGACGGGACGGGTCGAGGGCGCGGAGAGTCTCGGTGGCTTTCCGCGCGTCGAACTGCCCCCACCCCTCGTTGAACGGCACCCAGCACCCGATGCAGGGGTGCCGCCCCAGCGCGGCTGCCGTGTCGGCCAGCTCCCGGGCGTACTCCTCCCGGCTGTGGGCGCTGCCCCGGCCCAGAAAGCCCCACAGCAGCTTCCCGTCCGGGGCATGGCGCATCAAGGGCTGTAAGGCGTTGGTCAGGTAGGTGACGTACCACATCGGGTAGGCCCCGCCGCCGTTGACCATATCCTGCCAGACGATGATGCCCAGTTTATCGCAGTGGTAGTACCAGCGCTCCGGCTCGATCTTGGCGTGCTTGCGCAGCAGGTTGAAGCCCAGCTCCCGCACGGTGTGCAGTTCGTGCTCCACGGCGGCGTCGGAGGGCGGGGTGTAGAGGCCATCGGGCCAATAGCCCTGGTCCAGCAGGCCGTTGAGCAGGATGGGCTTGTCATTGAGGAAAAACCGCCGGATGCCCTTTGCATCCTCTTTGCACTCCCACTTGCGGAGGGCGAAATAGCTGTGGACGGTGTCGAAGTCATTTTCTTCGCCCTGGGTCGTGCCGACCGTCAGATCATAGAGGAAGGGGCTGTCGGGGCTCCACGGGAAGAAATGCTCTTCGGCGATGTTCAGGGTCACTTCGCCGTCCCGGTCGGCCTCGTCGCTGCCCCAGTCCTCGGCGATGGTCACGCCGCCGGCCCGCACCACGGCCCAGAGGTTCACCGCACCGCCGGGCTTCGAGGTATGGACTTTCACGGTCACGGTCCGGGCGTCGTAGTCCGGAGTGACGGTCAACGTATCAATGTAATTTTCCGGCACCCGCTCCAGCCACACCGTCTGCCAGATGCCGCTCTGGGCCGGGTAGAACATCCCGCCGGGCCGGAGGGTCTGCTTGCCTCTCGCCTGCGTGCCGGTGCCGGTGGGGTCCTGCACCGCCACCCAGAGGGTGTTGCGGCCCTGCGGGCGGAGCAGGTCGGTGATGTCCAGCGCAAAGGGCCAGTAGCCGCCCCGGTGTCCCCCGGCCAGACGGCCATTGACCTCCACCGCGCAGGCGTAGTCCACCGCCCCGAAGTGGAGCAGGACGCGCCCGCCCTCGCCTGCCGGGGGCGTGAAGGTGCGGTGGTAGTGGAGCCACTGGCCGGGCTGCAACGTCCGGCCCACACCGGAGGCTTTCGCCTCGGGCGAATAGGGCACGAGGATAGCGCCGTCCCACTTTGCTGGGAACTCCGAGCTCTGGGTGATGGCGTAGTCCCACGGGCCGTTCAGGTTGACGTAGCTGTCCCGGCGCATACTCGGGCGGGGATATTCAGGGAGCGGATGCATGGAACTACCTCACATTCACTTTTTATAGGCTGCGGCCAGCTTTTCCAGTGCGGGCAGGCTGCGCTTCACCTTCTCGGTGTCGATGCAGTAGGCAAAGCGGACATAGCCCTTGACGCCGAAGGTGTCGCTGGGGACCAGCAGCAGATCGAACTCCCGGGCCTTGAGGCAGAAGGCGTTGGCGTCCTCTTCCAGCGCCTTCGGGAAGATATAAAATGTACCGCCGGGGCGCTCCACCTCAAAGCCCAGCTCGGTGAGCTTATCGTACAGCAGGTCCATGTTCGTCTCGTAGACGGACAGATCACTGGTGACGTCGAGGCACTCGGCAGTGGCTTTCTGGATGATGCTGGGCGGGCAGTTGTGGCCGGTGAAGCGGGAGATCTGAGCCATCATGTCCACCAGCACGTCTTCGCCCTCGCAGCCGGGCCGGACGGCCACATAGCCCAGACGTTCGCCGGGCAGGCTCAGGCTCTTGGAGAAGGAGAAGCAGGTCAGGGTGTGGGGGTAGAACGCTGCCGGGTAAGGCACCTTTTTGCCGTCGAAGGCGATGTCACGGTAGGGCTCGTCGCTGACGAGGAAGATGTTGTGGCCGAAAACTTTGCTCTTTTCGGTCAGGATGTCGGCCAGACGGCTCAGGGTCTCGGCGGAGTAGACGACGCCGGTGGGGTTGTTCGGGGTGTTGATGAGGACGCAGGTGACGTTCTCGGTCAGCATCTCTTCAAAGGCGTCGAGATTCGGCTGGAAAGCCGGTGCCTGAGGCGGCACGACCTTGAGCACAGCGCCGGTCCCCTCCACATAGGGGCCGTACTCGGGGAAGTAGGGGGCGAAGGTCAGCACCTCGTCGCCGGGCTTTGTCACAGCGCGGATGGCGTGGGCGATAGCGCCCGCCGCACCGGTGGTGGGGAAAATATCCTTCTGCTCATAAGGCAGGCCGAAAGTCTTTGCCAGATGGGCCGCCACGGCGGTGCGGAAGCCCGGGTCGCCCTGACTGGGGCAGTAGCCGTGGAGGGCGACAGGCTCTTCCTCGGCCAGCAGGGTCTGCATGGCTTTGGTGAACTTGTCCGGGCAGGGGACGCTGGGGTTGCCCAGCGAGTAGTCGAACACGTTCTCATAGCCTATCTCGGCGGCGCGCTGTTTACCGTACATGAAAGTCTCGCGGATGACGCTCTTGTGGCCCAGCATGGCGCGGTAAGTCTCGTTCAACATAATACTTTCCCTCTTTTTTATTGATCCTCTTCCGGCAGGGCGGAGGCATAGCTCTGCTCCACCTTCACCATACAGCAGTATCCCGGATCCTGCTCCTTGACGAAATTGCACATCTCGGCCAGCCGCGCGTCCTTGTCGCCGGTGTAGCCCGCCGGGAACACGAGGTCGAACAGCACGTTGGTGTGGCTGTCCCCCGGCACGATGCGCAGGTCGTGGATGGACAGACGAGGGTCCATCTGGCGGGCTTTTTCCATCAAACGGCTCCGCAGGACGCCTACGGCGGCGTCCGACGTCACGATGGGGTCGTAGTGGATGGTGACCTGTAAGTGGTCTTTTTTCAGAAAATCCCGCTCGATGTTGTCGATGATGTCGTGGGCTTCCAGCGGGTCGGCTTCGGCGGGGAACTCGATGTGGAGCGAGGCGAACTGATGCCCCGGGCCGTAGTCGTGGACCATCAGATCGTGGACGCCCAGCACCTCCGGGTAGCTCATGACGGTGTGCTCGATGTGCTCCACCAGCTCCGGCGAGGGGCTTTCGCCCAGCAGGGGGCTGAGGGTGTCCATCATAAGCCCCCAACCCGACCAGAGGATGAACGCCGCCACTGCCACGCCCATGAGGCCGTCCAGCACGTCCCAGCCCGTCAGGTGGGAGAGGACGGTGGACAGGAGCACGGCGCTGGTGGTCAGCACGTCGTTCCGGCTGTCGGCGGCGGTGGCCATCAGAGTCTCGGAGTTGATGCGCTGGCCGATGGTCTTATTGAAGCGGCTCATCCAGAGCTTGACGCCGATGGACGCCGCCAGCACCCCCACACTGAGCCAGCTGAACACCACTGCCGTCGGATGCAGCACTTTGAGCACAGATTCTTTCAGCAGCGAAAGCCCGATGGCGAGGATGGTGACGCAGACCACGAGGCCCGCCAGATACTCATACCGGGCGTGGCCGTAGGGGTGCTTTTCGTCCGGACCTTTGGCCGCCAGACGGAAGCCCACGAGGCTCACCACGTTGGACGAGGCGTCCGAGAGGTTGTTCAGAGCATCGGCCATGATGGCGATGGAGCCGAACAGCGTCCCCGCCGCCAGCTTGCCCAGACAGAGCAGGAGATTGCAGGCCATGCCCACGAGGCTGGCCAGATTGCCGTAGGCCGTGCGGACGGCGGCGTTCTTCGTATCGTCCGGGTGCCGGACGAACAGGCGGATGAGCAGTTGTGTCATAACATTCCCTCTCAGCAGGTGTTTTGATGCTACCAGTATAGCACTGCACTTTATGGTTTTGAAGTATTTTGGTAAAATTTTTCGGGTATGCAAAGCCCCCGGCGGGGAAGTTCCCTGCCGGGGGCGGAGTTTTTGGGGTCAAGCGCTCCTTACTTATCGGAAGGCTTGCTCAAATCGATGCTGCGGATGATCTTGCGCACGGGCAGCACGCTCTTGGCGTTCATGGACAGCTCGTCCACGCCCATCCGCAGGAAGGTCTCGGTGAGGGCGGTGTCTGCGCCCAGCTCGCCGCAGATGCCCACCCAGATGCCGTGGCGGTGGCCCGCGTCGATGGTCATCTTGATGGCCCGGAGCACAGCGGGGTGGTGCGGGTTGAAGAAGGGCTCCAGCTTTGCGTTCTGGCGGTCCAGAGCGCAGGTGTACTGGGTCAGATCGTTAGTACCGATGGAGAAGAAGTCGCACTCCTCGGCCAGCTCGTCGGCGATGAGGACAGCGGCGGGCGTCTCGATCATGGTGCCGACCTCCAGCTTCTCGTCGAACTTCTTGCCCTCAGCCCGCAGTTCCGCGCGGCACTCGTCCAGCACGGCCTTGGCGTCCTGCAGCTCCCGCAGACTGGTGATCATGGGGAACATGATGCTCATGTTGCCGTAAGCGGAAGCGCGGAGCAGAGCGCGCAGCTGGGTCTTGAAGAAGTCCTTCCGGGTCAGGCAGATGCGGATGGCGCGGTAGCCCAGCGCGGGGTTTTCCTCGTGGTCGAGCTTCATGTAGTCCACGGTCTTGTCTGCGCCGATGTCGCAGGTGCGGACGACCACCTTGCGGGGTGCAAGGCTCTCGAGCACCTGCTTGTATGCCTCGAACTGGTAATCCTCCGTCGGGAAATCCTTGCAGTTGAGGTAGACGAACTCGGTGCGGAAGAGGCCGACGCCGCCGGCGTCGTTCTGCTGCACAGCGCCCACGTCGCTCATGCCGCCGATGTTGGCAAAGACGTTGATGGTCTTGCCGTCGAGGGTGGTGTTGGGCTTGCCCTTCAGCTCCTGCAGCAGTGCCTGCTTTTTCTGGTCTTCCTGCTGGCGCTTTTTCAGGCTCTTGAGCAGGTCAGGGGTGGGGTCAACGTAGACACAGGCGTTGTAGCCGTCCACGACCGCCATCTTGCCGTCCCAGTCGTCCTGAATGTCCTTGCACTGGATGAGGGCGGGGATGTTCATGCTGCGGGCGAGGATGGCGGTGTGGCTGTTGGAGCTGCCCTCCCGGGTGATGAAGCCCAGCAGCAGGCTCTTGTCCATGCGGACCGTCTCGGACGGGGCCAGGTCCTCAGCCACGAGGATGCTGGGCTCAGTCCCCTGCAAAGTAGCATTGTCCACGCCCTGCAGGATGTCGAGGACGGCCTGTGCAATATCGATGACGTCGGCGCTGCGAGCCTGCAAATAGGGGTCATCCATGGCGGCAAAAACGGCGGCCTGATTGTCGCCGGCGGTCTTGACGGCGTACTCAGCGCACTTGCGCTGGCCGTTGATGATCTCCTTGATGGCGTCCACAAAGTCGTCGTCATCCAGCATCATGGCGTGGATGTTGAACACCTCGGCAATGTCTTCACCGGCTTCTGCCAGTGCCTTTTCGTACAGGGTGGTCTGCTGCTCAATGGCCTTCTGGCGGGCAGCTTCAAAACGCTCCAGTTCTGCGGCAGTATCTGCCACAGGAGCGGTGGAAATCGCGGTATCTTTTTTCTTGTAGATCTTCAGCTTGCCAATGGCGATGCCATTGAGTACGCTTTTGCCGGTGCCTACCTGCATAGCACTTTCTCCTTCCACTTACAGCCGGGCGTGCAGCGCCCGGCGTTTTGTCAAAAAAAGCCCCCGCAGGTTCCCCGCGAGGGCTCGGCTTTTAAGCCGCGGCTCAGACGTTCTCGCTCAGGAACTTCTGGATGGCCTCTGCGGCTGCTTCTTCATCATCGCCTTCGACCTTGATGGTCACGGTCTCGCCCTGCTTGACGCCCATGCCCATCAGAGCCATCAGCTTGCGCATATCGCAGCTCTTGCCGTCCTTCTCGAGGGTGGCGGTGCTTGCAAAGCCCTTCACAGTCTTGACCAGCAGACCGGCGGGACGGGCATGGATGCCGCAGGCATCCTTAACAGTGTACTGAAATTCCTTCATAATCATTTTCTCCTTACTACTTGATCCCTCTGCCCGGACTGCACATTCAGCCCCGGAACATGGCTTTGCCAGTAGGGATCGGTATGCTACTATTATAAACCCGTACCGGCTTTTTTGCACCGTTTCATATTGCCGATTTTTACAAGAATTTTTTGTTATATTTGAACATACGGATGCTACAAAAATCCGTGTTTTGTCTAATTTTTGTCGAATCGTTTGTAAAAACTAGGCAGTTTGTGCAACTGCCGGACAAGAGCTTAAAAAAGGTCGTTTTTCCCCCAAATGCCGTCCCTATTCCACGGGATACCCTTCTGCGTCCAGCGGCAGCTCGGTGTAGGGGGCTGCCTGCGGGGCAGCTTCGGGCGCTGCCTCCGGTTCACCGGAGGTCTGCTGTGCGGTGCTGTCGGTCAGCTGCTCGTCGTGCCGCTCGCCCCAGTCGCCGCTGTAATCCTCGCCGGAGGTCTGTTTTGCCAGCTCGTTCTGTGCGTCCTGCAGTCCCAGCACCGTGCCGGAGGGCTTTTCCAGCAGATACGCGCCCACAGCCTTCTTTTTGTACACCAGCAGCACGCCGTAGCGGCTGGTCTCGCCGCTGCTTGCCGCCGGGAGAAGAGCCGACCATTTTTCCACCGTTTTGCCCTTGTAGCGGGCAAGATCCATGCCGCTTTGCTGCACCACCCCGTTGAAAGCGGAAAAGCTATCGTCCCACTTGCGGGGGATCTTGACCTTATCCGCCGTGATGGACGCGCCGTCCACCTCCAGCCCGTAGCCGGTGAACCATGTCTGGATGTCCTGCGCACTCTCGATACGGTTCACCGGGGCAGCTACCGCCACCGTCCGGGTACTGATGAACCGCCCCAGCATGGCGCTGAACACCACCAGCGCGCAGCATGCCGCCCCTGCTCCCAGTTTTTTCAGGCTCGTCTTGCTCAGTGTGACCACAAACATATCCCCATGCCTCCCCGCCATTTGCGCTTGCATACTCTGCCACCAGCTTATGCGGGGCACCGGGCAGATATGCCGGAGCAGTCCGCTTCCTCCCGATGACAGCAAAAAGCCCCCCGGTCGGTGCCTGACGGCGCAGGCCGGGGGAGCTGTTCATGTTCTTATAAAATCCGCCGGGCAGACCCAGCCATCCTGCGCAAGCACCCTGTGCAGGACCTGCATCACACCGGCCTGCGTATGGGGTGGTGCAAGGAACGGCACCTTTGTCCGCAGGGGCGCGCTGCCGTTTTCCATCAAAAAGCCGTATTTTGCGGCGGTCAGCATCTCGGCATCATTGTAGGTATCGCCAAAGGCCATCATCCCCGTGGAAGGGATGTTGAACTGCCGCCCCAGCTGCTCCAGCGCAGCTCCCTTGTGGACACCGGGGTTCATCACATCCACCCAGTTCTTCCCGGCTACCGCCACCGAAAACGTTCCGCCGCAGGCCGTACTGTATACGGCATCAAAGGCCTGCTGGGCATTTCCCGCCGGCAGATAGATGGTAAATTTGTCTGCCGGGGCCTCTACGGCCAGCAGGTCGTCCACATAGGTCACGCGGGTGTAAAAGTTCCGGAACACAGCGTCATAGCACTGCCAGGGCTTTTCCACGTATACGCAGTCCAGCCCGCAGAGCATCCCGATGTCCCGGTTTTCCCGGGTCAGCTTTGCCAGCTGCCGCCAGCCTGCGGCAGGCATCTCGGAAACAAACAGGTCTTTGCCCTGCCAGCGGATGGCACCCCCGTTGTCTCCGATGAGGATGACTGTATCCAGCAGCCCGGCAAACATTTCTTCCAGCGTATACAGGGGCCGTCCGCTGGCAGCGGCAAACCGGATATTCTTCTGTGCCAGTGCGTGCACCATCCCGGCAAAGCCCTGGGGCAGGCAGCTGTGTTCATCCAGCAAAGTCGCGTCCATATCAGAGGCAACCAGGCGAATGCGGTCCGTAGCCATCGTTTTCCTCCCTTTATCCGATATAGCTGATATTGGCGTCCAGCTCGCCGCTGTAACCGTTGATGCGGGCCTTCTCGGTGCCCTGCCACAGGTCACAGCCGATGGGGCTGGCAGAGACGCCGTAGTGGGCGTTCCAGATGGTGTAGCGGCTGCGCAGGGTGTTGTAGTCTACCCGCTTGCGGTACCATGTGGTGGAGGCGTACACGCCGGGCTTGTAGCCCAGCTCCTTTACCCGCTCGCAGAAGGCGATGGCGCACTTGGTACGATCCTCGACGCCCAGACCGTCGGCGCGGCCGGTGCCGCCCGGGGCGGTGGAGGCCTCGGTGTCATAGAAGATGGGGTAGTCCAGCATCCGGCCGTTCAGCGCCCAGTTGCAGCCCTCGGCCTCCTCCTGCGCTTCGGCCTCGTTCACGGCCTGCGTAAAGAAATACACGCCCACCTTCAGCCCCGCATTGCGGGCGTTGGTAAAGTGCTCTTCGAACATGGGGTCCTTGACCAGGTTTCCCGCAGCGCCGTAGCCCCGGTAGCCGATGCGGATGATGACGAAGCTCACGCCGGATTTTTTGATCTTGTTCCAGTCCAGCCCGGACTGATACTTGGACACGTCGATGCCAAAAGTCACATTGTCCTGTTTAACGCCGTTGGCGTCAAAATAATACAGCTTGCCGTCAATGGAGCGCAGACCGGTGACCTTTTTGTTGGTGTTCTGCGCGTAGTAGTAGGTCTTGCCGTTCTCGGTGCGCCAGCCGGAGTAGACCGGAGCCGGTTCCTCTTCCTTATCCTTGATGCCGAACAGCCAGTTGAACAGCCACCGGAAAAAGCCGTTTTCGTCGGTCAGGTCGATGCACTGCGCTTCGGCATCCTCCAGCGCGCCGGAATCCAGCGCCTGCTGGATCTGTTCCGGGGTCAGCAGTACGCTGCCCTCCGGGGTGTGCTGGCTGGCGGTATCGTTCTGGGTGGTGCCGTCCGCTGCGGGAGCCTGCGGGTCCTGCGCGGCCAGCTCCGGGGTCTCTTCCAGCAGCATGGCAGGGGAGTTCTCCTCTTCCAGTGCGGTATCCTCAGCGGGCTGTGCCGGTGTTTCCGGTGTTTCAACAGCTTCTTCCGGTGCAGCCGGTGCAATTTCGGCGGTTTCCGGTTTTTTCGCCTGCGCCGGGGCAGGCTCAGCCTGCTGCGCGGTGCTTTCAACTGCCTGCTCCGGGGCGGCGGCCGCTGTGCTCTCGGTGGCCGGTGCAGGGGCAGCCGCTGCCGGGCTGCTTGCCTGCGGTGCCTCGGCGGTGATGTGGGGCACGACCGCACCCACGGTCAAAGTTTCCGGCTGTGCAGACAGCAGGGTCGCTGCCCCTGCGCCGCCCACAGCCAGAACCAGCGCCATGGTCAGCGCTGCAACGGCTGTCACCGCCTTGCGGCGGGCTGTGCCGGATCGGTCAAATCGTTTTTTCATCTGTCGTCTCTGCCTCCGAATCTCCCGGTGGTGCAGCGCTGTGCTGCCCCGGGCCTTTGCCCCTTGCCCGGGGCGGGCCTGCTTTTATTCCACGCCGCCCATGGGTTCAGGATAAAAAGGACGGCGGATGATAACTTTACGCTTTCCTTAGTATACACCCGCACGCGGGGAGCAGTCAACGGCACAGCGGGCTTCTACACAAATTCTCCACCGGGGCAGTGTGTCGGAAAATGTTCCAAATGGAATACGTTCCGGCAGGGCAGAACATTGCACAAAGCCGAAATTTCACATTTTTTCCAGCAACCTCTTGCTGTCTTGACATGTGTATGGTATGATACAGGACATACGTGCGTAACCTTCACGATCTGTTTTGGATAGAAAGGCAAGTTTTATGTCGAAGCTGAAAGAATTTTTGGCGCGGAAGGATATCGTCATCTCTCCGCAGCGTTACCTCATTGACGCACTGGGCGCAATGGCACAGGGCCTGTTCGCCAGTCTGCTCATCGGTACCATCATCAAGACGGTGGGTCAGCAGGCCGGTCTGGAACTGCTGGTGGATCTGGGCGGCTATGCTACGGCCATGAGCGGCCCCGCCATGGCCTGTGCTATCGGCTGGGCACTGCATTGCCCGCCGCTGGTGCTGTTCAGCCTGATCACCGTGGGCTACTCGGCCAATGCGCTGGGCGGTGCAGGCGGCCCGCTGGCCGTGCTCATCATTGCCATTGTGGCAGCAGAGCTGGGCAAGGCCGTGAGCAAGGAGACCAAGGTGGACATCCTTGTCACCCCGCTGGTGACTATCTTTGCAGGTGTCGGGCTTTCCATGCTCATCGCCGCCCCCATCGGCGCAGCCGCAAGTCAGGTGGGCACTCTTATTATGTGGGCTACCGAGCAGGCTCCGCTGGTCATGGGCATTCTGGTGTCGGTCATCGTGGGTGTGGCACTGACCCTGCCCATCTCCTCCGCTGCCATCTGCGCCGCACTGGGTCTGACCGGCCTTGCAGGCGGCGCTGCTGTGGCGGGCTGCTGCGCCCAGATGGTGGGCTTTGCCGTAATGAGCTATAAGGAGAACGGCGTAGGCGGCCTTGTCAGTCAGGGTCTGGGCACCAGTATGCTGCAGATGGGCAACATCGTCCGCAATCCCCGGGTCTGGATTCCCCCCACCCTGGCCTCCGCCATCACCGGCCCCATCGCCACCTGCCTGTTCCGGCTGGAGATGAACGGCGCGGCGGTGTCCAGCGGCATGGGCACCTGCGGCCTGGTGGGGCAGATCGGCGTGTACACCGGCTGGGTGGCCGATGTGGCATCCGGCGCAAAAGCGGGCATCACCGCCTTTGACTGGGCAGGCTTACTGCTGGTCAGCTTTGTTCTGCCCGCCGTGCTGTGCGCGGTGCTGGGCGCGCTGTTCCGCAAAAAGGGCTGGATCAAGGACGGCGATCTGAAGCTGGACTAAGCCAATGGACGTTCAGGAAGTGTGGGCGCTGCTGGAACAGCACCAGGGCGAGCAATTTTATACCGTAAAATGCCTGCCGTTTTGCCATATCATCCGTGGCGGCGAGCTGTTTGTGGACCGCCGCAGCAAATCCATCACCATCTCCACCGTGGCGGCGGCCCTGCAAAAGATTGCGACCCGCCAGGCAGCGGGGGAGGGCCATCACCGGCCCCAAAAAGATTGGCTGCTATGGCGCCAGCTACTTATACCCGATGTTTTAAATCTGGGTATCATTCCACAACCTGAAACGGGCAAAGAAATTTAAGGCAATACCGCATAATTCTAAGTGCCGATACGGCGAGCGAGGTGCGGC
>OGGS01001192.1_pt1 | contig 19445 bp, 16 predicted proteins | sample 1571281 | NCBI WGS metagenome assembly OGGS01 (sample SAMEA2582042, study PRJEB24529) | metagenome | biome: Human gut stool | place: China | collected 2011 | reverse complement strand
ACAACCAAAACAACAGAAAAATAAAAGAAAAGTATAAATAGTAACCATCGCCAGACTGAGATTGTTTGCAAGGTCTTCCTGCGCCCGTTGCCGGACTTCGTTGCCGACACCCTCTGTCTGTCTGTTTTCATCTATGGAGGATAACTGCCTATGGCGAGTAATAAGATGAATGTTGAAGAAAAAAATTACTCAGATATTCCGGTATGGCGTAGATATACGCTTACCATTGAAGAAGCTGCCAGATATTATCATATCGGCGAAGGAAAACTGAGAACGCTTATTGACACACATCCCAATGAGGATTTTTATGTGATGAATGGCAATCGTGCCCTCATTAAGCGTGAGAAATTTGAGCGGTATCTGGATCAGGCTACTGCTGTGTAAAAAGAGCTGACAGATTTACCGATTTCACATGATATAACTATGCGGAGAGCTGGATTTGTGCTATGATAGGAGTGCAAGTCTGGCTCTCTTTTTTTGAAAGGAGAGTTCACCATGAGTGAGAAAAGACGAGATAACCGTAATCGGATTTTGCGAGAGGGCGAGTACCAGCGTAAAGATGGGAGGTATCGGTTTCGCTATATTGATGAGGACGGAAAAGAGAAAAATGTATACAGTTGGCGTTTGGACAAGAATGACCCAATGCCAAAGGGGAAGAAGCGGGAGCCTTCCCTGCGTGAGAAAGAAAAACAGATTGAAGCGGATTTGTTTGACCGTATCGTAACAAACGGCGGCAACTATACTGTTTTGGAACTGGTAGAAAAGTATGTTTCATTGAAAACAGGAGTTCGTCACAATACGGTTGCCGGATATAAAACGGTCATCAATATGCTGAAAAAAGAGAGTTTTGGGAATCAGCGAATTGATAAGGTGCGTTTGTCAGACGCAAAGGCATGGTTGATTAAGCTCCAACAGATTGATGGACGGGGATACAGTTCTATACATTCTATCAGGGGAGTCCTCAGACCGGCATTTCAGATGGCTGTAGACGATGATCTGCTTCGTAAAAATCCATTTGAATTTGAGCTTGCATCCGTCATTGTCAATGATTCTGTTACCAGAGAAGCGATTACCCGAAAGCAGCAGAGAGATTTGCTAAAGTTTATTCAGGAAGATAAGCATTTCAGCAGATACTATGATGCTATTTATATTCTTTTTCACACAGGGCTTCGTATTTCAGAGTTCTGTGGACTGACGGTTTCAGAAATCGAGTTTGGAGAAATGCGTATCAAGGTAGACCATCAGTTACAGCGTACTGCACAGATGCAGTATGTGATTGAAGAACCAAAAACAGACAAAGGTATCCGCTATGTGCCGATGACAGAAGCTGTCGCAGCGTGTTTTCGCAGAATTATTGCCAACCGAAAGACGCCAAAGGTTGAGCCGATGGTGGAAGGATATGCCGGATTTTTGTTTCTGGATAAAAACGATATGCCGATGGTTGCCCTTCACTGGGAGAAGTATCTGGAGCATATCATTCAGAAATACAACAGGATTTACCGTATCCAGATGCCGAAAGTTACCCCTCATGTATGCAGGCACACCTTTTGCTCTAACATGGCAAAATCCGGAATGAATCCGAAAACCTTGCAGTATATCATGGGTCACGCAGACATCAGTGTAACCTTGAACACTTACACCCATGTGAATTTTGATGATGCAAAGGAAGAAGTATATCGGATAGCAAATAGTTAAAAAAGCCCGTTGGTAAGGACGCATGCTTTACCAACGGATTTACCAAGATTGCAGGGAAAAACATAAGAAAATACGAGAAGATTTGAGAAGATACCTTGAAAAGAAAGGAAAACTCAAAAGTCGGAAAACCCTGAAATATCAAACGTTTGAGAAGAAATACAAGACTTAAATGGAGATATAAAAAGATGATTAAAGTACTATTCATCTGCCACGGCAATATCTGCCGCAGCCCCATGGCGGAGTTTGTGATGAAGGACTTAGTGGAAAAGGCGGGGCTTTCCGGGCAGTTTGAAATTTCCTCGGCGGCCACGAGCACCGAGGAGATCGGTAACCCGATCTATCCCCCTGCCCGGCGGAAGCTGGCGGAGCACGGCATCTCCTGTGCAGGCAAGACCGCCCGGCAGATGACCCGGCGGGACTACGAGACTTACGATTATCTTATCGCCATGGATCACAACAATCTGCGGAACATGGCACGGTTTGTGGGAGGCGACCCCGACCACAAGGTGTCGCTGCTGATGGATCACACCCGCCGCCCTGGCGATGTGGCAGACCCGTGGTACACCGGGGATTTTGAGGCTGCATGGCAGGATGTGCTGGAGGGCTGCACCGCCCTGCTGGAAGAACTGCGCTGACAGGAGAATTTTATGACAGAGCATTATTGTGAAGGTGAACGGTTTGCTGACCTGTCGTTTGCCGGGGAAGTCTTTGAAAGCTGCGACTTTGCGGACTGCGTATTTGTGGACTGCTCTTTTTCAAAATGCGAGCTGGATCACACCACCCTGAACGAGTGCCGGTTCGTGCGGTGCGAGATCACCGGACTGCGGAGCGTGTCCTCCTCGGTGCAGTCGCTGGATTTTGAGGACTGCCGCCTGCAGGAGATCGAGTGGGCACCGCTGCTGTCCAATGGTGCATTCCCGGACCCCATCCACACCCTGAAGGATTGCAGCCTGAAATACAATACCTTTACCGAAATGAACTTCAACCGCTTTGATTTTTCAAACGGCAACGAGATCGTAGGCTCCATGTTTGCCAAGTGCGAGATGCAGCTGGCGAATTTCAAGGGCACAGAACTGCACGAAACGGAATTTTACCAGTGTGACCTGCGCAAGGCGGATTTCCGGGATGCCGCCGGTTATAAGGTGGACATTCTGGGCAGCCGCATGAAGGATGCCAAGTTCTCGCTGCCAGAGGCGGTGAATCTGCTGGCAGACCTGAAGATCAAGCTGTCCTGAACAGGGAAGGCAACGGCTACACCGCCGACAAGCTGACCTTGCAGGATCTGGAAGCCGAGTAAGACATAATAAAATAAATGAAAAGGGAGCGCTGCCCGGATATTCGTCCGGGACAGAACTCCCTTTTTGCGTTATATTTCACGAAAACCGACCTGAACGCTGACAAAGACAAGGGCGAGGCAGAAAAATATCTTGTTCTTTTTCGCTGCTTTCGGCAGAACGACAGAAAATTTCTTTGAAATTTGTGCAATTTTCAACGGAAGCAAAGTGACCAACAGTCAGTGCTTTATTGTTTTAACACGATAAAGACTTTTCGCGGCTTTTCCTGCCGGAAATGTATCCGAAAAACCGTACATGCTTTAGTCATACTCATTTGACAGAAACCGCTTTTTCCGGTATCCTGTCCGTATATCAAGGACGGCGGGCAGAAAACGCCCGCCTTTTTCGTTAATTCTGTATTTGTGTGGAGGACAATCTATGGCAACCATGAAGAACATCATCCAGAGCCCGCTGCTGCTGGCGCTGGTCGGCTCCATGGCGCTGGGTCTGTTCGCCAGCTCGTCCAGTGGCAGCAAGGTGGTCAAGAGCGGCATCAAGGGCGTGCTGCCGGTGCTCATCATTATGACGGTGGTTTCCATTGCCGCGCGCCTTGCGGGCTACGGTTCCGTGCTGGGCGGACTTGTGGGCATCTTTATCATCGTGATGCTGCCCATCGGCATCCTGACTTCCTATGTGCTGTGGAAGAAGGGCAAGATCCAGGTAGTAGACAAAGAGCAGAAGTAAAATAAAGCAGCCTGAACGGTCTGAATCCTGTATGGTACAGGGTTCAGGCCATTTTTGCTTTTATTTGGTTCGTCGGTTGATGTAAGAGGCAGGACATAGTGCTGCCTGAAAAGTTCTGATTTCCGGCAGCCGGAAATAGACTGAAATGACGTACATTACAATCAAGCTAACCGAAAAGGGGAAGCCTATGGAGAAAACTTCTTTTATTCTGCACGAAAAATTTTATTCCGCGATAAACCAGCAGCGCAAAGAACGTTTTCAACAGGAATTTGAACGATACATCGTTGACAGACTGTCTGCTGCCGATTCGTCAAAGACCTGCGACTGACAGGCTGTCCTTGCAAAGGTGCAGCGCATGAAAGAGCAATCTCCGACCGCAGCATACCCGATAAACGAATACCGTCGAGGACTCTTCCCATTGGGGAGGCATCCTCGGCGGATTTTTGTTTATGCAGCAGGTTTAAGATGTTGGATTTATTCTGTTAAAACTCAGTCCTGCTCTCTGCCGGTCACGGCATCCAAGTCAACGCCCTGCTTTTGCTGCCCGGTATTTTCCGGCGGAGAACGGCAAAGTTTTTTTTACTTGAAACGGTGCGCGGATACGATATAATAAGAATGGATAGAAAAATAACATTCGAGCAGCTCTAAGGTTCTGCTGCCCGGAAAGGAGCTTACTGTTATGCGCTATACCATCAGTGAGATGGCATCTCTGCTTGGTGTCACAACCCATACTTTGCGCTACTATGAAAAAATGGGCCTGATCCACCCCGAGGTCAACGAGGATACCGGCTACCGTTACTATACAGTCACTGATACCCGGCGGTTCAACCTGTGCAGGGAACTGCGGGCGGCAGAGCTCTCGCTGGAAGAATGCCGAGAGCTGATCGGCGCACCCACGGTGGAGCAGAGCGACGCCATGTTCAACCATCAGATCGCCCAGCTGCGGCGCAGGCAGGTGCTGGACGAACTGGCCATCCGTTTTTTGGAACACAAGCGGGAGCAGTACCGCACACTGGAACAGAATGCTGGGCGCATCTGGGTGCAGAATTTCCCAGAAATGTGGCGACTGACATTCTCACAGGAAGAAGCAGCAGACCGGGATAAAGAATTGCAGCAGGAAAAGGCTGAATGGCTGGAATGTATGCCTGCGACCCGCTGGGTGAGCCGCCTGCCCCGGCGGGTGATGGAGCAGTTTCGGGTGGGACGCAACGAGTACGACTACGGCCTTATGATTGAGGCCGATGCCGCCCGTAGGCTGGGGCTGAAGCGCACAAAGCATGTGGAGGTGGTGTGCGGCGGAGACTATCTGACTACCATTTGGAAAAAGGATTATCGCGGGTCCTTTGGGTGGGACTCGCTGGACGACCTGCATGCGGAGATCGTGCAGCGCGGTTTCCGTGCGGTGGGCGAGACCTTCAGCAGCATCGCTGCTAGCCGGGAGCAGCCCGATGGGAGCATCGTGAATTACCATCTGACGCGGACAAAAATATATACATAAAATTGCAATATCACGAGAATTTGTTATATCAGACAAATTCTCGTGATATTTTTGTCAAAATGACCCTTGACCTTCGCGCTGCTCTAACGTGTAAACTTTGTTTAGCAAGTAACAAAGTCGGACTTCCGGCTTTGCTGCTCTGACAGAGTACACGATTGAGAAGAAAGAGGAGAACACACTATGAGCGAAAAGATCTCTCGCCGCAACTTCCTGCGCACCGCTACGCTGGGCGCTGCTGCTGCCGGTCTGCTGGCAGGCTGCGGCAACAGCGGCGCTTCCAGCAGCACCGCCGCAAGCGCAGCCGCAGGCACCTACACTGCAGGCACCTACAGCGCCACCGCTACCGGCATCAACACCGCCACCCCCGTCACCGTGACCATGACCTTCAGCGCCGACGCCATCACCGATGTGCAGATCGACGTTGCAAACGAGACCAAGGGCTACGGTGCCGACATCGCCGATGAGATGGTCAAGAAGATCCTGGACGCACAGTCCAGCGAGGTGGATGGCCACTCCGGCGCTACCATCACCTCCGACGCCATCAAAAAGGCTGCCGAGAGCTGCATCAATCAGGCCAAGGGCGTGGCCGTTGCCCCCACCGAGGCCAACAAGGCTGAGACCGTTGTGCCCGAAGGACTGACCACCGAGGAAGTGGAGTCCTCTGTCTGTGAGCTGGGCGACATCACCCCCGACGAGACCAAGGACTTTGACGTGGTCGTCGTGGGTGCCGGTGCTGCCGGTGTGCCCGCCGCAGGCTGGGCTGCCGAGCTGGGCGGCCATGTGGCTCTGCTGCAGAAGCAGAGCATCGTGGTCAGCCAGGGCAACTGCGGTTCCGCCATCATCAAGTCCAAGTCCACCGACGCGGGCAAGAAGATGTGGGTGCACATGACCAACGGCCTGTGCGACTGGCGCGCTGATACCAGCCTGCTGAACGCCTACGTCGAGAATTCCGAAGAGGCCCTGATGTGGTACCTGAACCGCGCCGGCCTGACCGACCAGACCGAGTACGGCGACGGCAGCCTCGTGGACAGCAACAAGGATCCCTCCAGCCTGCTGCACAACGACGAGAAGGAGATCTTCGCCTACATGTGCACCAGCCAGGATCTGACCGGCGTGTGGAAGGACCGCATGGACACCTACGACTTCGGCGATGAGCACTGCTACTTCTTTGCTCCGTGGATCGGCCCCAAGCCCAAGAACGTGGGCGACGTGCTGGCCACTGTGCTGGAGAACGTGCAGGCCAAGAACTCCAATCTGGAGGCTTTCTTCAACACCCCCGCCGTCAAGCTGGTGCATGAGAACGGCAAGGTGACCGGCGTCATCGCAAAGGACGAAAACGGCAAGTACATCCAGTTCAACGCTTCCAAGGGCGTCATTCTGGCCACCGGCGACTACATGAACAACGAGGCCATGGTCAAGCGCTGGTGCCCGGACGTGGACGGCTACGACAAGAAGCAGTACCAGAAGACCGGCGACGGCCACATCATGGCCATCGATGCAGGTGCGAAGATGGAAAATCTGGGCCACACCAAGATGATGCACGACTTCGACTCCGGCCTGATGTACGAGGAACCGTTCCTGTACGTCAACATGGAGGGCAAGCGCTTCTGCAACGAGGACACCGGCTTTGTCTACATGGGCAACATCACCAAGTATGTGCCCAAGTTCAACGGCAACAACGTGGATGCAAACCATCCGGACGGTTCTCTGGGCTGGTACTGCCAGATCTACGACAGCGACTACATGAGCTACGCCAACAGCCCCGTGCCGGAGCAGGTGATGACCAAGTACATCCCCGGTGCCGTGGAGAACCCGCAGGGCGTGTTCACCAACCTCATCGATACCTACAAGGCCGACACCATCGAAGAGCTGGCCGGTCTGCTGGGCGTGCCTGCAGACGAGCTGCAGAAGACCATCGACCGCTACAACGAGCTGTGCGACAAGGGCACTGACGTGGACTTCGGTAAGAAGAGCGCTTACATGCACAAGATCGTCACCGCTCCCTTCTGGGGCATCCGCAAGCACATCCGCGTGTCCTCCATCGACAGCGGCGTGAACACCAACGCCAACGGTCAGGCTCTGGATGCTGACGGCAACGTCATCGACGGCCTGTACTGCGTCGGCAACGTGGGCGGCGTGTTCTACGGCGGCGCGGACTATCCGTTCCACCAGACCGGCCTGTCCCTGGGCCGCTGCTACACCTTCGGCATGCTGGCCGCAAAGCACGCCATGGGCAAGTAAGCCGCAGGAAATAACACCATAAAAGAAGAAGGCCGCCGGGCAGGAGAAGGTTTCCTGCCCGGCGGCTTTTCGCTGCCGGGAAAAAGTGAAAATAATGCCCGAAACTTGAGCGGGATTGTTGTGAATGTGACGATTTTGGTACGATTTTGGGACGCTTGGTTTACACCGCCCCGGAAAGCGTGGTATAGTTAAACGGATAAGCAGCAGTGGGTGCCGCTGTGGGAAAAGCGAGGAGAGCGTTACGATGAAAAAGCACACTCGAGCATTCGTCAGTCTGCTGTGCGCTGCGGCGCTGGCACTGGGCTGTGCATCCTGCGGCGGCGCAGCGCACAGCACCGGAAAATCCGGCGGCACCGCCGGGGTGACCCATATCACCGTGTGGACCTATTACAATGGTGACCAGCTGGAAAGCTTCAACAAGCTGGTGGACCAGTTCAACGAGACCACCGGCCGCGAAAAGGGCATCCGGGTGGAAAGTGCCAGCCAGGGCAGCGTGAGCGACCTGGAGACCAACGTGATGGATGCGGCCCAGGGCAAGGTGGGTGCTGCGGCCATGCCCAACATCTTCTCGGCCTATGCTGACACCGCCTATGTGCTGGACCAGATGGGCATGCTGGTGGACCTGAGCCAGTACCTTACCGAGGACGAGCGCGCCCAGTATGTGCAGGGCTACCTGGACGAAGGCGACTTTGACGGCGACGGCAGCATGAAGATCTTCCCGGTGGCAAAATCCACCGAGCTGATGTTCCTGAACGAGACCGACTGGGCAAAGTTTGCCCAAGCCACCGGTGCCGCCTACGACGACCTTTCCACCGTGGAAGGGCTGGTGGCCACTGCCGGTGCCTATTATGACTGGACCGACGCCCAGACGCCGGAGCCGGACGACGGCAAGGCTCTGTTCGGCCGCGACGCCATGGCCAACTACATGCTGGTGGGGGCCCGGCAGCTGGGCGACACCCTGTTCGAGGTGCAGGACGGAAAGATGACCCTGAACTTTGACAAGGACGTAGCCCGCAAGCTGTGGGACAACTACTATGTGCCCTTCGTCAAGGGGTGGTTTGCCGCTACCGGCCGCTTCCGCAGCGATGATATCAAGGTGGGCAATGTGCTGGCCTATGTGGGTTCCAACTCCAGCGCTACCTTTTTCCCCACGCAGGTCATGGTGAACGACACCGAGAGCTACGACATCGACATGACGGTGCTGCCCAGCCCGAAGTTTGCGGGCGGCGAGGATGTGGCCGTGCAGCAGGGTGCCGGTATGGTGGTCACCGCCGGTACGGAGGAAGAGATCAATGCTTCGGTGGAGTTCCTCAAGTGGTTCACCCAGCCGGAACACAACATTTCCTTCTCGGTGGACTCCGGCTACCTGCCGGTGACCACGGCTGCCAACGACATGGAGGCCATCAAGACCAGCGGCCTGGAACTGAGCCCGAAGATGGAGCGCATCCTCTCGAATGCAGTCCAGAGCGTAAAGAACAACACCCTTTATACGCCAAGTGCCTTTGCGGGCGGCAGCAAGGCCCGCAAGGTGCTGGAATACAGCCTGAGCGATCTTGCCTCTGCCGACCGTGCAACGGTGCAGGAGCGGGTGGCCGCAGGCCAGCCCGCCGCCGACGCGGAAGCGGAGTTCCTCACCGACGAATACTTTGATGCCTGGTATGGGGGCATCTGCACTGCACTGGAGAAGTACGCCGGCTGAGCGTAACGACCGGAAACCGACAGGAAAAGGGGGAAGTGCCATGAAGCCTGCCGAAAAGTACCGTGCGTGGAAAGCGCACCGGCCCGAGAAGCCGATCTTCCGCACCATCCTCTTTTCCATGATGGCGGTGCTGCTGGCGGAGGTGATCCTGCTGTCGACCGGCATCGGCCTGACCAATGTGTCCGGGCGGCTGAACCAGAACGCCAAGCAGATCGTGAACATGCAGGTGCGCAACCGCGCCAGCTACCTGCAGGATATGCTGATCAAGGCACAGGAGCTCACCGAAATTTCCACCACCATCAACAACCTGACCCAGCAGATGCTGCAGGACGGCACCATTTCGCTGGACACGATGGACCAGAGCAGCGAGGCCGCTGACCCCCTGATGGAGGCCGCCGCGCCCTATCTGGTGAGTGCACTGCGCGCCCGCCCCGTGACCGGCATCTTTTTTGTGATCAACACCCACGACCTTGTGGAAAAGGAAGTGGGCAGCCCCATGCCCAGCATCTATCTGCGGGATCTGGACCCGGATGCCCGCCCCTCGGAGCGCAAAGCCGACCTGATGCTGGAGCGTTCCAGTGCGGCAGTGGTCAAGAAGCTGGGCATCACCACCGACAAAAGCTGGAGCACCGCCCTGAATTACCGCGGCCTGACCAGCGGCGGCTTTGTGTGCACCGTGTTCCAGACCGCCTGGGAGGATGACGAAAAGCTGGACGCCGCCGACTACGGCCGCTGGCTCACCCAGACCTACAAGCTCACCGGTGACGAGCGCACGGCCATTGCCTACTCCCAGCCCCTCATCCTGCCGGACGGCACCGTGTACGGCGTCATCGGTGTGGAGATCCTGACCAGCTATCTGGAAACCAAGATGCCGTATCAGGAGCTGCAGGACGGCGGGCAGGGCACCTATCTGCTGGTGTCCACAACGTCGGGCCTGTCGGACCCGGAACTGTTCCTGACGCTGATGGCGGGCGACGGACTGGATGCCAACGTCATCGACGCGGGCGTGGAAAAGATCACCTGCCGGCAGACGGACGGCGAACGCTGGCTGACGCTGAACGACGAGACCGGCTATGCGGCGGTCCAGAACCTGGACCTGTACAGCCGCAACGCGCCCTTCTCCAACGAAAAGTGGCTGCTGGTGGGCACGGTGCGCAGCAGCATCCTGTTCCGCTTTGCCCACACCGTGCAGCAGGTCATCACCTCTGCGGTGCTCCTCACCCTGCTGCTGGGGGCTGTGAGCAGCCTGCTGGTGTCCCGCGGCCTGGCCCGCCCCGCCGAGCAGCTCTACTGCGAGGTGCTGGCAGCCAACGGCAAACAGACCTTCCCCAAGTTTTCGCACACCGGCATCCGGGAGCTGGACCGCTTTGCGGAGGCCATCACCCAGCTGAACAGCAGCCTTGTGACCAACTCCACCAAGTTTTTGCGCATCATGGACATGGCCAGTGTGGAGCTGGGCGGCTACGAGCTGCGGTATGACACCGGCAGTGTGTATGTGACCAAAAACTTCTTTGCCCTGCTGGGTGCCCCGGAGGTGGACGGCAGCAGCCTGACCGTGCGCACCTTTGGAGAACTGCTGGAGCACATCCAGCTGGTCCGCCCCTGCACCGTCAACGCGGAGGGGGACAAGGTGCTGACCGTGGTGCAGGGCGGCCGCACCCGCTATATCATGCTGCGGGTCACCACCGAGGACCGGGTGCAGGTGGGTCTGGCCGAGGATGTGACCGCCGCTACCCAGGAGCGCCTGCGCATCGAGCGGGAGCGCGACTACGACGTCCTTACCGGCCTGTACAACCGGCAGGCATTCCACCGCGTGAGTCATGAACTGTTCCAGAATCCGGAGCGGCTGGGCGTGGCAGCCTTGCTGATGATGGACCTGGACGACCTCAAGCACATCAACGACACCTACGGCCACGACTGGGGCGACCACTACATCCGGAACACCGGCCGCTGCATTGCGGAGCACAGCCCGCCGGGCACCGTGTGCGCCCGCCTGTCCGGCGACGAGTTCCTGCTGCTGTTCTACGGCTATCCCGGCCGGGAGCAGCTGCGCGAAAAGCTGGAAGCACTGACCCGCGCCATGCAGCAGGCCGTGGTGGTACTGCCCAGCGGCAGCGACCTGCACATCAGTATTTCCGGCGGCGTGGCCTGGTACCCGGAGGATGGCCGGGACATCGAGACCCTGAAAAAATATGCAGACTTTGCCATGTATCAGGTCAAGCACTCCACCAAGGGGCAGATGAAGGACTTTGACATCGGCGTGTACAATCAGGAGGCCTACATCGCCCGCACCCGGCGGGAGTTCCACCAGCTCATCAGCGAAGAGCGGATGTACTACTACTTCCAGCCCATCTTCTCGGCACAGACCGGCAGGGTGCACGCCTACGAAGCACTGATGCGGTCGGACCTGCCCACCCTGCGTTCTCCGGCCACCATCATGAAGCTGGCCCGGGAGCAGGGCGCGCTGTATGAGATCGAGCGGCTGACCTTCCGCAAGGCACTGGAAGAATTTGACAACCTGCGCAGCAAAAATCTCGTGGACCGGCAGGCCCTGATCTTCATCAACTCCATTGCCAGCGTCTGCCTGCGCCGGGAGGACAGCGAGTATATGGACCAGCGCTGGCACGAGCTGCGCCGCCAGATGGTCATTGAGATCACCGAGGAAGAGGAGATGAACCGGGAGGCACTGGAAACCAAACGCCACGCTCCGGGCTTCTCCGGCATGTTTGCGCTGGATGACTACGGCAGCGGATACTCCAACGAGGGCAGCCTGCTGGAGTTGGCGCCCCGGTTCATCAAGGTGGATATCAGCATCATCCGCGGCATTGATTCGGATCCCGACAAGCAGCAGATCCTGCGCAACGTGGTGCGCTACGCCCAGCCGCGCAGCATGCAGATCATTGCCGAGGGTGTGGAAACGGCCGCCGAGATGCGCACCGTCATCGACCTGGGGGCCGACCTGCTGCAGGGCTACTTCCTGGCGCGGCCGGCCGCTGTGCCCGACCCCATTGCCCCGGAGGCAGCGGAGATCATCCGAGCTATCTAGGACAGCAACCGCCGGAAGCGCTTCTGAACCGCCCAAAAGAGCAGGAAATTCCATATAGAACTGGAATATCCTGCTCTTTTTATACGGTGAGGAACGCAATTTGGCACCCGGCCAATTTACCTCTGGTGTTTGGCCGGGCGCTGCGGTATACTGGGGTGGAACGAAAAACGGCACGGGAGGTGTTTTGAAAAAATGGTACAGGTGGATCTGATCACCGGGTTTCTGGGGGCCGGCAAAACGACCTTTCTGCGCCGGTACGTCCGGTATCTGGTGGAGCAGGGGCACAACGTCTGCATTCTGGAAAACGACTTCGGCGCGGTGAACGTGGATGCCATGTTGGTGCAGGACCTGCTGGGCGACCGGTGCGATCTGGAGACCATCAGCGGCGGGTGTGACTGCGACACCCACCAGCGGCGCATGCGCACCAAGCTCATCGCCATGGCCATGCGCGGCTTTGACCGGGTGGTGGTGGAACCCAGCGGCATCTTTGATGTGGACGAATTCTTTGACGTGCTGCGGGACGACCCGCTGGACCGCTGGTACCGCATCGGCAATGTGATCGCCATTGTGGACGCCATGCTGCCGGAAGCATTGTCGCCGCAGGCGGAATATCTGCTGGCCTCCGAGACGGCCAATGCAGGCCGGGTGCTGCTGAGCCGTGCGCCGGAGGCCGGGCCGGAACAGTGCCGGGCAGCCATTGCCCACCTGGACCGCGCGCTGGAAGCCTGCAAGTGCTCCCGCCGCTTTGCCCCGGACGAGATCCTCACCAGGGACTGGGCCGCCCTCACCGACGCCGACCTTGCACAGATCGCCGCCTGCGGCATGCGGCAGGCCAGCTGCGAAAAGCTGCACTTTGATGAGCACAAGGCCTTCGGCTCCCTGTGCTTTCTGGAACAGCACCTCACGGTGGAGCAGCTGCAGCAGGCAGCTGCCCGGCTGTTCGGGGACCCGGCCTGCGGGCAGGTGCTGCGGGTCAAGGGGTTTGCCCCCACCCGGGGCGGCTGGCTGGAGCTGAACGCCACCGCTGCCGGGCAGACACTGGCTCCCATCCCGCAGGGACAGGATGTGCTCATCGTCATCGGCGAGGGGCTGGACAGGGCAAGGATCGAAACGCAGCTTCACCGCTGAGCTTTCAACGAACGTTGTAAAACTGGTGCAAAAAAGGAGAACAGAATCATGAAAAAGAACCCGCAGATGCCCTCGGCGCGGCGCATCCTCGGCATGGTGGTCGGTATTGTGATCATCGGGCTGGGCATTGCACTGTTCAAACAGTCTCACCTTGGCAACGACTCCATCAGCGCACTGAATATGCGTCTGGCCGAGATGCTGGGCATCTCGCTGGGCGTGCAGAACCTGTGCACGAACATCCTGTTCTTTGCACTGCAGTTCTGGTTCGGGCGCAAGTACATCGGCCTTGGCACCTTTGTCAACGGCATCGGCGTCGGGTTCATTGTCACGGCCTTCTACGACCCCATTGCGGCCCACTTTGGCCCGGCCGAGGCGCTGGGCCTGCCGGTGCAGCTGCTGTGGGTGGCGCTGGCGGTGCCGGTCACGGCGCTGGGGGCTTCGCTGTACCAGACGGCAGATCTGGGCATCGCCCCGTACGATTACCTCTCGCTGGGCCTGCGGGACTACACCCCGGTGCCGTACTTCGGCTGCCGCGTGTTCACCGATGCACTGTGTGCGCTGCTGTGCTGGCTGCTGGGCGGCCTTGTGGGCATCGGTACGCTGATCTGTGCCTTCTGCCTGGGGCCCTTCATCCAGTTCTTCAACGGGCTGGTGTCGGAGCGGGTGCTGCACTACAAGCCGGGCGGCCAGTAAGATCGGGAAATCAAAAAGGCGTGCACCTCCTTTGCGGAAGTGCACGCCTTTTGCTGTGCAGAAATCAGAACTTGAACAGCGGGGTGCCGGCCAGGATGTCGCCCTCTGCCAGCATCTTCAGCTCGCCCAGATCGTCGCCGTTGGTCACGATGATGGCGGTAGCGGTGGGATGGCCTGCGGCGCGGATGGCGTCCAGATCCACCTTCAGCAGCGGGGTGCCGGCCTTGACCTTGTCACCCTCCTTGACCAGAGCCTTGAAGCCCTTGCCGTTCATCTCCACGGTGTCCATGCCGACGTGCACCAGGATCTCGATGCCGTCTTCGCTGGTCAGACCGACGGCGTGCAGGGTGGAAGCCACCTGGTTCACAGTGCCGTCAAAGGGGGCGTACACGGTCTTGCCGGTGGGCTCGATGCCGCAGCCGGGGCCCAGGATGCCCTGTGCGAACGTCTCGTCGGGGATGTCGGCCTGTGCCAGGACCTTGCCGCGGATGGGAGCCAGAACGGTCTTGCTCTGGCCAAAGAACTTGGCGGTTTCTTCTTCTTCGGCCTTGTTGCCGAACAGCTTGTCAAAAAAGCCCATGATAATAATCCTTCCTTCTGATCATATTCAGGGGTGCGGCCGCCGCGCGGGCCTGCTGCGCCCAAACCCATATGGTATATTCAAAAGATACCATACTGCGCCCCAAAATGCAACTGCAATCCTGCACAAACTCCGGCGGGGTTTGCTGTTACATCAGCGCAATCAGCTGCTCGATCTCTTCCATGCGGGTGGCCCAGCTGGTGGCGATGCGCACCACGGTGTGGGTGTCGTCGAATTTCTCCCAGAAGCCGAACTTTGCCCGGCCTTCCAGTGCGGCCAGCTGGGCGTTATCCAGAATCACGAACACCTGATTGGTAGGCGAATCCATAAAAAAGCGATAGCCCTTGGCGGCCAGACCCTTCTTGAGGGCGTTGGCGGTATCAATGGCATTTTTGCTGATCTTCGTGTACAGATCATCGGTGAACAGCACATCGAACTGGATGCCCAGCAGACGGCCCTTGGCCAGCAGGGCACCCTGCTGCTTGACCATGGTCATGAAGTGGGCCGGGGCACCGTGGGGGAACACCACGGCCTCGCCGCACAGGGCACCCACCTTGGTGCCGCCGATGTAGAACACATCGGTGAGCCGGGCGATGTCGGCCAGGGTCACGTCGGTGCCCTCGGCCATCAGGCCGTAGCCCAGCCGGGCACCGTCCAGAAACAGCGGCATCCGGTATTCCTGACAGACGGTGTGCAGATCTTCCAGCTCCTGTTTTGTGTACAGGGTGCCGTACTCGGAGGGGTGGGAGATGTACACCATGCCGGGGAACACCATGTGGTCGTGGTTGGCGTCGGCATAGAAGGTGGCGCACCAGTCCCGTACATCGGCGGCGGACACCTTGCCCTCGTGGGCCGGCAGGCTGATCACCTTGTGGCCGGTGTACTCGATGGCACCGGCTTCGTGGGCGGCCACATGGCCGGTGGCCGCGGCCAGCACGCCCTGCCAGCGCTGCAGCATGGAGGCAATGACGATGGCGTTGGTCTGGGTGCCGCCGGAGATGAAGGTCACGTCGGCGTCCGGGCAGGCACAGGCGGCGCGGATCTTCTCCCGTGCGCTGGCGCAGTAGGGGTCGGTGCCGTAGCCGGACACCTTTTCAAAGTTGGTCTCGGTCAGTTTCTGCAGGATGGCGGGATGGGCACCCTCGCAGTAGTCATTTTCAAAGTACAGCATAAAAACGCTCCTATAGTTCAGATGCATCCATTGTAACCCCCGGCCGCAGGCTTGTCAAATAGGAAAAAAGTGCAGAGGGCGGACAGCCAAAATGCTGTCGGAATTGCGCCCCGAAGTAGTTGCTGCTGCCAAGGCCTCCTTCCGGGCGGTATGGGATGCTGGTTCCAGGATAGCCCGGAACCGGCACACCGTCAATGTGGCAGCGTTTTTGCTGATTCTTTAGCAGGGGTGTGGTATAATCTTATATTGGGACAGAATAAAATCAGGAGGGGTGAACCGTTTATGAAAAAAAGTACCTGGTCCCGCGACCTTCTGGTCATGCTTGCCGCACTGTGCGTCGCCGGGGTGGCGGTGGTATGGGTGCAGCGCATCACCGGCCGCATCGACGGCGTGGCCATGCTGATCTTCATGCTGGCTGTGTTTGTCACCTCCATGTACACCGACGGTTATCTCTGGGGCGTGCTGGCCTCGCTGGCAAGTGTGCTGGCGGTCAACTTTGCCTTTTTCACCCCCTATTTTGCCTTCAATTTTACCCTGCCGGAAAATCTGTTCTCCGGCCTTGTGATGCTGGCCGTATCCATCATGACCAGTACCCTGACCACCCGGGTAAAAAAACAGGAGCAGCTGCGCATGGAGACCGAGCGGGAAAAAATGCGTGCCAACCTTCTGCGGGCGGTCTCCCACGACCTGCGCACGCCCCTCACCTCCATTTACGGGGCCTGCTCCACCGTGACGGAAAACTACGATTCGCTGGGCAGGGAACAGGCCCTCAAGCTGCTGCGGGAGGCCTGCGAGGATGCCCAGTGGCTCAACCGTATGGTGGAGAATCTGCTTTCCGTGACCCGCTTCGACGGGGAACAGGTGACGGTCAAAAAGACCCCCACCGTGCTGGAAGAGCTGCTGGATGCAGTGCTGGTCAAATTCAAAAAGCGCTGCCCGGACGTTCCGGTACAGCTGGAGCTGCCGGAGGACTTTGTTATGATCCCCATGGACTCCATGCTGATCCAGCAGGTGCTGATGAACCTGTTGGAGAACGCGGTGCTCCACGCTGAGGGCATGACCACCCTGACGCTGCGGGTGTTCACGCTGGGCAGCCGGGCTGTGTTTGAGGTGAAGGACGACGGCTGCGGCATCCCGAAAGAGCGTCTGCGCACCCTGTTCTCCGGCACCGGCGGCCCGGACCCCAATGCCCCGGCCGACAGCGGCAAGCACGGCATGGGCATCGGCCTGTCGGTGTGCGCCGCCATCATCAAGGCCCACGGCGGCGAGATCGACGCAGAGAGCCGCCCCGGCGAGGGCACGACCATCCGTTTCTGGCTGGAGACGGAGAAAATCGAACTGGAGGACGCAGAGGATGAACAATAATAAATATAAGGTGCTGATCGTGGAGGACGAGGCGAACATCTGCAGCTTCATTGAAACGCTGCTGACCACGAACGACTATCAGGCACTGGTGGCGCACACCTGCACCATGGGCCTGACCCTGTTCGCCTCCCACAACCCGGATCTGGTGATCCTGGACCTGGGCCTGCCGGACCGGGACGGGCTGGAGCTGATCCGTACCGTGCGGCAGAAGTACATGACCCCCATCATTGTGTTGTCGGCCCGTACCGACGAGATGGATAAGATCGAGGCGCTGGATCTGGGTGCCAACGATTACATCACCAAACCCTTCGGCACCGGGGAACTGCTGGCCCGGGTGCGGGTGGCCCTGCGCCTGAACCGCTACAGCCGCACCGGAGATGCCGCATCCGGCGGAGAGTTCCAGGCTCAGGGACTGCGCATCAACTACGACCGCCGCAAGGTGTTCGTGGAAGGGCAGGAGGTGCGCCTGACCCAGACGGAATACAACATCGTGGCCTTTTTGTCCCAGCATGCCGGCCGGGTGATGACCTACGCCGCCATCGTGCGGGCCATCTGGGGCGACACCGACGTGGGCAGCACCAAAAAGCTGCAGGTGAACATGGCCAACATCCGCAAAAAGCTGGGCAGCCGCCCCGGCAGCAACCCCTACATCCTCAACGAGCTGGGGGTGGGTTACCGCATGATCGACGAGGACCCGGAGAGCCGTCAGACTGCAGAGGAGGGCGCATGATCCTTGCACTGGTAATTTTTGCTGTCACCTATCTGCTCATGCTGGCACTGCCCAAAGAGCGCCCGTGGGTGGCGCTGTGCAGTGCGGCGGTGTTCATGGCGCTGGGACAGCTGGGCGTGTATGATTTTTCGCTCTCGGCGGCGCTGGGGGCGGTGGATTACAATGTGCTGCTGATGATGTCTGGCACCATGGGGATCGTGTCGCTGTTCATCCGGAGCCGGATGCCGGCCCGCCTGGCCGAGCAGCTGATCGTCCGGGTGCCCAATGCCCAGTGGGCTGTGTGCGTGCTGGCACTTTTTGCCGGGGTCATCAGTGCATTTGTGGACAATGTGGCCACAGTGCTCATGGTGGCACCGGTGGGCCTGGCCATTGCCCGCAAGCTGAAGATCTCGCCGGTTCCGGTGATCATTGCCATTGCGGTGTCCTCCAACCTGCAGGGCGCAGCCACGCTGGTGGGGGATACCACCAGCATCCTGCTGGGCGGCTTTGCGGAGATGAACTTCTTTGACTTTTTCTGGATGCACGGCCGCCCGGGCGTCTTCTGGGGTGTGGAGCTGGGCGCGTTGACCTCCCTGCTGGTGCTGCTGTGGCTGTTCCGGAAGGAAAAACAGCCCATCACCGCCCGTGTGGAAACACAGGTGGAGGACGATGTGCCCACCGCCCTGATGCTGCTGACGGTGGGGCTGCTGATCGTGGCATCTTTCCTGCCGCAGCCGGACAGCGGCCTGCTGGCGACGCTGTACGAGCTGCGCAGCGGGCTCATCTGCATGACCCTGTGCGTGGTGGGCGTGGTCCGTGCCTGCCTGCGGGACCGCTCGGCAAAGCCGCTGGTGCAGGTGGTGCAGGAGTTGGACCGGGACACCTTGCTGCTGCTCTTCGGGCTGTTCATCGTGATCGCGGGCATCCGCACGGCGGGTGTCATCGACGCTGCCGCGCAGCTGTTCCATACCGTGGCCGGGGAGGATCCTTTCCGGCTGTATGTGCTGCTGGTGGTGGTATCGGTGGTGCTGTCAGCCTTCATTGACAACATCCCTTATGTGGCCACCATGCTGCCGGTGGTGCAGGGCATTGCCGCGCTGATGAACAATGGTGCAGGCATGGCACCAGAGGTGTTTTACTTCGGGCTGCTCACCGGCGCAACGCTGGGCGGCAATCTGACCCCCATCGGGGCATCGGCCAACATTGCGGCCATCGGCATCCTGCGCAAGAATGGTGAGACCGTGCGCACAGCCGACTTTTTGCGCATCGGGGTGCCCTTTACACTGGCGGCAGTGCTGACCGGCTCGGTGTACCTGTGGCTGGTGTGGGGCCGCGCGTTGTAAGCAACAGAAAATGTCTGCCGCCAGCGCCCGGCGGCCACGCTCAAACGACCAAATAAACCGCCCGTCCTGTGCCGGAAAACCGGCCTGCGACGGGCTTTTTTACGGAAGTATGACGTTTTATAAAAAGAGAAAAGTTTTTTGCGGAAAACGCTTGACAATTCCGGTATATCTGGTATAATAACTATCGTTCCGAGCGACACGGCTCACGAACAAAACAGAATATGCGGATATGGCGGAATTGGCAGACGCGTTAGATTCA
>OGGS01001190.1_pt1 | contig 19490 bp, 16 predicted proteins | sample 1571281 | NCBI WGS metagenome assembly OGGS01 (sample SAMEA2582042, study PRJEB24529) | metagenome | biome: Human gut stool | place: China | collected 2011 | reverse complement strand
TTGCCAGTGGAGCAACGGAAAAGTGCGGCCGTGTGGATAATGGTGACACCATAACAGACTCTATGGATATAGAGAAACGTAGAGGAATTACTGTTCGGGCTTCTACGACATCTATTATCAGGAATGGTGTGAAATGCAATATCATTGACACTCCGGGACACATGGATTTTATTGCAGAGGTGGAGCGGACATTCAAAATGCTTGATGGAGCAGTCCTCATATTATCGGCAAAGGAAGGCATACAAGCACAAACAAAGTTGCTGTTCAAGACTTTGCAAAAACTGCAAATCCCGACAATTATATTTATCAATAAGATTGATCGTGCCGGCGTAAATCTTGAGCGTTTATATCTGGACATAAAAACAAATCTGTCGCAAGACGTCTTGTTTATGCAAACGGTTGTCGATGGAGTAGTTTACCCGATTTGCACCTCAACAGATATAAGGGCAGAACACAAAGAATTTGTATGCAACCATGACGACGATATATTAGAACTATATTTGGCGGATAAAGAAATCTTACCGGCAGATTATTGGAATGCGATAATCGCTCTTGTGGCAAAAGCCAAAGCCTATCCGGTCTTGCATGGATCAGCAATGTGCAATATTGGCATCAATGAGTTGTTAGACGCCATCATTTCTTTTATATTTCCTCCGGCATCAGTCCCAAATAGACTTTCAGCTTATCTTTATAAAATAGAACATGCCCCCAAAGGGCATAAAAGAAGTTTTCTAAAAATTATTGACGGAAGTCTGAGACTTCGAACCGTTATAAAAGTCAATGATTCGGAAAAATTCATCAAGATTAAAAATCTAAAAACCATTTATCAGGGCAAAGAGATAAATGTTGATGAAGTGGTTGCTAATGATATCGCAATTATAGAAGATATAGAAGAATTAAGAATCGGAGATTATTTAGGTGTTAAACCTTGTCTGATTCAAGGATTATCTCATCAGCATCCCGCCCTCAAATCTTCTGTCCGACCAGACAAGCCCGAAGAGAGAAGCAAGTTGATATCCGCTCTAAATGTATTGTTTATTGAAGACCCGTCTCTGTCCTTTTCCATAAATTCATATAGTGATGAATTGGAAATCTCGTTATATGGTTTAACCCAAAAAGAAATCATACAAACATTGCTGGAAGAACGATTCTCCGTAAAGACCCATTTTGATGAAATCAAGACTATCTACAAAGAACGACCTAAAAAGAAGGTGAATAAGATTATCCATATCGAAGTCCCTCCCAACCCTTACTGGGCCTCAATAGGACTGACTCTGGAACCTTTACCGATAGGGTCAGGGGTGCAAATCGAAAGTGAAATCTCCTTTGGTTATCTGAACCATTCTTTTCAAAATGCCGTTTTTGAAGGAATCCGTATGTCTTGCCAATCGGGATTGCATGGATGGGAAGTGACGGATTTGAAAGTAACCTTTACTTATGCCCTTTATTATAGTCCGATAAGTACCCCTGCCGATTTTAGACAATTGTCTCCTTATGTCTTCAGGTTGGCTTTGCAACAATCAGGAGTGGATATTCTCGAACCGATGCTCTATTTTGAGTTACAGATACCACAAGTAGCAAGTTCCAAAGCTATTACAGATCTGCAAAAAATGATGTCTGAGATTAAAGGTATCAGTTGTAATAAAGAGTGGTGTCTTATTGAAGGGAAAGTTCCATTAAATACAAGTAAAGACTATGCTTCAGAAGTAAGTTCATACACTAAAGGCTTAGGCACTTTTATGGTTAAGCCGTGTGGGTATCAAATAACAAAAGGCGGTTATTCTGATAATACCCGTATGGAAGAAAAGGATAAACTTTTATTCATGTTTGAAAAATCAGTATCATCAAAATAATGGAACGATCCAGGAATTTCTATAAGACAATACGGTTGGGGTATATACTTATCTCCGTTCTTATCGGATGTATAGCATATAATAGCTTCTATGAATGGCAGGAGATAGAAGCATTAGAACTTGACAATAAAAAAATAGACGAGTTCCGAAAAGAGATAAACAATATCAATATTCAAATGATAAAATTTTCTCTATTTGGTGAAACAATACTGGAATGGAACGATAAAGATATCGAACATTACCATGCACAGCGTATGGCAATGGATAGTATGCTCTGCCGTTTCAAAGCTACCTATCCGGCAGAGCGTATAGACAGCGTACGCCATCTTCTCGAAGATAAGGAACGGCAGATGTGCCAAATCGTTCAAATACTTGAACAACAACAAGCCATCAACGATAAGATAACCAGTCAAGTACCTGTAATCGTGCAGAAGAGTGTACAGGAACAGCCCAAGAAGTCCAAGCGCAAAGGTTTCTTGGGCATCTTCGGCAAAAAGGAAGAAGCGAAACCAACTGTGACTACCACGATGCACCGTTCCTTTAACCGGAATATGAGAACCGAACAACAGGCACAAAGCCGCCGCTTATCGGTTCATGCCGATAGCCTTGCCGCACGAAATGCGGAACTTAACAGGCAACTGCAAGGACTGGTTGTTCAAATAGACGGGAAAGTACAAACTGACCTACAAAAGCGGGAAGCCGAGATAACAGCCATGCGGGAACGGTCGTTCATTCAGATTGGGGGCTTGACAGGGTTCGTTATACTGCTACTGGTCATATCATATATCATCATACACCGAAATGCCAACCGCATCAAGCGATATAAACAGGAAACCGCAGATTTAATCGAGCGACTGCAACAAATGGCAAAGCGAAACGAGGCACTGATAACCTCCCGCAAGAAAGCCGTACATACCATTACCCATGAATTACGCACACCGCTGACTGCAATAACGGGCTATGCCGGACTGATACAAAAAAACTTCAATGCGGATAAAACCGGGATGTATATCCGAAATATTCAGCAATCCTCCGACCGTATGCGTGAAATGCTTAATACTCTTCTGAGTTTCTTCCGGCTGGACGACGGCAAGGAACAGCCTAATTTCTCCACGTGTAGGATTTCATCAATAGCGCATACGCTCGAATCAGAGTTTATGCCAATTGCCATAAACAAGGGACTTGCTCTTACTGTGACGAATCACACGGATGCTGTTGTACTGACCGATAAGGAACGCATTCTACAAATTGGAAATAACCTGCTGTCAAACGCCATCAAGTTCACTGAGAACGGTGCCGTTTCTCTGACAATGGGGTATGATAACGGTATGCTGAAACTTATCGTCAAAGATACGGGTTCGGGTATGACCGAAGAGGAACAGCAACGTGTGTTCGGTGCGTTTGAACGTTTGTCAAACGCTGCCGCAAAGGACGGCTTCGGATTAGGTCTTTCCATTGTTCAGCGCATTGTGACAATGCTCGGCGGCACAATCCAGCTGAAGAGCGAGAAAGGCAAGGGCAGCCGTTTCACGGTGGAGATACCCATGCAGTCAGCCGAGGAATTGCCGGAACGGATAAATAAAACACAGATTCATCATAACCGAACACTCCATGATATTGTTGCCATCGACAATGACAAGGTACTTCTCCTAATGCTGAAAGAAATGTATGCACAAGAAGGGATACATTGCGACACTTGCACCGATGTTGCGGAACTGATGGAAATGATACGCCGGAAAGAATACAGTCTGCTTCTGACCGATTTGAATATGCCGGATATAAACGGCTTCGAGCTGTTGGAACTGCTACGCACCTCCAATGTGGGCAATTCAAGGATCATTCCGATTATTGTAACAACCGCTTCGGGCAGTTGCAACAGAGAGGAACTTTTAGAACGTGGATTTTCCGATTGCCTTCTCAAGCCGTTTTCCATATCGGAGCTGATGGAAGTTTCCGACAAGTGCGCCATGAAAGGTAAACAAAATGAAAAGCCTGATTTCTCCTCCCTACTGTCTTACGGCAATGAATCCGTCATGTTGGATAAACTGATAGCGGAAACCGAAAAGGAAATGCAGTCGGTCAGGGATGCGGAACAACGGAAAGACTTTCAAGAACTGGACGCCCTGACACACCACCTACATAGTTCGTGGGAGATACTGCGTGCCGACCAACCATTAAGGGAACTTTATAAACAGCTTCATGGGAGTGCCGTTCCCGATTATGAAGCATTGAACAACGCCGTGACTGCCGTATTGGATAAGGGTTCGGAGATAATCCGGCTGGCAAAAGAAGAAAGGAGAAAATACGAAAATGGATAAAACAAAAATCATCGTGGTGGAGGACAACATCGTATATTGCGAGTTTGTCTGCAACCTGCTGGCACGGGAGAAATTCCGTACCGTGCAGGCTTTCCACCTCTCGACAGCGAAGAAACTTCTGCAACAAGCCACTGACAATGATATAGTAGTTTCTGATTTGCGTTTGCCTGACGGTGACGGCATCGACCTATTGCGCTGGATGCGCAAAGAAGGCATGACGCAGCCGTTCATCATCATGACCGACTATGCCGAAGTACATACGGCGGTTGAAAGCATGAAACTCGGTTCGCTGGACTACATACCCAAGCAACTCGTGGAGGACAAACTCGTGCCTTTGCTCCGCACCATACTGAAAGAGCGGAATATCGGGCGAAGCCGCATGCCCGTATTTGCCCGTGACGGTTCAGCCTTTCAGAAAATCATGCACCGGATAAGGCTGGTAGCTCCTACCGACATGAGCGTACTGATATTCGGGGAGAACGGTACTGGCAAAGAGCATATTGCCCATCTACTGCACGATAAAAGCAAGCGTTCAGGCAAGCCTTTCGTGGCGGTGGACTGCGGCTCACTCACCAAAGAGCTTGCACCATCGGCGTTCTTCGGACACGTCAAAGGAGCGTTCACTGGTGCTGAAAACACAAAGAAAGGCTATTTCCACGAGGCGGAAGGCGGCACATTGTTTTTAGACGAAGTGGGTAATCTCGCACCAGAAACTCAACAGATGTTACTCCGTGCCATACAGGAACGGCGGTTCCGTCCCGTTGGCGACAAGTCCGACCGCAGTTTCAACGTCCGCATCATCGCCGCCACCAACGAGAATCTGGAAAAGGCGGTCAATGAAAAGCGTTTCCGGCAGGATTTGTTATACCGCCTACATGACTTTGAAATAACCGTTCTGCCCTTACGTGACTGTCAGGAGGACATCATGCCGCTGGCGGAGTTCTTCCGTGAGATTGCCAATAAGGAATTGGAGTGCAAGGTTAGCGGTTTCAGTTCCGAAGCACGGAAAGCGTTGCTGACCCATTCATGGCCGGGCAACGTGCGCGAACTTCGACAGAAAATCATGGGTGCGGTGTTGCAGGCTCAGACGGGACTTGTCACAAAAGAGCATCTGGAACTTGGGATAACCGAAACAACCTCTGTTACCGGCTTCTCCCTACGCAACGACGAGGAAGATAAAGAGCGGATTCTGCGTGCTTTGAAGCAGGCTGACGGGAACCGGAAGGTCGCTGCCGAATTGCTTGGAATAGGCAGGACAACACTCTATAATAAACTGGAAGAATATGGATTGAAGTATAAATTTGAGCAACCATAGCCCGCAATTCGCTGAAAATGGCTATCTTTGCATGACATATCAGAAGGTAACGGCGATTGGCAGAGCCTTTTGCCGCCTATATATAACATAAGACCGCAAGGCGTCCTAATGGGAATCTGGAAAATTAACATTAACAGGAACTATTGCGTGATTGCTTATGCTATGCCTACGCATAGCGTGCATTCACCTATTCCTGTTAAGGGCATTCCAGAGCCTCCATTAGTGATAGCGTGGATTGCACGCTACTTTTTTGCCCTTGCCCAACGAAAGGAAACGCTAATGGGTAAAGTACAGATTCTTGCCGTCCTCACGATGGACGGTTGTCAAAGCTCCGAGTTATATTGCAAAGCGTATAAGGAACTGCGCCTTGAAGATTGCGGTATCAACGAGATAAGGGAAAACGCCCTTTATCATATCACACCCGACTATTCCATCTCTATGCTCGACGAATGGCGGAAATCCGCAACAGACATCTGCTATCTGGCGGAAGTCACTCCTGAAAAGGCGGACTACATCAATGGGCTGTTACGTATGCGTGTGGTGGATGAAATCATACTTTATACGCTTCCTTTCATTGCCGGAACGGGAAAGCGTTTCTTCCAGTCCGCCTTGCCACAGGAACAATGGACGCTGACCTCGCAGAAGGTGTACCGCAACGGAGTGGTCCGCCATATCTATAAAGCGTGCGTTTGATGTCCGGAAAATGGACGAATGTTCAGGAAATGAACACTTTAAGTCGAAAATAATTCCTGACAGACAAATAAATTGCAAAATTATCACACTGAAATCCAGCACCTTGCAGAGAGTGTGCCGGATTTTTTATTTTATGAACACGCTTTTTGCCAATCATATTCATGTGCGCATACCGAAAAACAGAGTGTAAAATTTCAAAATTGACAGGATATGAATTATTTCTTATTGGCGGAAACCGAGTTCTTCCGCCGTATAAACGAAGCCGGGGACTGCAATATGGAAACGGCATATACGGCTTTCGCCACGCAAGTAATCGAGCTATGCAGCGGCAATGTGGACACCAACCGCACCATCATCGCACTGGCTTACATCGAAATCGAGTTGCAGCACCATCCCATGCGCAATCTTCCCGAAGAAAAGAGGGAGGTTGCAGCCTATATCAGCAAGGCACTCTCTTTAGTGAGGAAGATGCAGAAGTTCCTTGCCGCTCCCCAAGTGCCACCACTAATCCCCATCCGTACATCCTCCGACAACACAACCGAAAATCCCGCCTCACCCCTGCAATGGACGGGCAACGCCATCGACCTCGTGGAACTTATCTACGGCATCAACGAGATGGGCTGCATCAACAACGGCAACATGCCGCTCAAACAGCTCGCCCCGCTCCTCTACAAGATTTTCGGTATCGAATCAAAGGACTGCTACCGTTTCTATATCGACATCAAACGCCGGAAAAACGAAAGCCGCACTTACTTCCTTGACAGGATGCAGGAGAAACTGAACGAGAGGATGCTCCGCGACGAGGAAATGGAACGTTTGAGAAAATAATCCTGTACCAATGATGAATCAGGGGGTGACGTTATGTCATTCTCTGATTTTTTGTAGGTTTTGTCCTGCTGTGTAGATACATTTCGTTATCTATTCGCCCGAAAACCAGCGAAAAGCACTATCTTTGTACCCACGTTACAGAATTGTATATGAGCATAGACAACCTCGACATAATAAAACGGTTGATAGCCGAAAAAGAATGCGGACGGGTGGAGTTCAAGGAAACCACCGGACAGTTGGAGCGCGGCATGGAAACGCTTTGCGCCTTCCTTAACGGCGAAGGCGGCACGGTATTGTTCGGTGTCACCGACAAGGGAAAAATCATCGGACAAGACGTGAGCGACAAAACCAAGCGGGATATAGCGGACGCGATCCGGCGTATCGAGCCGTTTGCCACAGTTGAAGTTTCTTATACTGAAATACCAGACACTGGCAAAAGTGTCATCGCACTGTCTGCGGAAGAACAAAGATATATGCGTCCGTTCTCTTACAAAGGACGGGCTTACCTGCGGGTGGAAAGCGCGACATCCATCATGCCGCAGGAGATATATAACCAATATCTGATACAGCGGGGCGGGAAATACGCTTGGGAGGCAATAGCAAATCCTGACCTTAAAATATCCGACCTTGACGAACATGCCGTCATTAGTGCTGTTCGCGGGGGAATCAGAAGCGGTCGTTTACCTGAAGCAACCATAAGGGAAGACTTGCCGACCATTCTCGAAAAATTCAGTCTGTTGCATGACGGGAAACTTAACAATGCTTCAGCAGTGCTGTTCGGTCATGATTTTTATTATTATCCCCAATGCCTGCTCCGTCTGGCGCGTTTCAAAGGCACGACGAAAGACGAGTTTATAGACAATCAACGTGTCACTGGGAATATCTACGCGCTGCTGGATGCTGCAATGGCGTTCTTTTTCAAACATCTGTCACTTTCCGGTAAGATAGAAGGGCTGTACCGTGAGGAAGAACTGGAAATCCCGTACAAGGCATTGAGAGAGTGCTGCACAAATGCGTTGTGCCACCGCCTGTACCACCGTCCCGGCAGTTCGGTGGGAATCGCCATCTATGACGACCGTGTGGAAATAGAGAACAGCGGGACATTTCCGCCGGATATAACAATGGAAAAACTGTTAAGCGGGCATAATTCAGAACCGCAAAATCTAATCATAGCAAACGTGCTGTATAAAAGCGAGGTCTTGGAAAGTTGGGGACGGGGCATCGGGCTTATGATAAGCGAGTGCCGGCGTGTCGGCATTCCGGACCCCGAATTTCACACGGACGGAAACAGCGTATGGGTCGTTTTCCGCTATACCCGGAAAGCAGTCGGGTCATACCCGACAGTCACCCCACAGTCGCCCGATAGTTACCCGACAGTTACCCCGCAAGTGGGAAAAGTTCTGTCTGCAATCGGGAATCAGACACTATCGACAAAAGATGTTATGGAAATGATAGGATTGAAGGACAAAAGCAATTTTCTGGAGCTTTATCTGTATCCTGCAATAAGGTTGGATTTAGTAGAACCGATTTATCCGGAAAAGCCGAAACACCCGCGACAGAAATACCGTCTTACGGAGAAAGGTCTGGATTTAATTAAAAATAAATAGTCATGAACTCGCAAACTGTAGAAATAACATCTGCTGGCATTAGGAAAATATTGAATAAATATACTCCAGAGCGAGCTATTGCCGAATATGTATGGAATGGATTTGATGCAAAAGCAACCGTTGTAAATATTGATTTTGAAATTGACAATGCAGAATTGGACACAATCAAAAATATTAGAATAACAGACAATGGTACAGGCATCTGCTATGAAGAATTACCTATAAAATTCAAAAAATTCTATGAGTCTCAAAAGAGAATAGCCAACGAGAATAATACTGAATTTACAAGAGGAAAAAACGGTTATGGTCGTTTTACTTTCTATAAATTTGCGAGATTTGCTAATTGGGAAACACGCTATAGTAAAGATGCACAAATAATGTCTTATGACATTAGAATTGATAGCGATACTTTAAAAGACTACACTACAACAGAGCCACTTGTATCTGATGACACAACAACAGGTACTTGTGTCGTTTTTAATGAGATTTCTTCTGATATTTCCAGTTTGTTTATAACGAAGACTCTTATCCCTTATCTAAAGGCTGAATTTGCGTGGTTTTTAGAATTGAAATCCGAATATCAAATATACATCAATGGGCAAGAATTAGATTATTCTTCTATAATAGCAGAACAAGAATCAATATCACCGATATTATCACATAACCAGAAAAATAACATCAACTTTCAATGCAAGTATATCCGATGGAATGTAAAGATGAATGATGAATATTCTCGATTTTACTTCTTGAATAATGACTTGGAGTTAAAATTTACCAAAACGACATTATTAAATAAAAAAGGAGATAATTTTTGGCATTCTGTAATTGTGATTGATGATTTCTTCAATGAAATCAATTGTGATAACGAATTAGACGATAATGCTATTCAACCTAAATTGTTTGATAATTCTGCTGATAGAAAATTATTTAAGGAACTAATTACGCAACTCAATGAGTTTCTCAAAAAGAAAAGACGCCCATTCCTAAAGGAGCAAGCAGAAGTTATGGTAACCAAATATAAGAATGAAGATGTTTTCCCTAAATTTGGTACTGAAGATTGGGATATAGTGCGTAGAGAAGGTTTGGAAAACTTCGTAAAGGAACTATACGAAGTAGAACCTGCTGTTTTCATGAAGTTGAACAAAGAACAAAAAAGAGTTTTCTTAGAACTTCTAAATTTGGTGATGGATAGCGGTGAGCGCGATAGTCTGTTTAAGATTTTAGATGCAGTTGTTGAATTAGACTCGAACGATAGGAAAGAATTTGCAAAAATATTAGAAATAACGAGGTTAAAACAAGTCGTTTCCACGATTAAGCTTATTTCAGACAGATTGCTGACACTGGAGAATCTAAAAAAGATTGTTTTTAATCATACTTTACAAGCCAATGAAGTTCGTGATTTGCAGTCGTTCATAGAAAAACACTATTGGATTTTTGGCGAAGAATATAGAATGGTATGTGCGGAAGAGGTCAAATTTGAAGAGGCTTTAAGAAAATACATTTATATTCTGCGTGGAGTTAGCGAGAAAAAATATATTGCTCACCCTAATAAATACAAAGAAATGGATTTATTTCTTACTGGTACTGATTTTAGGGATGGGAGACCTCATAATATAGTTGTGGAAATCAAAAATCCGACAACTATAAAACAATTAAAATCAGAACAGTTAAATCAATTAGAACAATATATGGATGTTATTCTAAAACAAGATTGTTTTAATGATGCTAATGAGTTCTGGACTTTCATTTTGATAGGACAAGACTATGATGATATTGTAGGTCGAAGGGTCATAAATAAGCTTACTGGTTTAGTCCAAAATGACAGTAATTATAGCCTCTATGTAAAAAAATGGAGTGAAATAACAAATGAGGTGGAACGTAGGCTGAAATATTTGCTTGATAAGCTCAAAATAGAAAGAGCCACTTTATCTAAATCCCAATCATTAAATGAGGTAATGAATGAAGTTTCAAATAACACGGCCGCAATGGTTAGTTGAACTTAATATAGTCATAATGCTCAATATAAAGAATTACAAATTACTCCTGTCACAGATAGCTGTAGCAGGAGTAATTCTCAAAACGGGAGTCTGATACATCTTGTTGTTATATATTATTTCTGTTGCAACAGATGTTTCAGATTCTCGTCACCAGCGATGCGCTCCAACTCGTCGGCGACAATCTGTTTCACCTCCTCCTTGATGCGCCTGTAATTCGCCTTCACCATTTCCTTCATGCAGTCGTTGCCGTGCTCGTCCGTGAAGTCCGTGATGACGGGAATGGGCTTGTAGGCTTTCGTCTCGGCGGCGACCTTCGCATTGTCCACCACAATCTCACAGTGGAATATCTTCTGCTCGATAGGCTGGTCGATATTGTCGGCCACAGCTCCGACGAACATACCCTGCGAGAAGTTGGCGATCTTGGATGCAGGGATCAGATTGTCAAGCTACGTATTGGTCGAGGTCGTCACGTTGTCGTTCGAGCGGGATACCGATTCCCTCTGCTGGACGATCTTCCCGAAACGCTCCGACAGCGTGCGGGCCGTGTCGCCCACGACCTGCCCGACGAAGAGATTACCCACGGTATTCTGAATGACCTTAGCCTCCTTCTCTCCGTAGTCGCGTTCCAGCTGCGAGAAATCCTGAAAGCCCAGACATACGGCGACCTTGTTCGATCGGGCTGTCGCGATAAGATTGTCCAGCCCTCGGATATATACCGTCGGCAGCTCGTCGATGATGACCGCCGACTTGAGACGGTGTTTCTTGTTTATCAGACGGATGATGCGGGAGTTGTATAATCCCAAAGCGGCGGAGTAGATGGACTGCCTGTCGGGATTGTTGCCCACGCAGAGAATCTTCGGTGCCTGCGGATTGTTGACGTCGAGCGTGAAGTCGTCGCCCGTCATCACCCAGTAGAGCTGCGGGGAGATGATGCGCGAGATCGGATCTTCGCCGAGGCGATCTGCCTCTGCAACTGGTCCTGCGCATTGTTCTGCCAGGCGTCGATAAAGGGCAAAAGGTAATTCTCCAGTTCGGAATAGGAAGCCAGAATCGGGAAGATCTTCTCGTAGGGCTGGCACAACAATTCGATGACGTGCGGGAAGGTGCAGAACTGTCCGCCGTCGTAGAGCTTCAGATACCAGATGATCGCGGCCAGCAGAACGATGGCCGAGTCGGAGAAGAAGTCGCCCTCTTTCTGCGCCCAGCTCTTATTGAGGTTCAGCAGGATGACGTAGGAGCTTTCGTAAGCGTCCGATATGTCGGTCATAAACCGAACATCGAGGGGGTTGCAGCGGTTCGAACGCCGGGAGTCGTCGAAATTGATGACGCAGAACTGCGGCCGCACGGCATACCGGTCCTGATGCCGCAGCAGGTGGTTGTAGGCGATCGTGGAAAGGTCGTCGAACTTGTAATCGTAGATGTAAAGCGCATACCCCTTTTCGATGCACTGACGGATGTAACTGTTGATGACGGCATAGCTCTTTCCCGAGTCGGGCGTTCCGAGGACCATCATCGCGCGGAAGGGATTGATGACATTGATCCATCCTTGCTGCCATGCACCGTGATAATAGTAGCGGGTGGGGAGGTTGACGGAATATTCGTTCGCAAGATAACGTTCTTCCTGCCGGAAGCTCTCGTTGTCGTCGTTGAAGGGATCATCCGTCAGACGCGGCGTCATTCGGCGCCGCATCCATACTCCTGCGGCCGGCAGCGACAGATACCCGGTGAAGAGCGTTGCGGTGTAGCTTCCCATACGGATGTCGGCATCGGCAGGCAGTTCCCGCAGAAAGTCATTTCCGAAGAACAGCAGTACCCTGACTGTCGCGGCGGTGACTATATGCCATGTCTTGACCTTATTATCGCGGACGCTGCGGGTACCGAGGCATCCCAGCACAAGCAGTATGAAGCAGCAAAACTTCGAGGTAACGGAATAGGAGAAGAGGTGCGTCGTCCGCTGAAACGACAGCAGTATCCAGTCGAGTACCGCATGAGTCATGCCGCGTGCGGCGAACCATCCGTAGCAGAACCAATAGCTGTTGAGCAATAAAAAGAGGACACTCACGGCCCGAATGAACTGCACGACCTTTTCGAGTCCCCGCAAATCGTCTTCATGTTGCATAAGGCGTCGATATTTGACGCCAAAATAGGACATGATTCCATAAAAACGCCTCATGGCCCGTCGTGGCCGTCCGAGGCCGTTCATCGGGCGCACCTTTTGGGTGCTCCTTCGTCAACGCTGACTCAGCTCGACGAGAGCCTCCCGCATCGTATCGAGAAACTTCGTGAGGTGCAGTTTGCGGTTGATCGTCGTATAGCGGCAACGATCCGGATTGAGAATCGAGACGTTCAGGAAGCGCTCGAACGCCCGTACCAGATCCTTGAAGGTTACGGGGGTGCCGTTCGGTTTACGGACAGCACCCAATGTGTGCAGCGCCACGACCACCTCCATCAGATCGGCCAGCGTGAAGGCACTCGACCAAGCAAGCGGGACCTCGTTTTTCGGCGGCTCGGCAGCCGTCGCCGCGGGATAACGCAGTTGCAGCAAGACAATGCGACGCTCTGTTTCGAGAAAAGAGAGCGCCGCATCGAGGAAGTATCCCTGTTCTTTCGTCGGGACGGAACGATGGACTTTCAGATACTTGAAAGCCGTTCTGAGGCAAGCATACAGCCGCAGCAGGTCGAGTTTCGACTCCTCGGTCCGGGCTCTGTGTGCGATCTGTCTCACGAAGAGCCGGAAGGCCGAAATCAGTTGCAGGCGTTCATCCGAAGTGAGGTCTCGGTCAGGCAATGTCCGCAGCAGGCTCAATAACTTGCATCGAGCGATGAAATCTTCGGTTCGCATAATCGTAAAGTTTTAGGTTAATGACTCGTAAGAGCGAATGCCCTTATACAAATTTACGATTTACGGCGCTTCCGTTTTTTACGTTTCCTGCGCTGCCGCTGTTCGAACTCCATCTTTCACCCTCGAAGTTCTTGAAATAAAGAGCAATGCGAAGCAAAAAACCTTATGTATCAGCGATATGTAAGGTTTTTTCGTTTTTTAGGCGATGTATTCGAGCGTATAAAAAAGCAGGTTGCCCGGACCGAAATCGTGACCTGTTTCGCTCGAACCGAAAATAGGTCACGATTTACGATCAATGCGTTGAATTACATTGTTTTGCGTCCAATAATCTCTATGCTGCATACGTTTAACCGATCCAACCCAAGCAGCATTATGAAACGCACGACATTCAGCGTGGTCTTCTTCTGCAAGAAGACGAAACTCACGAAGAAGGGCACAGCGCCGATCTATGCCCGTATCACGACCTCCGGCCGGTCGACGGAGATTTATACCCAGTGCCGGATCGAACCGGAGCATTGGAACCAGCGTTTGGAACGTTGCATGTTGCGAGACCCCGTTTCTACGCAGATCAACGGGATTCTCGCTACTTACCGCACAAACATCCTCGCTGCCTACGGATAGCCTTATTAAGGAGGGCAAGACTCCGGACTGCTTCGCCATCAAGCACCGATTGGAACATGCGGCAGCGAGTTCGCGGATGTTCCTTGTCGAGTTTTCGAAATACTGCGACAAACGGCAAAGGGAGGTGGGTATCCGCCTTACGCAACTCACGGCGAACAAATACCACCGTCTGCTGCGTTATATGACCGAATACATGAGAGAACAGTACAGGAAAGACGACCTGCCGCTGGATGCGATCGACTATGCATATATCGACGGATTGAATACGTTCATGCAGACGGCGCATAACTGCAAGAACAACGGCGCCGTGAACCTGCTGTGCTGTCTGAAAAACTTTATCCTCTATGCGATACGGAACGAGTGGCTGGAAAAGAATCCGTTCCGCTACTACAAGATGAAGGTGGATCGGACGAACGTCAAGGTTCCGCTGACGAAAGAGGAGCTCGAAACGCTTATCCACAAGCCGCTGCCGAACGACCGGCTGGCCCGCATCCGCGACGTGTTCTCGTTCTGCTGCCTGACGGGGCTGGCCTTTACGGATGTGGATCACCTGCGCAAGGAGCATATCACGACCGACGAGGACGGGACGCAGTGGATCCACAAGCCGAGGGAGAAGACATCTGTGCTGAGCCGGATTCCGCTGCTACCGCATCCGATCGCGCTGTTGCGGAAATACGAGCGGGATGAAACGTGCCGGACGAGAGGCAAGCTGCTTCCCGTGCCGTCGAACGCGAAGATGAACGCCTATTTGAAGGAAATTGCGACGTTGTGCAACATACCGAAGAACCTGACGACGCACTGTGCAAGACATACGTTCGCAACGCTTGCGATCGAATACGGGATGCCGATCGACATCATCGCCAAGATACTGGGCCATACGAATACGAACATGACACGGCGCTATGCGAAGATTTCGGAGGCGAATATCAGTCGCGAGATGAAAAAAATCGGAGAGATGCTGTCGGCATAGTATGAAATATCGACAGACAAGGAGCAGGAAAATCAAATACCTCGCTTCTTGTTTACGCTTGGTTTCCTCCGCAGTTATATAATTACGATGATATTGCGACGCTCGACAATGTGGCCAAGATGCTGGGACACTCCAATACGAACATGACCCGCCATTATGCCCGAATCCTCGATTCATCCATTATGCGGGACATGCAGACCGTAGCCAAAGCGATGAACCTGTAAATCGAACGGTCAGCGAAGGCCACGAGCGGCCGCAGCGCATAAACGGACATCGCACGTCGTTACGGTCATCAAATTATGTCGAACTTAAATCGAATCTTATGAATTACATGCTCATCGAGACGGGAGCCTGCAACGAACTGCGGGCGCTCGTCGACCGCCTTCTCGAACGCATCGCCGCCTATCACGACCGATGTACTCCTTCCGCCTCTGCGCGGTGAATGACCTCCGACGAGGTCTGCAAAGCGCTGAGTCTTTCCAAACGCGCCTTGCAGCATTACCGCACGACAGGGGTTATCCCTTACTCCTCGCTGGGCAACAGGATCGTCTTCCGCGAGACGGACATCGCCCGGATTTTACAGGCGAACTTCATTCCGGCAGAAAAGCGATGAACGACGGCATCATCCTGCGCACGTCGCCCGAATTTACGGCATTGCGCAAGAACCTCCTCCAAGCGATCGAACGACTCGACGGACTGCTCGCCGAGCTACGGCCTTCGATTCGTTCGGAAACGTACCTGACAAGTGAAGAGGTGCGTATGATTTTCGACCTCTGCCCTCGCAGTTTGCAGAATTACCGCGACAACCGGCTAATTCCCTATACGACCATCGGAGGTAAGATTCTCTATCCGCAATCGGCGATCCTCGAACTGCTCGAAGCGAATTTCGTCGACGTGCGACGATAGACGGCAAGAAGGAGGAGGACGATTAGTCCTCCTCCTTGTCATTTCGGGATATGACGTATGGAATCGTCGGGTGCGATCTCGAAAATCTTGCCCGTTCCGAAATCCAGCCGGATCGGATATTTGCGCAGGTAACGCAGATACTTTCCGCCGAACGACTTCCGTATGGCTTCGGCCATGAACACCAAACCCGTGCAGACGGTTATCGGGACTTCGTACTGCGGATACCGGCGCATGATCTCGATGCGGCACTTATCCATCTCTTCGAGCGAGAACGCTTCGCCGTCGATAATGCGCAGGATGCGCCGGCACAGTTCGTAGTCGCGTTGCAGGCGGCAGATCTTCTCCGTATGTCGTTGCAGATAGCGGCGGCAACTTCGCGCTTGGGCTGGAAGACGAGGCGGTTCGTCGCGGCGTTCTTGCCCACGAAGCACCACTCCTCCTCTCCCGTCAGCGGGTCTTTGTGCTTTATCAGGCGTTCCAGCGTGCCGCCACGCTCCAGCGCGGCCTTCTCCTGCGTGGAGAACATCATTTTGTACTCTTCATGCTCGTACTCCGGCACGGCGAGCGGTGCGTCGAGGGTCACCTTCAGCTCGTTGTTATGGTCGCGGTAGAAGCGCGGCGAGAACATTCCCGACACCTTGATCCCGGGCATGACCTCCGCAGTCACCGGAACCAGCTCTTCGACGGGAAGACCCATACGCATCGCCTCACGTGTTTGCGGCGTCAGCGCATCGAAGTCGATGCCCAGCTCCCGCAGTGCGGCTCGCGGAATCTCCGCATGGTCGTACTTCACCCGTTCGAGTTGCATCGTATCCACACGATGATCGTACAGCGCCTTCAGCCCCTTCTCGTCGTTGGGGTTTTGCGTCAGGCGAAGCAGGTCGTTGACCACATCCTGCACGGCGTTGAAGGGTACTTTCAGAAACTGGAAGTCGACGGCTTTGTCCGACTGCGACTTGAAGCTGCGGATGAAGGCCGCCACCGCACCGCTCTTCGCGACCTCGAAAAACGACGGCGCGTTCTTTGTCAGTGGCTCCACGGTATGCACCTCGTAACGGTTGCCGCGTTCGCGCAAGTCCGAAACGACCTGCACCTCGCCCGTTCCGGGATGGCGCGCCAGAAGCGTCTCTTTGTAGTCGGGCCACCGAGGCTCCTCCGGCGCTTGATTCTTTTCCTTTTCCATAATGATTGATGATGATTGATTGATAATTCACTTCGGATGTCTCGCAGGGCATCCGTCGCAAATATATCGGAGGACAAAGGGGAATCGTACCGCTGGCCGCCCGAGGCCGTTCAGGGCCGTCCGGATCTCTGAGAACACAAAAAACGGATACCGAGGGACGGTATCCGGAAGTGAAAACGAGGCGGGGCGTTATTCGGCGTTCTTATCGTAAAGCGCCCTGACGGGCTGGATGAAATGTTCGATGAGCCGCATCTCTTTGGTGATGATCTCGGCCGTGCCGTCCATGCCGTGAATGAGCGGAAGCTCCTTCTTGTACGACGTGCGCAGCGCGTCGGGAAAGGCGACGGTGACGATATAGCCCTGCGTACCGTCCGGAACGGCGGAAATCGTCCGCACGACACCGCGCAGGATGCCGAACTCCATGTAGGGAAAGCCGTTGAGCTTCACGTTGACCTTCTGCCCCGGCTCCACATCCCCGCGTGACGCGGCCGGCAGATGAAGCCGGCCGACGACCTCCGTCTCGGCCGCGGGCAGGATGCTCGCCAGCAACTCGCCGGCTGTCGTCTGACGTCGGTACGGACCGCTGTTGAGCAGTGTCACACGCCCGTCGGCCGGAGCCTCGACGACGTGCTGCGCCTTCCACTGAGCGATCGCCGACGTGAGCTGTTGCAGGGTCGCCTCGCTGCCATTGGCGCGGTAGGCGGCATAGGAGAAGCGCAGATCGTCGGGCAGGGTCTCGTCGGTCGGCAGCCACAGGCTCTTTTCCAGATGCTGCACCTCGCGGTACTCGTCCCGTGTGGCGTAAAGAACGAGCACGTCGCCCTTTGCGACGGTTTGACCCTCGGTCGCGACCGCCTCGGCGATGCCGGTATGCGGCGCCGTCACGTCGACCGGCGGAGGAACGGTCGTAAGCGTGATCGTCCCCGTGACCGTCTGAGGGTAGCGGATGAAGTAACACCCCAGAAACAGCAGCGCCAGCAGAACGAAGATCAGCGTGATGCCCCAGCGCACGATCCACGACGGCATCGTGCCGATGATCTCGTCGGCCTCTTCGCTGTATGTACGGTCGTAAAGCGGCATATCAGTTTCCCAATTCGAGTTGGTTTCTAACCAGATTGTAGTAGTGGCCACGGCGCGCCGTCAGCTCCTTGTGCGTGCCCTGCTCGACGATGCGGCCCCGGTCGAGCACCACGATGTTGTCGGCATTCATCACCGTCGACAGGCGGTGCGCCACGACGACCACCGTGCGCCCCTCGAAGAAAGATTGCAGCTTCTCCATGATCGAGCGTTCGTTGGCCGCATCCAGCGAGTTGGTCGCCTCGTCCAGAAAGAGGTATTTCGCATCCTTGTACGCCGCGCGCGCGATGAACAGACGCTGCCGCTGTCCCGTGCTCAGGCCGTGGCCGTCCAGTCCGATCTTCGTGTCGTAGCGCATCGGCAGCGACTCGATCCACTCGTCGATGTTGGCCATGCGCGCCGCACGCCGCACACGCTCCATGTCGGGCTGTTCGTCCACGACGCCGATATTGCGGGCGATGGTGTCGGCAAAGATCGTCGCCAGCTTACCGTTGCGCTCGCCACCGTCCTCGACATAGCGCAGGATGGTCTTGGCACCTTGCTTCGTCTTGTCATAGCGCATATGCATCAAGTTGCCCGCAAGAGAAGGCGTCACACACTCGGCGGTACTTGTCTGGCCCCATGCCAGGTTTCCCTCGGCATCTAAGCCAGTTGTACTCTGCAGCTTACCCTTAATGTGCGTAAGCGTGTTGTCGATGGAGTCGGGAGAGCCAAACTGCGCCAGGGAAGCAATAAGCGAACCCGGGCCGCTTATGCTGAGCACACCGTCGCCCACCACGCCGGCATCCACATACACGCCCGAATCGTCCACGATTACCTTGGTGATGGTGTTGTTGATCTCATGGCCATCTGGACTTACAGACTCACGCAAGTAGTACGTACCCTTGATAAGGGGCGCCTGCTTTGTCGAATCGAGCGGGAAGCATGCAGCGCCCTCGATGTCATACGGATAGGTCATGCCGTTTGCCTGCACGGTGTCATACGGCGTGGCGCCGGTATTAATGGCATACGTGCTGGGGCTATCGCCGGTAACATCTTCGGCCTTGTATAACTCAAACGTTGCGCCGTTCACGGGCTCGCCCAGGTCGTCAACCTTCTGCACAAACAGACGATTCTGAACGTTGGTGAGGTGGATCACCGTAGAGAACTGCCTGTTTGTCGTTTGATATTGGACCATGGAGGTGTTGTCGATGGTTGCCTCCGCCAGAGACGATGCTGTGGTGTGATACACCGCCACGGTATATTCGGACTCCCGCTTGTCCTTCAGCATGGCGGCATAC
>OGGS01001178.1_pt1 | contig 19609 bp, 10 predicted proteins | sample 1571281 | NCBI WGS metagenome assembly OGGS01 (sample SAMEA2582042, study PRJEB24529) | metagenome | biome: Human gut stool | place: China | collected 2011 | reverse complement strand
GAACGCTCTCAGCGTGATCTTTCAAAGAGAACTTTCAGTCCTCTGCGGAAAATTCCAGAGGAACTCCCCTCTCCCACCGGAACCCTAAACCCGCCGGAACCGGAGCCCCCGCCCGCCGCAGGAACAGGAACCCGGAAAGCCGGAGGACAAAAACCGAAAACGAGGGGGGGGGCGAAGACCTGCCCGCCACGACCAAGGTTCAGCCATTCCCCTCCAACCACTTCAGAAAGTCGTCGACCCGCGACCGGCTCACCACCATCTCGAACTCAGGACGCGGACGTGCCGTGATCTTCAGCCGGTTGCCCAGGTATTTCACGATGTTGACGATCGCCGACATGGCGATGATGCAACTGCGCGATATGCGAAAAAACCGCTCGGGATCCAGTTCATCCGAAAGGACGTCGAGCGACTGATCCATGATGTAGCGGTTATTGTCGTTCGTGACAAGGTAGGTATTTTTCTCTTCCGAGTAAAAATAGGCGATGTCGGTGGCCTGCACCGGGACGATTCGGTCGTTGAAACGCACGACATAGCGCTGTTTGTATTCGCGCGGGCTGCGGATTACGTTCAGCAATACGTCAGGGTCGACGCCCCCGCTCCGCACACGGCAACGTTCCACGGCACGCCGCAGCGCCGCGAGGTCGATCGGTTTGAGCAGGTAGTCGATACTGTTGACCTCGAACGCCCGCACGGCGTAATTGTCATATGCGGTGGTCATGATGACCCGCGCCGTCACATCCGCCTGGCGGAATATCTCGAAGCAATCCCCGTCGGAGAGCTCCACGTCCATGAAAATCACATCGGCACTGTTCCCCGGCGTGCGTAGCCAGAGCACCGTTTCCCTGACCGAGCCGGTCGTCCCGACGATCCGTACGTCGGGAAAATGCTGGGTCAGCGCTCGCGCCAGGTTTGCCTGGGCCATCATTTCGTCTTCTACAATCAGTACGTTCATATTACAGCAACGGTAAGGTGACACAATATTCGGTATCGGTACGGCGTATCCCGATCGGGATGCCCGACAGGTCGAGGTATTGCTGGCGGATGTAGTTCAGCCCCACACGGGTCGAGGGGTTGCCGGATACCTTCAACTGAAGGTTATTCGACACCGTCACGGCCTCAGCCTCGGCGACGATGCGGATCACCAGCGGCCGGTCGGCCCCCACCGAGTTATGCTTGATGGCGTTTTCGATCAGCAACTGCACCGAGCAGGGCAGAACATGGCGATTCATGACCTCGTCCGAAATATCGGTCTCCACGCGAAACCCTTCGGGGAAACGCACCTGCAACAGGTCGACGTACATCCCCACGAAGGCCATCTCCTCGTGCAGGCGCACGAGTGTCTCCTCCTCGTTCTGGAGCATGTAACGGTAGATGCCCGCCAGTTTATGAATGTAGACGCTGGCCTGCTCCGTGCGCTGCTCGCAGACCAGACAGTCGAGGATATTGAGCGAGTTGAACAGGAAATGGGGGTTGACCTGCTGTTTGAGTTTCATGTAACGGAACTGCGCCTGGTGCGCCTTACCGCGCTCGGCACGCAGCACGGCACGTGCGACCAGGGCGTAATCAACCATAAATACGACCGAATAGAGGATTACCTCGACCAGCAGCGTGATGATCCACAGTTGCAGGAACTCCCGTGCGGTGAACGAGCGATCGAAGGCGAACGGCAGGTGCAGCCCCGTAATAAGCGCCACGCAGGCCGACGTGAGCAGCACGAACAGGAGGAAGGCCGCAATTTCGGCGATCGGGCCGTGTCGGGTTTCACGCCTGCGCGTATGCCGGACATAGATGATATTGACGCACAGCAGGATAATCAATGCCGCGGAGTTCGAAACCAGCAAGTCGGCCATGTGGTAGAGGCGGTCTGTGGAAAAGGAGGGCGAGGTGAAAAGTTCGACATAGGCCAGCCTCAGCACGAAAATCACCCCCACGGCCAGCAGCAGTAACCCGATGCGGGGCGTCCAAGCCGAGGAGCGGCTCGCCGTGTCGTCGCCGCGGCGAAACAACTTGGTAAACCACACGATACTCCAGCCCAGGATCTCGGTGGTGATGAAGGTCGAAACGGCATGCACCACGGGCGGAGCGTGCAATAACAGCTCGATCAGCTGCGCACCGCCCGTACCCAGCAGGTAGCCGATCACATTGACGACGATCACGCTGGCTGCGGTGAACTCCACATTCAGGCCCCGTTTTAGGCAGATCAGCACGATCAGCACGATCGTCAGCAGCGTCAGCACCAACTCGTCGTTGATCCCCGCCAGATGGCACGAAAGGGCGACCACGGCATGGAGCACGGCGAACAGGTGGATGATTCCGGACACTTTGAGCGATCGCATATAGGCTGACTGAGGCTGTATTAAAGTATATACGGGTTTCGTTTATTACGAATAAAGGTAGCGTTTTTCCGCGGAAATTCCAAATCGTCCCCCGCGGGCTACCGTTCGTCGCAAAAATCCGCCCGTTCATCCGGCTGAACCTTCCGTTCGTCGCCCTGCGGTTCGCCGTCCGGATTTTTTTATTAAAATTTGTATAACCTGAAAACCAACCGAAAAACCGAAATGACCAAGCCTAAACTCTCATTTTGGCAGATTTGGAACCTCAGCTTCGGCTTCCTCGGCGTGCAGATCGGATATTCGCTCCAGAATTCCAACACGTCGAGCATCTTCGAATCGCTGGGGGCAGATGTCAGCCACCTGAGCTACTTCTGGCTAGCAGCACCGCTGGCCGGCATGATCGTTCAACCCATCGTGGGGCTTTTTTCCGACGGCACCTGGACGCGCTGGGGCCGCCGCATACCCTACATCCTGGGCGGGTCGCTGATCTCAACGCTGGCGCTAGTACTCATGCCCAACTGCCCCAAACTGCTCGCCTTCGCTCCGCTCGCCATGGGGGCTTTCATCCTGCTGTTCATGGATTTGTCGTTCAACGTCACGATGCAGCCCTTCCGAGCGCTGGTGGCCGACATGCTCGACGATTCGCAGAAGACACAGGGCTACGTGGTACAAACCTTCCTGATAAACCTCGGTGCGGTCGTCGGCGCTATCCTGCCGCTCGTCATGACATGGCTCGGCGTGTCGGACGAGGCCGCTCCGGGGCATGTTTCGCCGCACATCGCCTACTCCTACTATGCCGGGGGCGCGATCCTGCTGCTCACGGTGCTCGTCACCTCGTTCAAGACACGGGAATATCCGCCCGGGGAGTTCGCCCGCTACAACAACCTCTCCGAGGAGGACGCCAAACCGATGAGCTTCGTCGGCCTCATGCGCAACGTCCCCGGCGTGATGGTGCGGCTGGGCGTCACGCAGTTCTTCTCGTGGGCGGCGCTCTTCCTGATGTGGACTTACCTCAAACCCGCCATCACGGGTGTAGTCACCGACCATGCCACGGGCGAAGTGCTCTCGGCCGGCGCCACGCAGACATGGGTCGGCGTGCTCAACGGCACCTACCCCATCCCCGCCTGCATCGCCGCCCTGTTCCTCGGGCGCGTCGCCGCGCGCTACGGCAACAAACCCGTCTACGCTGCCTGCCTGCTCGCCGGGGCGCTGGGCTTCGCGGGGTTGTGCCTGCTGCACGACCAGTACGCGCTGATGCTCCCGATGGTGGGGATCGGCATCGCCTGGGCGGGCATCCTCGCCATGCCCTACGCCATCCTGTCGCGCGCGGTCGAGCCACGCCGCATGGGCGTATACATGGGTATCTTCAATTTCACGATCACCGTCCCCCAGATCGTCATCGGACTGACCGGCGGTGCCATCGTCAAGTACTGCTTCGCCTCCGACGCGGCCGACATGCTGGCGCTCGCCGGGGTCTTCATGCTGCTGGCCGCCGTGTCGGTCTTCCTGGTCAAAGAACACAAGGCCCAATGACCTACAATCCATAAAATCAACTTATAAACTAACCAAAATTCTTATGAAACGATTTTTAACTATGTGTGCGGGTATCTTGCTCATATGTCAATTTACCCCCCCCCTCACGCTGGCGCAAAACGCTGGTTATGAGGTTAAAGGCGTAGTTGTCGACAAGTCCGGGATGCCGATCCTGGGCGCTACCGTCGTCGAAAAGGGCACGACCAACGGTGTCTCGACGGGCATCGACGGCGACTATGCCATCCGCGCCGCCGGCCCCGAGTCGGTCATCGAGGTCAGCTATGTCGGTTACAAGACCGTCAGCCTGGTGGCCAGTTCGTCGCTGCTGGCGCACCTCACGCTCGAAGAGGATGCCATGGGTATCGACGACGTGGTGGTGATCGGCTACGGTACGGTCAAGAAGAACGACATGACCGGTTCGGTCGTGGCGATCAAGGCCGAAGAGTTCAACCGCGGCGCCGTGGTCTCCACACAGGACATGCTCAAGGGTAAGGTTCCGGGCGTGCATATCATCCCCGGCGACGGAGGCCCCGGATCGAGCGCCACCATCCGCGTGCGCGGTGCGGCTTCGCTCAACGCCTCGAACGACCCGCTGATCGTGATCGACGGGGTGCCCATCGCAGTCGACGGCGGCAAGGGTATGGCCAACCCGCTGGAGACGATCAACCCCAACGACATCGAATCCTTCACCGTGCTCAAGGACGCTTCGGCGGCGGCCATCTACGGTTCGCGCGCCTCGAACGGCGTCATCCTCGTCACCACCAAGAAGGGGCGCGGCAACACGCCCCGCGTATCGTACAGCGGCAGCGTGAGCGTCCAGACCAACTCCGACGAGCTGCCCGTGATGTCGCCCGGCGAGTTCCGCACCTACATCGACCAGGTATACCCCGCAGGTACGACCACGGGCGACAAGGTACAGTCGATGCTCGGCGACAAGAACACCAACTGGCAGGATCTGGTCTTCCGCACCGCCATTTCGCATGACCACAACGTCAGCCTGATCGGCAACATCAACGACCGCATGCCCTACCGTGCATCGGTGGGCTACACCAACCAGCAGGGTACGCTCGAAACATCGAAATACGAACGCGGGACGCTCGACCTGAGCCTCTCGCCCAACTTCTTCGACAAGCACCTCACGGTCAACCTCAACGCCAAGGGCGTCATCACGTCGCAGCGCTACGCCTCGGGCGGCGTGGTGGGTTCGGCGGCCTTCTTCAACCCCACGATCGACCCCTATTTCCGCAACGACGACGGTTCGATCGACTACACGACCACCAACGGATACTGGAACTACGGATCGGGCCGCGGCGAGGACTTCACGCCCAACACCCTGCTGGGTGCGGGCCCGCTCTCGCAGCTCTACGACCGCGACAATACGGCGCGTGCCAAGCGTTTCATCGGCAACGCCCAGATCGACTATAAGGTTCACGGCTTCGAAGCGCTGCGTTTCAACCTCAACCTCGGCCTCGACGTATCGAGCGCCAAGACCTACGACGGCGTGAACCCCGGCTCGTTCCAGGCATACACCGACACCGAGGCCCGCGGCTGGGGACAGTATTCGTGGACGACGAACTTCCGCCGCAACCAGCTGCTCGAATTCTACGCCAACTTCAATAAGGAGTGGGGCATCCACCACCTCGACGTGATGGCCGGTTATTCGTGGCAGCATTTCTACAGCTCCGACCACTCGGTATCCTATTTCAACGAGACGCACGAGCAGAAGGGCGAGGATTCGCGCTACCCGTTCAACCGCCAGGAGAATTATCTGCTCTCGTTCTACGGACGCCTGAACTATTCGATCGCCTCGAAATACCTCTTCTCCTTCACACTGCGTGACGACGCCTCATCGCGTTTCTCGAAGGATACCCGCTGGGGCCTCTTCCCTTCGGGCGCCTTTGCGTGGAACATCGCCGAGGAGAATTTCCTGAAGGATTCGCGTGCCGTCTCGGCCCTCAAGCTGCGCGTCAGCGTGGGGCAGACCGGGCAGCAGGAGATCGGCTCCAATTATCCCTACCTGGCGCGTTACTACATGTCGACCGACGTCTATAAGACCTATTACATGGGCAGCGCCGGGCACATGTTCTACCTCACGCCGGGCGCCTACGACCCCAACATCAAATGGGAGACCACGACGACCTACAACGTCGGACTCGACTTCGGGTTCCTCGGCGGCCGCATCAACGGTAGCGTCGACTGGTACCTGCGCCAGACGGACGACCTTCTGAACAGCGTCATCACCCCCATGGGCTCGAACTTCGGCAACACGGTGCTCACCAACATTGGCTCGATGGAGAACAAGGGCGTGGAATTCAACCTGAATTTCATCCCCGTGCAGACCAAGGACTGGAACCTCACGGTCGGCTTCAACGGCACGTTCCAGCACACCGAGTTCACCAAGCTCAACAACACCGACGACCCCGACTACGCCATCCAGGTGAGCAGCATCACCAAGGGTACGGGCAACCTGCTCCAGCGCCACATGGTGGGTTATGCACCCTACACCTACTACTGCTTCCAGCAGGTTTACGACCAGGACGGCAAGCCGATCCAGAACGCATTGGTGGATCGCAACAAGAACGGCCAGATCGACCAGGGCGACCGTTACATGACCGACAAGAGCCCCAACCCCGACTTCTTCTACGGCATCAGCCTCAAGCTGAGCTACAAGAACTGGGACTTCGGCTTCAACGGCCACGGTTCGGCGGGCAACTGGGTCTTCAACGACTTCGCCTCGGCCAACTCGACGTCCAACATCGACATCAACGCCGGCAACCTGCCCAACTTCGCACGGCTGGTCAAGAAGACCGGCTTTACGAAGGCCAACAGCGGCGAGCAGTGGTATTCGGACATGTTCCTCGAAAACGCTTCGTTCTTCCGCATGGACGACATCAACCTCGGGTACACGTTCAACAAGATCGGCAACTGGAAGGGCTCGATGCGCGTCGCCTTCGGCGTGCAGAACGTATTCGTCATCACCGATTACAGCGGCGTAGACCCCGAAATACCGGGCGTCAACGGCATCGACGGCTCGATCTGGCCGCGCCCGCGCACCTATTCGCTGCGTCTGAATGTAAACTTCTAAAAACGAACGAACCATGAAAATCGACATAAAACATTTCGCCTTGGCGGCGGCAGGCGCAACGATGCTGCTCACTTCGTGCATCGGGGATCTCGACACCCTGCCCCTCAACCCGTCCGACTCGACCTCGGAGACCGTCTACGGGAAAGACGAGAACGGCTACCTGGCCGGGCTCACCAAACTCTATTTCAATTTCGTCTCGAACGACACCACCGACCTGCAGGTCAGCGACGGCGGCGCCTCGGAGCTCATCCGCGCATTCTGGACGATCCAGGAGGTTACGGCCGACGCCTGCAAATGCGCCTGGGAGAACGACGCCTGGGTTCGCGCCATGAATACCGACACGTGGTCCGACGCCGACAACGACGCGACCTACGCCGTCTACGTACGTACGTTGCAGGGCATCGCCTACGTGAACGAGTACCTGCGCCAGACCGCCTCGGACAAACTCTCCGACCGCGGCGTGAGCAGCGAACTGGCCGCCAGGATCCAGAGCTTCCGTGCCGAGGCCCGTTTCCTGCGCGCCTATTTCTACTGGATCGCCCTCGACGTGTTCGGCGACGTGCCGTTTACGACCGAGACCTCGCCCTTCGGCGGCGGTGTGAACCCCAAACAGGCCTCGCGCAAGGATGTCTTTGACTACTGCATCTCGGAGCTGACCGACCTGGCTTCGGACGAAAGCGCGATGCCTGCCGCACGCTCGAACTACCCGCGTGCCGACAAGGGTGCGGTCAACGGCCTGCTGGCCCGCATGTACCTCAATGCCGAGGTTTATGCCGGCACCCCGATGTGGACGGAGGCCAAATCCGCCTGCGAAGCGATCTTCGGCATGGGCTACTCGCTCTGCCCGGAGTATTCCGACCTCTTCCGCGGCGACAACGGCGAGAACGCCGACGCCCTGAAGGAGATCATCTTCGGCGTGGCATACGACGCCGAGCAGACGCAGTCCTACGGCGGCACGTCGTACCTGACGCTGGCAGCCATCGCCGCCACCGACGTGACGGCCGAACAGAAGATCAACGGCGTGAACAACGGCTGGGCCGGCATCCGCGTACCCTACGAATACGTACAGAAATATTTCAACGCCCGCAACGCGGACTACACCACGGGCGAATATACGGTCAACGACAAACGCGGCGGAATGTTCTACATCAAAGGCCGCCAGGAGTCGATGAACGATGCGCTCTATGTCTTCCTCAACGGGTGGACTTGCCTCAAGTTCAACAATATCCCCCACGACATGACCAACGACGAATTCCTTGCCACGGCTGCATCGAAGGCATACAGCGACATCGACTTCCCGATGATCCGCCTGGGCGAGATCTACCTGATCTACGCCGAGGCCTGCATGAACCTGGGACAGGCCAACACCGCGCTGCCGAAGCTCAAGGAGCTGACCGACCGCGCCGGGGTATCGGCCCTCTCGTCGGTCACGGCCGACTACCTGCTCGAGGAGCGTGCCCGCGAGCTGATGTGGGAGGGGCACCGCCGCACCGACCTGATCCGCTACGGCAAGTTCACCACCCCGTCGTTCCTCTGGACATACAAGGGCGGCACCTTCACCGGACAGGGGTTCGATGATTACATGAAAATCTTTGCCATCCCTTCGTCGGAGCTCGCTTCCAACCCCGAACTGCACCAGAATCCCGGCTACGGAAACGCAACCGATAAATAACCAACCCTAAAAATCGTACGACTATGAAAATTACACGATATGCGATGATGCTGGCGGCTGCGACGGGGCTCCTCTCCGCCTGCCAAAAGCTCGACGAGGTAAAGGCCTACGACCCCGACAAGGTCGTGGCGCCCGTGCTGCATGCGCTGCCCGGGGAGATCGTCATTACGCCCGACAACATGGGCTCGACGCAGACCTTCACCTGGGACGCCGCCGACTTCGGCGTCCGCACCCAGATCAACTACTCGATCGAAGCCTCGTACAACGACGGTGCGAAACTGGTGCTCTTCACGGGTATGAACGGCACCTCGTCGGAACAGACCTATGAAAGCCTCAACAACATCCTTGCGCTGTCCGTGGAAGACGGCGGCCTGGGGGTTCCCTCGGGCGAACCTACGGACGTGGATTTCTACATCAGCGCCACGATCGGCACCGACTTCGAAAAATTCTACTCCGCCCCCGCCACCGTCCGCATGACCGTGACGACGGCCGAGCGTACCTATCCCCAGGTCTGGGTAATCGGCGATTACTGCGGCTGGAATTTCGACAACGCACAGGGACTGTTCTGTTTCTCCGGCGACGAGGTCACCTACGAAGCTATCGTTGACTTGGGCGAAAAAGCCGCCAACGGCTTCAAACTGAGCGGCGAAGCCGGTTGGAACGATGCCTGCAACTGGGGCACCGACGGTGATGCTGCGGCTCCGGAAACGGAAGCCCCGTCGATCACGCTGATCTCCAGCGGCGGTTCCGGAAACATCATGGTCTATTCCAAGCGCTTCTACCGCTTCGTATTCGACCGTTCGACATTAACGTTAAGCAATAAGCTGTCGTTCAACTCGATGGGTATTATCGGCGATGCCACTCCGGGCGGCTGGGACACCGACACGGAGATGAATTTCGACACCCAAAAACAGCGTTTCTGGGTCGACGTCACACTGACCGCCGGGGAATTCAAATTCCGTGCGGACAACGACTGGGCGATAAACTTCGGCGGGGCGGACGGACGCCTTTCGCAGAACGGCGACAACATCAAGGCCACGGCGGGCAACTACCGCGTATACGCAACCCTGAACAACTCTGCGGAGATCACCTACGAACTCAATGCCGGCGACTACGGCACGGGCGGCGGCGAAGAACCCGACCCGGGGCCGGAAAAGGCCGACTGGTACATCCACGGCCAGACCGTCGCAACCCCCGACTGGGGCCCGACGGCCATGGAGAGCGCCAGCTCGAACATCGTGGCCTACAAGGCCGCAGGGGTCGAGGTAGCCGCCAACTCGGAATTCCTCTTCAAGAGCGGCGACGAGTCGCAGTGGATCGGGGCCGACGCCGCATTCGCCGGCAGCAGCCCCTACACCTGCACGATCGGCTCGGCCTTCAAGGTTTCCGCCGACAAGGTCAATGCCGTGATCGCCGAAGCCGGCACGTACGACTACTGGCTGCTGCCCGAGGCGGGACGCGCCTACGTGATGGCCGCAGGCGCCAAGCCCGAGCTGGTCGCCGACACATGGGGACTGGTCGGCAACATCACCGGATGGGGTGACCTGGGCGATTTCTCCATGAGCGAGGAGGGCGCCTACCTCGTTCGCAAAGGCGTAGTCCTGACCACCGCCAGCGAATTCAAGATCCGCTTCAACAACGCCTGGGACGACTCCAAGAACTACGGCACGGCGTCGGGCGGTGCGGTCGACATCAACAAGGCCGTCGACATCATCACCAGCGGCGGTTCGCAGAACATGAAAGTCCAGCTCGACGGCACCTACGACATCTATTTCGACCTCGCGAATTCGCAGATATACATCATGTCCGAGGGCAAGACCCCGGCAGAGGCCGAATAACGGCCACCCTTTCACGGGACGGCACACAGAGATTGCCGTCCCGTTTCTGGCCTGCCGCCCCTGACCGGACGGCAGGCCCCGAAACGAACTTTAACCGAGATTCCGCTATGAAAAAATTTCTTTTCCTGCTGCTGGCACTCGTACTTTCCGTATCCGTGTCGTGCAGCGACGACAAGACCGGCGATACCGGCGGCAGTATGCTCTCCGTGACCCCCACGGAGATAGAATTCGAAGCCGCAGGCGGCAGCCGGCTGCTCGACCTGCGCACCGATGCGGGCGCGTGGTCGCTGACGCAGAGCGACAATACCGCATGGTGCACACCGGCCCTCACATCGGGCAAAACCTCCACGTCGTTCGCGGTCACGGCGACCGCAAACGAGTCGTCGAAACGCTCCGCGACGCTTACCTTCACCGCCCCGGGCTGCGATCCGGTCGTCGTCACCGTGACACAGAGCGGCGATGCCTCCCAGGATTTCGAGGGCGAGCAGGTCGTCGCCCAGCCCGATGCGTGGGACAACCGCAAACGCGCCGACATAAGCTACCAGCTGCTGGTATACAGCTTCGCCGACGGCAACGGCGACAAGGTGGGCGACCTGCCGGGGCTGACCCGGCGGCTCGACTACATCGACGCACTCGGCGCCTCGGCCGTATGGCTCTCGCCGATCCATCCGGCGGCTTCGTACCACGGTTACGACGTGCTCGACTACGAGGCGGTCAACCCCGCCTTCGGGTCGGACGCCGACCTGAGGGCATTCATCGACGCGGCCCATGCCCGTGGCATCCGGGTCTACCTGGATTACGTGCTCAACCATACGGGCAAAGGCCACCCGTGGTTCAAATCGGCCGCCGCGTCCGAAGGGAGCCCTTACCGTGACCGCTATATCTTCTCCGAAGACCCGCAGGCCGACATCGCGGCCGGGCGGATCGACCAGATCGCCACGGAAGGCGCCGCAGGCTACGATGCCGGACAATGGTTCTCGACCGACACGGGGGCGGGTGCCGCCGGGCGCTTCAAGTTCGTGCTCGACTGGACAAATGCCGACAGCCCGACGGTGACCGTTACCGAAACGACCGATGCCGCGGATGCGGACAATACGCAGGGCGGCGCGGACGACAAATACCTCTATTTCGGCAACGGCACGAGCAAACGCTTCTACGCCAGGGGCGGCAACAGTTACGAACTGACGCTCGACTTCGATTCCGACTGGGGATTCCTCGTCCGCACCTCGACCACGTCGTGGGCCGCAGGCACCAAATACGGCGCCCCCGACAACCGGACGATCATCCGGTTCGGGGAGCCCTTCACCCTGATGTCGAACCGCTCGGCCGATCCGGCCAACGTGCAGTTCTCGCTGCCGACGATGTACCATTCGCACTTCTGGACGGCGGCATTCGCCGACCTCAACTACGGCAAGGCCGCCGAGGCCGAGCAGTCCGGGGCGTTCAAGGCCGTCACCGAAGCGGCCGACAAGTGGGTACGCATGGGCGTGGACGGGTTCCGCCTCGATGCCGTGAAGCACATCTACCACAACGCCTACAACGACGAGAACCCCACGTTCCTCAAGAAATTCTACGACCGCATGAACGAGAGCTACAAGGCCGCCGGCGGAGAGGGCGATTTCTACATGGTGGGCGAGATGCTCGACGAAGCGGACAAGGCGGCACCCTATTACCGGGGGCTGCCGGCGCTGTTCGAATTCACGTTCTGGTACAAGCTCAAATGGGCGCTGCAAAACGGCATCGGATGCTATTTCGTCAAGGACATCCTCGACGTGCAGCCCCTCTACGCACAGTACCGCAGCGATTATATCGAAGCCACGAAACTTTCGAACCACGACGAGGATCGCACGGGCTCCGACCTGGGACAGTCCGCCGAAAAGATGAAGGTGGCGGCCGCCGTGCTGCTCACGGCGCAGGGCGCACCCTACATTTACCAGGGCGAAGAGCTCGGGTACTGGGGCACCAAATCCAACGGCGACGAATATGTCCGCACCCCGATCCTGTGGGACAAGGCGGGCAACGAACTGGCTTCGGGAAGCCTCTCGGGCAAGATCGACATGCAGATGCTGACCCCGGCGATCTCGGTCGAGGCACAGGCCGACGACGACGGTTCGCTGCTCAACCTCTACCGCACGTTCGCCCGGCTGCGCAACACCTACCCCGTGCTGGCGCAGGGCAAGATGGTCAAACACCCGGTCTACAACGACGGCAACACCTCGCAGCAATCCATCGCGGCCTGGTACCGCGAGCTGGACGGCGAACGGATGCTCGTCGTGCACAACTTCGGCCGGGAGGAGCAGATACTGACCCTTACCGACCAACCGGACAAGGCCGTAGGCGTCTCAGGTGAAGTGAAACTTCAGCGCGGCGACGCTTCGTCGAAACTGCTCATGGGCGCCTGGTCGTCGGTGGTATTCACGCTCTAAACGACACGCCATGAAACGCTTGCCCGCATTACTTCTCGCAATGGTACTGGTTGCCTGCGGCACACGGACGCAGCAACCGGCCGCCCACCCCGACTGGAGTTACAACTCGGTCGTCTACGAAATGAACGTGCGCCAGTACACCCCCGAAGGGACGCTGGCGGCGGCCGCACGCCACCTGCCCCGGCTCAGAGAACTGGGCGTGGACATCGTCTGGCTGATGCCCGTCTACCCCATCGGCGTCAAGGAGCGCAAGGGAACCCTCGGCTCGTGCTACGCCATCTCCGACTACGAAGCCGTCAACCCCGAATTCGGCACGCTGGAGGATTTCGACCGGTTCCTGGCCGAAGCCCACAGACTCGGGCTGCGCGTGATCCTGGACTGGGTGGCCAACCACACCTCGCCCGATGCCCGCTGGATCGAGGAGCGCCCGGCCGACTGGTATGTACGTGACTCGCAGGGCAACACCATCGTGCAGTACGACTGGACGGACATCGCCAAGCTCGACTACGGCAACGCGGACATGCGTGCCGCAATGGCGGCCGCCATGCGTTTCTGGCTCGACCGCGGCATCGACGGATTCCGCTGCGACATGGCGTGCGAGGTACCCATCGACTTCTGGCAGCAGACGCTGCCCGCACTGCGGAAAGAGTACCCCGGCATCTACCTGCTCGCCGAGGGCGAAGCCCCCGCATTGCACGACGGGGCGTTCGACGCCTCGTATGCGTGGGAGCTGCACCACCTGCTGAACGACATCGCACAGGGACGGAAAAGCGCCGCAGACCTGCGTGCCTACGTCGCCAGGGATGCCGCTGCCATGCCGCGCGAGGCGTTCCGCCTGATGTTCACCTCGAACCACGACGAAAACTCGTGGGCCGGGACGGAATTCGAGCGCATGGGCGACGCGGCACGCGTGATGGCGTTGCTGACCTTCACGCTGCCCAACGGGCAGCCGCTCGTCTATACCGGACAGGAGATGGGGTTCGACCACCGCTTCGAGTTCTTCGAGAAAGACCCCGTCCCCGCGTGGGAACGCAACGGATTTACGGATTTCTACGCCGCCCTGATCCGGCTGCGCCACGAGAACCCGGCGCTCGCAGCCGGGGAACGCGGCGGGCAGGCCGCATACCCGCTCGGCGAACGAACACCCGACGGCCTGATGCTGTTTTCCCGTACGGCCGGCGGCAACGAGGTGACAGTCGCTGCGAACCTCAGTGCGGAGGAGGTCGCATTCGACCTGCCGTTCGAGGGCTCGCGCCGCGAGTTCTTCACCGGGAAGGAATACACGGGCGGCACCCGCACCGTGCTTCCCGCATGGCAATGGCTGGTCTTCGCACAAGACAGGAGATAAAAGTTGCGGACATGCGCCGGGGATGCGCGGAAACAGCGCCGGGAACCCGCCGGGAACCCGATAGAACCCGACGGGAATAGACAATAAACCATCCGAGAAGCACAGGGATGCGCACGAGAAGCACAGGGATGCCCCGGGCGAAACGGGAATCGCTGGAAACCGATTTTTTGCTAACTTTACAAACGACGATATTTTGAACCGATTTTTCATGACACTCGCAGCAGCCGGACTGCTCTCCTGCACAGGGACAGGACAGTCCGCATTCGACCCCGCCTCGGTGGCAGACGCCTCGGGCGAGGTTACCCGCGTCGAACCCCTCTCGTGGTGGACGGGGATGCAGACCCCGCTCCAGTTGCTCGTCAACGGGGCCGGCATCGCGGCATACGACGTCCGCATCGAAGGCGGACAGGGCGTCGGGGTGAAGGCCCGCCACAAGGCCGACAGTCCTAATTACCTATTCGTGGACGTGGAGGTGAAACCCGACGCGGAGCCGGGCACCTACTACCTCGTATTCTCGCAGGGGGAACGACAGTTCAAGGTTCCCTATGAGATCGCGGCACGCGCCGAAGGCTCGGCCGCACGCAAGAGTTTCACCACGGCCGACATGATCTACCTCCTGATGCCCGACCGCTTCGCCAACGGCGATGCGTCGAACGACTCGACGCCCCACACGCGGGAGCGCGCCGACCGCAGCGCCTTCTTCGGCCGCCACGGGGGCGACCTGCAGGGGATGATCGACCACCTGGATTACATCGCAGGGCTGGGCGCCACGGCCGTATGGCCCACGCCGCTGCTGCTGGACGACGAACCCGAAGGTTCGTACCACGGCTACGCCTGCGGCGACTACTACCGCATAGACCCCCGGTTCGGCTCGAACGAACTGTATAGGGAGTTCGTCGGCAAAGCCCACGAGCACGGGCTGAAGGTGATTATGGACATCGTCACCAACCACTGCGGCACGGGCCACTGGTGGATGAAAGACCTGCCTTTCAGGGACTGGATACACCAGTTCCCCGAATACACCGGGACGAACGTCTGCTTCTCGACGAACATGGATCCCAACGCTTCGCGCTACGACCTCGACCTGCAGGAGAGCGGCTGGTTCGTGCCGTCGATGCCCGACATGAACCTCGACAATCCCTATGTGCTGCAATATTTCAAGCAATGGGCCGTGTGGTGGATCGAGTATGCCGGCCTGGACGGGTTCCGCGTCGACACCTACCCCTACAACGAGAAGGTGCCGATGAGCGAGTGGTGCGCGGCCGTACGCAGGGAATACCCCGGTTTCAACATCGTGGGAGAATGCTGGACGTCGTCGATCCCCCAACTGGCATACTGGCAGGGCGGCAATCCCAACAAGGACGGCTTCGACTCGCACCTGCCGTCGATCATGGATTTCCCGCTGCAGGAGGCCATCTGCCGGGCGCTGCCCACCGACTCGCTCCGCTGGGGCGAGGGCATGACGCGCGTCTACGACTGCCTGTCGCACGATTTCGTCTACCATGACCTGTCGAAAATGATGATCTTCGTCGCCAACCACGACACCGACCGCATCGGCGACATCGTACGCAGAAACCCCGACCGGCTGAAACTCTCGATGGCGATGCTGGCCACGATGCGCGGCATCCCGCAGATATTCTCGGGCGACGAGATGATGTTCACCTCGAAAGACCTCTCGCAGGGACACGGCGGGCTGCGCGTGGATTTCCCCGGCGGCTGGGAGGGCGACGCGGTGAACCTGTTCGACCCGGCGCAGCGCGATGCCGTACAGGCGGGGCTCTTCGACTACACGCAGCGGCTCTTCCAATGGCGCAAGTCGAAGCCCGTGATCCACAACGGCCGCACGATGCACTTCCTCTCGCGCGACAACACCTACGCCTATTTCCGTTATGACGACACCGACGCGGTATTCGTCTTCATCAACAACTCGCGGGGCAAGAAACAGGTGCCGTGGTCGCACTATGCCGAGATCGCCTCGGGGCTGAGCGACGGGCGCAACGTCCTGACGGGCAAAGCCACGGAGGTGGACGATACCACCACGGTCGGCCCGCGGCAGGCGCTGATCGTAGAATTCAAACGTAAATAACAAGACCGAACCATGAAGAAAATATTTTTATATATCTCCGCGCTGCTGGCCGGTGCAGCCTGCACGGCACAGGAGACGCTCCTCTCGCCCGACGGCCGCCTCCGCCTGGAGTTCAGCCTGGCGGATGGAGGCCGCCCCACCTATACGCTCGATTACAAGGAGCGCCCCGTGATCCTGCCCAGCGGCATGGGGCTCGAACTGCGCGGCGAAGCCCCAAAGCTGGAATTCGGGGCTGAAATCCGCAAGGGCGAACCAGGGCGCCCGGTATCGCTCTACGACGGGTTCACCCTCGGGCAGGTGGCCCGCAGCGAGTCCGACCAGACATGGCGTCCCGTATGGGGCGAGCAGGCCGAGATCCGCGACCGCTATAACGAAATGGCCGTCACGCTGCGGCAGGCCGCGACAGGCCGCGACATGACGATCCGCTTCCGGCTCTACGACGACGGGCTCGGATTCCGCTACGAATTCCCCGAACAGGAGTCGCTGACCTATTTCGTCATCGGCGAGGAGAAAACACAGTTCGCCATGGCGGGCGACCACACGGCGTTCTGGATCCCGGGCGACTACGACACGCAGGAGTACGACTACACGGAGTCGAAACTCTCGCAGATACGGGAGCTGATGCCCGGCGCCATCACGCCCAACTCGTCGCAGACGCCCTTCTCGCCCACGGGCGTACAGACGGCCCTGCAGATGAAGAGCGACGACGGGCTCTACATCAACATCCACGAAGCGGCGCTGGTCGACTATGCGTGCATGCACCTCGACCTGGACGACCGGAATTTCATCTTCACCTCGCACCTTACGCCCGACGCACAGGGGTGGAAAGGCTACATGCAGGCGCCCTGCCATACCCCGTGGCGCACGGTGACGGTCTCGGACGACGCCCGCGACATCCTCGCCTCGAAGCTGATCCTGAACCTCAACGAGCCGTGCGCCTATGACGACACCTCGTGGATCAAGCCCGTGAAATACATGGGCGTATGGTGGGAAATGATCACCGGCAAGAGCGACTGGGCCTATACGCGCGACGTGCCGTCGGTACAGCTCGGCGTGACGGATTACGCCCGATGCAGGCCCAGCGGCCGCCACGGCGCCGAGAACGAGAACGTGAAGCGGTACATCGACTTCGCGGCGGCACACGGGTTCGACCAGCTGCTCGTCGAAGGCTGGAACGTCGGCTGGGAGGACTGGTTCGGGCACACGAAGGATTACGTCTTCGATTTCGTGACCCCCTACCCCGATTTCGACATCGCCGCACTGAACGAATATGCGCACGGGAAAGGCATCCGGCTGATGATGCACCATGAAACGTCGGCTTCGGTGCGCAACTACGAACGCCACATGGAAGCGGCCTACCGCCTGATGAACAAATACGGGTACAACTCGGTCAAGAGCGGATACGTGGGCGACATCCTGCCCCGCGGAGAGCACCATTACGGGCAGTGGATGAACAACCACTACCTCTATGCCGTCCGCCGGGCCGCCGACCACAAGATCATGGTCAACGCCCACGAGGCGGTGCGCCCGACGGGCCTCTGCCGCACCTACCCCAACCTGATCGGCAACGAGTCGGCACGCGGCACGGAGTACCAGGCGTTCGGCGGCTCGAAGCCCCACCATGTGACGATCCTGCCCTTCACGCGCCTGCAGGGCGGCCCGATGGACTACACGCCCGGCATCTTCGTGATGGACGTCGCGGAGGTCAACCCCGGCAACCACTCGCACGTCAACGCGACGCTCGCCAACCAGCTGGCGTTGTACGTGACGATGTACTCGCCGCTGCAGATGGCGGCAGACCTGCCCGAGCACTATGAGAAATACATGGATGCGTTCCGTTTCATCGAGGACGTCGCACTGGACTGGGAAGAGAGCCGCTACCTGCTGGCCGAACCGGGCGACTACATCGTCGTGGCGCGCAAGGCCAAAGACACGGGCGAGTGGTTCGTGGGCGGCGTGACGGACGAGAACCGACGTACGGTGACGCTCCCGTTCGACTACCTCGATCCCGGTAAGGAGTACGTGGCGACGCTCTACGCCGATGCCCCCGATGCCGATTACCAGACCAATCCGCAGGCATATGTCATCCGCACCGGGAAGGTCAGACAACGCACGGAACTCGACGTGGAGATGGCGCGCGGCGGAGGCTTTGCAATCTCCATACGCGAGGCAACCGACGCAGACCGCAAACTCCGCAGGCTGAAATAACGGGAAATGCCGTGCGGACGGCAATCATGCCGGGGCCCACACAGCCCCCTCAAAAAATCCTTTGCCCCTCGTTCTTTTCAAGAACAGGGGCTTTTTTATGCGTATTTTTAAAACGCAAAAGTTCGCCCCTATATTATTGACTCCAAACCATTTACGCCCACAAATCCAAGATTAACACAACTGCTTGATTTTCAAAACAACATGGAGGTGGTCAATCAAAATTAACGAATCATTATAGCGGGGAAAATAAATTATTTTCCCCGCAACTGTGCTGCATCATCAAGTAGCTTTTTCGCTTTGCGCTCTTTGCTTGCAGCCCGCTCTAGTTGTTCTGCCCGCCGCCTTACGGCTTCTTTGTACCGTTCAACTTGGTTTCGGACGGTATCGCGCATGGCCGTGTGCTGCTTATCCCTGAATATCGTTTCCAACTCCATAAGCTCCTTTTCTTTGATCTCACCACGCATTTTCACGTAGCGGTATTTCAGGTCGTTCGCAGCTAACAGCCGATTATTCTCTGAGATTCGGTAAATGAATGCGCCTTGCAGGAAAATACATCCCAGCATGACGAACATCGTCAAAAATGTTTTCGAAGAACTGATATCGAGCGTATAAGTATGCCGGTGCTCCCGCACTGGCAGGTTTTCGGGCTTTACCGCTGCTTCGACAGCTTGCCTCACCTGCTCTATCAATGTATGTGTCTGCCTGATCTCTTTGTCGATCACCTCCAGCCTACCCGCTAACTGCGCCAACAGAGCGTTGTATTTGTCGGTAAATTCCCGCTCCTGCTCGGTTTTTACTCCCGGCAAGGCCGTATGCCGTTGTAGGTGTTCCAGCAGTTGCGCGACTTGCCCCTGCGAGCGTTCCACGGCCTCTATCAGTCGCTCGATCCGTCCAAGCTGGACATTCTCCAAACCTGCGTTTCCTGCGCTGCCTGCCTTGGCGTTTTTGATGGTTTTGACAAGCGTTTCCTTGAGGTCTTCATACATCTCGATCGAGAGGTCGATCTTATTTTCGTTGTTCATGGTTTTCCGGTTTTAAGGTTATATTTTCATTTTGGCTCTTCTTTTCTGTTCTTCGAGC
>OGGS01001173.1_pt1 | contig 19706 bp, 16 predicted proteins | sample 1571281 | NCBI WGS metagenome assembly OGGS01 (sample SAMEA2582042, study PRJEB24529) | metagenome | biome: Human gut stool | place: China | collected 2011 | reverse complement strand
AGATTGACGAGGTACATGCCCATCCAGTTGAACATGATGGCGGTGATGACCTCATTGACGTTGAAATACGCCTTGAACAGGCCCGGGAAAACGCCCCAGATCGCACCGCCGACAGCGCCCGCCAGCAGGCAGACGTACCACGGCAGCTGGAATTGAATGGCGCACAGCAGCGAGAAGAAAGCGCCCATCGTGTACTGGCCGGACGCACCAATGTTGAACAGGCCCGTCTTGAACGCAAAGCCGACGGACAGGCCGCACATCATCAGGGGTGCCGCCTGGTACAGCACCTTACCGAGCTTGTCCATGCTGGAAAAGCCGGTGGCCAGCATAGCTCTCATGCCGCCCACGGCGGCGCCGGGATTCAGCAGGACCAGCAGTACAAAGCCCAGCACCAGACCGACGACGATGGACAAAAGGCTGGCCAGGACCCCTACAACGGCGGGACGCTGCAGAAGCGGCTGTTTATTCTGTTTGCTCATGCTTTCGCCTCCCCTTGCTTTTTGGCACCGGCCATATACAGGCCCAGTTCCTGCACGGTGGTGGTCTTGGGGTCAAACTCGCCCACGACCTCGCCCTCGTACATGACCAGGATGCGGTCGGCCAGGTTCATGACCTCGTCCAGCTCCAGGCTCACCAGCAGCACGGCAGTGCCCTTGTCACGCTCTGCCACGATCTGCTTGTGGATATACTCAATGGCACCCACGTCCAGGCCGCGGGTGGGCTGCACAGCAATGAGCAGCTTGGGATCCCTGTCGATCTCACGGGCAATGATCGCCTTCTGCTGGTTGCCACCGGACATGCTGCGCACGATAGTGGAGCTGCCCTGGCCGCTGCGCACGTCGTACTGTGCGATCAGCCGGTCGGAGTACTCACGCACCTTATCCGAACGGATGAAGCCGCCCTTCTGGAACTCCGGCTGCCAGTAGCGCTGCAGCACCATGTTGTTTTCCAGGCTGTAATCCAGCACCAGACCGTGCTTGTGACGGTCCTCCGGGATATGGCTCATGCCGTCCTTGGAGCGCTGGCGGATGGTGGCATGAGTGATGTCCTTGCCATCCAGCGTAATCTTGCCGTTGGTCAGCTTTTCCAGACCGGTCAGGCCGTAGACAAACTCGGTCTGGCCGTTGCCCTCAATGCCCGCCAGGCAGACGATCTCACCGGCGTGCACCTGGAAGGTGACATCCTTCACCGAGTCTTTCTTGCGCTGGTCGTTGTGCATGGTCACGTTCTGCACGTCCAGCACCACGGCACCGGGCTTTGCAGGCTGCTTTTCCACCTGCAGCTGCACATCACGGCCCACCATCATGCGGGAAAGTTCTTCCTTGGTGGTGTCCTTGATGTCCACGGTGCCCATGTACTTGCCCTTGCGCAGCACGGTGCAGCGGTCGGCCACGGCCATGATCTCGTTCAGCTTGTGGGTAATGAACAGGATGGACTTGCCTTCCTTCTTGAACCCGCGCATGATCTCCATCAGCTCGTCGATCTCCTGCGGGGTCAGCACAGCGGTGGGCTCATCGAAGATCAGGATCTCGTTGTCGCGGTACAGCATCTTCAGGATCTCCACGCGCTGCTGCATGCCCACCGAGATATCGCTGACAAGGGCATCCGGGTCCACGCGCAGGCCGTACTTTTCGCTCAGGGCCATGACCTTCTTGCGGGCCTCGGCTTTCTGCAAAAAGCCCATTTTATTGGGCTCCACGCCCAGAATGATGTTGTCCAGAACGCTGAAGCATTCCACCAGCTTGAAGTGCTGGTGCACCATGCCGATGCCCAGTGCATTTGCATCGTTGGGGTTGCGGATGGCGACCTCCTTGCCGTTTTTGAGGATCTTACCCTCCTCCGGCTGATACAGGCCGAACAGCACGCTCATCAGGGTGCTTTTGCCTGCGCCGTTCTCGCCCAGCAGGGCATGGACCTCACCTTTGCGCAGCTGCAGGGTAATGTCGTCGTTTGCCTTGATGCCCGGGAACTCCTTGGTGATATGGAGCATCTCGATCACAAAATCCTCTGCCAATCTGCTCACTCTCCTTTCGTGTCCAAGCGACACTTATACTACTGTAATGACCATTATACCGTATTTTTGCTGTTTTGCACACTTCTTTTTGAAAATTTAGTGTTTTGCTATATCATGAGTATTACTTTTGTGCATTTCGACGGACATTCCTTCATCGTCTTGAAAAAGCATACAAAAAAGGCGGGACGCCCTTTGCAGAGCGCCCCGCCCGGGAAAGCCTTGATTACTGGATGTAGTTGACGGTGGTGAACTCGCTGACGGTGGGCTTGGTGCTGTCGTCGGAGCTGTTATCCACAACGATCTCGCCGCTCTTGATCTTGCTCTTCAGAGCCTCATACTCGTCGGTGGTGAAGGTCTCGAAGTTCCAGCTGTCAGCATCGGTGGGCAGGCCGATGTAGTCGCCGTCCTCCAGACCGAAGTTGCCGTTGGAAGCAGCGATGTCGCTCCAATCGCCTGCCTCGATGTCGGACAGAGCAGTGTTGACAGCCTCGGTCAGGCCCTTCATTGCAGAGGTGATGAAGGGGTTGTAAGCGAAGGAGCCGTCTGCCACGCCGTTGACACCGATGTAGTTCTGGTCAACGTCAACGCCGACGACATAGCCGTTGTTCTTCAGAGCAGCCTCAACAGCGGAGGTGTAGATGCCGCCGCCGCAGGCGAAGACGACCTGCGTGCCGTTGGAGTACCAGCCCTCCATACGGGAGGTGATGTTTGCATCGCCGTAGAACTGGCCGCCGTAGAAGTAGTTGATGTCGATGTTGGTGCCAAGCTCCTTAGCAGCAGCGTCAGCGCCCTGCACGTAGCCGTAGCCGTAACGGATGACAGCGGGGACAGCCATGCCGCCGAGGAAGCCCAGCTTGGTCTTGCCGTCCTTAACGACAGCGTAGCCAGCCAGATAACCTGCCTGCTCCTCCTTGAAGGTGATGCAGTAGCAGTTTGCGGGGATGGCGTCGGTACCAATGTCGCCCTGGGTGACATCGATAGCGATGAACTTGACATCGGGGTACTGGTCAGCAGCCCATGCCAGGGAAGCGCCATACAGGTAGCCGACGCAGACGATGACGTCAGCGCCATCGTTGACAGCCTGACGGATCATGGTCTCGCGATCCTCATCGGAAGCGTCAGCCTCGGGGATGTAGTACTGGCAGTCATCGCCCATGTAGCTGGAAACAGCGCTCCAGCAAGCCTGGTTGAAGCTCTCGTCATCGATCGTGCCGGTATCGCAGGTCAGAGCGACCTTTGTGATCTTGCTGGCAGCCTCGGAGCCAGCCTCAGAAGCTGCAGAGGAAGCAGTGGAAGAAGCGGTGCTGGTGGAAGAGGAAGAACCACCGCAGGCGGTCAGAGCAGCGGCAGCAGCTGCAGCGCCAGCCACAGCCAGGAAGTTACGACGAGAAATCATCATAAGAAAACTCTCCTTTTTATACATTAAAAATTGCGCTTTAAAAAGGGAATGCGCACACTTGCACATTTACTGACCCAAGTATAGCCGGGTCATGTGAGGAAAGCAAGGCATTTCCGATTACAAAATCTTTACAGATTTTTTGTAAAATCCGCGTAAAAGTCGTACTATTTCGCCAATTTTAGCAAAATATCCGCTTCCCGCCTCACTCTTCCACGGCTTTGTTGCCCGCCACGTTGGAGGGGCCAAAGCCGAAGGGCAGCAGCTCCTCCATGCTGCGCTCGATGAAATCATCAGGGGTCTTTGCCATGATGACATTCAGCTCCGGCCCGCCGAACTCAAACAGCGCCTGACGGCAGACCCCGCAGGGTGAGGTGATCTGCTTGTTCACCTCACCGCGGCGGGAACCCACCACGGCAATATCGGTGAAGCGGGTCACGCCCTCGCTCACCGCCTTGAACAGGGCCGTACGCTCAGCGCAGCTGGTGGGGGTAAAGGCAGAGTTCTCCACATTGCAGCCGGTGAAGATGCGGCCATCCTCGGCCCGCAGGGCGGCACCCACCATGAAATCGGAGTAGGGCGCATAGGCCTGCTCCCGGGCTTCCAGCGCCATCCGGATCAGGGCTTTCTTTTCGTCTAAAGTCAGATTCGTCATAGGGGCCTCCTTTTTATTCTAAAGTATAAACAAACGTTTCTGCGTCTTTCTGAACAAATCCTATACTTTCAAACATTTTACGGGACTGCTTGTTGAAAGAATAAATTTCTGCATAGCATTGCGGATACTTCTTCTCTTTTGCCAGTGCAAGAATCTTCCCAATCACTGTTCTCCCAATGTGCCGATTCTGATACTCTTTGCAGACCACAATCGAAATTTCTCCGCTTGTCTGCAAGCATACATCTCCGCACAGAATGCCCTTATATTCAATGTAGAACAAATCACCATGACTATCCAGATACTGGTACATATTTTTCAGGATAGACAGGTCATAAATGCGATTCTGATTATCTACATGATGGCACAGTTCTGCGTCCTGATACCACGGAAGGGCAATTTCATAGGCTGGGTAATAAGGTACAAGGCAGATATCCTGATTTGGTTGAAAGTCGTTCATCTTTCATCCCCTCTTTTGCACTTCAATTATACGGCGTGTTCTCAAATTCTTCAAGAGATTTCTCGTTGTTCATTTATTATGTAACGAAAGTTCTTGCATTTTTCATTACAGACACATATAATAGAATCAAGAAGGAGGCGTATTAGAATGGCAAATGCAGTCAATGTGAACTTCCGGATGGACCCAGACCTGAAACGCAGCATGGAAGAGGTTTGCGCCGAGATGGGACTTTCTATGACAACGGCATTCACGATTTTCGCCAAAAAAGTTTCCCGGGAGCACCGCATTCCCTTTGAGGTTTCCGCCGACCCGTTCTACTCGGAAAGCAACATCAATCATCTCCGCCAGATCGTCCACGACATCGATACCGGAAAAGCCAAGCTCACCGAGCACGATTTGATCGAGGTAGATTAAATGAGATTGCTTCGGGCACTATACTGACACCTGAAAAGAGGGCCGTTGCTTTTTGGCAACAGCCCTCTTTCGCTCTCAAAAATAAACTTAGTACTCCGCGCCCAGTGCGACCTTCATCATGTTGGTGAAGCTGGTCTGACGCTGCTCGGCGGTGGTGATCTCCGGGGAGACGAAGCTGTCGGAGATGGTCAGCAGGCAGGCGGCGTTCTTGCCCAGGACCTGAGCGTTGGCGAAGAGGGCAAAGCTCTCCATCTCCACGCACAGGCAGCCGCGCTCATCCCGCAGCTTTTCCCAGTAGGTGGGCTTTTCATCGGAGGGCTGGCGATAGAACACATCGGCGGAATGGATGTTGCCCTCGATCAGGGGGATGCCCTGCTTTGCGGCGGAAGCGCGCAGCTTGTCGTTCAGGGTCTGGCTGGGCAGGGTGAGGTCCCCCTCAAAGCCGCTCTGGACCCGGGCATAATTGCTCTCGCTCACAGCACCGGCGGCCAGCACCACATCGAACAGCTTGGCTTTGTCGGTGTAGCTGCCGGCAGAGCCGATGCGGATGATGTTGTCCACATCGTAGAACTTGTACAGCTCGTAGGAGTAGATGCCGATGGAGGGCATTCCCATGCCGCTGCCCATCACACTGATGGGGCGGCCCTCATAGGTGCCGGTAAAGCCCAGCATTCCACGGACACCGGTGACCTGGCGGACATCCTTGAGGAAGGTATCCGCGATGAACTTTGCCCGCAGCGGATCGCCGGGCATCAGGACGGTCTTTGCGAAATCGCCTTTCTCAGCGCTGATGTGGGGTGTTGCCATAATCATTCTCCTTTTTGTTTGTAAAATAAACCTCTCAGGCGCTTCACGCCAGCATACGAGTTGCGGCTCCCAGCGTCCACTTCGTGCAAAGTATTGCACTCGTGTCCTGCTGGCCGCTGCCCCAACAACGCCTCCCTTCATCCGCCACTGGCGGCGGTCGTCGTTGTTGCCTGATAGGGGAGCCAAGTTTATGCTTCCGCTCTCTTGCCTCTCCTATTAGGAGAGGTGGCAATGCGAAGCATTGACGGAGAGGTTCTGTTCTGATTTATCGCTTTCCGGGGAACACGCTCTGCGGTGCGATGTACGAGCCATTGCGGCGGATCTCGAAGTGGCAGTGGTTGCCGGAAGAGCGGCCCGTGCTGCCCACATAGCCGATGAGCTGGCCCTGCCGCACGGTCTGGCCCGCACTGACCGCCAGAGACAGGCAGTGGGCATAGACCGTGGTATAGCCGCCGGAGTGGCTGATGATCACAGAATAACCATAGCCCGTACCGGCACCGGCCTTGTTATAACCCGCCTTGGTCACGGTGCCGCCCGCCGATGCATAGATGGGCGTACCGGCAGAGGCACAGATATCCACGCCCTTATGGCCGCTGCCATACCAACGCGAGCAGTTGCGGTAACCCGGGACCGGCCAGATGAACTGACCGCTGCCGCCGATGTATGCCGCCGCACCGTTCTTTGTGACCTTCTTGGTGCCAACGACCACTTTCTTATTCACCGGCTCCCGGATGGTCTCGGTGGAAAGGATGGTCTGCTCCAGCAGCACGCCGTTGGTATCGTAGACGTTCTGCATGGTGACGCGGCGCAGGCCGTTCTCGCCCTCCTGCAGGGTCTTGGTGGTTCCCTTGGTGTACTCGTTGGACTGGGTGGTCTCGGTGCCGAAGGGGATCTCCTCCTCCCGCGTCTCCACCTTGGTGATGCGAACTTCCAGCAGAGCCTCCTGCTTGGTCACGATCAGCTGGTCGCCCTCCTGGATATTGGAGTCCTCGGCCAGGGGAGCACCCTTGAAATTCGTATTCAGGGCACACAGCTCCCGGAAGGTCAGGTCGTTCTTCTGGGCAATGGCCCACAGGGTATCGCCCGCCTTGACCGTGTAAATCTTCTCCTGCTGCTGCACGCCGGTCAGCATATTCTCAATGGAATTGTCATCCTCAAAGCTGTCGTTGAAATAGACTCCATCTTCCAGCGTCACATTTTTGCTAAAGCCCACGCTGATATTCTCGTCCGTCTGATCCTCGTAGGGGGCCAGCAGGCTCTCCAGATAGCCGCGCAGGGTGTCACCGTCGGAGCAGACTGCCGTCAGCTCCCCATCCAGATACAGAGCGGTGCCCTCACTGATCTGGTCACTGGCGCTCTGCAGAATGGCGTTTGCCGTCTCGCTCTCGTCCATGGTCTTGTGGGTCACGGAGATGGTATAGGTCGGCTCGATGGTCAACTCGGTCTTGTCCGAACCGGCGTAGTTGATGCGCTGCATCACATCCTCTTTTGCGAGGTTGAACACCTCCTCATTGGCCACATAGCCAACGGTCTGGCCGTTCACCTGCACAGCCAGCGCATAGGGCTGGGCCATCGTCCTGTTCCAGACCGTGACGAACACGGCCAGCATACACAGGGGCAGGATGTACATTGCTGTCCGGGGCAGCAGGCTCAGGTTGCGCTTGAGCCCGCCCACAAAATAGCGCCCGGCCGCTTTTACGGAAGCGCCAAAGCCCCGCTCCCGGCGCACATCGTTGGCGTGGGCCGCCACAGCGCCGAGGCCCTTGAAGAACAGGTAAAGCGGTGCCAGCAGATCCTTGAACATCTGCGCCGCACCGGGAAAGGCTGTTGCAATGATGGTATGCAGGGCATTCCTGCACCAGCGGGCCAGTTTGCGCGCCACGGCAGCAATACCGCGCCCTGTGCGCACCACCATGTACTCTGCCGCAAAGCCCAGTGCATAAAGTGCCTCGCCAACTGCCAGCACCACGGCACTGGCCCGCAGCTTTTTGGCCACATCATTCATGTGCCGCTGCGTTTTGCGGCGGAAACGGTGCCGCCGCAGCAGGCCGGAGATCTGGACCTTTGCCCAGAAGCTTCGCAGTTTTTCTCTGCCCTTCACCGGCGCTGCAGGAGCCTGGCTCTGCGGCTCCTTTGTTTTTTCTTCGATCAAAAGGGGTTGCTCCTTCCTGACGTTTTGGGTCGAAAGTTACAAATTTATATCAATTATACACCCTGCCCGGGCTGATACAAGGTTTGTCACAGAATTTGGGCAGAGCTTTCACAGAGGTTTCACTTTATTTTCATATTTCAGCGTCCAGCAATGCCCGCATATCCTCGGGCAGGGGGCTCTCCACTGCAACGGTGCGGGCGTGTTCCTCCACCGGCGTTTCCAGCCGGATGCCGCCGGGCACCTCGGTGTAAGCCGGCACCCGGAAACTCTGCCGGGCACAATGGAGCGCCTGCCGGGCAATGCGGTCCCGATGCCCGCCGTAAAGGTCGTCCCCGGCCAGCGGGTGGCCTATGGACGCAAAATGCACCCGGATCTGATGGGTACGGCCCGTCACGGGAACACAGGCGGCAAGGCTCAGGCCCTGCGCTGCCCTTAATATGGTATACTCGGTGCGGCTGGGCTTGCCCTCGGGGGTCACGCACCGCCCGATGATGCTGTCCCCTCTCCGGCCAATGGGGGCATCGATGACTCCGGGGCCAAGAGGCATTTCGCCCTCTACAATGGCGTAATAGAGTTTCTCTACACCCTCGGCCAGCAGGGGCGCGGCATAGCCGTTCTTTGCGGCCAGCACCAGCCCGCTGGTGTCTTTATCGATCCGGTTCACCGGGCGGAACACCGGGTTTTCGCCGTGGGCAGCCGCCCAGGCGGCATAGCCGTTGGCCAGGGTGTCCCGGGGGTAGTTCAGGGTGGGATGGACCGCCAGATGGGGCGGCTTTTCCAGCACCATGGCAAAGGCATCCTCGTAAACGACCCTGACCGGGATCTCAGGCTGGGGCTCCACACCGGGGCCGTCGGCGGGCAGCGAAAAGCGGATGGTCTGCCCTGCCTGCACACGGCGGTTGGCCAGAATGGGAACATCGTCCGCAAAAAAGCCGCTGCCATGGAATTTGACCGCCCGGGCCAGCTCCGTGGAGACGGCACACCGGCGCAGAAAGCCGCGCAGCAGCACGCCATCGGCTTCGGGCGGGACATTGAAAAGCAGCTGCATCCTTTGTCCCTCCCAAAAATTTCACGCCATATTTAGATTTATTATACCAAATTTCATCGTCACTTGCAAATCTTGTTTTTTTATGGTATCATGGGGAACGGAAAATGAGTGGAACATACGGCGGCGGGGCGGCTTTGACCGCTCTGAGGAAAGTCCGGGCCTCACAGAGCACGGTAACTGCTAACGGCAGCCGAGGGTGACCTCAGGGAAAGTGCAACAGAAAGGAAACCGCCGCAGCAATGCGGTAAGGATGAAAGGGCGAGGTAAGAGCTCACCAGCGCATGGGTGACTATGCGGCTTTGTAAACCCTACCGGAAGCAACGCCTATATGGGACGTACAGCGCTGCTCGCGTGTCCCGAAGGCGGCATGAGCCTGTCAGCAATGGCAGGCCTAGACAGATCGTCGTTTAATACAGAACCCGGCTTACGGTCTATCTCGTTTTCCCTTTTGTGTTTTTGCGCTGTCTGCTGTTGCAGGCAGCTTTTTTGTTGCAGCAACGTAGGTTCGCCCTCTCAGGCGCTCCCGCGCCAGCTCCCCCGAGGGGGGAGCCAAGCCGTCAGGCTCGTTGCTAAAGCTTTAGGTGCACTGAGAAAATTTCCGACAGTGCTCTTGCCTCTCCCTTTGGGAGAGGTGGATGCGAACGTAGTGAGCAGACGGAGAGGGCGCTCCCGCTGTCGTTTTTTGCAACGCAAAAAGAACCGTCGCACATTTTTGTGCAACGGTTCTTTTTATAAATAGCTCTCACTCAGTTCCCGCCTGCGCCAAGGATGGCGTCCAGCACGGTGGAGGCAGCGCTGTACAGCGAGCCTGCGGCCTGTTCCACCTGCTCCTGCGTGGGCAGGCTGACGGCAGGCGTTTCAGTGCTGCCGCCCTCGGCGGGGGTGGTCTCCGGCTGGGGCGTCTCGGTGGCAGCGGGCTGCTCGGCGGGCGTCTCCGCGGGCTGCTCGGTAGGCTGCTCTGCCGGTTGTTCGGCGGGCTGCTCCGGCACGCTTTCCGCAGGTTCATCCACGATCACGCTGTCGGCAGGCGTCTCGGGCACCGAGACAGCGGCATCGGGGTCAGTGGTGGGGGTGTACACGTCCGTCTTTTCCGGGGTCTGAGTGGTGGAGCTTACCGTGCCCTCGCCACCCAGTACAGCCGCGATCATCTCTTTGGCTTTTGCCACAGAGGCTTCGTCCGGCTTCATGACATAGAGCTTCTGCCCCTTGGCAGAGTAGCACTTGGTGCTGCTGCCAGAGGAGCCGGTAACGGTATAGCTTTCAATGTTCCACTCTGCAAAATCGCTCAGTTGCATCCGCACCAGCGCGCTGATCTGGTTCTGAGAAAGGCTGGTGACGAAGCAATCGGCAGCAGAATCCATGATCTTGGAAAATCCCATCAGCAGCGCCGGGGACTTGATCTTGTTCAGCATGGCATCGATCACCTTCATCTGGTTAATGCCGCGCTGCACATCGCCGGTCTTGAAGGCGTGGCGCTCGCGGGCAAAAGCCAGCGCAGCCTTGCCGTCCAGATGGTTCCAGCCCTCTACAAAGGTGGTGGGGTCGTAGTAGCCGGGGCTGCCCACCGAGGTGAACGCCTGATCGGAGTACACATCCACGCCGCCCAGCGCATCAACGATGTTAATGAACCCTGCAAAATTGATGCGGATGTAGTGCTGCACGTCCACCCCGTACAGGTTGCCAAGGGTGTCCATGCTGGTCTGCACGCCGTAAAGCCCGGCGTGGGTCAGCTTATCCTTGCTGTTCGTTCCGGCAAGGTCCACATAGTAATCGCGCGGGGTGTTGATCAGCACCACCTGCTTGGTAACGGGGTTCACTGCGGCAAGGATATTCACATCACTGCGCGCTTTTTCTGTCAAATCACCGCGGGTATCCACGCCGCTCAGGTACACCACAAAAGGCTCTTTGGTGATCTTTTTCGCCTCGGCGTTGCTCAAAAAACCGTTGGTCATATCGCCCAGCGCAGCAAGGCCTTGCTGCGCCCACACGCAGCCTATTGCCATGGCGGCGCACAGCACCACCGAGAACACCCGGGACACCGTGCCTGCAGTTTTGTACTCCTGACAGCGCTTGACCAGCAGCCACAGCAGCGCCAGCAGCGCCGCCAGCACCACCAGATACAGCACCGGCAGCATCTGGGTGCGCCACAGCTGCACCAGCGCCAGAACGCTTAAAATTGCCTGTACGATCAGCAAAATTTTCCCTCGTTTCGGGGGCAGATATGCCCCATTCTCCCCGCCAGCAGTGTTGCGGCGGGTGTTTTGCTGCGGGCGGCGGGGCGGCGCGGATTGCTCCGGCGGCAGCTCCGAGAAAAACGCGGCGCTGTCCACCTCCACAGTGGCGTCCTGCTGCTCAGCCTTGTGCAAAAGACGGTGCAGGGAACGCCCGTCCTCCTTGCGGGAATGCTCGTTTTCGTCCAACATGAAAATACTCCTTTTTCAGCCCACCGGAACGATGGTCAGCACGGCGCGGGCAGGCAGGCAGGTGGCGGTCTGATCCTCCGCCGACAGCCAGCCAAAGCCCTCGCAGATGTGATCCGGGCAGGGCGATTCAATAAACCGCGCTCTGCCGTCCTTTACCTCTATATGCACCGTATAATAACCGGTGTCCACACTGTAAGTCTCGTCCTTTTCCAGCGGAATGTCCAGCACAGCGTTGTTGTCGCCGTAAATCAGCTGGGCAGTCAGTTTTCCGCCGGTGGCGTTGTGGCTGCGCACGGCCAGCAGCACCGCTGCGATGGCCAGCACCACCACTGCAAACAGGATATTGGTCAAAAGCTTTTTGTTCTTCATGGCTTACTGCTCCCTGGGCTTGAGCTGCTCCAGCTCTGCCAGCCAAAGGGTGGCACAGGCGTCGCTGGGCATCCGCCAGTCGCCCCGGGGCGAAAGGGTCACGCTGCCCACCTTGGGGCCGTCCGGCAGGCAGCTGCGCTTGAACTGCTGAGCAAAAAAGCGCCAGTAGAAGTTGCGCAGCCACTTGTACAGCACGGCGTCCGTGTACTCTGCCCTGCCTGCAAAGGCCGCCTTTGCCAACCGGTAGATCTTTGCCGGGCCAAAGCCGCAGCGCAGCACATAATACAGGTAAAAATCGTGCAGCTCATAGGGGCCTACCAGATCCTCTGTGATCTGTGCAATTTCGCCGTCCTTGGCGGGCAGCAGTTCCGGCGACACCGGGGTAGCCAGAATATCCAGCAGCACATCGTGCAAAGCAGCGGTGGCAGCAGTCTCAGCTTCGTACTGCACCAGATAGCGCACTAGCGTTTTGGGCACACCAGCGTTTACGCCGTACATGCTCATGTGGTCGCCGTTGTAGGTCGCCCAGCCCAGCGCCAGCTCCGAAAGGTCGCCCGTGCCCACCACAAGGCCGCCGGTGCGGTTGGCAAGGTCCATCAGCTCCAGCGTGCGCACCCGTGCCTGCCCGTTTTCAAAGGTGACATCCAGCACGGTCTCATCCTGTCCGATATCCGCAAAGTGGCTGCGCACAGTGTCGGCGATGCGAATTTCCTGAAAGCTTACGCCCAGCTCCCCGCACAAAATTTCGGCATTGCTGCGGGTGCGCTTGGTGGTGCCAAAGCAGGGCATGGTCACCGCCAGCACATCGGCGGCGGGGCGGTGCAGCTGCTTCATGGCGCGCACTGCCACCAGCAGGGCAAGGCAGCTGTCCAAGCCGCCGGAAATGCCAATGACCGCTGTTTTTGCGTGGGCGTGCTCCAACCGCTTGGCAAGGCCATCAGCCTGCATCTTCAAAATCAGCTCGCACCGGGCGGCGCGGCGCTGCGGGTCACCGGGCACAAAGGGGGCGGGGTCAATGCGGCGGGTGAGCACCGTTTCCTCCGGTGATAGGTCAAATTCCACCGTGACGTAGCCCTCGGCAGTGTGCTCAAAGCTGGTGTTGCGGGCACGCTCGGCCTCCATGCGCTGGCAGTCCAGCTCGGTCTCGGCGTGGTCGCCCGCAAAGGGCGCAGTCTCCGCCAGAATGCTGCCGTCCTCGGCGATGAGGTCATGCCCGGCAAAGACCATGTCGGTAGTGCTTTCACCGTGCCCCGCCGAGGCGTACAGGTAGCCGCACAGCAGCCGGGCAGACTGGTTTGCCACCAGTGCGCGGCGGTACTCCGCCTTGCCCACGGTCTCATCGCTGGCAGAAAGGTTTGCAATGACGGTCGCGCCCGCCAGCGCGTGGAAGGTGGAGGGCGGCAGGGCGCTCCACAAATCCTCGCACAGCTCCACGCCCAGCACAAAGCTGGGCATCTGGCGGCAGCGGAACAGCAGCGACGTGCCAAAGGGCACTTGCTGCCCGCAGACGGTCACCGTCTGCACCTCGGTGCTGCCGGGGGTGAACTGCCGCTTTTCGTAGAACTCGCCGTAGTTGGGCAGGTAGGTCTTGGGCACGATACCCAGCAGCTGCCCGCGGCACAGCACGGCGGCGCAGTTGTACAGCTTGCCGTGCACCAGCAGCGGTAAGCCCACCAGCGCCACGGTGTCCAGCGTGCGGGTCTGCGCAAGCAGCCATTCCAGCGCATCCAGTGCGCCCTGCTGCAAGGTGCGCTGCAAAAACAAATCGCCGCAGGTGTAGCCGGTAAGGCAAAACTCCGGGAAAACCGCCAGCTTTACCCCGCGCTGCGCGGCAGCTTGCAGCTGCGCCAGCACCTGCTGTGCGTTATAGGTGCAGTCTGCCACCCGCAGCGCGGGCGAAAAAGCAACTGCCTTTAAAAAACCATCTTTCATAAGAGGATTTCACATCCTGTCTGTTTCAATGTTGCCATGGTGACCCATGTTGACCATAGTATACCACAAACCGCCTAAAACGGAAAGTAACAGACTGGTAAAAGAAGTGTGAACGTGGGAAAACCCTCTCAGTCAAAGCCTGCGGCTTTGACAGCTCCCCCGAAAGGGGGAGCTTTTTGCGGTTACGGTAAGATTTCCGGCAAAACCGCAAAGCTTGCGGCAGTGCATAAAAGCTCCCCCTTCGGGGGAGCTGGACGCGACCAACCGGAGCGGACTGAGAGGGTTCGTCCCGGAGATACCCCCTCAGTCAAAGCCTGCGGCTTTGCCAGCTCCCCCAAGGGGACGCCTTTCGGCGCTGCCGGAAACTTCGCCGCCGCCGCCAAAGCCGTCCCCTTGGGGAAGGTGGCTGCGAACGCAGTGAGCAGACGGAAGGGGTGCCAACGCAAAAAACACCCCCGCAGGCTTACGCCCACGGGGGTGTTATTATGCTAGTATGTTCCCTGCACCCCTAAGGGTACAGTCACGCAAGCATCAATCAGTTAAACTGATTACAGCAGATCGGTAGCAGAGAACTCAGTGATGGCAGCCTTCTCAGCAGCGTTCTTCACGGTGCCGAAGCCCAGGTTGTAGATAGCAGCCAGGTTGCCAACAACGTTCAGACCAACGTTCAGAACGCCCTTCATGCCAGACAGGACCTTGGTCTTGTTGCTGGTGCCATCGAAGTTGGCATTCCAAATGCCGCTGATGTCAGAACCGAAGTTGGACAGAACGCCGCCGGGAACGTAGGTGCCGCTGAAGATAGTGCCCAGGGTGTTGCCAACGAAGTTGTTCAGGTAGCTGTTACCAATGATGGTCACCATGTTCTTGCTGAAGTTCTGCCACTCCTTCTTGGTCATGACAGGGGTCAGGTAATCAGCAACGCTACCGCCCATAACGTAGGTCATCTCGTTCTCAGACACAGCAGAGAAATTTGCAGGCATCATCATAATGAATTACTCCCTTCAAAAATAGAAAAAATATTTTCGAACCGGTGTTTCCGGCTCAATCCTTACTAGGATGGCAATAATATACCACACTTTCCAGAAATGTTCAAGTGTTTTTTTGAAAAAAGTGTAAAAACTGTGAAACCTCGTCCCCGCTTTTGTAGCAAATATGCACTGTTCATGCGGGTTTTTCTGGTGCGACAAGTTTTTTCGCAAATTTGTGAAAAATAGACTACCAGAACCATAAGGCGGTGCTTTGCAATGAAAACAGTTGTTTTTGTGGACGAATTGCTGCTGGTAAACTTTGCTGCGGCCGCTGCGCTGCTGCTGGGCGCGGGGCTTTTGTGCGGGCGCAGCTGCACCGGGCTGCGGCTGTGCGCGGGCAGCGCGGCGGCTGCGGCAAGTACCCTTGCCCTGCTGGCTCCGCCGTGGCCCGCCCCGCTGGCGGTACTATATAAAATAGCCAGCTGCTGCGGGGTGGTGGCGGTGTGCTACGGCGTGCCCGGGGCGCGCAGCTTTGCCCGGCTGTGCGGGTGGTACGCGGCGCTGAACGGCCTGCTGTGCGGCGCGGTGGTGCTGCCCGGGGTACAGGGCAACAACCTGAGCGTGCTTTTACCGGTGCGCCCGGGGCGGCTTTTGCTCTGCTGCGCCGGGGTGTACGGGCTGCTGCGCGGGCTGCTGGCGGTGTTTGGCCGCCCGCAGCGGGGCTGCTTTGCCGCCGTACTGCATATAGCGGGCACGGCTGTGCCGGTGCAGGCCTACCACGACACCGGTTTTACCCTGCAAGATCCCCTTGCCGGGCGGCGGGTGATGCTGGTGCAGTACCCGCCGGTGCGCAATCGGCTGCCCGCGCCGCTGCGGGAAACCTTAGACAGCTGGTTTGCCGTCGGCGCTGCCCCGCCCCCGGGGCTTGGGGTACAGTTTGTGCCCTGCGCCGCCGTTACCGGCCACTGTCTGCTGCCCGCCGTGCCTGCCGCGCTGTGCCGTGGGCAGCGCCGCGTGCCCGGCCTGCTGGCGGCCTTTTGCGCCCCGGACGCCCCCACCGGCCCATGGACGCTGCTGCTGGGAGATGACGTAGCGGAGGAGGTAGGGGTGTAGGAAAGCCCCCAGCAGCCCGGAGAATACCCCCTCAGTCAAAGCCTGCGGCTTTGACAGCTCCCCCAAGGGGACGCCTTTTCGGTACTACCGGGAACTCCGCCGCCACCGCTAAAGCCGTCCCCTTGGGGAAGGTGGCTGCGAACGAAGCGAGCAGACGGAAGGGGTTCCCCCTCCCTCACAGGAGCGGGCTGAGAGGGTGCACGCCGTTAGCCCCATTGCTAAAGCATCAGGTGTAAAGAGCAAGTTTCCGCCACCGCAAAAAGCCGTCCCCTTGGGGAAGGTGGATTGACGCGCAGCGGCAAGACGGAAGGGGTAAGCCCTTATAATACATATAACAAATAGTGCACAGGAGGGATATCCATGTTGCAGTTTTTTCGCAAGGTCTGGCAGCGGCTGTGGGGGCGTTTGCGCTACTGCGGCGCGGTGCATTATCTGGCGGGCGGGCCCAGCCTGCCCCCACCCCTGACCCCCGAACAGGAAAAAGCCCTGCTTGACCGCATGGCCGCCGGAGACGCCGCCGCCCGCGAGGAACTGATCACTCACAACCTGCGGCTGGTGGTGTATCTGGCCAAAAAGTACGAGAACAGCGGTGTGCCCGCTGAGGACTTGGTAAGCATTGGCACCATTGGGCTGATCAAGGCAGTAAACACCTTCACCCCCGCCCGCAGCATCAAGCTGGCAACCTACGCCAGCCGCTGCATCGGCAACGAGATCTTGATGTACCTGCGCAAAAGCTCCAACCGCCGACAGGAGGCCAGCATCGACGAGCCTTTGAATGTGGACGGCGACGGCAACGAACTGCTGCTCTCGGACATCCTTGGCAGCGATGCCAACGCGGTAAGCCAGCAGCTGGAGCAGGACGCCGAGCGCGCGGTGCTGCGCAGCGCCGTAGCGGCACTCTCGGCACGGGAGCGGCAGATCATGGAACTGCGTTTCGGCCTTACCGACGGCGTGGAGCGCACCCAGAAGGAAGCCGCCGATGCCCTTGGCATCAGCCAGAGTTATATCTCCCGGCTGGAAAAGCGCATCATCCGCACCCTGAAAACCCGCCTTGAAAGCGAGTAACAGCGGGCGTAGCGCTTGACATTCCGCGTGGGAACGTGTATAATAAAAGCACAAGAGGCGCTGGCCCGGCAAACGGCTAACTCCTTACCATGTTAGATCAAAAGAAAAATGACCGTTCAGGATTGGGAGTCACTGAGGGCGGTCATTTTTTCTTTTTATCATCACTGTGTGATACAGTCCATGTGATCTGAAAGGTGATGTAGATTGCCCCGCCGAGCAGCGTGAGCAGCAATACGACCTGTTCAAACGTCATGACGCATCCCCCCTTTCCGCCCTTAAGCGTCCGGGGAGAAACGAGATTTCAAAGAAAAAATCGCTCTAACCCGGCACTCAGGTACCGGTAAGGAGCTAGCCGCCTGCGTTTGTGGGCACAGCGCCTGATGGGCGGCTTGCGCCGCCAATCACAGCATACCATAAAATTACACGTTTGTCTATAATGCGCTCCTCTTTTGCGGAGGGGCGCACAATTTTTTCCACGCATAGCGCCCGGCGCACAGAGCCATACTTCCGGTAAAGCAAAAAGACCGGGGGCGTTTGGATGTACAACAAGGTGGAGCTATGCGGTGTGAACACGGGGCAGCTGCCTGTGCTGACCGAGGCGGAAAAGCGGCAGCTGCTCACCCTTGCCCACGCCGGGGACAAAGCTGCCCGGGCACGGATGGTGGAGGGCAACCTGCGGCTGGTGCTCAGCGTAGTGCAGCGGTTTGCCCAGCGGGGCGAAAATCTGGACGATCTGTTTCAGGTGGGGTGCATCGGGCTGATCAAAGCCATCGACAACTTCGACCCCGCGCAGCCGGTGCGGTTCTCCACCTACGGCGTGCCCATGATCATTGGGGAGATCCGGCGGTTTCTGCGGGATAACAACGCCCTGCGGGTAAGCCGCACCCTGCGGGACACCGCCTACCGCGCCATGCAGGCGCGGGAAACGCTGGAAAAGCAGCTGGGACGCGAGCCCACCATGGACGAGATCGCCGCAGCGGCCGGGCTCGCCCGGCGCGAAGTGACCGCCGCGCTGGAATCGGTGGTGGAGCCACTCAGCCTTGACGAGCCGGTGTACACCGATGGCGGCGATGCCATGTATGTGATCGATCAGGTGCGCGACCCGGACAGCGAGGAAAGCTGGATCAGCGGGTTGCAGTTCCGCGATACGGTAGCCGCCCTTTCGCCCCGGGAAAAGCGCATCATGGAGCTGCGGTATCTGCGCGGCAAGACCCAGATGGAGGTGGCGCAGGAAATCGGCATCAGTCAGGCACAGGTAAGCCGGCTGGAAAAAGGCGCGTTGCAGCAGTTCCACACCGGGGGATAAAAGCAATTTCCTGAAAACCCTCTCAGTCAAAGCCTTACGGCTTTGTCAGCTCCCCGAAGGGGGAGCTGGCGCGCAAGCGCCTGAGAGGGTTCCGTCCCAGCCAAAAAGACCGCTGCACAGTGCAGCGGTCTTTTTTGGCTTTAGCGGCAGCTGTATCTGCGCCGGGTGGCAGCCCCGCCCCGCAGATGGCGCTCGGCCTTGTTGCGTGCCAACACGGCACGCACCTGTCCGTACAGCGCAGGGCTGATGCTGCGCAGCCGCACGGCAACGTCCTTGTGCACGGTGGACTTGCTGCACCCGAACGCAGCCGCCGCTGCCCGCACCGTGGCGTTGTGGGCGGCAATGTACTCGCCCAGCTGCACGGCGCGCTGTTCCGGATCGGCTTTCATATCCCGCCTCCCTGCGTTCCAGCTTTGCAATGGTATAACATACGCGCCGCCGGGGCGGATTATGTCTGCGGACTTGACTTTTTGTCCCACGGCGCGTATACTGTGGGCGGACATAAAAACAGGGGCGCCGTAAGGCTGAGATCCGCATAGCGCGGAGTACCCTTTACCTGATCCGGGCAATGCCGGCGTAGGGAGTTTGCGGAACTGTCCGGTACGTTCAACAAACCTCCATGCGTCTGCTGCCAGCAGACGCATTTTGTTTTTGTGTACTATTATGAGAGAGGAATTTTTTCATCATGTCCAAAACCTATTCCAAGACCCGTATTCTGGTGGAATGCGCCCTGATGATCGCTATTGGCACGGTGCTTTCCAACATCAAGTTCTTCACCATGCCCAATGGCGGCAGCATTACCCTGCTGAGTATGCTGCCCTTTGTGCTGGTGTCCTTCCGCCACGGCGCAAAGTGGGGGCTGTTCACCGGCTTTGTAAACTCCTGCCTGCAAATGATCATGGGCTTCTACCCGCCTCCCGCTTCCACCTTCCTCTACTTCCTCGGTGAGGTACTGCTGGACTATGTGCTGGCCTTTATGGCACTGGGTCTGGCCGAGTTGTTCGCCCGCCCCTTCAAGAACCGCACCGTGGGTGTGGCCGTAGGCACCTTTGCCGCCGGTTTCCTGCGCTTTATGTGCAGCTTTTTGTCCGGTGTGCTGGTGTGGGGCAACCTGAACGATGGTCTGGCCGCATGGACTTACAGCCTGACCTACAACGGCAGCTATATGCTGCCCGAGACCCTGCTCACCATGGTGGCCGCTGTGCTGCTGTGCCGTGTGGCTCCGCAGATCTTTGACCGTCAGGCACGCTAAGGCGTCGTTTTTCAAAAAGAGCACTTCTCTGCTTCCTGATCCCCGCCGGGCACACGCCCTGCGGGGATCTTTTGCTGCAAAAAATTTTCAAAAAACTGTTGACAAGCGTCCCTCCGGCTGGTATAATTACACACGTCGTCAGGCACGAGGACAAACATCTGGGGGTTTAGCTCAGCTGGGAGCCCGGTTGGTATCAAAACACACCCCCAGTCAGATAGTCCTGCGACAATCAAATTCCCAACAAAAAACTCCATCCAAGAGGTTCGCTTCTTGGATTTTATGGGGGATTAGCTCAGCTGGGAGCCCGGTTGGTATCAAAACACACCCCCAGTCAG
>OGGS01001171.1_pt1 | contig 19770 bp, 10 predicted proteins | sample 1571281 | NCBI WGS metagenome assembly OGGS01 (sample SAMEA2582042, study PRJEB24529) | metagenome | biome: Human gut stool | place: China | collected 2011 | reverse complement strand
ACAGCTGACGTACCCGCTCCGTCTCGGCACCGTAACGGCGCAGGGCCGCAGCGGCCAGCGCCCCGGTAACGGGCAGGGCGGCCAGCAGCAAAAACAGCCCCAGCTGCGCCGCACTGCCGCCCTGGGCCACCGGCAGCGCGCTGCCAAGGCGGGCGTTCAGGCTTTGGGCAATGTTCCCGGCGCACTGCTGCGCCCCGGCCAAAAAGTTCCGCTGGCAGATGAACAACACCACAAGATACACAATCACCCCCGCCAGCAGCCCCCAGCGGCGCAGGGCTTGCGGCGCACGCAGGAACAGCGCCCACCCGGCGCAGAAAGCGGCTGCCGCGGGCCACACCCACAACGGCACCGCAATGCCGAACCCGGTGGAAAGCACCAGCAGCAAACCAAAGGTGAGCGCCAGCAGCAGCGCGGCATCTGCCGCCAGCCACAACGCGGGGTGCGCTGCGGGGCGCTGGGTGCTCACCAGCACACGGTCCACAAACTTCAGCCCACTGCCGGGGTCGGCAGCGCCGCGCCGGCTCAGGGCAGTACGTTCTTTTTTGCGCTTGGGCGGGTTTTTGCGGTGCTTCGCCGCCTGTTGGGGAAAATCCCCCCATTCCTCCGCTCCGTCCAGGTCCCCACCGGGGGTCAGGGCAGCGCGCAGGGCGGTCAGCGGTTCGCGCACCATCAGGCGGTCCAGCTTGGCGCTCAGCTTCCAGTGTACCTGCTTGATGGTATCCCCGTCCCGGTACTCCCGCAGCTCATAGCTGCCGCCCAGGGCGGCGCGGGTGTCGGCTTCGTCGCCGTCCTCATCGGGGGCGGTTTCCGCTTTGGCTTTGCCAGCCGCGGCAGCGGGCAGCACACAGATGCTCCGGCTTTGCACGGCAGCCGGGCATGCCGCGGTGAACACCCCCAGGTGATCCCGCAGGGTGATGCCCCGCACCGCAATGCTCCACACGCCGCTTTTGCCTGCGTTTAAGGTAATGCGCTGTTCGGCGCTCTCTCTGCCGCCCAACATGGCGGCGCAGCGCAGGGTAATCTGCCCTCCGCCCCATTCATCGGCGGCGTTCAGCAACACCACAAGCGCAGGGATGGGCAACCGGCTGCGGTTGCGCAGCCGAACCGTCAGGGTAAAATCTTCGCCCTGTATCACGGGTTTGTCCGGCACCAGCAGCTCTGCCGTTACCTGCCTGCGCAGATAGGCGGCGTCCAGCCGCAGCAGCACCAGAAGCACCAGCACAAACGCTAACAGGAACACCGCCAGCGGTGCCTGGGTGATGAGCGCCGCAGCCAGCAGCACCAAAAGCACCAGCGCCCGGCCCAGCTTACCTGCCATGGCGGTCAGCCTTTTCGGGGCGGGGGCGCGGCACGGTGCGCAGCAGGTCCTGCATTACGCTGTCCACCGTTTCGCCGCCTGCGCGGGCCTGGTCGTTCAGCACCAGGCGGTGGCGGGCAACCGCATCAAACACAGCGGTCACATCCTGCGGGGCAACAAAATCCCGCCCCGCCAGGTACGCCGCCGCGCGCGTCATGCTGGCCAGCGCCAGGGTGGCACGGGGGCTTAACCCCACGGCCAGGCGCGGGTCCTTGCGGCTGGCCTGGGCCAGCGCCACAATGTAGCGGTACATCAGCTCATGCACAAATACCGTGCTGACCTCCTGCTGCATGGCAAGCAGATCCGCCTGACCGGCAACGGGGCGCACACGGTCCAGCAGGCGGCCTTTGCTCTGCCCGGCCAAAATTGCCAGCTCCGCTTCCTCATCGGGGTAGCCCATTACGGCGCAGACCATGAAACGGTCCAGCTGAGACTGCGGCAGCATCTGCGTGCCGGCGGCGCCGATGGGGTTCTCGGTTGCAATTACGGTAAAGGGTGCGGGCACCGGGCGGGTGGCGCCGTCCACCGTCACCGTGCCTTCTTCCATCACTTCCAACAAAGCCGACTGCGTGCGGGAGGAGGTACGGTTGATCTCATCGCCCAAAAACAGGTTGCACATCACCGCACCGGCGTGGTACACAAACTTGCCGGTCTCTTTCTGGTAGACCGAAAATCCCACCAAATCGGACGGCAGAACATCCGGCGTAAACTGCACGCGGCTTTCTTTCAGGTCCAGCGCGCGGGCAAAGGCCAGCGCCAGCGTGGTTTTGCCCACGCCGGGAATATCCTCAATCAGCACATGGCCGCCCGCCAGCATGGCCATCCAGATGGTGTTTACCGTTTGCTGTTTGCCCTGCACGGCCTTGTTTACTTCGGCCGTAACGGCGGCGGCCTGCTGTGTGTACTGCATGGTTAATCCTCCCGGTGTTTTTTCCATATCACCATAATGCCAACGGCGGCGGCAATAACCACCAGCCCGGCCCACAGTGCGTTGTTTTCCAACCAGATCATGGTATTGGAGATCGCGCTCCCCTCGGATTCCGCGCTGCCCTCCCCCGGCAATGGGGTCAGGGCCTGGGGGGCCACTTCGGCAATGGAGCTGCCGCCGGCATCCTCCACGGTCACCTGGCGCGGCGTTTCGTCCCAGGTAGCGGCGCTTTCCTGCAAATCCTCCTCTTTGGTGGTGTCCGCAGCGGCGGTGTCGTGCTCCGCAATTACCAGGTAGCGCTGGCTGTTGCGGGTGTAGGGGTGGCAGGTGGAAAGGGTCAGCAGGTCCCGCCCCGGCTGGATCAGCACGGCGTTGATATCGCTGGGGTCAATAATTTTCAGCTCGCTCACGCGGTAAATCAGCGTTTCCCACGGGGTGGTCAGCTGGATCTTGTCCCCCACCTGGATCTGCTGCACGTTGCGCAGCATTTCCGCGCCATAATAGCCGCGGTGGGCGGCAATCACGGTGTTGGTGTTTTCGCCGCCCAGCGGCATCGAGGTCTGGCCCAGCAGCGCCGCGCCTTTGGCCAGGCTTTCGCGGCTGGCGCCCAGGTAAACGGGCAGCTCCAGGTTCAGGCGCGGGATCCACAGCACAGCCAGCACATCATCGTCATAGCCATAGGCAGCAAGGTCCAGCGGGGCTTCCTCGTAGGCGAACGGGTCGGTCAGGCCGCTTTGGCCCCCGGCGTAAATTTCCGCGTTATAGTCCTGCATCGCGGCGTACAGTTCAGGGTAGGCGCGTTCCGGCTCCGGGGGTTCGGCTGTGGTTTTCTCCGCCGCGGGGGCGGTGGGCTGGGCTTCGGCGCGGGCCGCAAACTGCGCAGCGGTTTTGGCGTTGCGGGTGCTGGTCCACCACTGGGCGGCGGTGGGCTGTATCAACAGCGCCAGCCCCAGCAAAATGGCCAGCCAGGCCAGAATTTTAGCAATCAGCCGTCCCATTTAGTCATCCTCCTCGCGCTTTTTGCAGCGGTGCAGCAGCAAAAGCAGCAGCAGCGCTTCGCCGCCGATCACAATGCTGCCCGTTACCGCGATCCACGGCCAGGCATCCACCACGCGCTTGACCACCGTTCCGGTGCGCAGCGCCTGATACTGCACGGCCTGCGGGGTGTTGGCTTCTTCTTCTCCATTATAAGGGATGCGGGTGCCGCGCACAAGCATGCGGTGGGTGTTGATGGCATACGGCGTGCAGGTAACAAGGGTGCAGTAATCCTGCCCCGCGGTGATTTCCAGATCCTCGGTGTGCTCCGGTTCCACCACTTTGATTTGATCCACCTGGTACGCCAGCGTTTCATCCAGAATATGCAGGTAGAAACAGTCGCCCTCTTCCAGCTTGTCCAGGTCGGTGAACAGCACGGCTTCGGGCAGGCCGCGGTGGCCGGTCAGCACGCTGTGGGTGCTTTCGCCGCCAAGTGGGTAGCTGGAGCCTTCCAGATGGCCAACGCCCTTTTGCAGCACATCATCGCTGGTGCCTTCGTAAATCGGCAGGTTGACGTCAATTTTCGGGATGGTGATATACCCCAGGCTTTCGCCCACATCCACAAGGTCCACATAGCTGGTGCCGGTATCCTCCGCTTCGCCTGCGGCATCGCGCTCCACGGCGCTGTCCAGCTGCTGGTTATAGCGGCGGGCGGCCTCCTTGGCGGCGTCCAGTTTTTCGGTATCCATGCTTTTTACGGTATCATCGTAATTTTGGATCGCTTCGCTGGCGTGGCGCTGCGCCACCGCGTTGCTGATAACCGGGTACGATGCCACCCCAATGCCGGACAGGATCATCAAGGCCGCAAAGCCGACTTTTAGTTTTGTTGTGGTATCCATAGCGTCACCGCGAACCTTTCCGTGAGAGGGTTGAAGTTGGGAACTGATGCAATTAAGAATTAAGAATTAGCAATGAGGAATTGGAGGCAGACAAAATAATAAAGAATCATGAATCATTGTGGTGGACCGCGGCGCATTTGCGCCGCAAACATTGCAAATCATTTGTAGGGGCCGATGCCCGCCATCGGCCCGTTTGACGGGCCTTGCCCTATTTATTTTTAGGCTCTGCACGGGGAACCACCCCTCAGTCACCTTCGGTGACAGCTCCCCTCAAGGGGCGCCAATATCTTACCTTATGTTTGCGGTGGCTCCCCTTGAGGGGTGGTTCCTCGCCGCAAACCTGACGCCCGTGGGGTGGTTCCCCACGCAGGGCCTAAAAATCAACCGAACAACGGCCACGTATGCCCAAAAAATTTATTCCCCAATAACCCACCATAGGGGGAGGGCCAAACCCGGCCCTCCCCCTGTGTATGATGGATTATCCCTCTATACCCTATTGGTGAATTGTAAAATTGTTTTGCCTTGCGGCGGGCGCATCAGGCGCGGTTCTTTTTCAGGCTCAGCAGCACGCCAACACCGGCCACAACCAGCAGCACACCAATGCCGCTGAACAGCAGGGTGCCGAAACCACCGGTGGTGGGCAGGTTGAAGCCCTTGCGGTTGATAATGGTATTAGTAACAGCACCAATCGTTTTGTCAGTAACGTTGCCAAATTCCTTTTCACGGTTCACCGTAACATCATGCTTCGTCAGAACACCATTTTCATAAGTCTTAGATTCATCCCACGTTTCTTTATACTGAACATTCAATTCAACCTTAACGGGTTCGCTCAACAAGTTGTATCCAGCTTTGGTTTCAGTTTCAACCAGGTAATAGGTACCGTTAGAAAGCCCAGATACCGACACCTTACCATTTTTATCTGTCACCAGTTCATCTTTTACAAGTTTGAGGTTAAGATTAGCGTCATCGCCTTTCAGTCCAATCTCACTACCCGTTACGTCACCATCAGTGGCCACTTTATATAGCTTAAACTTCACTCCCTGCAATTTTTCAGGTTTTCCATCTTCACCCTGCTGATCACTGATTTTTACAATGTCGATTTCGAAAGTGTAAACAATCGTCTCGTCATGGATTTCTTCTTTCGAATCTTTATTCGGCTGGCCATTTTCGTTAATTTTGTTAGTATAAATCAGTTTTGCTGTGTTCGGGTTTCCATCAATAGTCGTTACAGCCTTATCGCTCAGTTCTGCATTATAAGTAATGGTCAGCGTTTTTCCTGCATACGTAGCCATTTCTGTTGTCACGAACTTGATAGTAAAGCCATTACTACCCGTTGTTTCATCTTTGGTACCCGGTACAACAGTATAGTGCGTATCTTTTGTCAGAAGTTCATCACCACACTTAACCACAATACTATCAGCATCATCAATCAAGTGCTTGGGGGTGTCTTCAACATCAAACTGTGCAAGCTTCGTGATATTAGAAGGAACCGTTACACTAATCTTATAAGATACAGTATCCCCAACATTATAATCTGTACCTTCGACCCAACTGTCACCAGTACGTTTCTTAACTTGCTTGTTCAGATCGGGTTTATAGTTGTAAATCGTAATTGTTGCGCTATCTTTATTGATAACATAATCTTTTGTATTCGTAGTTATTTCTGTACTTTCCGGAACTTTCAGATAACCGTCTTGGTCAATTTCAAATTCATAGGTTTCATTAAGATCGAGGATATACTTAGAGTCGTCATTAGAAGTCTCAATAAAGCGGTATTTACCTTTGTTCAAATCTTCTACTGTAAATTTGCCATCTTGTCCAGTGGTAATTGTCGTCTTATCTTCCCATTCTTCTGTTGTATCATTATACCACTGAAGTTTGAAACTAACATTTTTCAAATCTGCGGCATTGCTATCACTACTGTCACCAACAGCACCTTTCTTTACGATGGTCACATTACCTTTTTTGGTGCTGTTCTTCGGGTAAACAACAACGTCATACTGCCACTCCGTATTTGCAGTATGACCATTGTCATCTGCAATACGGGTCATAGGAATAGAAATGAGAAATGGTGCAACAGCAGCCGTAACAGATACCGGTTTCGTTGTCTCCATCACAACATAAAGACCAACATCAAGATCTTCGAATTTTGCTACACCTTTTTTACCATCAACGGTCCCCGTTTTCACTTCTGCCCGATATGGCTGCACATCATTATCATTCTTAACAACTTTCTGTTTACCTGTAGTAGAATCGGTAGTCAAGTAGGTATCGACAGTAACCGTATTCGATTTACTGCCACTCTTATAATAGCCAACCAGTTCATCCGCATTCATGACCTGATAAATCGTAAAGCCTACCCCGTCTACAGCTTCAGCTCCAGCGGGAATCGTTTGTCCTTCGTTTGCTGTCGGAGAATTTGTCTTCCCGTCACTAGTATCTTCCATCAAGTACTTGTAAATAGTAAGTGTACCCTTTCTGCCAGTGTCAATCGCTGTCACAGGTGTAGTTCCAGATGTATCTGCACCTGTTCCACCCTCTGCCATTGCTGGCATGGCGCACAGGCTGAGGGCCAGGGCGGCGCTCAACAGGCCTGTGAGAAAACGTTTTGCTTTTTTCATTTCAGTACCTCTTCTCTTAAAAAAAGTCATCATCGGATGGGCGGCAAAGCCGCCCGGCTTAGGGGTTCTGCATCAGCACGGCGTGCAGTGCGGGGCGCTGTAGCGGGGAAACGCTGCCGCGCCGCCCGCACTGTGCCGTAAAGAAAAAAGGGAGGGAAAACCGGGCCGCTTGCCCACTTGGCTTAAGGTGCATCTGAAAACAAAGGAAATAACGGATATTTCGCAGCCACAAGCAGGATGTAAGGCAAAGAGCCACCGGAATCCTTTCCGGATCCCAAGGTTTTTTAAGCCTTAGCGCAACATCCGGCTGCGCTTATAGAAACAGGCGATATTTTCCGCTTTTCAGTTACACACCCCGGCTTATGACTGCGCCTGCCGTAAAACGGGCGCGCACTGGCGGGCAGGCCCTGTACCCTGGGGGTTGCTGGGTTTCCGGGGGATGGTTAATGTCGCCGGCCCCCTTTCCTGTTGTAGCGGAATGTGAATATCAACAGCCCTGCCACCGCCAGCGGCATGCCGATCAGCAGCCACAGGCTTGGCGCGTCTGCACCCGTGTGGGGCAGCTCAGGCGTTTTACGGTTCAGAACGGTAAGGTTCATGGTGTAGGTGTTATTGGTGCCCGGAATGAGCGTCTTATCGTCTTTCTTAACTTCCGCATCATCAATATAACACTTGCCGTCTTGGGTAAATTTGATCACAATTGGCTGTGCCAACAGGTTGTACCCCGGATGTGCCTTGGTTTCCGTCAGGCGGTATGTACCGGGTTCCAGATTTGCGAACTTATCGGTGATTTCGCCTTTGTCGTTTGTTGTGGCGGTAATGGAACCTGTGTTTTTGTTATCGAATTGATAGTTAGTATCTACCTGCGGTTCTCCTTCGCTTGTTGTTTCGACCAGCTTTTCCAGCTTGAACTCAACATCACTCAAGGGCACTTCTTGGTCCTCATTATTGCGTTCCGCGTCCTTCTTGATGATATCCAGTACAAACTTCGGGTTCTGCAGCTTGTTGGTCAGCTCAATCTTGCCGCTGCCGCCGGTGATGGTTCCATCGGTGGTTACTGTGGCTGGCGTTGTAGTTGCGCCGGTTTCGCTGTCCTTTTCGCTTTTTGGTGTTGCTTTAGCCTTTACAACATACGTATTGCCGCCAATCGTAATGGTTCCGTTTGCCGCGGCAAAGTTGCCAGCCTCATCCACCGTACCTTCCACAATGCGGTATTGGTAGTTCGTATGATCCTTAACGTCAAACTTGTCCAGGTTCGCAAAGGGATAGTCCCAGCCCTTGCTGTTCGGGGTTACCTTTACATATTCCAGGCTGGTTGCTTCCGGATACCTCACCGTCTGCCACTTATCGCTTTCCATTTTGCGGCGCTGGAGCTGGATATAAATTTCATCCGGCAAGCCATCTTTCAACGGGTTACCATTTGCGTCCACCCACGTTTTGGTAAAGTCGATCTTGATCAATTCATGCATCGTGTTCGTGAATGTCGCGGTAACATTCGTTCCACTTCCACTGATTGACCCCTGCACATAGGTATTACCAACTACCTGTGTATCAGCGCCGCCACCTATTACGCTCACGCCTTGCAGGTGCGATCCGTCACTCGGCTTTACCTCTTCAATACGGAAGCGTGTTCCGATGGGGATTCCGCTGATCTCACAATGGTCCTCGGTTTTCATGTTGATGGTAACTTGTTTTTTGATGGGTTTCTGCTCCAGACTTTCGTCGCCGACATTGGTGAACGTTACATTAAAGGTATATTTGCCTTTAATCAAATTAACTTCATCACTTGCCGCAGCTTTTTTGATTACCAGTTTTCCGGTTTTCACCTTATTAACAAACTGTACTTTCAGCTTTGTCAACGAAGATGTGTTTTCGTCCGGGTCCTTATAAGAGCGGAACACAATGGTGTTTGCATTTTCCGGCTTTTGGTTTGCCGTGTAGCCGTTATTTGCAATATCCGGTGCAGGATTATAAACTTCCGTTCGGCCATCATCGGGGCCCGGCTGGCTTTCCGTTGCGGCTTGTCCATTCAGGTCTTGCGTACCACCGTTATTAACGGTTTCGCCCGATCCATAGCTTTGAACCGCTTCGTCATTTTCAAAAACAGTCCAGGTTGTATCATACAAGTTCGGGCTTAGGGTTTCTTTGAGCGAAATGTAACTGCCGCGGCGGAACTGGTCGCTGAAGGTAACGGTTTCACCGTTTTGCAGCATAAACTGGCCGTTTTTGTCCACAACCTGCGTATCGTTGTTTTTAGTGGTTGTGAACTGTGCGCCTGCGGCATTTTTCAGGCCTTTGGCATCAATGGAACCATAAACAGGGATATCTTCCTGCTTGGTGGTAAAGCCTGTTTTGGTTGTAGCTTTGGCCTGGGCCGAGAATACAAAGTTCCGGAAGTAAATGTGCCGTGGGTAGTTATCGCCCACACGGATCGTTGTTACTTGCTTCGGGTCAAAGTCATCCTCCGCATTCAGCTTGTACAAGTCCAGCTTTACGGTTATCCACTTATCATTTGCCAGCGTTACCGTGCCGTATGTAGTACCGTTCAGGCACGTTTTGTCCAGGCAGCCTTTCTGCTTTCCGTTCTTGTCCAGCAGTTCAAGGTACAAGTTGCCAAGCGACAATACGCCCTGGCCGCTTTCCGACTTTGCGTAAATATCGAACGTCAGGTATCGCTTCTGGCTGATATCTATCGCATCTCTCAATGTCAGTATGCCGTACCGTTCACTTCGACACTCGCTGGGTGGATTGGTATCTTGGTATTGCCCATACCAATGCAATGCTTCTTCACCAGTCGGCGCTGTGGTTAGTTTAAAAATATTTCCCTTGCTATTTTCGGTTGCTGGTTTACAGCTCGCATAGTCGCTGTTATTCAACTTAATCAGGTTCACATCCGAATCAATGGTAGCGTCCTGTTTAGGATTCTGATAGTGCGTTGCCTGGTTTTTGATGTTGAATGCAAACAGATCGGGAGTATCGAAGCAGCTCTTGAACCAATCATTGACATCTGTTGTATCAACGATTTTTTGAACCTGCAGCTCGTTATTATCCGGGAAGTTGAACGCCACCGCCATGTTGGACTCCCACATACCGCGTTCCATGTAGTACATGGTAAGGGTGTGCTTTTTGCCTTTGTCGAGTGGTTTAAGATTTGTGTTTTTCGCGGAGAAAGAGATGGGTTCGCCATTATATGTTACGGTCTTGACAGAACTTCCATTTTGGTCACTATTTGACGTTCCGCCTTTTTTGACCTTACTGACATAGGCTGTTACACTATTTTTCCCATCTTTTGTCTCGCCAAATTCCAGCAGGCCGGAAACCTTATCATGGGCGCCGCCAACGTCAAGCGCCAGCTGGCCATCAATGAATACCCAAACGTCATCGTCACCGGAGAAGAAGAACTTGATGCTGGTTCTTCCCTTTGTTCCATCTGCATTCTTTGTTTCAACTTTGCCGTCATCCGTCAGGGTAAAATCCATCTGCAGCTTGGTGCCAAAGCCGTAATTGTAGGTGGAAGCCAGGCCCTCAGTTGCGGTTTCGTTGAACGGGAAGTAGCCATAGGAACTTACAGGCTCGTTCTTGCCTGTTTTGGTTATCGTTGTTTGTGCGGAGTCAGAATCAAGATTGCGTGACCGTTCTCGGTTCTCTGTGCTTGATTTCAGGAAATATTGCTTTGTATCGGAATCCTGCTTCAAGTACAGGGTCGTATCCTGGCTGTCAAAGTACCAGTAATCAACGCCCTTATCCTCATCAAAAATCTGTTTCTTGGTAAAGGGGAACGCAACATTATTGTACACATCGCCAAGCTTTGCGTTTTTGCTGTTGGTGCCGCTCAGGAACTCTTTGTTGAAGTGCGGTTCTACTACTTTTGTATCCTCCTTTGTATCCTTCAGCAGCGGTTCACCTGTTGCATCACTTGTGGAGGTATGATCTTGGACCAGGCCTTGGTAGGCATAGTCATAACGTGTACCACTTCCTTCTTCATTGATTGTGGAGTTATTGATTGCCATGAATCTTCGTAAATTAAATCCAAAAAGATTCAATTCGCTGCTGATCGTTTCAAACTTAATTCCCCAGTCTGAATAAGTAGGTTGGAAATGACCGGTATAAATCGGATATTGCGCATTGCAGTTACTGTAATAATCACTTAATGCTCTGTCAAATTGGCGGAACACGACCCAGCTTCTTTGACTTGCAAAGCCGTTTCCTTTTCCCGGTTTATAATATTCACTATTATACTTATCTCTATTATTCCCATTTAGTTCATAGTCTGTATAATAGTCATACAATGTGCTGGATACATACTTGGTATTTGCTTCTTCTTTGAATGTTGTCTTACTAATATCTACAACATCATCCGTCAGTTTCTTGCCTTCTTTGGCATCACGCAGGGTACCTTTTTCAGCCCAGTAGCCTTCGCGGTTGCCACCTTTATAAATTACATCATCGCTGGCATCCGCAAAGAAACACGGTTCGGAAAGGTCGGCTGGGATGTCCATCATGGTCGTACCATCACCGTTATCGGCTGCATTTTCGTTCTCAACTGCCCAAGAAGCAAAACGGATTTTTGTATAACCATCCGGCACTTCGCAATACCAGATGTTGGTGTTCTCTAGTCGATTCATCTCCTTTTTTGTTATAGGATCCTTACCATTGCCCGTCAGATAGCACCAAAGCTTACCGTCGTTCGTCGGCATGCCACATCCAATCGCGCCTTTATGTGTTTCACTTTTTTCATTCTCATAAGAAAGCCAGGAGAAAGTTGCATCGAAGTAAATAACTTGCTTGCCTTGCTTGCCTTGCGGGGTTCCCCAGGTGGATTGGTTATTTACATTATAAGTAAAGCAATATTTTTTGCTTGCGTTATAAAGGAATGTATTTTCGTCTGTTCCCTGTTCGTAGAAGTTATAGCTCGTACTTAACGGTTCTTTATCATTTCCGGCAACGAATTGAACAAAAGAGCAGGCACTTATAGGAATTTCAAAACGCCGCTTTTCGTTTTTGGCAACATTACCGATCGTTACCGTTTTAGTTGCCGTTGTATTTCCGGAAGAATCTTGTTCCGTAAATACTGCGGTTACATTTGCCAGGTCAGAATCACTCAGGTTTTCAAAGACCATCTTATGGCCGCCAAAAGCGGTGTGGTCAGCAGGGTTAGGTAATGCTGATGCATTTGCCCAGTCGGCATCATTCCAAGCTACATCACCATTTTCGCTGTTTGCATCGCCATCATAATATTTGTCATTAAATACCTCAACTTTTACAAAATGACTTGCCGTATTGTTCTCTTCAGGTGGAGCTGTTACTTTTACTTTATGGTTTTCATCTAAAGTAAACTGCATCCAGACATATCCGCCCCAGGGGCATATCGTCTGGTCGCCATTTGTCAAAATAATTTTATAAATGCGTTGGCCTTTGGAAGTAATTTTGTCGGGAACAAGGGACATTGGCTGTTCGCCAATCTCTCCGTCATATTTACCGCCGCCATTTCCGCGCTGTGCATTAAAGGTAATTGTAGAATTTTTTGTTACTTCCCAACTGCTCGGGACTGCAAAGTAAACGGTAAACTGATTAGATTGTGTGCTAACCCCCAGCGCCCTATCCATATCTTCCGCTTCCTCGGCGTCCATCTGCGGCTGTTCGGTCGGTTCCGGGGTGGCGGTGGGGGTCACGGTCGGCACAGGGGTGGCCGTTGCGGTGGCTACCGGTTCCGGGGTCGGGGTAGGTTCTGCCGTGGGCTCCGGCGTTTCGGTCGGGGCGGGCTGCTCCGGCTCGGCGCTTTGTTCCGGTTCCGGGGTGGCGGCGTTCTGCTCCGGCGGAGCGGTATCCTCCCCGGAGGCCGTTCCCTGCTCATCCTCCAGCAGCTCTACTTCGTCAGGTGCGTCGGGCAGAGGATCCACCTTGGCGTATACAGGCAGGGCCATTGCCATAACCAGGCAAGCGGTGACAAGCAGCGCTGTCAGCCGGCGCGCCCAACCTGTTGTGTTGTTTCCTGTTCTATTCAATCTGCTCACCCGCCTTTCGCGCTGGCTTGATGGAAGCACATTGTTCCACAGGGGATCCCAGTGGAACAGTAAAGGAAGCCAGCTTCTTTTACTTGCGCAACCGTTGCCATGTTGTTTTCAAAAAAAACCGCATCGAGTTTTCTCATTGCGCATTTACTTTTTATTGTTAAAATATAGCACCTTTACACCAGAAAGGCAATACAATCCACGCAAATTCCTGTTTTTCAGCATTTTTACTGATTGCGCTTTCCTCCGATTATACAATATGTTCAAAGCCTTTGTATAATTTATTTCTAATTTTCTTTTTGGCAGCGGTCATTTTATATACTTTGACCGCGCGTTTTATGATCCTCTGCGCACGCAGAGCGCAACTTTGCAGCAAAATTCGCCTTTTTTGTTGCGTTTCCCTGTTTTTGCGCAATTATTTGTTTCGCATGCGCCTGTTTGCGGCGGGGCCTGGCGGCTGGGTGGGCGCCTTGTGGGAGGGATGGCAGGTTTGCGGCGCACGGTTCCCGTTTTTTTGCGGCGCGATGGGTACACCGCGCCCCTGCAAACGGTTTGCGGTGTTTGCGGCGGCGGGTGTGTGTTTGGTGGATTGCATGCCCGCCAACGGGGCGCCGTTCTCCCTTTACAACGGGGTGCGGGTTTGCTGCAGATATGCCATTCGCTTTTTTGTCCCCCCTGCCCCGCCCCTGATTCCCGGTTCCCCATTGCCGATTTCTATTTGCGCCAGCTCCTGAGGTGCATCTGAAAGCAACGAAAACAGCGGATCTTTCGCAAGCACAAAATCCGGCTGCGTTTACTGAAACAGACGAGCTTTTTGACGTTTCAGATAGATCCCAGCTCCCAGCTTTCAATCTATCCTGTGTAAACTGCAACCCCTCACGCCCATTCTGTGCGGCACTTACCTTATAATAAGGGGGTACTGTCCTGTGTAAATTTGCAACTGATCTATTTGAAGCAGCTGTGAGCTGTTGCAATTTTGCACAGGGTATTGCCCGCATTCTGTGCCGGACATTCCCGAAACGTGTTGGAAAAACGCACAGGATTGCCTTGTTTCCCTATGCCGTTTACCGTTGGAAAAACGCACAGGTTACCCCCGGAACAGTTGCAATTTTACACAGGGTATTCCCGCTCCCCTGCCCCGCCGTGACCCGCGTACCTGTTGGAAAACCACACAGGATAGGCCCCTTCCCCGTGTTGCAATTTACACAGGTTTGGCTGTTTTTGGCTTATTTGCAACTTTACGCAGGTTGCTTTCCGCACAGGAAAGTGGTGGTGGAATGCACAGGCTGCAATTGGTTGAACACACAGGTTTGCGTTGTTAAATTACACAGGCTCTACCTATTACTAATATAAAACTAAACACCTAAGCTATAATAACAACCAGAGGTAAGCCGGGAGATGGGGGAGAACGGGAAAAAAAGTGGTGTTGCCATTCCATCAGGTTACAGAACCCTGAAACAGCAGGACAGAAAAGCACAATAAAACCCTGTGTAACCTGCACCCGGACTGCACCCCCCACAGGATATATGACAAAGCACAACGCGGGTGTTGCATTTTGCACAGGGTAATGGCGGTGAAACCCTGTGTAAATTTGCAATTCTTGCGCTGGACAACAGGATGTGCTATAATGTTTAGCATGATGTGCGTGACCACCCGGGATACAGCAACCGATATAGGAGGCCCCTGCTTATGGCGGCAAGTAAACAGAAAAAAGATGATCCGTTTGTCGTTACGTTTGAAGAACGCGGGGACCAGACCATCGTTCGCAAATCCAATGACCTTGTACAGATGACGCGCAACAACCTGACGCTGAGCCAGCAGCGCCTGATGCTGCATATTTTTTCGATGATTAAGCCGGAGGATACGGACCTGCCCTCTTATGAGCTGAGCATTTATGATTTTATCAAGATGACCGGCATGGACCCGCACAGCGGGGCGCTGTACAAGCAGGTGCGCAAAAATATTGAGGAGCTGGCCAACGCGCCCATCCAGTGGATCAAGAATAACGGAACTTCTACGGTGGAAACATTCCGCTGGATTGATAAAGTGCGCATTGATGAGGGCCGCGCGCGCATGACCATCACGCTGGACCCGGTGCTGAAACCGCACCTGGTGCAGCTGAAAACCCTGTATACCACCATGGATGTGACCTACACCATGCTGATGCGGTCCACCTATTCCATCCGCATTTACGAGCTGTGCAAGAGCTACCAGAGCCTGTACCTGAAAAAGAAAGCGGCCGGGGAACCGCTGGTATGGAACCTGAGCATGCTGTATGAACAGCTTTCGTATACGGCCAACCGATGGTCGGATTTCCGCCGCCTGGCACTGGAAAAGGCAAAGGCGGAAATTAACGAAAAGACGGATATTATTTTTAATTACGATGTGTACGAAAAAAAGGGGCAGAAGGTTCTTTCGCTGGTGGTAACGATTGACCCGGTGGATGATGCCGCCGCACAGGCCAACCTGGACAGCATCAACAGCACAGTGCGCAAAAAGAGCAAAAAGAAGGGCCGCCCCACCGTGGCGATTGAGGATTCGCTGCTGGATGACCCCAGCGTGATCACCTTTGATTATGTTTCGGCACCGGAAACAACGATCCCCTATTCCTTTGGACGCCACCGCACCGAGCTGCGGGAGGAAATTGTTGTGAAAGCGCGCATGGATCAGCTGCGCGCGGAGATTACGCCCGAAGAGCTGCACGCGGTGGAAGTGATCATTGATGTGTTGGCAGATGCCTGCTGCACCATCCAGGCAGGCGATGGCGAGCAGGACGGCGGCAACAAAACGGTGTTTGGAAAGATGAATGCCATCATCCTGGATTGTGGCGGGCTGACCAGTTGGCTGGCCGGTGTGGCACCCCGCTATGCACAGGAGATCATTCCCCGGTCGCAGACGATGCGCAGCCCGGCGCGGTACCTGAACAAGGTGCTACGCGAGGATATGGATAACTATCGCATTTATATTTTCCGCAAGGCAAAGCCGGCAGCAGAACCCAAAGAGGAGCTGTTGGAAGCGGAGTACCATGTGATGGACGAGCCGGTGCAGCAAACGATGCCGGAGCCTGAGCCGCCCAAGGTAGAGCTGATTCCCGAAACGATTGTAAAACGGCAGGATATGCGAAAAGAGTTTGCAAAGTTTGTAGATGATGGATACCTGGAAAAGACGTTGACGAGCGGCCAGCGCGGCGCTTACCACGAAATTTACCGCCACCTGGCAGCGCGGTGCGTGCCATCGCCTTCCAGCCTGCGCAATGGGCTGAAAGACGAAATGCGGCTGCATTACCTGGCCTGCATGAATGAAGTGATTGAAAAGTATGGCAGCCTGACCCCATTGATGGAAGCTATGGCGCATGAACTGGACTTTGATGTGTTCTGGGCAAAGGCCGCCAAGGACCCCAACGTGAATAACCCGATGGGGCTGTTCTACCACATTATTGAAGAACGCGCGCTGAACCCGATCGGCACCATAATGAACGACCAGGCACAACGGCAGAAGGTTGCCGCCAAGGAAAAAGGTGAAAAAGATAAGTGGCACAACGAAAGCTGGATGGATGCTTTTGAGGAAGATATCCCGGATGACAGCGAAGAGTAATTGAGATGAAGCGGAGCGGAACATCCGGGAGCGCTATTATAATAAGGTAAGCAGCGGCTGGCAGATTGCTGGCCGCTGCTTTTTTTGGGGTGCAGCTGAGAAATGGAAATATCCGGCGTTTTTTGATTTCAGATAGACCTTGGGAGAATAGGTGAGAATGAAGGTAGGTGAGCGGGAATGCCTGGATGAAGTGAAGAAGGATGGAAAGGAAAAACGGCAGAGGAAATGCGTGAACAGCAACGAAGAGATGCCTGCATAATATTCGTCAAAATATCCGTTGACACACGCGAAGCATATGATATAATAGAAGCTATAACAGCAACGAAGAGATGCCGCACGGCATGGGGTGCCCGTTTTTGCAACCCGCAGTTAGATTAAGATACCGGCGTGCGGTACCGCAAAAAGAACCGAACAAAAGCCAAAGATTAACCGACAGCAACGAAGAGATGCCTACACAAAGGCGCTCGCAAGGAGGAAAACAATGGGATATTGTATCTCAGTCTGCATTGAAAAAGGCGGCGTGGGAAAAACCGTTACCGTCTGCAACCTGGCGGCGCTGATGGCGCAGGACGGCAAGCGGGTGCTTGTTGTGGATATGGATGCCCAGGGCAACTGTACCTATACCCTGACGGGCGCCCGTGTAACCGATAATACTTTTGACCGCGCTGGCGTGTATGATATGTTCCGTGCCTATGGCATCAGCGGCACGCAGAACTATATTTCCCGCACGCAGTTTGATAATATTGATATAATTCCGGCAAATGGCAACACCCCAATGGCGGCCAAGCAGCTGCAAATCCTGGAACAGTCCGAAAGCACCAGTATCAATATGTTTTTGGCCATGTGCCTGGCACAGGTTGCCGGCGAATACGACTTTATTTTGATCGATACCCCGCCGTCCCGCGATGTAATGGTGACCAACGCCCTGATGGCCAGTGACTTTGTGCTGATCCCCTGCGTGTGCGATGACTACAGCCGTGACAGTGTGTACCGCACTGTGGCCATGTGCCAGCAGTTGGAGCACGATGAGGGCGAAAAAATTGATGTTTTGGGCATTATCCTGACTATGGTGGAAAAAACTGCCCTGACCGAAGTGATCCGCAATGAACTGCGGGAAAGCCAGCTGGGCAGCAAGCTGTTTGCTGCCGAAATCCGTAAGGGACAGGCTGTAAAGGATAGCACCCGCCTTGGTGCGCCGGTTGTGCTATGTGCACGCAGCAGCAACCCGGCAAAGGATTATGCAAAGGTGTATGCCGAGCTGAAAACGCGCGTTGAACAGGAGGCAGAGTGATGGCAAGCAAACTGGACCGACTGCAGAAGAAAGGCTTTAAAGTAAACGAAGCAGCGTTAAGTAAGATCGCGCGCGGCGACCAGGAGCCGGGCGGTGAATACAGCGAGATCAATATCAATGATATTGAAGAAAACCCGGATAATGCCCTTTACCGTGAGCTGGATACCGAGGAAGATATTGCGCTGCTGGCCGATGATATCCGCCGCGCGGGGCTGCTGCACAACTTGGTTGTGTTCCCTAAGACCGGTGTTGGCGGAAAATATGTGCTGCTTTCCGGCGAGCGCCGCCTGCGTGCGCTGCGCCTATTGGTGGAGCAGGATAAACGCGAGCAGGAAGAAAAGCAGCTGCCCAACCGCATGAGTGAATGGCAGAAAGTGCAGTGCAAAGTGGTGCGCAACTTGACGGAAAACGAAAAAGTTGTGTATATTGACAGCGCAAACCTGCAAGTGCGCGGCGGCATCAGCAATGAACGTGTGATGCGCCAGGCGGCGGCGCGTTTTGTGGAAAACCTGCAGAAAGCACCGTATAACCTGAGCGCAGCGGAAGCGAAAAAAGCGCTGAAAGAGGTCAGCCCGCTGAATTCCCGCACGATTGATAAGGCGCTTTCGATTCAGAATGATCTCAACCCTGATCTGCGCCGCTTGCTGGATGAGGAATTCCTGAACCGAGCCGAGTGCGAAACCTATCTCCGCTTGACCCTGGAAGAACAGGCCCGTGCAGCCGCAGTGTTTTTGAAAATCGCAGCCCTTGACCCACGCAGCCATGAGCGCCGCGCCATTAAGGACGCATTGACCACCGCCATGCTGGATGTAGCAGTGGAACGCCGCAGCATGCAGGAGCGCGAGAGCGTATTTGCAGCAGCGTTGCAAAATGCACAGGATGCAATCGGTCAGGCCAAGACGCAGGAAAACAAGGCGGCGGCAGTAGATAAAGACCACAACTTTATTTCGGCCAAGCTGCCTACCACGGCCCGCAAACTGCGTAAAATTGCAGCGGCAAAAAATATTGAAGCTAAGATCCGCAGTTATACGGCAGAGGACCGCAAAGCAATGTCGGACCAGATGCAGGAGCTGATTGCGGCAGCGCAGGAGCTGAAAGCACTGATTGATGCTGTGGAATAATCCAGATCCACGAAAGCAGCAAACAACAAAAATCCATGCAAATAGGAATACAGGAATCCACGATATGAAACAGCGAATTGTCATCCGGCTGCACCTGGCTGTGCGGGCAGTGCTGCAAAGCGAAGCGGACTGGCGCGGCACGCGGCTGGGCACCCTGACATCGGAGCTGATCCATGAACAGGCTGCGAAAGCGCGCCTGTGCGGGGTGCAGAATTACGAGTTGAACCCCGTCAGCAGCCGCTATGTTCCCGTTACAAACGGGACAAAATATAAGCAGACATCTGGCCTGGAGCAAATCTCCATCTATCTGAACGATGAGGATATGCAAACCCTGAAAGAGCTGGCACTGGCCAACGATAGTGTGCGTGTGATCAACGGCAGGCAGGCAATCACCTACCGATATGTTGTTCCCGGAATGCTGCTGAACGACCCGGTGTTTACGGGGCTGACAGAGCAGAACAGCACGGCAGGGTAAGCACTTCAAAATCTTGAATAAATAAAAGGCGGCACCGCGTTTTTTGAAAGACGCGGTGCCGTTTTGTATGCAAAGCAGCCTGAAAATACTACAAAACATAAACCTGTGCGAAATTACAACAAAACGGATACAAGGTGAGAATAGGAAAAAAGGAGAAATATGTTGGAATTTTACACAGGTTTACAGAGCAAAACATGAGGAAAAGCGCGATGCAGCGTTTGCGAAATAAAGCGGATTTTGGGTGAATCAGGTGCGGGGAACCAAAAAAGAAGGGAAACCTGTGTAAATGGCAACAATCTGCAGGGTAAATTACCTTTTTATAATACGACAGGGATAGTAATACCCTGTGTAAAGATGCAACACTGTACGCTGCGAAAGGGAAGAGTTGCAATTTTACACAGGGTATTGGTTATTCTGTCAGGCGGAGTAGAAGGAAAACACTAAAGGCAATACCGCACAATTCCCGCCTAACGGCTCAAGCACCGCTCCGGCGGCTGC
>OGGS01001165.1_pt1 | contig 19820 bp, 19 predicted proteins | sample 1571281 | NCBI WGS metagenome assembly OGGS01 (sample SAMEA2582042, study PRJEB24529) | metagenome | biome: Human gut stool | place: China | collected 2011 | reverse complement strand
AGAGCAAGCTGAACGTTGCCCGCCGCACCTGCGGCTACATCGGTACCCAGTTCTGGAACCAAGGCCGCACCGCCGAAATCAAGGACCGCGTGCTGCATCTGTAAAACGTATAAAGATAATAGAATAAACAAAATGAGGCGTATCCACGATATATGGATACGCCTCATTTTGTTGCTAAGATAGCTAATAAAATAAAGCGAATATAGAAAAGAAAAATCTATACCGTAAAGCAGCCGCCCGGTACAAATCCTGTACCGGGCGGCTGCTTTATGATGAAATAGCAGAGAATGGCAGAAAGTTACAACTGGTCGATGGTGGGGTAGCTGTCAATGGCACCGTAGCGCTGCACACTGTAACCGCAGAACCGGTTGGAAAAATCCAGCCACTGGTTCAGCTGGTCCGCCTGCAGAGCGGGCAGGGCGGCGCGGTCCACCCCGTTTTTGTGCAGCTGCCACAAAAACGAGCCGATGAACCCGTCCCCGGCGCCGGTGGTATCCACGGCCTTTACCGGCTTGCTGGCGGAAAAGCCGTGGGCGGTGCGGGTGTAAGCGTGGGCACCGGCGCTGCCGCAGGTGTAGAGCACCAGCTGTACATGGCCCACAAACAGGCTGGGCAGGGCGGCTTCAATATCACTGGTGCCGGTCAGAAATTCTAGCTCTTCGTCCGAGATTTTGACCACATCGGCCAGCGGCAGGAACTCCAGCACCGTGCGGCGCAAAGCATCACGGTCCGGCCACAGCGGAAAGCGCAGGTTGGGGTCAAAGTCAATGATAGTCCCGGCGCTGCGGGCTGCGGCAATGGCAGTTTTGTGGGCTTCCCGCATGGGGCTTTCCACCAGGGCAACGCTGCAAAAATGCAGGGCATAGGCGTTGGCAAACAGGCTGGTATCCACCTGCTCCGGGGCGTACAGCAAATCGGCTGAGGGCTTGCGGTAAAAACTGAACGTCCGGTTGCCGTCCGCTTCCAGCGAAACAAAGGCCAGGGCGGTGTTGGCTTTGTCCGTCAAACAGATGTGGCTGGTATCAATGCCGCAGGCAGCCAGTTCATCAATGATCTTGTGGCCGAACGGGTCATCTCCCAGCTGGGTCAGCAGGGCAGAATCCCCACCCAGGCGGGCATAAGCACCGCACACGTTGGCGGGCGCGCCGCCCACACGGGGGCTGAAAGAGGGAACCTCGGCAAAGGAACAGCCGGTTTTGGACGGAATCATATCGATCAGCGCTTCGCCAATCGCATACAAGGTATCATGTGCCATGGAATGTCCTCCGTTAAATCGAAAGGGAATACAGGGTGCTGCCTGCGCCGCAAAGCTGCACGGCAACCTTGCCCGCTGCCGGGTAATACCGGGTGGAAAGCACCGCGGCACCGTCGTTCAGGAATATTTCCAGCGAGGAAGCATCCCCCACAACACGCAGGCTGCGGCAGGGGGCATCCAGCACAGCCTTGCGCTCGGTGCGCCCGGCGGCAATCGCTGCATCGGTAAAGCGCAGGGTACAGGTGCGGTCCGCTTCGGTGTAAGTCAGGGTCAGGCCATTGGCAATGGTCAGGACAAAATCCCCGGCGGGGGAGGCGGTCAGGTCAAAGCAGGGGTCCGTTTCAACCGTTTCGCCGTCTGCCGGCTGGCGGGCTTCGCCGCGCAGGGCGTTCAGCTCGGCGGCGGGGGCTTGCAGCAGGCAGCCATTGCCGTCCTGGGTCAACACGCGGGGCAGGGTCAGGCAGTGTTGCCAGCCATACTCCACGGTGGGGTTGGTGTAATCGGCATCCGGCATGCCCATCCAGCCAAACTGGATGCGGCGGCCATCCGCGGCGGCAAAGCTTTGAGGCGCGTAATAGTCAAAGCCATCGTCCAGGGCAAGGCCGACGGCTTTGTCCAGCAGGGTCACGCCTAGGTAGCCCGGCTTGCGCCGCCCCTTTTGCAGCATGTGGGCGGTGGCGGCCTGCGCCGCGCCGAAATCATCGTGGAACACACAGCTGAACCCGGGATACTGCTGCCCCACGATTACCACCGGCACATGCAGGCTTTGCAGCACCGCGTGGTGTTCCGGGGTAAACATGGTGGCAATCAGGATAATGCCGTCCACCGTATCATGCCGCAGGGTATCCAGCGCGCGCACTTCGCGGGTGTTGTCGTTGGCGGTGTTGATCAGCAGCAGCTGGTAGTTCTGGTCGTCCAGTACCCGGCTGATGCCCTCCACCATGCGGGCGCAGCTTTCGCTGCTCAGCCGCGGCATGATCACCCCGATCTGCCGCGTGCGGCGGGTGCGCAGCATCTGGGCCTGCATACTGGGGCGGTAGCCGGTGGCTTCCACCGCAGCGGCAATCTGGGCGCGCTTTTCGGCGCTTAAGTACCCGCCGTTAAAATAGCGGCTGACCGCTGCCTTGGATACCCCGGCATATTGGGCAAACGCGGTAATGTTCATAGGCCGCACTCCTGTCCGGCTGCCGGCGGGGAAACCTGTCGGTGCACTTTTTTATCAGTATAATGCAGAAACTGGCAGGGTGCAACGGGAAAGAGCGGAGAAAAGAAAAATAAGAATGAATGGCATGAGGCAAAGAACAAAATAGACAAAAAACGGGGATTGAATTTGTGCTTTTGACGGAGAAAAAGAATGAAAACTGAATACAAAAAAGCACACAGCTAAAAAGATTTACCAGAATGAATTTGGTGTAAAAGTTATCTTCCGCGCTGGCACAGGATGAAAAGGTATGCTATAATATAATATTAGTTACACGATGAAAAAGTAAGATGCCCCTGATGCCGATGCGGATGTGCGCAGGGCAATGATATGTGTTTAGTGAGGAAAAAGAATGGGACTGCTGCAAAAAATTCAGGCAAAAACCGAGGAAGCCCGCGCGAAGGAAAAGATCCGCCCGCTGCTGGAAAGCCGCATGATGCGGGACATCCTGCTGGAGATCGGCCAGCGCGGCAACGAAGCGCTGGACCCGCAGTCCGTTCCATTGGCTATGCGCCGCCGCGCCACCCAACTTGCCAGCGAAAGCGGCCTGAGCGGCCTGAAGCAGTGCGCTGTGGATGAACTGCATCTGGACGAAGCGGGAATCACGCTGGTCTGCAAGGGGGAGCACACGGCATTTTTGTACGCAGACTATAACTATGAAAACATTGAGGATACCGACTGCCTGCCCGCTGTGGCCGAATACCTGGTGCAGCACATGCGCGGCTATTATAACATTACCCGCAGCTTTTACAGTGTGCCCAAAGCCAACGGCCATGTGGAGGAAAAGACCCGTGAGGTGACCGTGGTGCGCCACCACGAGGATACCCCCTTTGCCCCCGGCCCGGTGCAGAAACAGCATTTGTTCTGATGCACATGAGATATCCCCCAGTATACAGGAATTATGCCGCCCCGCATCTTGACGCGGGACGGCATTTTTGCTATACTAATTTAGTATCCGGCAGGAACCCAGAACATGGAGCATTCCCCAAGAGGTCGTAAGAGGGAGCACTCGAAATCAAGCAGGCATTTTGAAAGCTGCCATTGATTTTATAACGACTCATCGTCAAAAATCCACTGTTTTCTACAATTAAATATTTGCTGTTCTCTCCTACTTTTCTCTCCTTTTTCCGGAGAAGATTTTGGGGGATTACTATAAGGAGCATTACCCAAGAGGTCGAAGGGGTCGCACTCGAAATTTTTGGAAGCTCCGGCCGTTTCGTCCGCTGAAAATGTCCGCCGCACAGGGCTTTGCGCGGGTTCGGATTTCACAATTTCATATCGTTCTTGCGTGTTTTTCTTGCATTCTTCCGGAGCAGGGATTACACTTGAGATATACGGAGAGTTGTCCGAGAGGTCGAAGGTGCGACACTCGAAATGTCGTGTTCCCAAAAGGAACCTAGGGTTCGAATCCCTAACTCTCCGCCAAAAACCCAGTCATATCAAGGCTTTTGCCCATATGACTGGGCTTTTCTTTTCTCTCAAGGTCACATCGGCGTACATGATTTTCGGCAAGAACTCAGGTGTGCCAGCCGGTCTGCCTTGTGTCCGGCAGAGTCAGGAGATTGTCCATTACATTTGCCGAGGTGATCTTGGACTTGTAATCCAAATGGCTGTAAATATTCGCCGTCGTGCCAATATCGCTGTGCCCCAGCCACTCCTGGATTTGCTTCAGAGGCACATCGTTCGCCAAAAGCAGTGAGGCACAGCTGTGCCCTTACGGTATAATTACGACAAACCGGAAAAGCCCCGTATATCAAGGGCTTTCGGTTATCTGGCAAGGCTTTTCATCCTTTTTCAAACCGAAAAATCGAGCCGTGAAGTAGTTATATCATAGGGGGTGTTATAGTATGGACGCAGCGGACGCAGAAGCGGTTATACTTCCGGCGTCCGCTGTCCCCGATGAAGAACGACCACTCCTGCCGCCATTTCTGACTTCTGCTCACAGCTCAATCTCTCCTTTGTGCTTTTGGGTACCGGCTTCGTGTGCGTAATAATAAGAGGAGAGATAACAGGTTAAGCGCAGAATTTCAAAATGCCGAAAGCAGCGCCGATCAGCCCCAGCGGGACCAGCAGCAATAGGCCGCCCGCCACAAACAGGCAGACCAGCAGCACCGGCAGCGCTACCGCAAACAGCAGCGCTGCAATCACTTTGGCTGCGCACCAAGTCAGGTGCAGTGCCATCCCGATGGAATGAAAAAACAGCCAGCCAAACAAAAACAATACAAACATGGTAAACAGCACGGTGCTACCTCCTTTTTATCACACACATCGGCAGGCGTTATGCCTGCTTATTGAATATAACGAGCGGAAAATGCGGATTTGAGCAGACAAATGAAATGTTTTTGAAAAATTTAAGAGGCGAAACTATGAATTTTGATACCCCGCCCCAAGCCTTGACTATTTGCGGCGAGTGGAATAAAATTTTTGAAGATACCCGGCACAAGTGGCAGGCCGCGCCGGACTGCCTGTTTGCCCGCGCGTACCCTGCGCGGCCTGGGGGAGCTGCCCGCCGTGCAGGAAATGTACCCGCAGAAGGTTAAAGGAAATTATGCAGACGGAAAGAATAAAGAAGTAAAGCTGGAGATTGTGGGCACGGTAGAATCATGAAGCATGAAAGGGGTTTCAAATGGATTATATCCAAATTACAAAGGATAATATTGAGAAAGAACATATCTGCTGTGCAATGTCCGGCAAGCAGAGCGTGATGAAAAAGGAATGGCTTAAGCAGCGCTTTGCAGAAGGTTTGGTTTTCTACCGGAGCACGGAGCGCGGCAAATGCTTTATTGAGTATATCCCGGCAGAAAACGCATGGGTCCCGATTCAGGCGGACGGATATGTTTATATCGATTGTTTGTGGGTATCCGGTTCCCTAAAAGGACACGGATACGCCAATGAACTGTTGCAGCAGTGTGTGCAGGATGCAAAAGGGCAGGGGCGAAAAGGGCTGTGCATTCTATCCGCAGAAGGACGAAAACGCGAATTCCTCTCCGACCCTAAATTTATGGCATATAAAGGATTTGCTGTCGCAGACACATCGGAATGTGGAATCAACCTGATGTATCTGCCGTTTGAACAAGATGCCGAGCCGCCAAAGTTCAAGGCGTGCGCCAAGCACCCTGCGGTGGAGCAGAGTGGGTTCGTTCTTTATTATACCGATCAGTGCCCGTTTACTTACTACTGGGTGCCGCGGGTGGAAGAAGCCGCAAGAGAGCACGGGATACCGTTGAAAGCTGTTCATATCACCAGTAAGGTGCAGGCACAAAATGTGCCCGCGCCGGTTACAACCTATGCACTGTTCAAAGATGGCAAATTCCTGACCCAGGGCATTCAGTCTGACAAAAAGTTTCTGCATCTCGCAGGGGTACAGAGTTAATCAATGTTTACGTGTGAAACAAGCGGCCGAATGTTTTTGCGTTAGCAAAATGGCGGAGCCTAAAACGGTTGAAAAATACTCCGCAGGGACCGCACCATGTACGCCCGTATTCACGGAATAAAGTCTAAGGCAACACCGCACAATTCCCGCCTTACGGCTTAAGCACCGCTCCGGCGGCTGCGGCACGGCATCTGCGTTGCCAAAATGCTCGATAATGTCGGGTTGCGGTACCCGCATCGTGCTTCGGGGGCAAAAGCCCCTCGCACTCTGCGACCGCTGCCCCTGCTTCGGTTCGCTGTTTCCGCCACTGGCGGCGCTCACCTTTGCAGCATCCAGTATTATCTGCGCTTTTGGCTTAGCATCTGCCGCACCTCGCTCGCCGTATCGGCACTTAGAATTATGCGGTATTGCCCTAAAGCATATAGAGGGAAAACACAAAATGAAGTACAAAAAAGCAATAACCGCCCTGGCACTGGCGGCCCTGCTGCTGGCCGGGTGTGCCGCACCGCAGGCCGTGCAGGCACCCGCCCCGCAGCAAACGGCGAAAGCAGCCGAAACCCAGTCCGGCGTTACCTTTACCGATGCCATGGGCTACCCCGTTACCGTGCAGAGCTGGAACCGTGTGGTCAGCCTGTACGGCAGCTTTGCCGAAGCATGGACCCTGGCAGGCGGCACGCTGGCTGCCACAACGGAGGATGCCATCAAGGAGCGTGGGCTGGACCTGGGAACAGACATTGCCGTGATCGGCACCAATCAGGACCCCAACACCGAGGAAATTCTGGCCCAGAACCCGGACTTTGTGATTTTGAATGCCGAGGTCAGTGAGCAGACGGCTCTGCATGAATTTTTGCAGGAGGCAGGGGTGCCGCACGCCTATTTCAAAACCAATACATTTGATGAATACCTTGCCATGCTGCGCACTTTTTGTGATATGACAGGCCGCGAGGATTTGTATGAGCAGAACGGCCTTGCCGTGCAGCAGCAGATCAGCGATGTGCTGGAACTGGTGCAGAACGCCAAGCTGCCCGCCCCCAATGTGCTGTTGCTGCGGGCGTATTCCTCCGGCTGCAAGGCAAAAGGCAGCGATAACATGACCGGCGCAATGCTGAAGGACTTGGGTGCGATAAACATTGCCGATGCGGACGACAGCCTACTGGAAAACCTGAGCATGGAAAACATCATTGCGGATGACCCGGAAGACATTTTTGTGGTTACCATGGGGGCCAGCCAGCAGAAAGCGCTGGACTGGCTGGCCGAAAACCTGCAGGCCAATCCTGCGTGGTCCGGCCTGAGCGCCGTGCAGAGCGGCCATTATTATCTGCTGGATAAAGCGCTGTTCCACTATAAACCCAACGCCCGCTGGGGCGAAAGCTACCGCACCCTTGCGGCGCTGCTATATCCCCAGCTGGCTGATCAGCTGGAGGCCCTGGCATGAAACAGCCCGCAACACTGCCCACCCTGCGCAGGCAGGGAGCCGCGCTGACCGTTTTAGCGCTGGCCGTGGTGCTGGCAGCTTTGGCCGGGCTTTGCTTTGGCAGCCAAGGCTATACCCCTTTGCAGCTGTGGCAGGCATGGTGCAGCGGCGATCCCCAAAACGCCGTCTACCGCGTTTTGCTGCATGTGCGCTGGCCCCGCACCCTGGCCGGACTGCTGGCAGGCAGCGCGCTGGCGGCAGCGGGCGTTTTGCTGCAGGCCGTGCTGAACAACGCCATGGCAAGCCCTAACGTGATTGGCGTGAACGCCGGCGCCGGGCTGGCGGCACTGTGTGCTGCGGCTTTGTGGCCTGCCCACCCCAACGCGGTACAGCCTGCGGCGTTTGCCGGGGCGCTGGCCGCCGCCCTGCTGGTGTATGGGCTGGCGCTGGGGGCCGGGGTAAGCCGCACCACGCTGGTGCTGGCGGGCCTTGCCGTCAGCGGAATGCTGACCGCGGGCATGAATACGATCAAGCTATTGTACCCGGATGCGATTGCCGGAGCATCAGACTTTTTGGTGGGCGGCTTGTCCGGCGTAACACTGTCCGGGCTGAAAGGCGCTGTGCTCTACCTGATCACCGGGACGCTGCTGGCTCTGCTGCTGGCGGCAGACCTGAACGTGCTATGCCTGGGGGAACAAAGTGCGGCCTCCTTGGGGCTGCACATCGGAGCAGTACGCTTTTTGGGCATTCTGGCGGCGGCGCTGCTGGCGGGGGCAGCTGTCAGCTTTGCAGGGCTGCTCAGCTTTGTGGGGCTGCTGGCCCCGCACATTGCCCGGCGGCTGGTGGGCAATAACCATCGCATTCTGCTGCCCGCGGCCATGCTGCTGGGGGCGGCTTTTGTTGTGCTGTGTGATGTGCTGGCACGCTGCCTGTTTGCTCCGTTTGAACTGCCGGTGGGCATTCTGCTGTCCCTCATCGGCGGGCCGTTCTTCCTTGGCTTGCTGCTGCACGGCAGGGGGAGGCGAATGTATGATTGAATTACAGCATGTCAGTGCGGGCTATGGCGCACAGGATGTGGTGCGGGATGTGAGCTTTGCCGCCCCAAACGGCCAGCTGACCGCGCTGATTGGCCCCAATGGCAGCGGCAAAACCACCCTGCTGCGCGCTATGACGCGCACGCTGCCCTGCCGCAGCGGCAATATTCTGCTGGATGGCCGCTCCATCGCCAGCTATGGCCGCAAAGAGTTTGCCCGCACAGCAGCGTTTATGCCGCAGTCCCGCCCGGTGCCGGGAATCACGGTGCGGGCGCTGGTGGCACATGGGCGGTTCCCGTATCTGGGCTTTTCCCGCCGGATGACAGCGCAGGATACCGCTGCGGTGGAGCAGGCCATGCGCCGGACCGGCACGCTGGATTGGGCAAATCGGGATGTGCGGGCGCTTTCCGGCGGCGAACGCCAGCGGGTGTACCTTGCCATGGCGCTGGCCCAGGACGGAACCACCATCCTGTTGGATGAGCCCGGTGCCTTTCTGGATGTACGCGCCCAGTTTGAGCTGCTGGATCTGCTGCGCAGCGTGGCAGCGGGCGGCAAAGCCGTGGTGCTGGTTATGCATGAGCTGCCCCAGGCCATGCAGTATGCGGATTGCATTGCCCTGTTGGGTGGCGGCCGCCTGCTTGGCTGCGATACCTCCGCTGACCTTGCTGCCACCGGTGCGGTGGATCGGGTGTTTGGCGTCCGTTTGTGCCGTGCGCCGGATGGGGTGTGGTATGTGAAGGCGGAGGGGTAAGCAAATTCTGGTTCGGCAGAGTGCTGAAAAACGTGAATCACCCGTAGGGGGGCACATCGTGCGCCCGCCGCCGCATCGCTCCAATCATAACACCCACAACCCAATACAAACAAAATCGACCGCAAAGGCGATAACTCATTCGCCCCTGCGGTCGGTTTGTTTATGCGGCTTTAACGGTTATTGTTTGGTGAGGGCGAACGCGGCGATCATGTTAACCACGCCGCTGAATGCCAGCATGATACCGGCAATGCGCATCATCAGCGCGGTGGAAGCGCCCGGCGCAAACAGGGCGTATACACCCAGCAGCACACAGGCAATGCCGATGATCAGCGGCACCCACCACAGGGTGTCGCCCCAGCGCTTGCGGTTGACTGCGGTCTGGATACTGGTCATGCCCTGAATCATCAAAAATACGCAGATGATAAGCCCCACGATCTCCACCAGCGTGTAAGGCCGTGTAATGAAGAACAGCCCTACCATAATGCCCGCCACGCTGACCGGCAGCAAAGGCGAAGTCATAAAGGTGGCGCGCTGGAAGGTGACGGAATTGACCGCACCGGCAGCACCGGCCAGCAAAATCAGCCAGCCAATCAGCGAACAAAGCGCAACCGTGGCGGCACCCGGCTGTATGATCAGGTAAATGCCCAGCACAATGCTGACCAGCGGCATCAAAATCAGTTCCCAACGAATCTCTTTCATAAAAGCAGTCCCTCCTTGTGGATAGCCTGGGCCGGTGTACGCTGCGCCATGCAGGGCGCACCTGCCTTCTATCTTTATTATATCACATGGGCATGCCTGCGTCATCCTTGCGGCGCAGGCGAGGAGCGTTATCCTGCCGGTCAATTTCACTGTTTTGTGTGGAAATTCTGCTTCCGCCCTCTGCCAGCCCCAAAAGATCGGCGGCTTCGGTGGGTTCCAGCTGCTGCACGCTTTCCAGCTTGCGGGTAATAGCGCGGCTGCGGGTACCGATCAGCTCTTCCAGATCGTTGCCGGTCTGGTTCAGGTGGCGCTGCATGGATTGCAGTCCACTGCCGAACTTCTCGAACTCCGTCTTTACCGCGCCTAAAATCTGCCATACCTCGCCGGAGCGCTTCTGGATGGCCAGCGTGCGGAAGCCCATCTGCAGCGCATTCAGCAGGGCCGCCATAGTGGAAGGCCCCGCAATGTTGATCTTGTAATCCCGCTGCAAAATTTCCGGCAGACCACAGTTCACCACCTCGGCATACAGCCCTTCAAACGGCAGGAAGAGAATGCCGAATGCGGTGGTGTACGGGACTTCAATGTATTTATCATGGATGTCCTTGGCTTCCTGCCGCACCACGGTTTCCAGTTGGCGCCGGGCGGCGGCTACCGCGGCGGGGTCGCCGCTGGCCTGGGCGTCCTGCAGGTGTGCATAGGTATCGCCGGGGAACTTGGCGTCAATGGGCAGCCACACGGTTCCGCTCTGACCCGGTAGCTTGACGGCATATTCCACCCGGTTGCTGCTGCCGGGCACAGTAGCCACATTTTCGGCGTATTGGCCGGGGGCCAAAATTTCTTTCAGGATCGCCCCCAGCTGTACTTCGCCCAGAATACCGCGGGTCTTTACGCCGGAAAGCACCTGCTTCAGGCTGCCCACATCGGCGGCAAGGGTCTGCATCTCGCCCAGGCCCTTGTACACCTGTTCCAGCTGGGTGCTGACCGCCCGGAACGATTCGCTGACCCGGCGTTGCAGCGTGGCTTCCAGCTTTTCGTCCACCGTGCCGCGGATTTCATCCAGCTTTTTGTTATTGTCGGCCCGGATGTTTGCCATGCCCTGCAGCAGGGTTGCCCGCACGCCGTCCAGCCGGTTGGCATTGGTGTCTTCCAGATTTTTCAGGCGGGTTTCCAGCACCTGCAGCTGAGCCAGCAGGGCATCGTTGGCAGCGCGCTGGCGGGCGGCACCGGCGCGGTCGATGGCGTCCAGCCGGGCGGTGGCAGCTTCCTGGCTCTGGCGCTGGCTTTCGGCCAGCAGGGTTCCCATGTCCCGCGCGCTGGCGGAGGTTGTGCGGGTCACTTCGCCCTGCATCACGCGCAGCTGGTCGGCCAGCACTTCGGTTTCGGCCTCTACTTCATCCCGCACAATGCGGGCAATTTCATCGGTCTGGTCCTCGGCGGTGTTCTGCTGGCCGCTGCGCAGCAAAAGCAGAATCAATAATACGTTGGTCAGTACCGACAGCAACAGAAGAATAATCAATAAAGGCTGCATCCCACAAGGTTCCTTTCTTACTTGGCTGTTTTGGTTCAGCTTTAGTATAGCATAGGAAACTGCAAGATACAACCTTTTGTTGTGCAGCGCTTGCGATTTAAAGAAGGAAAATGGGGCGGTTAAAAGCAGGAGTTTATGGAGTAGGGCGCCCCCGTAGGGGCGCATATTGTGCGCCCGTCGCCCTGCGGAGAATGATGGACGGAATATATGGCAAGGTGCGCTATGCGGGATGATGCCCCCCTACTGCGTGCTTTCAAGGCTTCCGGTACTGTTTATCAATTCTTATATCACAATCGTAAGCAATAGCATTTGATATGACGCCCAAAAAGGGAACGCACCTGATTCACAGGGCGCGTTCCCTTTTTATTTCTTAACTTATCCCTTTATGCGTTTCACAGCGGTGCCAAGTCAAACCGGTACAGAGTGGTTGCGCTGTAGGGGCGGTCGGGCAGGACAGTGGTATCCGGGAAATCGGGATGGTTGGGGGCATCAGGGAAATCCTGGGTTTCCAGGCAGACGGCGGAATACTGGCCGTAAGATGCGCTATCCTTGCAGGCGGTGGCGGACTTGAGGAAGTTGGAAGTATACAGCTGCACGCCGGGCTGGGTGGTCAGGGTCTCCATGCGGATGCCCGTTTCGGGGCCGGTCAGCCATGCGGTGTGGCGCAGACCACTGTCCGCAATAACATAGCAGTGGTCATAGCCGCCGCACTGCTTCAGGGCCGGGTAATCGGCGTTGATATCGCGGCCAATGGTCTTTTCCTCGGTAAAGTCCATCGGGGTGCCTGCCACAGCGATCTTGCGCCCGGTGGGGATGGAACCGGCATCCGTTTCCAGATAGGCCGGTGCATCCAGAGACAGACGGTGCCCCAGCACGCTGCCGGAAGCATGGCCGTTCAGGTTAAAGTAGCTGTGGTTGGTAATGTTTGCCACAGTGGGGGCATCGGTGGTCAGGGTGTACTGAATCATCAGGCCGGCGCCTGCCAGGCTGTAGCGCACTTCCAGCTCGGCGTTGCCGGGGAAGCCGTCGGTGCCGTCGGGGCTGGCTGCGGTCAGAACCAGGGTATCGTCCCCCTCAAAGCCCATGTCAAACACGGTCTTATCAAAGCCGTGCAGGCCGCTGTGCAGGCAGTTTTTGCCCTCGTTCGGGGTAACATGGTATTCTTCCTCATACAGGGTGAATTTGGAGCCGCCAATGCGGTTGGCGTAGCGGCCCACCACAGCGCCCAGAAAACAGGTGTTCAGCTCATAATCCTGCACGGTGGGGTAGCCCAGCACAACATCCACCTTGTTGCCCTTGCGGTCCGGCACAAGCAGCTGCTGGATGGTAGCGCCATAGCTTAAAATATGAACTTCGATGGTATCGTTCGCCAGAATACCGACCTTGACCGGCTGGCCTGCGGTGGTTTTTCCGAAATCTTTGATTTGAATGCTCATTCTGCGGTTCCTCCTTCAGAATTTTCGCCGTCCTGCTGTGCAGCAAGGTCATGGCGGACGCTTTCGGCCACAGCGCCGGTGCCATAGTTCAGCATCCGGTTCACCCGGCTGACCGTTGCGCTGGAAGCGCCCGTCAGCTGGCGGATTTCGCTGTACACCTTGCCTTGCAGCAGGCACCCTGCTACATCATAGCGCTGTTCCATGGTGCGGAGCTCTGTTACAGCGCAGAGATCCTCAAAAAATCGAATACAATCGTCCAGATTATCCAGCCGCAGGATGGCTTCATACAAAGCAGTGCTGTGGGGCTGCCCGTTGGGGGTGGTTCCAGCGCGCATAGGCGCCTCCTTATATATTGCATCATCGTGCATATTTGCCCTGCCAAAACAACCCAAATGTGGCAGGCTATCACTTATCAATTTTAGCAACTGCACCAACACAAGTCAAGGCTTTAATGCGCTGAATTCCATATTTAATTTTTATGAGGTCTGCCAGTTCCGCCCCGCCGGGCCAAAAGTTTTTCTTGCGCTCCGGCAGGCCCCGCGGTATGATAAAGACATTGAGCACCGGCGCGTGTCCGCCGCCCAATGGTTTTAGGAATCTTTTTTAATCACCACGGCCCGCCGCCCCAGCTGGCGGTAAATTTTCATGAACTGGACACGCGGTACCACACGGTTAAAATCCAGCGGGTCTGCCACCACAAAGTTCTGGTCATCCATGCCGCATAGCACCATGCAGTGCAGGGTGTGCAGCACCTCGTGCCGCCGCCCACCGGGCAGGTCGTATTCACCGCAGGGGTCGTGCTGGATATCGCCAAAGTGCAGCGTTGCCCAAAAGATGACCGGGTTCCCGGCCTGCAGCTGGGATGCCAGTTCGGCTTCCTCGGCACCGGTCAGATCATAAGCGCGGCAGCTGCTGCCCTGCACAGCCAGGTAGGCGTTCGCCGCCTGCACAATCGGCCCCGCAAAGCAGTAATAGCCGGTTTCGGGGCTGCCATCGTCCAGGTGAGGATTGCCCATATAAACCTCGTCGGGGTCTGCGCCGTACCACTGGGCGCTGCGCGGCAGATAGTGGTCGGCCAGTTCGCACTTATCCGGGGCAAAGCCCAGGTAGTGCAGCACTTCGCAGCAACTGGTAATTTCGCAGCCATTGGGCAGCTCCGGGTTTTGCAGGATCTGGGGAACTGGCAGCAGGATGGATGCCATAAAAACGCCTCGCAATCATACGATTATTTCCGTTTTGATTGTACCAGATTTCACCGGGAAAGGAAAGCCGCAGGATCTGCTCAGTCTGTTATAATTTATAGATAAATACAAAATGTATACCATGGAGGGGATTTTATGAAAGTATGGGATATGCACTGTGATACCCTGGCCGAGCTTCGCTATGCCCAGCAGGCAGGCAAGCCCAAGAGCTTTTTGCACAATGATTTAATGATGGATCTGGAACGCATGAAACAGGGCGACTATCTGCTGCAGTGTATGGCTTGCTTTGTTCACCTGGAACCGGAACGGGAAAAAAGCCCCCTGCTGGCCTGCCTGGAAGAAATCGACATTTTCTACCGCCTGCTGGAACAGTATCCCGATGACCTGATGCAGGTGCGCACTGCGGCGGACATCCAGACGCTACTCACCTCCGGCAAACGCGGCATGATGCTGACCGTTGAAGAAGGTGGTGCCTGCCTGGACAGCCTGGGTGCGTTGCGGGATCTGTACCGCCTTGGCGTGCGGATGATGACCCTGACCTGGAACTTCAAGAACGGCTTGGCCGAGCCCAACATTGTACCCGGCACCGATGACATGTGGCCCCGCCCGGCCAACACCACCGGAGGCCTGACCGAAAAAGGCTTAGAATTTGTGGAGGAGATGCAGCACCTGCATATGCTGGTGGATGTTTCTCACCTATCGGACGCCGGTATCTGGGATATTCTGCGGGTGGCAAAGCGGCCTTTTGTTGCCAGCCATTCCAACGCGCGCGCCTGCTGCCCCCATGTGCGCAACCTGACGGACGAGATGCTGACCGCCATGGGCGAAAAGGGCTGCCTGATTGGCCTGAACTACTGCGCTTCCTTCCTGGATACAAACCCCGACCGCAGCCAGGTCAGGAGCCGCATCACCGATATGGCCCGCCACGCCCGCTATATTATGGATAAGGCCGGTGAGGACTGCCTGGCCTTGGGCAGCGATTTTGACGGCATTGACGGCGACCTGGAAATTGCCGGTGCGCAGGACATGCCCAAGCTGGCCGAGGGGCTGAAAAAAGAGGGGATCCCCGAGCGTGTGGTGGAAAAGATTTTTTACGGCAACGCCGTGCGCTTTTTCAGCGAGAACCTGTAACGCTACCAAAATAAAAGGAGAACCATTATGCCGCATCCTGAATTGACTTTGGAACGCCGCATTGATGCAGAGCTGTGCGGGCTGGACGCCAAAATGTGCGTATACGCAGATGACCTGCATGGCCATGTGGTGGAGCGTGGGGCTGATGATGAATTTGAATCGGCATCCACGATCAAGATTTATATTCTGGGCTGTCTGTACGCCCAGGCGGAAGCCGGCAAAGCCAGCCTGGATGCCGAACTGACCTATGAAGCCCGGCATTTTGTGGACGGCTCCGGCCTGATCCGGTCCTTAGGCGAAGGTGCCAGGCTGCGCGCCCGCGATGTTGCCACCCTGATGATCGTTGTCAGCGACAACATTGCCACCAACATGCTGATCGACTATCTGGGGTTGGATACCATCAATGCGTTTATCCGCAGCATTGGCTGCACCCACACCAAGCTGCACCGCAGCCTGCGCAGCGATAACTGGAGCGAAAAGCTGGGTACCATTACCCCGCGGGATATGGGCCGCTTTTTTGCCCTGTTGGCAAAGGGCGAGCTGGTCAGCCCCCAGGCCAGCGATGCCATGCGCAATGTGTTCCGCCAGCAGCACTACAACACCATGCTGGCGGGCAGCATCCCTCCGTATTACACCGACCCCGAAGAATCCCACGCGGATCCGGATCTGATCTATGTAGCCAGCAAAAGCGGCTCCATGGATGCCTGCCGCAATGACGGCGGCCTGATCCACACGCCTTACGGGGATTATGTTCTGGTAATGATGTGCACCGACTTTGCCAACAAGCTGGAAGTAAACGACCACCCCAGCGTGATTTACGGCAACCGTGTCAGCCGCATGCTGTTTGACCAGTACCTGGCGCTGGAGGGTAGTTTTGTAAAGTAAGTGGAGGGCGTATTCAAAAACGATTTTGACGTTCTTGGATACGGCTTGTACCAAGCAATATTATGGCCTATGCGGCAAAGTTGCGGAACGGTCGAGACCGTTCCCTACAGAGCATTTTGTTGTGCACGACCAACCAATAAACGCTCTGTAGGGCGCGATGCATCGTCCCGCACGCCGGGCCTTGCCCAATATTTCATTCAATCACCCGCCGCACACCCTGCGGGTGCATTTCACCCCAAAACCAAACCGACCGCAAAGGCAATGCTGCTCGCCTCTGCGGTCGGTTTTACTATTTATATTTGTATCTGATTTACCCCTTCACGCCGGTGGTTTCATCAAAATGGTAGGTGGAACCCTCAATGGTGTGCCAGCCTTTGTACATGGCGCCGGTGGTCAGGTCGTAATACCAGGTTTTACCGTCCTGGGTGTACCAGCCCTTGATCATGTGGCCGTTGGCATCGTACCGCACCCATTTGCCGCCGTTGGAATCCTGGTATACTTCCTTGCTGGTGGCCTTGGCACCCTGCTGTACGTTGTCCAGCCAGTACCAGGCACCGCTGGCGGGGTCGTAAATCTCCTTGCCGCGGTAATTGCTGCTGCCCGGCTGCCAGCCCTGGCGCACCCAGCTTTCATACCAGAAGCTCTTGCCGTTGCCGTCTGTGACCCAGAAGTTGGTCAAAGCACCGCTTTTCATTGTGCCGTAAACCGGGTCAAAGTAATACAGCGAGCCATTGATGGACACATTGCCGTACTGCATAATGCCGGTGGTCAGGTCATAGTAGACCTTGCGGCCATCCGGCAGGGTCCACGGGCCGTGGATCATGGCACCGGTGACAGGCTCAAAGTAATACCAGTTGCCGTTCTGGCAGTTTTCGCCTTTGATCATGTGGCCGTTTTCATCATAGCGCACCCACTTGCCGCCGTCCGATTCCTGGTAGACATCTTTGTTCACGGCTTTTGCGCCGCCGTCCACGGCATCCAGCCAGTACCAGGCATCGCTGGAGGCATCATAGATTTCTTTGCCGCGGCCGGTGGTGCCCTGCTTTACGCCGTTCTCGTACCAGTAATCGCGGCCGTTCTCGCTGCGCCAGCCGGTATAGCCGCCGGTGCTGCCGTTCTGGTACTTGGGCCAGAAGGTATCGCGCGCCAGCGTTCCGCGGGAATCGCAGCGGGTGGTATCAGAGGTGTTGCCGCCCAGTTCATACACGCGGCACCATTCGTACCCAGCATGATAAGCACCGTTGGCATCATTGCTGATACCATACATGTAAGAGCGCAGGCTGGAAAGGCTGTTCAGCTCATATTCCAAAAAGCGCATCTGGCCGTACAGGGTATGCCAGTCCAGGCCGTTGTTGTTGCAGTAGTTCTGCAAATTGGTCCAGCGGTCGCCGTACCACTGGCACAGGCCGTATGCGGTGCCGTAGTCATTGGTAATGTCCACATAAAAACGGGATTCGCGGTACATGCTGGCCATCACGCCGCTGGCGGCGGCGCTGTTCATGCCCATGGTGCCGGTCAGGTAGTTGTAAACATCCCGCTCGTTGGCGGCAACATCCTCATTGGTGTTATAAGAAGCGTCATACGTTGCGGCGTCTTCCTGGACGATATCGCCGGAGTATTCGGCAATGCCGGTGTCAGCGGTATCAAACATGGGCATCAGCGGGGTCAGACTGCCGGCAGTTTCCGGCGTGGCGGCTTCGGCACCCGCCGAAAGAGCCAGCGCCATGGCGGCAGCCACGGCGGCGATCAGGGTCAAAAACTTACGTTTCAATGCTGCACCTCCTTAGAATGGTAAACAACCTTGATGATGAACGATCTGCGGGCCCGATACCAAAACAGCTCCCGACTGGAAGCAATCGGGAGCTGTAAAGCTCGGTGGAACCGCGGAACGCTTAGTTGTAGCGGCGCTCCTTGATCTCGGTCACGATATTGTTGATGAAGGCATCCAGCTCCTGCGTGGTGGTTTCGCCCTTGCGATCACGCACACTGATGTTGCCAGCCTCGGCCTCCTTAGCGCCCAGCACCAGCATGTAGGGCACGCGGTCAACTTGCTGGGCTTCACGGATCTTGTAACCGATCTTCTCATTGGATTCATCCAGCACAACGCGCACACCGGCAGCGGTCAGCTTGTCGGCAACGGTGCGGGCGTAATCCAGCGTCTTTTCGCTGACGGGCAGAACCTTGACCTGGGTGGGAGCCAGCCAGGTGGGGAAGCGGCCCTTAGTCTCTTCGATCAGATAAGCCATGAAGCGGTCCAGAGAACCCAGGATGGCACGGTGCAGCACAACGGGGGTCTTCTCGCTGCCGTCCTTGTCGATGTAGGTCAGGTGGAACTTGGCAGGCAGACAGAAGTCCAGCTGGCAGGTGGACAGGGTGTACTCTGCACCGACAGCGGGCTTAACGTTGACGTCCAGCTTCGGGCCATAGAAAGCAGCTTCGCCGATCTCCTCGGTAAAGTTGATGCCCAGCTCGGTCAGAACTTCGCGCAGAGCGTTCTCGGCATGGTTCCACATGGCGTCGTCGTCATGGTACTTCTTCTTGTCGGCGGGGTCACGCAGGGACAGCACGCAGCGGTAATCGGTGATGTTGAAATCCTTGTAGACGTCAAAGATCAGGCTGCAGACATTGGCAACTTCGCTCTTGATCTGCTCCGGGGTGCAGAACAGGTGGGCGTCGTTCTGGCAGAAATGACGGCCGCGCTCAATGCCTTTCAGGGTGCCGCTGGACTCATAACGGAAGTCGTGGGCAATTTCGCCAATGCGGATGGGCAGCTGGCGGTAGCTGTGCGGGCGGTTGGCGTAGATCATCATGTGGTGGGGGCAGTTCATCGGGCGCAGAACATAGCTTTCACCCTCCATCTCCATGGCGGGGAACATGTTCTCACGGTAATGATCCCAGTGGCCGGAAGTCTTGTACAGGTTCACGGTGCCGATGCAGGGGGTCATAACGTGCAGGTAGCCGCGCTCGCGCTCCTTGCCCTTGATGTAATCTTCCAGCTGCTGCCAGATGATGTAGCCGTTGGGCAGGAACATGGGCAGGCCGCGGCCAACCAGGTCGTCGGTCATGAACAGGCGCATTTCCTTGCCGATCTTGCGGTGGTCGCGCTCGCGGGCTTCCTGCTGCTGCTTTTCCCAGGCTTCCAGCTCTTCCTGGTTGCGGAAAGCAACGCCGTTGATGCGGGTCAGCATCTTGTTCTCTTTGTCATTCTTCCAGTAAGCGCCGCTCTGTTGGGTGATCTTGAACGCCTTCAGAGCCTTGGTGTAGGTCAGGTGGGGTCCGATGCACATATCAACGTACTCGCCCTGCTGGTAGAAGCTGAACTCGGTCTCATCGGCCAGGTCGTCCATATGCTCCAGCTTATAGTGCTCCTGGCGCTCGGTCATCAGCTTCACAGCTTCATCGCGCGGCAGGATGAACGGCTTGATGGCAAGGTTTTCCTTGCAGATCTTCTTCATTTCCTTTTCAATGTTGGCAAGGTCTTCATCGCTCAGTTTGGTATCGCCCAGGTCAACATCATAGAAAAAGCCGTTTTCGGTAGCGGGGCCAAAGGCAAAGTCGGCCTGCGGATACAGGCGCTTGATGGCCTGTGCCATAATGTGGGCAGCCGTATGGCGCAGAACGTGCAATTCTTCTTCTTTCGGGCATTCGGCAACAGTGCCGTCTTTGTAAATGATTTTCATTGGTAAACGCTCCTTTGGGTAAACAAAAATGCTCCATCCCATTCTTGACCATAAACGGGATGAAGCATACAAATTCATACTCCACGGTTCCACCCGAATTGGACGCGGCAAAGCATCCCACTCGTAAAACAAAGGCCCAAAGCCCTGTTTTGTAAGCGCCGGTAACGGGGCGCTACCCCGGCGAAGGTTCACCTTCGCACTCGGCAGTGGTAACTGTGCTGCCCGCCTGCA
>OGGS01001160.1_pt1 | contig 19901 bp, 17 predicted proteins | sample 1571281 | NCBI WGS metagenome assembly OGGS01 (sample SAMEA2582042, study PRJEB24529) | metagenome | biome: Human gut stool | place: China | collected 2011 | reverse complement strand
AAATTCACGCAGGGAATAATTTATAAAAATATATCATTACAACATATATATTAATTTTATATTTATTTCGCAGCCAAACAGGATAAACATCAGTCAGGATAAAGACGTAAAATTTAAGATGAAAGAATATCTGCCGCTTTGATAATCCCAAACAGCAAAAGCATCCGACAGCGAAGTGCCGTTATGTTCTGTGAAAGTGGAGAAGGTAACCGCTAACGTTGTACCGGTGATTCGACGGAGAGTGTGGATTGCTGAGCTTCTTTTTTGCTCTGATGGTGCTGCCAGGCACCGACGGACGAGTAGATAAAACGGCCAAAGAAGAAGATAAAGCTGATGAGCAGTACGATACGGGTCATGCGACTGTTAAATCGGTGTCGTTTTCGCATACTGGTTGCCTGACTCACAAAAGGTTCCTTGAAGTATGTCCCACGCTGTGGACGGTACTTACATTAAGGCACAACAGGACAAAATGGTCAATTCTTCGTTATGTAAAAAAGCGTCAGTGGATACATATTTTAATGTTATGGAAGTTAATTTAATTATTTACAATGATGATGTAATAATGATGAATTAACATGATAAACGTAATAATTCATTAATCAGGGTTATTTTGTTTGATATATATCAATTGGTACTTTCATATGACACTTAGAATCAATGCTCTCTATAGTGATGAATAATCATCATTCGAAGTCAGGTGGGATGCCTGTCTGAATACACCTCCTTCAGGATGTGGGGGATTCTGCTGAGCATCTATGAAACTGAATGCAACTTATATAAAAATACGTGATAAATGGTGGGGGCTTCCGCTGTTCCTGCCTTCTTTAATCTTGCCCATTTTCGCCCACATTAATACTTTCGCGCATATTTCTTCCGGTGAGGTTTTTCTCTTTTATCTGCCTCTGGCACTGATGATCAGCATGATGATGTTTTTCAGCTGGGCGGCATTGCCAGGGATCGCCTTAGGGATTTTTGTCCGCAAATATGCAGAGCTGGGTTTTTACGAAACGCTATCATTAACGGCTAATTTTATTATCATTATCATTCTCTGTTGGGGCGGTTACAGGGTCTTTACTCCCCGGCGTAACAACGTTTCACATGGTGATACCCGTTTAATTTCCCAGCGTATATTCTGGCAGATTGTGTTTCCTGCAACGCTGTTTCTGATACTTTTCCAGTTTGCTGCATTTGTAGGATTACTGGCGAGCAGAGAAAATCTGGTCGGTGTCATGCCTTTTAACCTCGGGACTTTAATCAATTATCAGGCCTTACTGGTGGGTAATCTGATCGGTGTCCCGCTGTGCTACTTCATCATTCGGGTAGTGCGAAATCCATTTTATTTACGTAGCTATTATTCGCAATTAAAACAGCAGGTTGATGCCAAAGTCACCAAAAAAGAGTTCGCGCTCTGGCTACTGGCATTAGGTGCTTTATTGTTGCTGTTATGCATGCCGTTAAATGAAAAAAGCACAATTTTTAGCACCAATTATACCTTGTCATTATTGCTGCCCCTGATGATGTGGGGAGCGATGCGCTATGGTTATAAGCTGATTTCGCTGCTCTGGGCGGTCGTGTTGATGATCAGCATCCACAGCTATCAAAATTACATTCCCATTTATCCTGGCTATACCACGCAGCTGACCATAACCTCCTCCAGTTATCTGGTATTCTCTTTTATTGTCAATTATATGGCTGTACTGGCAACCCGTCAGAGAGCGGTAGTCAGACGCATTCAGCGGCTTGCGTATGTGGACCCGGTGGTTCATCTGCCAAATGTTCGCGCCCTGAATCGCGCGTTGCGTGATGCCCCCTGGTCTGCGCTTTGTTATTTACGCATCCCTGGCATGGAAATGCTGGTTAAGAACTATGGCATCATGCTGCGGATTCAATACAAGCAAAAACTTTCTCACTGGCTGTCACCCTTGCTGGAACCGGGTGAAGATGTTTATCAGCTTTCGGGTAACGATCTCGCGCTGCGACTGAATACAGAATCGCACCAGGAGCGCATTACCGCACTGGATAGCCATCTCAAGCAATTTCGTTTCTTTTGGGATGGCATGCCGATGCAACCGCAGATTGGCGTCAGTTACTGCTATGTGCGCTCGCCAGTGAATCATATCTACCTGCTGCTGGGAGAGCTAAATACGGTCGCCGAACTTTCCATCGTGACCAACGCCCCGGAAAATATGCAGCGTCGCGGGGCAATGTATTTGCAACGCGAATTGAAAGATAAAGTCGCGATGATGAATCGACTACAGCAGGCGCTGGAACACAACCATTTTTTCCTGATGGCCCAGCCGATTACCGGTATGCGTGGTGATGTTTACCATGAAATTCTTCTGCGCATGAAAGGTGAGAATGATGAACTGATCAGCCCCGATAGCTTCTTGCCGGTCGCGCACGAATTTGGTTTATCGTCGAGTATCGACATGTGGGTCATTGAGCATACGCTGCAATTTATGGCTGAAAACAGAGCGAAGATGCCCGCTCACCGTTTTGCTATTAATCTGTCTCCAACCTCGGTATGTCAGGCTCGTTTTCCTGTTGAAGTCAGTCAGTTGCTGGCTAAATATCAGATTGAAGCGTGGCAACTTATTTTTGAAGTCACCGAAAGTAATGCTCTGACCAATGTTAAGCAGGCGCAAATCACCTTGCAGCATCTTCAGGAATTAGGCTGCCAGATTGCGATTGATGATTTCGGCACCGGCTACGCCAGCTATGCGCGGCTTAAAAATGTGAATGCCGATCTGCTTAAAATTGACGGCAGCTTTATCCGCAATATTGTGTCAAATAGTCTGGATTATCAGATAGTGGCATCGATTTGCCACCTGGCGCGAATGAAGAAAATGCGGGTAGTGGCAGAGTACGTTGAAAACGAAGAGATCCGCGAGGCGGTGCTCTCTTTGGGGATCGATTATATGCAGGGTTATCTTATTGGTAAGCCGCAACCGTTAATTGATACGCTGAATGAAATCGAACCCATTCGCGAAAGTGCCTGAATAATGCGGGCCGACATTTCTCGTCGGCCCGCAAAGCATTAAGCGGCGATTTCTGGTGTACTTTCTTCTTCAATTTTCAACCGCCAGCCAGCCACGCCTTCCCAGTATTCTTGCTCCTTTTCCAGATCAAGCAGTACCAGCGCATTCTGACTAAACCAGTCATGCGGGAAACGCAGTGTCCAGTGACTGTCATCAGTAATCAGTGTCAATGTTGGCGGTGTGGTGGTTGCCTGACGTTGATTGTTGAGTAATACGCCAAGGCGCAATAGCTGTATCAGTGGCAGGAACTGTTTCTTCTTAAACAAGGTAAAGCGCGGCAGATCGTCGAGCTTAATCGCTTTACGGTGATAGCGCACCAGTGTCGCCATCATCAGCTGCTGTTCCTGATTAAAACCCGGCAAGTCACTGTTTTGCAGAATATAAGCGGAGTGGCGATGCAAACCGCTGTGGTTGATATTCAACCCGACCTCATGCAGCATGGCGGCCCATCGCAGTAGCGCCTCCAGTTGCGGATGCGCCAGCTTCGGTTGCTGTTCCCGCCACTGTTCGTACATTTGCATAGTGGTATCCAGCACCCGTCGGGCCTGTTCGCTGTCGATGTGATACTGGTTGGCGAGGCTGCTGGCGGTGCGACTACGCACATCCTGATGACGGAAACGTCCTTCCATTTCATACAGTACGCCTTCGCGTAACGCCCCGTCAGAAAGGCGCAGTTCACGGATGGCTAAAGCATCAAACACACCGCATAAAATCGCCAGTCCCGGAACGAAGACTGTTTTCCGCTCTTCGGAAAGACCCGGTAAACTCAGCGATGCGAAATTACGGTGACGTAAAACTTCTTTTACCAGTTTTTCCAGACGTTCCGGGGTAATTATCCCGTCTTTCTCGCCCATTTCCATTAACACTTCATGGGCGGCTTTTATGGTACCGGAAGCGCCCATTGCCACGTTCCAGCCTTGAATTCGAAATTGCCAGGTTAAAGTTTCCAGTTTTTGTGCTGCCGCCATGCGAGCGCGCTGAAAATTCTCTTTATTGATGACCCCGCCAGGAAAATAAAGCTGGGCAAAGCTGACACAACCCATCCGGCGGCTTTCAACGAGAATCGGTTCGAAATTTTCACCAATCACCAGTTCCGTAGATCCGCCGCCAATATCAATAACCAGTTTGCGACCTTTTTCCGGTTGGGTATGTTCCACGCCCATAAAAATCAGACGGGCTTCTTCATTACCGGAAATAATTTCAATCGGGTAGGGAATGACCTTTTCCGCGCGTTTCAGAAAGTCAGTGGCGTTCAGCGCCTGACGCAGCGTATGGGTGCCGACTATACAGACGCTGGCAGGAGAAAACCCTTGTAGCCGTTCGGCAAACAGCGACAGACAGTTCAAACCGCGCGTCATTGCCTCTTCACTCAACATATTATCTGGCCCCAGGCCGTCCGCCAGATGCACCCGCTGTTTCAGGCGGCCAATAATCTGCATGGCACCATCTACCACACGGGCTATGACCATGTGAAAACTGTTTGAACCAAGATCGACCGCAGCAAACTCCTGCGGACGAGGGGATTTATCGTGTATTGGCATAGGGTTATTCAGGTTGTTCGAGTGATTTGATGTAGTCGTAAATCGCCAACTGCGCCCGTACTTTGCGGCGATTGCCGCGGGGAACGTAGCGATTACTGAGTTCTTTATCGATATAACGTGCTTTGACCGTATCGCTGAACAATATGTCGATGATGTCCAGCACCCGCTGCTTCAGGCGCGGATCGAGCAGCGGCGTCGCCACTTCAATACGATAATCAATATTGCGCGTCATCCAGTCGGCGGAAGAAAGGTAGACCTTTTTATCGCCGCCATTTTCAAAAATATAAACCCGGTCATGTTCAAGGTAACGGTCAACAATACTGATGGCACGAATGTTGTCGCTAATGCCTTCCAGATTGGGGATCAGCGAACACATTCCGCGAACCAGCAGATTAACCGGTACGCCGGAGCTGGAGGCCGCATACAGACGATCAACCAGGCCTTTATCGACAAGGTTATTTAGCTTCAGGGTGATACCACTGGGCAGCCCTTGCTGCGCGTTGGCGATCTCGCGGTCCACCATTTCATACAACAGGCGGCGGGAGTTTTGCGGCGATACCATTAAATAATCAAATGTCACCGGACGGTATGGGTTTTCAATAAAGTTAAATACCCGCCGTACTTCGTTGGTGATGCGCGCATCGGCGGTCAGCAACGAATAGTCAGTATAAAGACGCGCGGTTTTTTCGTTAAAGTTCCCGGTCCCGATGTGTGCGTAACGGACCACTTCACCGTTTTCTTTACGTGAAATCAGGAACAGTTTGGCGTGAATTTTCAGCCCCGGCGCAGAGAAGATAACGTGCACGCCTGCTTCGGTCAGGCGCTTCGCCCAGTGAATGTTGGCTTCTTCGTCGAAACGCGCCTGTAACTCAACCACCACGGTGACTTTCTTACCGTTATGTGCGGCGTGGATCATCGAGTCGATGATGCGTGAATCTTTCGCCACGCGGTAAATGTTAATTTTAATCGCCAGTACGCTCGGGTCGAACGAAGCCTGACGCAGCAGTTCCAGCACATGCTCAAAGGTGTGATAAGGATAATAGAGCAACACATCGCGTTCGCGAATGGCATCAAAACCATTGCGGAACTGGGCTTTATCAAACCAAATATGGCGTAAACGCGGCAGTGGTTTGTTCACCAGATTGGCTTTGCCGACATTGGGGAAATTAATAAAGTCTTTAAAATTATGATAACGACCGCCGGGGACGATGGAGTCGTAGCGGGAAATAGTCAGTTTTTCGCGTAACACTTCAACCAGCGCATTGGGCATATCGCGCTGATAAACAAAACGCACCGGCTCAGCAGTTAAACGCTGCTTGAGACTGGAAGACATCAACTCCATCAGGCTGGCTTCCATCTCATGCACTAAATCGTATTCGGCATCGCGGGTCATCTTCATTGAATAGGCATTCAGCGCGTCATAATCAAAGAAGCCTTTGAAAATATCATCAAGGCAGTAACGCAGAATGTTATCCAGAAGAATCATCGGTTTGCGTCGACGCGGCGCTTCTGGCGGTAAATTCACAAAGCGCGGCACTTTATCTGATGGGATCTCCAGCAGCGCGTAACGGATGGTATCACCACGGATAATTTCCACCGCCAGATAGGTGTAATCATCTTTCAGGAACTGCACTAAGTCAGTGTCAGGATTGATTAAAATCGGCGTAATGTGCTGACGCAGATACTGCTTAAAATAATGACGAAGCCAGTTTTGTTGATTGACGGAGAGCTGGCGTTCATTAATCAGGAAGATCTGGTTACGCGCCATCTCCAGCAGCAGCTCGTTGTAGAGGCCGTCGAATTCCTGATCGGCTTTCAGCACCCGGGACTGAATTTTGCCCAGTAAATGGCGGGAATGAGAGTTGGAGCCTTGTTCTTCGCTAATAATGATGCGTCGCTTCAGTTCAGCGAAGCGGACTTTATAGAACTCATCAAGGTTATTGGAATAGATCCCCAGGAAACGCATCCTTTCAATCAGCGGGTTAGATTTGTCCGCCGCTTCCTGAAGCACGCGTTCATTGAACGATAACCAACTGAGCTCTTTTTCGATGTATAGCTTTTCCTGACCCATTACCACTTTTACTCCGTTTTATTCACGGGACACTGCCTGGATATTATGGCGAGCAATATTGGCAGATGTCCAACTATGCCAGAAAAGGGGGAAAAAAACTGCTGGAGCTTGCGATTTACAGGTGAATTGAAAAACGCCAGCGGCAGAGCTGGCGCTTTAACTACGGGGCATTACTCGTCGGCAGCGTAGCCCTGCGGCGGCAGACGTTGACCATCCAGCCACGCGGCGTTTTCGTGCATTTTCAGACGACCATCGGCAAACCAGCTAATCACCAGTGGATAAATGGCGTGTTCCTGGGTTTGCACGCGGGCGGTGACGTCATCTTCCGTATCACCAGCAAATACCGGGACTTTCGCCTGTAAAATAACCGGGCCACCGTCCAGTTCATCGGTGACGAAATGCACCGATGTACCGTGCTCTTCATCGCCATTTTCCAGCGCCTGACGATGGGTGTGTAATCCGGGATATTTCGGCAGCAGAGAAGGGTGAATGTTCAGCAAACGCCCGGCATAGTGGGAGACAAACGCCGGGCTGAGAATGCGCATAAAACCAGCCAGCACGACCACATCGGGTGCGTACATGTCGATTTCATGAATCAACTCCCGGTCATAGGCTTCACGACTGTCAAACGCGCTGGCGATGAGCGTATGCGTTGCAATACCCGCCTGGCGGGCGCGTTCAAGGCCGAACGCGTCGGCCTTATTGCTGAAAACTGCCCGTACGGTGCCTTTAATTTTGTTGGTTTTACAGGCGTCAATAATTGCCTGTAAATTACTTCCGTTGCCGGAAATAAGCACCACAATATTCATTATTCGATAACCACGCGTTGTTCGGAATCAGAGGCTTTGATGATACCGATTTTCCACGCGTTTTCACCGTTGGCATTGAGCAGGGCGAGGGCTTTGTCCACTTCCGGAGCAGGCAGGGCAATAATCATCCCGACGCCGCAGTTGAAGGTGCGATACATTTCATGGCGCTCAACGTTACCTGCCGTTTGCAGCCAGTTGAACACTTCCGGCCACTGCCAGGAAGATTCATCAATCACTGCCTGAGTATTATCTGGCAATACGCGCGGAATGTTTTCCCAGAAGCCGCCGCCGGTCAGGTGCGCAATGGCATGCACATCGACCTTTTCAATCAACTCCAGCACTGACTTCACGTAAATGCGGGTCGGTGCCAGCAGATGATCGGCTAATGGCTTACCATCAAGTTCGGTGGTTTGCGGATCACAACCGCTGACTTCAAGAATTTTGCGCACCAGCGAATAGCCGTTCGAGTGCGGACCGCTGGAACCGAGTGCAATCAGCACATCGCCGTCGCTGACTTTAGAGCCGTCGATGATTTCTGATTTTTCTACCACGCCAACGCAGAAACCCGCGACATCGTAATCCTCACCGTGATACATCCCCGGCATTTCTGCCGTTTCGCCACCCACCAGTGAACAGCCCGATTGCAGACAACCTTCCGCGATGCCGCTGATCACCGCTGAAGCGGTATCAACATCCAGTTTTCCGGTTGCGTAATAGTCGAGGAAAAACAGCGGCTCTGCACCTTGCACCACCAGGTCATTAACGCACATGGCGACCAGATCAATACCAATGGTGTCGTGACGTTTTAAGTCCATTGCCAGACGCAGCTTGGTACCTACGCCGTCAGTGCCGGAAACCAGCACGGGTTCACGATATTTTTGCGGCAATGCACACAGCGCACCGAAGCCGCCCAGACCGCCCATCACTTCCGGACGACGCGTTTTCTTCACTACGCCTTTGATTCTTCCAACCAGAGCATTACCCGCGTCAATATCAACACCGGCATCTTTGTAGCTAAGAGAGGTTTTATCGGTCACTGCTTGGGTCCCCACGCGTTACTTGCGGTAGAAAAATAAAATTCGGCGCAATTCTAACAGGGAAAGCAAACGTTTGCGAGACTGCTTTACACAACCTTTTTGCACGTCTTTTCCCCAGGCGCGCGGCGAAAGAAGACTTGTGCCAGGGCAAAGGTTAGTTTTCGGATGGAATAATCTTCTTTCATAACCATTTGAATATAAAATAACTTTATCTCAAACCGTTATCATTTTGACTAAAGTCAACGAAAAGAATATTGCCGCCTTGAAGAAAGGAGGTATAATCCGTCGATTTTTTTTGTGGCTGCCCCTCAAAGGAGAAAGAGTATGAAGATCGTGGAAGTCAAACACCCACTCGTCAAACACAAGCTGGGACTGATGCGTGAGCAAGATATCAGCACCAAGCGCTTTCGCGAACTCGCTTCCGAAGTGGGTAGCCTGCTGACTTACGAAGCGACCGCCGACCTCGAAACGGAAAAAGTAACTATCGAAGGCTGGAACGGCCCGGTAGAAATCGACCAGATCAAAGGTAAGAAAATTACCGTTGTGCCAATTCTGCGTGCGGGTCTTGGTATGATGGACGGTGTGCTGGAAAACGTTCCGAGCGCGCGCATCAGCGTTGTCGGTATGTACCGTAATGAAGAAACGCTGGAGCCGGTACCGTACTTCCAGAAACTGGTTTCTAACATCGATGAGCGTATGGCGCTGATCGTTGACCCAATGCTGGCAACCGGTGGTTCCGTTATCGCGACCATCGACCTGCTGAAAAAAGCGGGCTGCAGCAGCATCAAAGTTCTGGTGCTGGTAGCTGCGCCAGAAGGTATCGCTGCGCTGGAAAAAGCGCACCCGGACGTCGAACTGTATACCGCATCGATTGATCAGGGACTGAACGAGCACGGATACATTATTCCGGGCCTCGGCGATGCCGGTGACAAAATCTTTGGTACGAAATAAAGAATAAAAATAATTAAAGCCGACTTTAAGAGTCGGCTTTTTTTTGAGTAAAGCGCCTATAACACATAATACAGAGGATAATACTATGACGCGCCGTGCTATCGGGGTGAGTGAAAGACCGCCACTTTTACAGACAATCCCGCTTAGTTTGCAACATTTGTTCGCCATGTTTGGTGCAACCGTCCTGGTGCCCGTCTTATTTCATATTAACCCGGCGACTGTACTGTTATTTAACGGTATTGGAACGCTGCTGTATCTCTTCATCTGTAAAGGGAAAATTCCGGCTTATCTTGGTTCCAGCTTTGCCTTTATTTCACCGGTATTGCTACTGTTGCCGTTGGGGTATGAAGTCGCGCTGGGCGGCTTTATTATGTGCGGCGTGCTGTTCTGCCTGGTTTCTTTTATCGTGAAGAAAGCGGGGACCGGCTGGCTGGACGTGCTGTTTCCACCTGCGGCAATGGGCGCAATCGTTGCCGTCATCGGTCTGGAGCTGGCGGGCGTAGCTGCCGGTATGGCGGGTTTACTCCCGGTTGAAGGGCAAACGCCAGACTCCAAAACCATCATCATCTCTATTACCACCCTGGCGGTCACGGTTTTAGGTTCCGTGCTGTTTCGTGGTTTCCTGGCAATTATCCCGATTTTAATTGGCGTGCTGGTGGGGTACGCGCTCTCTTTCGCAATGGGAATTGTCGATACCACGCCGATTATTAATGCTCACTGGTTTGCGCTGCCAACCCTCTATACGCCGCGCTTCGAGTGGTTTGCCATTCTGACTATTCTGCCAGCGGCGTTAGTGGTTATTGCCGAACACGTAGGGCACCTGGTAGTAACGGCTAATATCGTCAAAAAAGATCTGCTGCGCGATCCAGGTCTGCACCGTTCGATGTTTGCTAATGGCTTGTCGACCGTGATTTCCGGCTTCTTTGGCTCTACGCCAAATACCACTTACGGAGAAAACATTGGCGTGATGGCGATCACCCGTGTTTACAGTACCTGGGTTATCGGCGGGGCGGCGATTTTCGCTATCCTGCTTTCCTGCGTCGGTAAACTGGCTGCCGCTATCCAGATGATCCCATTGCCGGTGATGGGCGGCGTTTCGCTGCTGCTTTATGGTGTCATCGGTGCTTCCGGTATTCGTGTTTTGATCGAATCGAAAGTGGATTACAACAAAGCACAGAACCTGATCCTGACTTCCGTGATTTTGATCATCGGCGTCAGTGGCGCGAAGGTAAACATCGGCGCGGCGGAGTTGAAAGGTATGGCGCTGGCGACCATCGTCGGTATCGGCTTAAGTTTGATCTTCAAACTGATCAGTGTGCTGCGCCCTGAAGAAGTGGTGCTGGACGCAGAAGACGCGGATATAACAGACAAATAATGTACCGACCGGGCAGTGTTGCTGCCCGGTTCAAACATCATGGGATTCTGTGGTAAACTTCTCGCGATTTTGTGAAATCCTGGTTGAGGTATCTCTGAACACACCGGCACAGCTCTCTTTGCCACTTTATCTTCCTGACGACGAAACCTTTGCAAGTTTCTGGCCGGGGGATAACTCCTCTTTACTGGCCGCGCTGCAAAACGTGCTGCGTCAGGAACATAGCGGTTACATCTATCTCTGGGCACGCGAAGGCGCGGGGCGCAGCCATCTGCTGCACGCGGCTTGCGCGGAATTGTCGCAGCGTGGCGATGCGGTGGGCTATGTCCCGCTGGATAAACGCACCTGGTTTGTTCCGGAAGTGCTCGACGGTATGGAGCATTTGTCGCTGGTCTGTATCGACAACATTGAGTGTATTGCAGGCGATGAGTTGTGGGAGATGGCGATTTTCGATCTCTACAATCGAATTCTGGAATCGGGCAAAACACGGTTGTTGATCACCGGCGATCGTCCACCGCGGCAGTTGAATCTGGGATTACCGGATCTCGCGTCGCGACTCGACTGGGGGCAGATCTACAAATTGCAGCCACTTTCTGATGAAGATAAGTTGCAGGCGCTACAGTTACGCGCGCGTTTGCGTGGTTTTGAACTGCCGGAAGATGTGGGGCGTTTCTTGCTGAAGCGGCTCGACAGAGAAATGCGCACGCTATTTATGACGTTGGATCAGTTGGATCGTGCGTCGATTACCGCGCAACGTAAGCTGACCATTCCGTTTGTGAAAGAAATTCTGAAGTTGTAGATAAGGTGTTTATTGTCGGATGCGGCGCGAACGCCTTATCCGAACTACGCGAAGTTAATCCATAGTATTCGTAGGCCGGATAAGACGCGGCAAGCGTCGCATCCGGCAATGTGCTTCAACTAGCGATGGAGCACATCTTAACCCACGATTTCCAGTACCTGCTCCGGTGGACGACCAATCCGCGCTTTGCCATTCGCGACCACAATCGGGCGCTCCATCAGCTTCGGATTATCCACCATTGCCTGAATCAGCGCCTCTTCGCTAAGCGAACTGTCAGCCAGGTTCAGTTCTTTATAAAGATCCTCTTTCTGGCGCATCAATTCACGGGCGCTATTCATCCCCAGCATTTTCAGCAAATCGCGCAGCGTTGCCGCATCGGCGGGTGTCTCAAGGTAGAGCACCACTTCTGGCTCCACGCCGTTTTCTTTCAGCAGGTTCAGCGTTTCCCGGCTCTTTGAACAGCGTGGGTTATGGTAGATTTTTACCTGTTTGGTCATTGTTCTTCCTTTAATGCGAATTACATCTTGGTATAAGGCTTAAAGCGTTCCTGCAGCTGGCGCAACTGGTCGATGCGCGCATCGTAACGCGCTTGTTGCAGGCTGCCTAATTTCACCTGCGAACTGGCGCTACTCAACAGCGAAATGGCCTGATCGAGTCGCCCGGCGAGCGCATAACCTTCTGCTCGCGCAGCCAGCTCCTGATCGCGGTTATTTAGCGCGGCTTCCGCCTGTGCCAGCAAATCCCAGCCGTTGCTGTCATCTTTATTATTAAAGGTGTAGCGATTGAGAATATTGGCCGCTTCTTGTGGTTGACCGCCTTGCAGATAAGCGTTTGCCAGGTTGAGCTGCAACACCGGATTGGTGCGCAAATCACGGGCATTTTTCAGGCGATTGATTGCCTCATTGGCTTTGTTTTGCCCAAGATCGATATCGGTAGCCAGATCGAGATACCATGCGTTGCCAGGTTCTGCCGCCAGTAACGGTTGCAGCGTTTTACGCGCCTCGTCGTATTTATTGGCTTCCATCGCCTGTAAAGCACGACCATATTGCGCCGCTCGTTGCTGACGAACGTTTCCTTTCGCCCATTCATCCAGCAAATCACTGGTGAGCTGGTTACGTCCGGAATTATACATCCCCAGTGTGCGCGCTTTCGCCAGATAGAAATCTTCCGACGACTGCACCACCATCGGGCGCATCTGATTAGCACGGTTGCGGGCATCTGCCAGACGACTTTCCGGCAACGGGTGAGTCAATAAAATTTCCGGCGGGCGCGAGGAGTAACGCGCCTGATCGAGTAATTTTTCGAGGAAGGTTGGCATCGCCTGCGGATCGAATCCCGAGCGTTGCAGCACCTGAATACCAATGCGGTCCGCTTCCTGTTCATTTTGCTGGGTGAAACTGATCATCCCCTGACGCGTTCCCGCCAGTGTACCGGTCAGCGCCGCCATCCCCGCCTGCGGACTGGCCATCGCCAGTAAAATAGAACCTAACGCGCCGACCCAGGTCAGCGGCGCGCTGCGCTGCTGATCTTCCATCGCTCGCGCCAGGTGACGTTGGGTGACGTGGGAGATTTCGTGCGCCATAACTGAAGCCAGTTGACTTTCGTTATCGGAATAACGGAACAGGGCAGAGTGCAGCACCACGTTGCCGCCAAAGAAAGCAAAGGCGTTAATTTCGTCGTTGTTGATCAGAAAAAAATGAAACGGTGTCTTAACCGAATTGGCATGCGAAACCAGACGCATCCCCAGCGAATTAATATATTGCGTTAACAGCGGGTCATTAATTAACGGCGCGCTGCCGCGTAGCTGGCGGACATAATAGTCGCCCATCTGCATTTCCTGACCAATGGAAAGCGTGCTTCCTGCGGAGGTTCCCATATCCGGCAAGGTGTCTGCGCTGTCGGCAAACGCCGGGGCTACCTGACCAATGGTCATAGCAGCAATGAGGGTTGCAACCAGGTTTTTTTTCAACTGCCTGAACATAACCTCTATCCTGTATTTCTGAAGATAGTCATTTGACCGATACTGTGAAATATCGTTCCCACCGCGCCGCCTTTGAGTGTAACGGCGAAGATTAGCCCACTCAAATGACTTTTCAGTTTCCTGAATCCGTCATAAAAAGCGAAGTCTTTTTTGTGACATTTCGATACAATTGCGGATCGCAATCCCGCTCTTGAGGTTCAGGGAAGGTCTTTATGCTCGAAATGTTGATGCAATGGTATCGCCGCCGTTTTAGCGACCCGGAAGCGATTGCCTTGCTGGTTATTTTAGTTGCCGGATTTGGCATTATCTTTTTCTTTAGTGGCCTGCTTGCTCCGTTGCTGGTGGCTATTGTGCTGGCCTATTTGCTGGAATGGCCAACCGTGCGCCTGCAATCTATTGGCTGCTCCCGCCGCTGGGCGACGTCGATTGTATTGGTGGTTTTCGTCGGTATATTGCTACTGATGGCGTTCGTGGTACTGCCTATCGCCTGGCAACAGGGCATCTACTTAATCCGCGATATGCCGGGGATGCTCAATAAGCTTTCTGACTTTGCCGCCACGTTGCCGCGCCGCTATCCGGCGTTAATGGACGCGGGCATTATTGATGCAATGGCCGAAAATATGCGCAGTCGGATGCTGACCATGGGCGATTCGGTGGTGAAAATTTCCCTCGCCTCGCTGGTCGGTTTGCTGACCATAGCCGTCTATCTGGTGCTGGTGCCATTGATGGTCTTCTTCCTGCTGAAAGACAAAGAGCAGATGCTGAACGCCGTTCGCCGGGTGCTGCCGCGTAACCGTGGACTGGCAGGACAGGTGTGGAAGGAGATGAATCAACAAATCACCAACTATATCCGCGGCAAAGTGCTGGAGATGATCGTGGAGGGGATCGCCACCTGGCTGGGGTTCTTGCTCTTTGGGCTGAACTATTCGCTGCTGCTGGCGGTGCTGGTCGGCTTCTCGGTTCTTATTCCGTACATTGGCGCATTTGTGGTGACCATTCCGGTGGTTGGCGTGGCGCTATTCCAGTTTGGTGCAGGCACGGAATTCTGGAGCTGCTTCGCGGTGTATCTGATTATTCAGGCGCTGGACGGCAACCTGTTAGTGCCGGTGTTGTTCTCCGAAGCGGTTAACCTGCATCCGCTGGTGATTATTTTATCGGTGGTGATCTTCGGTGGTTTGTGGGGATTCTGGGGCGTATTCTTCGCCATTCCATTGGCGACGCTGATCAAAGCCGTGATCCACGCCTGGCCCGATGGGCAAATCGCGCAAGAATAATCTTCAGCCCGACGAACTGTTTCGCCGGGCTGATTTTTCAGGGTTCCTGACGTAAATAAATAGCCCGATAACAAATACTCACCAGCACTGCACCGCCGATAATATTACCCAGCATCACCGGGAGCAGATTGGCGGTAATAAAATGGCTTACCGTCAGTGCCGGAAAATTGTCTGCGCTACTGTGCGCCAGTTGCCAGAAGGGGGGAGGGGCGAAATGGCGAATGGCAATGGCGAACGGAATCACAAACAAATTGGCGATACAGTGCTCAAAGCCACTGGCGACAAACAGGGTGATGGGCAAAATCATGGCGACGATTTTGTCGCATAACGAACGCCCGCAATAACTCATCCACAGCGCCAGGCAAACCATCAGATTGCACATAATGCCGAGGCTGACAGATTCAGTAAATGTATGATGCATTTTGCCCTCGGCGCAGTGTAAAACCGCGACTCCCCACATCGCGTTTTCACTCATCACCAGCCCGGAAAACCAGATTAACAAACTGAAACAGGCAATACCTGCCAGATTACCGCAGGCCACCAGAAGTGCGTTAATCAGCCAAGTTCGCCAACTAATAACGCCCCGACTTTTTGCCATCACCGTCATTACCGACGAGGTGAACAGGCTGGTGCCGCAAACCGCCAGCAAAATAAAGCCGAGTGTAAAGCAAAGGCCGCCCACCAGATGGGTTAATGCCTGTGAAGACGGGGCATCGGCGATAACGGAAAGGTAAAAAGTAAATCCGATCGCCATAAACACGCCAGCGGACATCGCCATTAAAAAGACCGACACTTTACTGCGGGCAATTTTATGGGCGGCAATCCGTTCAGCGATTGCCGCTTTTCTGGCGCTCAACTGCAAGTCGAAAGAGAGTTTGTTTCTCATGCATACTCCTGCAAAAGCAGATTACAACACCTCGCGAACCGAGATCCCCAGACGCTGCATTCGTGACAGCAGCGTGGTGCGCTTCATCCCTAATCGTGTCGCCGCGCCACGGGGCCCGGCAACAATGCCATTGGTTTCTCGCAATACCTGAACAATGCGCTGACGTTCTTCTTCGTCATTCTCTGGCGTCGTCGGGTGCAGCAACTGCGCCATTGAACTGCGAAGCGCTGAATCTTCATTTAGCGTCGGCAGTAAACGGCTTTGTCGGACATTTAGATGTAAATTCAGACTGTTACCACGAGTCAACAGTACCGCCCGCTCAATCACGTTTTCCAGCTCGCGCACGTTGCCCGGCCAATCCCACGACATCAACTGGCGTAGCGCCTCGGTCGGGATGGCGTCAATTGCGCGATTCATATGGCGCGCCATTTTTTGCGTGAAATGCTTTGCTAAAAGAGGGATATCTTCCGGACGGTCGCGCAGCGGCGGCAATTCCAGTGGGAAGACATTCAGGCGATAAAAGAGATCGCTGCGAAACTGGCGATCTTCAACCATTTGCCACAAATCACGGTTGGTGGCGGCAATGACTCTGACATTTACCGGGATCGTTCTACTCCCGCCGAGACGCTCAATCTCCCGTTCCTGCAATACGCGCAGCAGTTTAGGCTGAAGTTCTAACGGCAGATCGCCAATTTCATCGAGAAACAACGTGCCGCCATCGGCAATTTCAAAACGACCACGATGGGTATTAATCGCACCAGTAAACGCCCCTTTGTCATGACCGAATAACTCACTTTCCAGAAGACTGGCGGGGATGGCAGCGCAGTTGATTTTGACCAGCGGCTTGTCGCGTCGCGGGCTAAGTTGATGGATCGCTCTGGCGATCACCTCTTTGCCGGTTCCGGTTTCACCGCAAATCAACACCGTACTGTCGCTCTTCGCCACAATATCTACCTGCTGGAGCAGGTCTTCCATTGCCTGGCTTTGATAGATAATGTCACCGACGCCCAGATTCGAAAGGAGCTGCTCGCTAAGCTGGTGGTTTTCTTGCTGCAAACTTTCCTGCAAATCGGTCATGCTACGCCAGGCATCGGCATTGCCAACGGCAATAGCGATGCGATCGGCTATGTGTTGTAGTAGCTGGCAGTTTTCCTCACTAAAGAGAGTGGAAGAGGTATGCGCCAGCAACAATGCACCCGGTGTATGGTTGCCAAAGGTAAGCGGTATAAGGAGCGCAGATTCGCAGCCGTTAGATGCAAGTAAGAGTAATAACGGGTCGCGTTGCCAGAGAAACAGATCATCTGCACGGTGCGTCAAGGTCGGTTGTCGGGTTTGTAGCGTTTGTGTCAGCAATACACTGTCGCCAGGCATATTGCGTGGCAGACACGCACAATGTGAGGCAGAAAGATCGCTGCACCACAGGCTAAACTTCTCGTTCTTTCGATGATCGCCCAGTACCATACTGACTGAAGCCAGACCGAAAAAATGATGGATCTCACGAGCGACGTCAGCAATCAGATCGTCGAGATCAAGATGTGACAGCACTGCATTAGTAATATCAACCAGTACCCGATGATGATCGCGATCTTTCTCCAGCAAACGCAGCGCCACCTGCTGTTCTTCATCATTGAGCCATGATTGCAGAACCGGGGTGATTATCCGCGCCAGCCAGTTAAACAGTGTGCAATCCTGGGGAGTAAAACGACTGCCGTGGGTGCGAATAAAGCGTAGCTCCGCCATTCCACTACTGCCGAGAAGGACGGCGTGACGCGAATAATCGACCATCTCGCCCTGATACTCTGTTGTTGCCGTCACATCGCTGCCATCATCATGGTAGCGGTAATAGAAGTTGCTTTTGAGAACATGCAGTTCAATAAGTTGTACCGGGCTGAACGGCGGCGGCAGCGGGATGAAGGCGCGTAATAAAGACGCCTTACCGTGTTTCTGCGCTAACCGCTCCGCGAGCATTCCGTTTACCGCTTCAATTGTTATTCCTTGCGGCGGGGCAAACATCGCCTCGTCTGACATAGCCATCAACAGTCCTTATTAATGAGAAATCCTTCTCACGCAATTTTTCTGGCCATCAGATAGATGGCCGGTTCCTGCACAATTTCATCCAACAGATGAATGAATTGAATGCTACGCGCCTGCCACACAGACGTCGCGTCATCCGCCAGTGGCGCGAATGCCCGGGTCAACAGGGCGGTGTGGCTGGCGTCAATAACAATCTCACCAAAAGTCATCACCCCCAGCATCTTACGTCGGGCTTGCTCCTCTTCGACCAGTGCAAGCCAATCTTCGTATTCCGTCAGTGGGCAGCGGAAGGCGACATTCAGACAATCAATCACGCCAACGTGATGACCGATAGCCAGCGAGTAATACATTACCTGAGAGCTGTGTTCCGGCATCTCGTCGCTACTGGCGACAAACTTTTTTCGCAGCGTCCAGAAAACAATTTCCCCGCACTCTTCAGTCATGTAACCCCCGGAGTACGCGAAAGAGTTGCTGAACGATACTATTGAGACGTGGATCGTCGGCATCGCGCAACCAGGTGTTAACCCGATTTCCTGTAGGATCGTCGCTTAAATGGCGCAGGAGCCGATCGCAAATTTCTCGCCCCTGACGATAGCCCGCCAGCCGCCGCGCTTCTCGCTCAATGGCGATACGCTGTGATGGCGGGATCTGCGGCCACAACGGTTGCATAGTCACCCCGGTGGGATCGCGATAATCCACCGCGTGAATCTTCTGTTGCAGCAAACCGAGCGCCACGGCGAAACCGTGAATGGTGGCGGCCGGTGTTGGCGGGCAGCCGGGGATCCAAACATCAATGGGGACAATGGTGTCGCTGCCGCCCCAGACGCTGTAGAGATCGTGGAAAATACCGCCGCCGACACCGCACGCGCCGTAGGAAACACAAATTTTATGATCGGGGGCAGACTCATACGCCCGAAGTGCAGGCATACGCATCGCCCGGGTGACTGCGCCAGTAAATAACAAAATATCGGCGTGACGCGGTGATGAAACAACCTTAATGCCAAAACGTTCTGCGTCGAATACTGGTGTAATGGCGGCAAAAATTTCGATTTCACAGGCGTTGCAGCCACCGCAATCGTTGCGTTAAAAAATAAATGAGCATCGCATATCCTGTAGCAAATGCCGCTTCATCTTTTGCGTTTGCTCATCCAGCGTGATGGGCTGGCTGACATGTTGTGTAAGCACTGGACTCATAGCTGCTCCTTAGCCACCAGCGGTACATCTGTATCGTCGTTGATCAGCGTCGCGCGTTGTTTGCACTCCGGGCAGACGCTCGCTTGCGCCCACAACATTTCGCGGTTTTGTGGCGCATTTTGTTGCTGTGCCAACAATTCAGCAGCCAGTGCGACGGTTTTTTGCGGGGCAAACGGGCGTTCGCAACGGCTGCAACGTTGTAGATGGAACGTCGCGCGGGTATAGAGATCGGCTTTATTGGTGACGGTCAGTTCAAAGTTATTGGTAAGCTGGATGGCTCTGGTCGGGCACACTTCTTCACAACGTCCGCAGTAAATACAACGCCCCAGATAGAGCTGCCAGGTGCGCGAATTTTGCTGGTCGTCGGTCTGGATAGTCAGCGCATTTGCCGGACAAGCACAGGCGCAGGCACCGCAGGCAATACATTGGCTGGGCATCAGGTCCGGTTTCCCGCGAAAGCCTGGGCTGACCTCCAGTGGCGCGAAGGGATATTTCACCGTCGCGGTTCCGGCGCGCATAATAGTTTTCAGTAACTTCAGCATCTTCTGTCCTTACTTCAGCGGCGAACGGTTACGATCAATGCCGTAGCGTTCGATCTCTTTATACGGCACGGTTTTTGACTGGCGCTTGCGCACATCTACCAGCGTCACACGGTCGGTACAGGAGTAGCAGGGATCAAGGCTACCGATAATCAGCGGTGCGTCAGAAACGGTATTGCCGCGCAGCATGTAACGCAACACCGGCCAGTTGGCGTAGGTGGCGGCACGGCAGCGCCAGCGGAACAATTTTTGGTTATCACCGAGCATGCTCCAGTGCACGTCTTCACCGCGTGGCGCTTCAACAAAGCCCAGCGCGAATGCGTGAGGTTTATAGCTAAAGCCTTCGGTCAGCAGTGGGGTATCCGGCATGTTGTC
>OGGS01001152.1_pt1 | contig 19997 bp, 19 predicted proteins | sample 1571281 | NCBI WGS metagenome assembly OGGS01 (sample SAMEA2582042, study PRJEB24529) | metagenome | biome: Human gut stool | place: China | collected 2011 | reverse complement strand
CATAGACAGCATTCTGATGCAGACCGGATTTGAAAAAGTATTGAATCTCCGGGAACACCTGATCAACATAGGTTGTCAGCTGGATTTTCAATCGGGTGCGTTGCTTTATGGTTTTCTGACGAAAACGTCCCAAGGCCTTAAGATCCATCATATCAAGGTCATAGAAACTGACGAATCTGAGGTCATCCTGCATCATAAGAGTTTTAGCAATAACATAAGTGTCGACCTTATCTGTCTTCGTTTTGCGAATGTTATTTTTACGCATCTGACAGGTTTTGATGGGGTTCAACACACACACTTGGTAAAGCTCAGCAACAAGGTATCGAACAAGGTTGTCACCGTAGTGTGTCGTCGACTCAAGACCGATGATGATGCTGTTCTTGTCGAATGATTCGAGTTTAGAGACCAGCAGTTGGAAGCCATCAGCGTCATTTGTGAATTTGAACGGCTCAAGAATTATTTCACCGTCAGAAGAAATCGCAGCGGCGAAATGGTTAAGTTTGGCAATATCAATGCCTACGTAAATTTTCATGAGGTTGTACCTCCCTTTCCTAAAGTCTGATACCATGATGTCCACCATCGATTATCATCGTAGACTTGATAGAAATAAGTACTCTGAGTGAAAAACACTCCGGCAACATCCAGCTGATAAACAATTCAGATAAAGGTAGCGGCAATACACTCCAGTTGAGTAGTCAAGCTACAGGGAAAAATCAAAAGTCCATAGTATCTGAATTGTATTGAACCACGATATTAAAAGAAAGGAAATATGTGATAATTAACTTCCTAATTATCATACAAGAATAATTATGGTACAAAAATTTAATTTTGAAAAAACAAAAATACCTGGGCTTATTAAGGTGACACCGTTTTGCGCAGACGATGTAAGAGGTTATTTTATAAAAGACTACTCGAAAGAAGTTTTTGAAAAAAATGGAATAGAACATAATCTTCAGGAAGTTTTTTATACAAATTCTCATAAAGGGGTAATTAGGGCGTTACATTTTCAACGTGAATATCAGCAACCCAAATTAGTGCGTTGTGTATATGGAAAAGTATATGACGTAGTAGTAGATTTAAGAAAAGAATCACCTACCTTTAAAAAATGGATGGGGTTTGAGTTAAGCGAGGAGAATAAAAATGAAATATTAGTGCCTGCTGGATGTGCACATGGATATTTGGTTTTAGAACATTCTATAGTATCATACAAATGTTCGGAAAAGTTTTATGGAGAGTTTGATGATGGAATTATGTGGAATGATCCGGATATTGCTGTAGAATGGCCAGTAGATTTAGTTGATAATAAAATTATTTTAGCTGACAAAGATAAAAATTTGCAAAGCTTTGCAGAGTTTATGGATAAATATGGTGGATTTTAATGATGAAAAAAATGATAAAAATACAAGAGTATGATGTACTTATTATTGGTTGCGGTTTGACCGGCTGTGTGGTTGCACGATATTTCGCGGAACACAAAAATAAAAAGGTTCTTATTTTGGAAAAACGTGATCATATTGGTGGAAATATGTATGATTATATTGATAAGAATGGTGTAAGAGTACATCAGTATGGTCCACATGTTTTTCATACCAATACCCCCAAGTTGATGCAATATATGGAAACGTATAGTGAGTGGAATGATTTCCCAATCAGGTGTCAGGTTTATATGAAAGGAAAGGTGACTCCTTCTCCATTTAATTATAAAACAATTGATGATTACTTTAGCAAATCGTATGCAGAACGTTTAAAATTAGAAATAGAACGAGAATATCCTGGACGAGATAAGGCTACTATTGTTGAATTGCTTCAATCGCAAAATAATATAATACGAGAATTTGCTAATTTTTTATATGAAAGCGATTATAGTTTGTATACAGCAAAACAATGGGGAATATCACCCGATGAAATTGATGTGAGCGTTTTAAAAAGAGTTCCGGTTTTGTTTTCTTATAAAGATGGATATTTTGATGATAAGTACCAGAAAGTTCCGTCGGATGGATATGTTAAGTTTTTTGAAAATCTTCTAGATCATGAAAATATTAAATATATTTTAGGAGTTGATTCAAAAAATTTTTTGAGCATAAAAGGTGATAGTGTATATTGGGATGATACTAAATTAGAGATTCCTGTAATTTATACAGGTGCAATTGATGATTTGTTGAATTATAAATATGGTAAGTTACCATATCGATCTTTGAAGTTTGTATGGAATACAGAAACTAAAAGTCATCATCAGCAAGCAGCATTGGTTGCTTATCCTGAAGCAGAAGGATATACCAGAATTACGGAGTATAATTTTTTCCCAAATCAAATTAAAAAATCAAATTATAGCAGTTTGGCATATGAATATCCTATAATGTGCGGGGAGAATAATGATGTTGAACCATATTATCCAGTGCTAACAACTGAAAGTATGCAACTTTTCGAAAAGTATAAACAGGAAATTGGCAAGTTCAATAATTTATATTTATGTGGAAGATTGGCTGAATTTAAATATTATAATATGGATCAAGCATTACAATCTGCATTAAATATGTGTGAATACAATTTCAAGTAAGGCATAATTAATTATTGCAAGTTTTATTTTGAACTATTTTACAGAAAGGAATGCATGATTAAATTTAAGTCATGCACATAATTTATGTTTGACATTGAGTTTTATAGAGGAAAAAAAGTATTAATAACTGGACATACAGGATTTAAAGGCTCTTGGATGAGCAAATTATTGATTAATCTTGGAGCGGAAGTGACAGGGTATTCTTTAGAAGCCCCTACGCAACCAAATTTGTTTGAATTAAGCTCCTTAAAGGAAAAAATGAATTCAATTATAGGAGATATACGTGATTATGATAACCTTTCTGAAGTGTTTAGAAAGGTTCAGCCGGAGATTGTAATACATATGGCAGCACAGCCAATTGTAAGAGATTCATACAAAGATCCTCGTTATACTTATGAAGTGAATGTTATGGGCACAGTAAATATACTAGAATGTATACGGAAAAATGATTGTGTCCGCTCATTTGTTAATGTTACAACAGATAAAGTATACTTAAATCGTGAATGGGCATGGGGATATCGAGAAAATGAGGAATTGAATGGATATGATCCCTATTCAAATTCTAAATCTTGTTCAGAATTGGTGACAAGTAGCTATGGCAAGTCTTTTTTTACTGATAATGATAAAAGTGCAATATCTACGGCACGTGCCGGAAATGTAATCGGAGGAGGTGATTTCGCTAATGATCGTATTATTCCAGATTGTATTCGATCGGTAGAAAAGGGAGAGGATATTGTTGTTAGAAACCCATATTCTACGAGACCTTATCAGCATGTTTTGGAGCCTGTTGTGGCATATTTGATGATTGCACAGGAACAGTATAAGGATAAGAAATTTGCAGGAAATTACAATGTGGGACCAAATGAGAGCGATTGCTGGACTACAGGAGATTTAGTAACGCTTTTTTGTAATAAATGGAATTCTTTAAATAATACAAATATTACTTGGAAGAATATACATGATGGAGGACCACATGAAGCTAATTTCTTAAAACTGGATTGTTCGAAGATAAAAACTATATTCGGTTGGAAACCAAAGTGGAATGTGGAAACGGCAATGGAGAAAATTGTAGAGTGGACGAAAGTATATTTTGAAAATGGAGATATTTCAACGTGTATGGATGAACAAATTGAAGAGTTTATCTTGAAATGATACTAAATATTGCTTTTGGACTAAAATGCTATCAAGGTTCAAATAACAAATAAATGGAAGTATGTTAGCATAAAATAGCGTGCAATATAGAAATCAGATAATGGCTAGAGAAAAAATTATGTATCATAATATTACAATACATATGTTGAAAAATGTTCAGATAGTGATGATTTTATTGCTTTTCTAAATTAATCATATGATTATTAACATAAGGTGGTAATATAGAAAATGTTACATAAGTTATAATGAAGGCGTAATCATTAAGAGATTATGTAATTATTTCAGTAATTTAAAATGAGGTATTATTAATGAAACATATCATAGGCGAAAATTATTTGTGTTTTTATTCTTTAATGGAAATGATATTAGATGATTTAGGGTACGTTGAATGGAATCAGTTTTCGTTAGCTAATCAGTTTGGCGTTGTTTTACCTAATAACTATGTTATTAGTGGCGTAAAAAATGTGAAAATTAGTAATGATGAGAGAATGTATGGCGCACATATAGATTGCAGAAAAATAAATGAATTTATGGAAACCTTTAAAATTCCTTTAAAGGTTTCTTATATTCCCTCTAATCCATATGGAGAGTATGAAATTGATAAACAATATTTGACGGATAAGTATTGCATTTATACATACAGTTATGGATCATTATATGGTGAGAATGATAAATGGCAGGTAGGGCATGCATCATTATTTTTAAAATATATAAATGATGATGAAATAGAAATGTATGATCCGGGACCAATAGGCGCAGGAAAAAAGAATGTGAAATTGTACCAATTGTATGAAGCAATATATGATGTAAGGGGCGGATTTTATATATTTGAGAAACTTGATAAAAACATGAATAGATGTTTCTTTTCCAGAAAAGGAGAATGCAGAGCAAAGTGTAAATATTGTTTTGGTAAATGGAATACATATATAAAATTCGCTGATACAGAAAATATAAAAGATAATACTATAATATATCCTAATTGTGATGGTGATGCGTTTGATGTTAATTGGAGGGATTTGATAAAAAAAATCAGAAATCTTCCAGCAAAGAATATTGTTGTAAGTATTTCAACAAAATTTAATCTTGATGACAAAATTATAAATGATATAGCGAAACTGGATCAAATATTACAGAGAAAAAAAGGAATGCTGAAAATTAGTGTTTCATTTAGCTGTGAGCAAAGTATTCCAGTTATAGAAAAAAATACAGCTACATATGCTGAAAGAATTAATCTGGTTAAAAAAATTACAGAAAAAAATATACCTTATTTTACAGTAATAAAACCTGTACTTCCATTTATTGATTTTAATGAATATAAGAAAATAATTGACGATACTATAGCTTTATCCCCATATTATGTAATAGGTGATTTATATGTTAATACGGAAAGCTATTTTTTCCATGAATATATTGAAAATATGAATTATAGAATGGAACAAAAAAATGTTTCATGGAATGGAGAAAATGGTGAGTGGATGGTTGTTAGAAACGATAAATTAAGGAATGAAATAAAGAAATATATAATGCAATTAGGTGGTCGAGTATTTGAATCAGATAAAGATGCAATAATATATGTAAGAACACAAAGGAGCAATTGGAATGAATAAAGAGTGGGAAGAAGTAAAGTTATTTCATGAGAAGTTCAATCATCCAGTAGGGCATGAACCTAAAAAAATAGAAAAAGAAAGAGCAAAAAAAAGATATAATTGGATGCTAGAAGAAATCAATGAATTTTTGCAGGCAGTTGAACAAGATGATATTGTAGAAGAAGCTGATGCAATGATTGATGTGATTTATTTTGCCTTAGGAACATTGGTGGAAATGGGAATTAGACCAGATGATTTATTTGAAATAGTTCAGAAGGCTAATATGAGTAAGCTATGGGAAGATGGAAAACCTCACTATGCGGAGGATGGAAAAACAATAAAACCAGCATCATGGGAAGATCCACATAATAAATTAAAACAAGCTATTGAAAGAATGAAGGAGATTTGAAAGAGTGATAGAACATATTTTCACAGAATTTTCTTCTACTCTTAACGGAATAATTTTGACTATCCTTGGATTGGATACATTGCGTTCGATTATTGCTATGCTTGGAATTGTAAAAAGAGAGACACCCTTTTTAGGCAGATTGATATATGGAAAATATGATATAATAATTCTCAAGGAAGTTCTAAGAGAATTGGGATATGGTAAACATCAGGCTGAAAATATGGAGACAAGGATGAAGAATATTGTTAAAGAAGAAAAATATCCAGATACGGATACTGCGTTAAGACTTTTATACATATTATCAAAATACATAATTCAATTTGAAAATACTATTTCTTATGGAATGATATCTGAAGAGAAAAAATTATCATACAGTAATTATTATATTAATACAATGGAAGCTGTACATAATAGTTCTGACCTAAAGGACTTGTCACACATTATGATTCGTATAATGAAGTATAATAATGAACAAAGGATAAATTTCGTAATTGTTCCGAAAGGAGGAAATCCATTATTAGCACAGGAAATTGCAAGCGAGTTAGGTGCACATTTGATTATTGCAAAAGATATAAATGATTCTGCTAGACCTCAAGAAAGTGATGAAATAGGAAGAATTGGCAAGATAAAGTATGAAGGTTTGGGTACATTGTTGGAAGGACAATATGAGGGAAAAGTAAAAGGGGTAATTGTTGATTGCAATACATCTGGCGGAACTCAATTAGTTACAATTGCAAGTGATTTTAATGATATGATAAATAAATGTGATTTGCCCATAGAAGATATACATGATTGCTATGTTTTATTTAAATTGATTAAAATTGATCATAAGAACAAAAAAGAAATAGATATAGATAAGCGGTTTGCAGATATTAATTGTGAACTACATAGACTGTTTGATTTAGATGAAGATGACAAAAGAGCTTTATGTAATATATCATATAAAGATTATTATGATGCATATGCATCCGAAGATCTTCATCAACTAAGAAAGAAGATTAGAAATAAATCTAGATACTATTATAATGATAATAAAATATAAAGGTTGTTAAGATGTTTGTTTGATAGTCTTGAATGGGCACAGGAGAGAAGGAAAAACCAGAAGATAAAAGTGATTAAGCCTCATTTTGAAATTATGGATTCAAAATACAAAATACAAAATAAAAGGCAATGCCATTAAGCCAGTTGTTCGAAGTTTTGTTCGATAGCTCAGTTGTTGTCAAATATCCGATATTTTGAACTCGAAAAGCCAAAAACAGGTATGCCAAAAAGAAGGATATTCAGTTGCAGAACTTACCGATATCCAAAATGAATTGCGCTGATTCCACGGAGAGGCCGTTGAAACTGCTGGAACCTGTCTTTCACTGCGTGGACATATTTCATCATCAGCCGGATAATATCGATGTGCCTTCCGGAATCCCTGCGCATGAAGAACTTTCTGGCTGTTTTTAATGCTGAAGAAAAGTCAAGTTCATAGAGATACTTGTTGCTGCCATCCCGTTTCTTTTTCCGGTTTTCTTCTGCCGCTTCGTTTGCGATAAAAATGCCGAAATTGTACAGAATCAGGCGGGAATAGATTTCCTGTTTTAGAAATTCCGGCGGTTTTGATCTTAACAACGCGAAACTGCAGGAAATAAAGATGACTGTGTTTTTTCCTGAGAAGCTCATAAAAATGAGAGGTATTTTTACTGGGATTGATGTAGCGGTAAACATCTGACTGGCTTTTCATAATATTTGTGGCTTTATCCGTAAAAAAGCGCTTTATCGTAACATCGAATTCTTCAAGATCATCCGGAAGCTCAGATGCATAATAAGAAAGAATGCTTTTCGGGGAAGATGGTGATTTTACACGGAAAACGTAACCCAGGTTTTTGAGCTCACAGTGGAACAGGAGATCATAGGATTCGTAACCGCGGTCTGCAGTTATAATATATTTTTGCGGGTCATCGGGTGTGAAATGATCCAGCATGGAGTGGAGCGCTTCACGCTCATCCGGCTGCTGTCCGGGCTGTATGACGACATCAAGGAAGGCTTTGCTGATAATATCTGACGTGTGATGGATACCAGGCGTATCATGGACTGAACGATTCCATTACCGTAACAGGATGCTTTACCCATGCGAGACGCCGTTTTGATGCTGCGCTCACGGCATTAAAAAAGGATTTCACAAAGGAGCAGCTGAAAGAAACAGTTGCATATCAGGCAATGACGAGGATCGGAATCCTGTATAAAGTGGAGGAACTGATCAAAGATAAGACACCGGAAGAACGGTATCAGGAACGTCAGAAACAGTCACGTCCAGCGGTGGATGCCCTGTTTGAATGGCTGCATTCAATGGAGGATTCTGTAGACAGATCTTCCCTTATTGGTGATGCCATTTTATATACGCTGAATCAGGAAACCTATCTTCGCAGGTACTTGGATGATGGGCATCTGAGCATTGATAATAATAGTGCGGAGCGTGCAATCAAAAATTTTGCAGTAGGCTGCCGGAATTGGCTGTTTGCCAAGAGCATCCGTGGCGCAGATGCCAGCGCAGTTGTTTACAGTATCGCTGAAACTGCCCTGCTGAATGGACTGAAGCCGTATGTATATCTTTCCTATGTATTAGACGAGCTTCGTAAAATGGGACCTTTTCCAAAACCGGATGATCTAAATCGGCTTTTACCATGGTCAGATGAATTACCGGAAGGATTTCGAACCAAAAAGAAGAAATAAAATGTGCCGCCCGATGGGCGGCATTTTTAAAAAGTCAAGGTACGGATGATTACGTACTTACAATTGTTTTTTCGTTTAACATTTTCTCCATCTAAATCTCATCAATCAGCGTAATAATATCTTTGATCGGCATAAGTCTGTCATCCACCTCTTTCGCCCGGTGGTATGTCAATATATCCGTTGCTGTTTTCTGCATAGCCGGGAATGCGCTGCGGGTAAGCTGGTTTGCATAAATTACAATGTTAATTCCATGCGCCTGCAACTCGCTCTCATAAGTTGCATTATAAGAAGTCGGAACGACAACAATCGGTGTAGCTGTATCTTTTGCACGGAATTTGTCACAAAACTCAAAGATTTCATCTGGGTCTTTTTCCCTACTGTGAATCATAATACCGTCTGCCCCTGCCTGTACATAAGCAAATGCCCTCATCAATGCATCTTCCATGCCTTTTTCTAAAATCAGGCTTTCGATACGTGCGATAATCATGAAATCTTTTGTACGCTGTGCATGTTTTCCCGCGCGGATTTTTGCTGAAAAATTCTCAATAGAATCCTGTGTCTGCTCCACTTCTGTTCCAAACAGTGAATTTTTCTTTAATCCGGTTTTATCCTCAATAATGACTGCCGAAACACCGATACGCTCCAATGTCCGTACATTGTATACAAAGTGTTCTACCATTCCGCCTGTATCACCGTCTAAAATAATCGGCTTTGTTGTCACTTCAAGGACATCATCTACGGTTCGAAGTCTAGAGGACATATCTACAAGTTCAATATCCGGTTTTCCCTTTGCCGTTGAATCGCAGAGACTTGAGAGCCACATCGCATCAAACTGGTCAATTACACCATTGTTCGCCACAACTGTCTTTTCCGCAATCAATCCAGTCAATCCACTATGAACCTCTAACGTCTTTACAATTGGGCACAATTGCAGCAATTGACGCAATCGTTTTCTGCGATATTCTGGCATTGCTGCGCGCTCCCGCACCACAGCTTCTATATTTCTTACCTGCTCATTATAGGTATAAGAAACTTCAATTAACTTTCCGCCCCATTTTGCCAGATTTTCGATTACATTACCACGGATTACTTCCATCGGATCATTTAACCAGTTATCACCATGAATGACATAATCCGGTTTTATCTGCTCCAAAATCTTTCCATACATGACTTCGTCCTGAACTACAACTTCATCCACTTCTGGAATCTGCTCAAGCATTTGTTTACGTTCTTCAAAGGAAACCGTTGGAAAACGATTATAACGTATCATTGCCGCATCACTTAACACGCCTGCAATGACTCTTCCATATTTTTTTGCCTCATGAATAATATTCAGATGACCTTCGTGAATGACATCTGTACAAAAACATGCATATACTTTTTTCATTCTTTTACTCCGTGGTATCTCACAAAATTATCTTTGTTCTACTTGGTCTGCGCAAATATGTTCTTGATTTCATTTTACTACAAAAAATGTCCATCTCTAATAAGCTTATAAAATAACGATATATATTATAGTTATACAAACTCTTTTTCAATAATATTAATGAATTCTCCTCCACGATATACATAATCTAAATTATTATTAATAATAGACTCTGAATATCCCGTCGCTAAAATAAGAATTTGATCCACAAAATGACCTTTTAAATATTCTGGTGGCACAATCTGTATATTAGTTCCTTGAATATACTTCCAATGATAGTTTTCATTTACATCAATAGCATACTCAATTTCTGCATCTGTCAGTTTGCACAAAGCCAGAAGCGTACATCCCCTCTGTCCAGCTCCCCATACCGCTATTTTCTTTCCTTTATTTCGCTGTTCATCAACATACTTATATACATTCTGTATTGTTTGCATTGATTTTTGAGCAAACTTTAATATTGCTTCTGTTGAAAGATATTTCCTTTCTTTCTCCAAATATAAGTCAATGTTACTTGCTTTTATCTTGTTATTCTTTTTTCGGGCATATATAGTTATAGAGCCCCCTTCCAGGTTATTTTCAGATACATTTAAAATTTCAAATCCTACATTTTCAATCAATTTCTGTAGTATTGTAACTGAAAAATAAGAAACATGTTCGTGAAAAAAAGCGTAAAATTGATTTTCTTTCACAATTTTTAGCAACCACGGAACCTCAATAATTATCATTCCTTCTTGTGCAACTGATGCCATAGCCCTTATTACTCCTAATGGATCATCTAAATGTTCTAATACATGTCTTGCAATAACTACATCCGCATTTCCACCTAATATTTCCTTTACTTTTGTATCACTACCAGCATTGAAATATTCCTCTACCGTATTTACACCCGTTTTTCTTGCTTCAGATGCCAATATTCCCGATGGTTCAAATCCTACAACATTACATCCTTTTTCCTTCATACATTTCAGCAAAAATCCATTACTGCTTCCAATCTCCACAACATTCAGATTTGCTTTGTCATCAATCATTTCCACTACATTATTAGCAAACTTCTCTACATATTGTTGAAACTCCCCTGCATAAGATGGCGTATACAAGTAATTATCATACATATTAATATCTAATGTTTCACGCAACTGTACATGTCCACAATCACTGCATATTACAGGTTCTATTGGATACATTTTACAATTTTCCTTTTTTTCTGTCACATCTGCTGCCAACGGTATTTCCCATGAAACTAATTCTTTATAATGTTTACCTTTACATATTCTGCATATAAAATCTAACATCTATCATTTCTCCTCTCGCATAGTCAATTTTTTACTTTTTTCAATTCACCAAACTTACTTGTAAAGACTTTTCCATACATATCCCAATCACCAGCATCTATTCTATTACAAGATTCAACATTTATATTTTTGTTTCGATACTATCCGAAATATTTTTCTCTATTATTTCACTAATAATATATGCCGCCACTTCATCTATTTTATCAAAAGGCACCTTTTTCACCAAATCAACATCAAATGCCTTTTTTACTTTCATAAGCAATTCATCTGTATATGTTAATGTTCCTTCATTTACATCTTCAATTCCATCTAAATATATTGATTCTCTGTTTTTAGCTCTCATTGCAGAAATATCAAAAACGCTTTCATCAATATAAGCTTTTATATCCTCTCCTGTACCATCTATAACCACGGGATATCCTCCAATTTCTCCAAAGGCACCTGGGCAATGTATTTTTATTTTCCTGTTTTCGCGTACAGCAGCAAAAATTGCCTGAATAATTTCAAAATTACTAGATGCATTCATCATATTTCTTTTTGCATCGACAGGCATTGGAATTGCGCAATGTGATATCATTTTCTGTATATCCACATTCACTTTCTCACTTTTATAACTTATGTCTATTAACAATTCCTTTCCCTCAGTATGCCCTTCCTTACTGATACATACATCATGAAAATGTGCGACAGCAAGTGATATATCAATGTTCCAATAATCTGATATATCAAGCATTTGTCCTGTTGCCATTTTGAACCTATATACAAGATGATTAATATTTCCAGAACCAAAATCCGGATATGCTTTTCCGGCTGTCTTTAGCCACGGAATAACTGCATCTGAATAGGATGTATTAATCACAATCGCATTTGAATTTACATTTTCATACGCCTGCATAATATTTTTAGTATAACGAATAGACAATGGACTCCATATACCATATGCCCGAATATTTTTCCAAGATATGCTTCCATATTTCAAGCCTGAATATGCCCTACTACTGTTAACAATAATATCTGGTCTAAATTCTAACATTGCTTTTTCAATCAATGAAATATTATTCAAATCTATGCCTTCAATTATTGTCACTTTTGTTTTGTTTTGCCTTCGAATTAAAGATGCAACTTTTACAATATTCACATCTGATTCTAGTTTTTCTAGGTTACGTCCTACGACTGCTATTTCCATTTGCTCATCAGAGGCAGACATTAAATAATCTAGTAAATAGTTTCCGACACTTCCCAAACCAATAATCATAATTTTAACTTTTCGATTTCTAATTTCTTTTCTTAATATATTTAACTTTTCACTGGTATTTTTCATTTTTCTCTCCCAAAATCATATTAAAATCATCTATGGTATTACAATTTACCCATTCCTCAAAACCAATAATTTCAAAATGTTGTCTATCAAGATTCGAGAAATATTTTTCAATAAATACTAAGTTTGTTCCTTTCCAATCATCTAATTTCATTGATTCAAATATTTTTCTTATTGCAATATTATTTGTCATTTTCCAAATTTGACCCGAATTATAAATAGAAATGAATGGCTCACTAATAATTAATGTCTTATGTGTGGTGTCATATATATAATGAATTTTTTCATTTATATCGAAATATAATACTACCGCTTTTTTTGCCAAAATAGGATTATTATTACACGTTATTACATTATAAGCTGAATTAGCGACCTTTAAAAATGAGTTTGAATCTACAAATAAATCACCTTCTACAAACATCATCTCATCAAAATTATATTTCATTGCTGCTTCTATTCCGCAAAACAAACTATAACCCGAACCATATTTCTTATAAAAAGGATTTCTTACCAACTCAATCTTATCCTTCTTGCTTGGAAACCATTCTTCAATACACCTTCTCAATTCATCATATTTATAGCCGCCTACCACAATATACTTATCAAAGTCTGCCGACTGATTTAGCAAACGAAATAATAATGATTCTGTATAATTCTTTTTATAATAAATACATTTTAACGTTTCATATCCGATAGATTTACTAAATCTGGATGAGCACCCCGCTACAGTAATAATAAGTATTTTCATTTTTCTAACTCCTCCACGCACTCTGAAATACCCATATCCAAACTAATTTGCGGTCTCCATGTTGTTCGTTTTCTTATTTTATCAGTATTTAAAATTCTTCTTTCGGGATCAGATTTTCTGTACCCATTAAATACTATCTCCGGACTATCTATTCCAAGTTTTTCTGCACATAAAAACACCAAATCTAGAATAGAAATTTCTTCATCCGTTGCCACATTATATATGCTTCCATCTAATGCATCTGATGAATCACATAAAGCAATTATAGCTTGACAACTATCTTCATTATATAAAAATGTTCTTTTATTTTTCTTACTATTTTCCAATAATTCGACTTTTCCACAATCTTTTAATGAATGTAGGATATGTGGGATAATGTGTTTTGGAAACAACTCATTTTTACTGTAAACATTTGCAAAACGAATAGAACAGCCCTTGATTTGCCCCTCATCAACTGCATCTTTAATAAAAAACTCCGTTAGTAATTTTCCAGTTGCATAACTTGTCCTTTGACTGTGTTCTGCATCTGCCATCGTAATATAATCCGATTCTTTAACACCATCTTCAGACCAAGAATGCATTGAATATACTTCAGATGTCGAACAATTAATGTATACATCTGCATTAACATCTATAGCCTGCTTCAAAAATGCTCTCATCCCAACAACATTTGTCTCGAAAGTTCTATTTACATAATAAAAGTGTTCCGTATGTACAATTGCTGCACAATTTACATAAATTGTCTGATTATAATTTTTCTTTATAGACACTACTTTCCTCTTTATCTTTTTCATCTCATCTATATTATTAAGATCATATTCATAAAAATCAAACAAAGGATTTTCCACTATATCCGCAATAGTCTTAACAGATGATGCAAAAAAATTATCAAAACCAATCACCTTATGTTTCTTTTCAATAAGCTGTCTGGCCAATTCATTACCAGTCATTCCTGTCACTCCACTTATCACATACAAATTCATCTCAGATTCCTACCCTCAATCTTTCTTTATAAAAAACATCTATTTCATCTGAAAAATCCCTTTGCTCTGCTTCTACGTCATATGGAATCTTTGCCATAATCACTTCATCTGTATCCGTATTCCATGTGACAAATTGTGCATGGGGCGAAAGATTCCTCGGTTGACCGACAGAACCAGGATTTATAAATACCGTCTTCTTTTTATTACGAGTCTTTAAATTATCAACGGAATAATACTGCTCAAAAAAATGTGGCAAATGTGAGTGACCTGAAAACACATAATCGTAATGACCATACCCATTTAAATTACCATTCGGATGAATTGCATTCCAAAAAAAATCTGTTATATCTCCATGAACAGCCAAACATTTTTTCTTATGTATCTCAAATTCCTGTTTTCCTTCATGATTCATTTTCTCATTAATATACTGCCATGTATTATTGTTTAGATTTTTTCTTGTAAATTGTGCCGATTTTCTTCCTCTTTCTGAAGAAAATCTTGAATAATCCTGTTTTAAGATTGCCTCCTCATGATTTCCAATTATATTACATATAATCTTTGGCTCATACTCACTCAATAACTCAACAACTTCGTTAGAATGGGGACCATAATCAACTAAATCTCCAAGCAAAATTATTTTATCTACAGTCTTAAAAATATTGGAATTTAAAACATTCTCTAATGCCCTCAAATTTCCATGGACATCCGATAATATTGCTACTTTCACATCTTCCTCCTAATATTAATAACCCCTTGACATTTAAATATATGCATCATATTTTTGATGATATTTCATAAAATTGTTTTTGTTCTCTTTCGCTGTTTCCTTTGGTCTGCCCAAATCTGCTCTTGACTCCATTGCGACTTTTATTTCAATAAATGTCAGTTTTCTTTTTCCCTTTGTATCATTTAAAACCTGCTTTAGTTCTTCCATCGTGTCAACACAGTAAACAGCCTCATAACCAACCGTTTCTGCGACTTTTGCATAACTTAATCCCACACATCCTGTCGGCATTCCTCCAACTGATTCATGCGCCTCATTATTCAGGCAAATATGAACCAGATTGTTCGGATTCTGCTTTGCGATAAATGCCAGACTGCCCATGTGCATCAGTTCTGCGCCATCTCCGTCCAGACAATAAACCCGTTTTTCTTCTGCCTCTTTGGCAATTCCAAACGCAATCATAGAAGCATGTCCCATTCCTCCTACCGTCAGAAAATCCTGTGCATGACTTCCTTTTATCTTATCGCTCTGCTCGTATACTTCCCTCGATATCTTTCCTGTTGTGGATACTACCACATCACTTGCATCAAGTGATTTTATAATTTCTGCGATTGCATCTTCCCGAATCATGGAATTATGATTCCTATAGACATTTTTTTGTTCATTCACAAGAAAATCTCTCTTCAATACAAACGCAAATTGCTTTCCCTCCCTCAGTTTTTGCGCTGCCCGGTCAAAAGCAGTATCCACTTCCTGCACTGATAATTCTTTGCCTAATATCATATGTTCAATTCCAAGCACATCTAAAAGAGGTTCTGTAATTTTACCCATATATTTATGCTGCGGTTCATCTTTCGTTCCTGGTTCACCACGGTATCCGATCAATAACAACATCGGAATTCCATAGACTTCCTCATTTGCCAAAGAGGTAATTGGATTGACAACATTTCCAAGCCCACTGTTCTGCATATATACACAAGCCGGGACACCAGTTGCAAGATATTCGCCTATCGCAATACCAACTGCCGCTCCTTCATTCGCCGGTACATAATGCGTAAATTCCTCTTTTCCCATTCCATTGATGTAATCACAGAAAGGTTTCAATGCCGAATCCGGCACTCCAATCAAAGTATTTATTTCCAATTTTTTTATCTGACTGGTAAAATCTGTTACAACCATTTTTTCTCCTTCGCTGTAAACGTTTCTCCAAAGAAATATTTTTTGTACATATAGCAATTAAAAATAAATTCGTTATTCCAATATCCCTTCATTTGCAATCCCATAAAAAATAAAATTTATTACTCATTCTTTGTACATTCACAAATCTGTTGTATCACATAATCCTGTTCTTCCATTGTAAGTGTCGGATATAACGGTAAACTGATAATATGTGAGTAAATCTCCTCTGCATTCCTACAATGAACATCTTTATATCCATGTTCCTGATAATAAGGGTGCATATAAACAGGAATATAATGTACATTCACTGCAATTCCGTGCTCTCTTAATGCCTCAAATACTTTTCTTCTGTCACAGTTCTTTACCTGTACAATATAAAGATGCCAGCCGCTCTCTGTCTCCGGCAGCTGATATGGTGTGATAATATTTTCACAATCAGCAAACGCTTCATTATAGCGCGCTACGATTTCTTGTCTACGAACTAAAAATCTATCCAGTTTTTTCATCTGGCTGCAACCTAACGCACACTGAATATCTGTAATACGATAGTTATATCCCAGATCCAACTGCTGATAAAACCACGGTCCGTCATTGCGCGTCATCAGATTTTCATCACGTGTAATTCCATGACTGCGGAATAACATCATTTTTTTATAAAACTCTTCATTATCTGTGACGATCATTCCACCTTCCCCTGTTGTGATTGGTTTTACCGGATGGAAACTGAACGTTGTCATATCAGATAAAGTTCCTACCTTTTTTCCCTTATACACAGAACCAAGCGCATGTGCTCCGTCTTCGATGACCAGCAAATCATGCTCTTTTGCTATTTTATGAATCTCGTCCATATCGCAAGGCTGTCCTGCCAGATGAACTGCAATAATTGCCTTTGTTTTGTCTGTGATTTTTCTGCGGATATCTTCCGGATCAATATTATAAGTTTTAGGATCAACATCTGCAAATACTGGTGTTCCTCCGCAATATAACACGCAGTTTGATGAAGCTGCAAATGTTAATGGGGTTGTGATCACTTCATCCCCCGGCTGAATCCCTGCTGCAAAACATGCCGCATGAAGTGCCGATGTTCCGTTTGAAATCGCCACCGCATATTTCGCCCCGACATAATCCGCAACCATCTTTTCAAATTCCGCTATCTTTGGACCAGTTGTAAGATAATCAGACTTTAAAACGTCCACAACTGACTGTATATCGTCTTTTTCTATTGTTTGTTTTCCGTATGGTATCACAAGTGTCAACTCCTTCTTATTTCTTCTGTGCTCTAATTCTTGGTAACGATGGATCAAACTCTCTAGTCATCGAAAATATATCTCTTTCATCCTTATTACTTCTTGTCTCTGTAAACAACATTCTGCCTAATTCTTACTACTCTGTAAATCATACAAACTCGTTTAGAATTAGCTGCATAATTTGCAATAAAAGTATAATTTCTTCTTTTGCAGGAACTATAAATTTAGTAATTGGTGGAAAAACAAACCTCAAAACCATTCCCGGAAGCATACTACTCCGTATCTTTATTCTCTGATTATCCAAATCAACTTCTATATTTCCACCCAAATCAACAAATTGATGCATTCGCTTTTCCAATAACCTATTATCATTCAATCTTTTGACATATAAATCGAATTTATCAATCCCTCCTTGTCAAATTTCATTACATACTCATCAATATATTTTCTAGAATACATTCCTGCAAAATAGGATTCGTAAACATACGTTTCATAACCATTAATATTTAAATAGTTATCTGCGTAACATATATAACTATTACCAAACTGTTCTCTCGCTGCATTTATTGATGATAAATTATTTCGAATCATGTATTCTGTATTAATAATGATCTTTACACCATATTTCTTTTCTAGATAAAAAAATAACTCTTTTTTGTATCCTACAACAACATAAATCTTGGTAATACCCTTATCTAACAATTATCTGATTTGACGTTCTATTAAAATTTCACCCTTTATCACAAAAAGACCTTTAGGGCGTTCATACGAAAGTGGTACGCAACGTGAAGCAAATCCCGCTGCAAGAATAATCGCATTTTTCACTTTATATGGCTTCATTACAGTATATCCATTTTCAGTCATTCGCCCATCTTCTGTTATATATGATTGTTTTTTCAACAACAACATCAAATCGCTTGTTTCTTCCAATGATACATTTAACGCATCAGCCATTTCCTGTTGTGTTGTGCTCGGATTTTTTATCAAATAATATAATACGTTAAATTCTTCTTTTGAAATCATATTTACTCTCTCTATGTATCTTATTTCCTATACATCAAGCTTGTCCAAGATACACTGCCTTTCCCCATCTCCACTAATATGACCACAGGAGCAATTTTCTCTAGATTCACCAACTCAAATCCTAGGGTTTACTATTCCTTCGCAGCCGTGATTTCTCGTAGAAATGATTTAGATCGTCTTTCTTTGCATTAACATATACTTTATTTCTGCTAATTCCCAATCTTTTTCTGTATCTATATCCTGCACTTCCATTTCCGAAACAACTATAGGTATTATTTCCTTACAATCCCCATTACACTTGTAAAACTTATCTATGTTATACACGTAAAACTGCCCCGCATCATGATACCAACTTTCCAAATCCTGTGTTCGCGACATCCTATACTGTTCAAATTTATAATGTGCATATCCATTTTTATCAATATAATTACAACGTTGTGGTGGAAATGAATATTCCACCATCGGTATTATTTGTTCTGGATTCTTCTCACGCATTAATTGCATTGCACTCCTTAATTTATCTGCTGTCACAAATGGTGCTGTCGGATATATACAGCACATATATTTAAATTGTTGTCCTATTTTTTTATAATCATTCAAAACTCCCATAAGAGTTTCATCTGTTGTTGCTATATCACTTGCTAACTCTTTGCTTCTCATAAATGGTATATTAGCACCACATTTCTTTGCAATCGCTGCTATTTCTTTGCTATCTGTAGATACCATCACCTCATCAAATTGTTCACTATTTATTGCTTCTCGTATAGAGTACTCAATAATAGGTTTTCCACAAAACATTTTTATATTTTTCCCTGGTATTCTTTTGCTACCACCTCGAGCAGTTATTATAGCTATAGATTTATCCATTCTCATCTTTTATCCCTTTATAAAGTCACAATGGCTCTTGCAATTCGTTCAGCGCCTTTGCCGTCTATCATATTTTGCATCCGTTTACGCATTTTTTTTCTCATTTCATAATTATGTGCCAAGAATTCAACATTTTCAAAAATACTATTGATTGTCTGCCATTCATCATCTCTTATATCCCCTGCATAAATCATTACATTTTTAGCGCCAAAACCTTTAATGACATCCTTCTGATTATCTGCCATACAAAAGAAAATAGTGGGTATCTGCATTTTACAACATTCAAATAGCACAGTCCCTGCTGCCGATATAACAATATCCATTTTATTTAAAATTGCTGCCATATTATATACATTTCTATAAATATTAATTTTTTTGTTTTTTGCCATTTCAACTAACTTATCATAATCAGAATCTAAAAATCCTGCAATTATATGAAATGTATAGTTTTTATATAACTCATTTTCACAAATTCTCTTTTCGATCTTATACAAAATATGATTTGCGTTCCCTCCTCCACATATAATCATAATATTTTTTACCATTTCATTTTCTTCTGAACAAGCATTTTCAAACATCTCTCTTAACGGAACATACCTTTCCCCTAACAAGAGTTTCCCATTCCAATTTTGATACCTTATTTGATAATCATATATGTAATGATGATACAGATAGAAAAGGAAGTCCTGAGCCGGGGTGGGGATTCTATGCAATTTTCCACAACAATGACTTTTATAAAGTCCCTGATGCAGGAAATGGAGTGAC
>OGGS01001140.1_pt1 | contig 20142 bp, 17 predicted proteins | sample 1571281 | NCBI WGS metagenome assembly OGGS01 (sample SAMEA2582042, study PRJEB24529) | metagenome | biome: Human gut stool | place: China | collected 2011 | reverse complement strand
CTGCCAGCGACAACAAGCGGAAGCGCTCCTGAAAACAAACAGTTCTATTTTTTATGTTTATAAATACTTTATAGGCATGCAATTAACATAACCTACGAAAATCCGTAACACCACCTACAAGTGGCAGTTCAAAACCTAAACTCCGGTTACTTCAATATTTCGCGGACGCAGTCAGCGATGTCGTCATCCTTGCAGTCAGTAAAGAAATGTTTTGTAAAGTGTTCTCCGCTTAAAGCTCCTTTGACAAGCTCATGATCTAATTCTTTTAAGATCGTGACAAGATCCCTGTGCGTAACAGCCTTCACTTCATCCAAAATCTTCTTATTGCGCTGTTCCGGCACAACGCGTTCTTTTGGATAGCCGCCGCCACCAGGAGTGCAGAATAATTTTTCAAAAATATAGGTCAGATTTAATTCACCGCCCCAGCCAAAATTTTCTGCAAATGGGAGTGCAATACAGTTCCCATCGTTTACCTGTGAGAACAGATAGGCGTCTAACGGAGATTCAATATGACCGCAGAGTACCTTTGGGAAAGCGTTGCAGGCGAGCATAGCACCCTCGCCGGTTCCGCAGCCTGTAATAACAAAATCAGCAGCCCCGGAGTTTAATAATACAGCGGCAAGAATTCCATTTTGTACATAAGTGAGCGGATGATCGTCCTCGGCGGAGTACATTCCGTAATTGACAACTTCGTGCCCCATAGGTTCAACGACTGATTTTAATGTCTGGAAAATCAGCTCATTTTTGGCAGCCTGGCTGTTTTCGTTGATTAATGCTATTTTCATAAAATAATACCTTCTCTCTAAAAAAATGTAGGATGGATGACGGAAAACTACATCAGGTCTTTCATGTCACAGTTATCCATGTCATCAAAGTCCTGATTTTCGCCGACCATTCCCCAGATAAATGTGTAAGCCTGGGTGCCACAGCCGGAGTGGATGGACCAGCTAGGGGAGATGACTGCCTGCTCGTTCCGCATCACGATATGACGTGTTTCCGTTGGCTCTCCCATATAATGCATGACAAGGGCATCTTCTGGCATATCAAAGTACAGATAGACTTCCATACGTCTGTCATGCGTGTGGCAAGGCATCGTGTTCCACACACTTCCCGGTTCTAATTTTGTCATTCCCATCTCTAACTGGCAGCTCTCTACCTGACCGGGAAGGATATATTTACAGATCGTTCTGTGGTTGGCAGATTCTAAGGAACCTAATTCTACTTTGTTGCAGTCTTTTACGATTACAACACCATCTTCCGGTGTGCCTTCCGGTTTGATCAGAACAGTTGGACAGGTTCTGTGGGCAGGAGCACTGTTTAAGTAGAATTTGGCAGGCGCAGATGGATCAACACTCTCAAAAGTGATGTCTTTGGAACCCATTCCGATATACATGCCTTCTTTATGACCAACGTTATATACTTTGCCATCGACAGTGATTTTTCCGGCTTCCCCGATGTTGATGACACCGAGCTCGCGTCGCTCACAGAAATACTGTGCACGAAGTTCATCTCCGGCAGTCAGAGTTAAAGGCTTTACAGGAACAGCAGAACCGGTAATGATACGGTCGATGTGACTGTATACCAGTTTGATCTGATCCGGCTGGAACAGATCGTCAATCAAAAATTCTTCTCTTAATCGCTCCGTTGTGTAATGCTTGACATCTCTTGGAGATGCGGCAGTTCGTAATTCCATAATACATCCTTCTCCTTAAATAAAAATTATTTTGCTAACTCTAAATCAAAATTAAAGTAGTTTACAGCATTGTTATAAGAAATTCCACGTACAATTTCCTCGAGTGTCTCATAATCAGCCGGATATTCCCCGTTTTCTACCCATGTGCCGATCAGATTGCAGAGGATTCTTCTGAAATAATCGTGGCGTGTGTAAGATAAAAAGCTTCTGGAATCTGTTAACATTCCAACAAAACCGGAAAGGTTTCCGAGATTTGCAAGGGATATCATCTGGTCAGTCATGCCGGTCTTATGATCGTTGAACCACCATGCGGAACCCTGCTGGATCTTTGCAACAGCAGTGGAATCCTGGAAACATCCAAGGATCGTACCGATGGACTGGTTATCGTTTGGATTTAAGCTGTATAAAATGGTTTTTGGAAGCTCGTCTGTACTGTTTAATGCATTTAAGAAATCTGCCATTTCGGAAGATGGAGCATAGTTATTGATGCAGTCGTAACCGGTATCAGGACCAAGTTTGTTGAACATTGGAGTGTTGTTGTCACGTTTGCATCCATAATGAAGCTGCATTACCCAGTTTCTCTTAGCGTACTCTTTTCCAACAAAAACCATAAATGCTGTTTTGAAAATGATTTCTTCCTCTTTTGTGATGGAAGCTCCACCAAGACGTTTTGCAAAAATAGATTCTACAGTCTCAGCAGAAGCAGGAGCGTACATCACATACTCTAAACCGTGATCGGATACAGAGCATCCCATGGAAGCAAAGAAGTTCATACGGTTTTTTAATGCCTCACACAAAGAAGCAAAGGAATCTACCTTGATGCCGGAAACATCAGATAAAGTCGCAAGGTAATCAAGATAAGTTGGTTTTTCGATATTCATTGCTTTATCAGGACGCCATGCCGGAAGAACCTGAACGTCAAAGCTATTGTCCTCAGCAATTTTTTTGTGCCACTCTAAGCTGTCAACAGGATCGTCTGTTGTGCAGATTAAAGTTACATTGGACTGTTTGATGATATTGCGGACAGACATGGATGGATCTGCAAGTTTTGCGTTACAGAGATTCCAGACTTCCTCCGCAGTTTTTTTGTTTAAAACACCGTGGTATCCGAAATATTTCTGTAATTCGAGATGGCTCCAGTGGAAAAGTGGGTTTCCGATTGCTTTTCCTAAGCATTCAGCCCATTTGAAGAATTTCTCTTTGTCTGGAGCTTCTCCGGTGATGTAGTATTCATCCACACCGCAGGAACGCATAAAGCGCCATTTGTAGTGGTCGCCGCCAAGCCATACCTGAGTGATGTTTTCGAACTGGCGGTCCTCGTAAATCTCCTGTGGATTGATATGGCAGTGATAATCTAATACAGGTGTTGTCGCTGCATAATCAAAATATAATTTCTGAGCTGTTTCGTTGGAAAGAAGAAAATTCTTGTCCATAAATGGTTTCATAATAATGTCCTCCTAAAAGTTAAAATAATGTTGTTCCTCGTTTTATGATTTTTCCAGAGAAAATCGATTTTTTTGGCATTTCCTCTCCGGCTAAAACACCGAGCAATGTCTGGACTAACTGGTGTGTCTGGGTTTCTAAACGGTTGTCAACAGAAGTCAGCTCCGGTGTACAGCAGTTTGTCAGCATGGAGTTGTTATATCCCATAACGGAAAGGTCTTCCGGGATGCGAATCCCTTTTTTTTGCGCATATTTGATACTGCCAATCGCAAGGGAATCGTCAGAAGTCATGATGCCATGAAAAGACGCCCCTTTTTTTGCAATGTCTGCCACAAAGTCGGCAATCTCATCCAGATGTTCGATATTGCCGTCGTAAAAGTGGATCAGTTTTTCAAAACCCGGAATATTGTGCTCTTTCATTGCATCGCGGAATCCGTGAAGCTTCTTTAAGCCACTGTAGGATTTGGAATCATATAGATACAGGATATCCGTGATTCCTGCCTGGATCATTTCAGCTGTTGCCTCAAACATGGTTCCATAATCATCACAGAGTGTACTGTAAACATTCGGATAATCAAAGGAAGCATTTAACAGCATGATTGGAACCTGCGTGGAAACATCCTTAATATACTGGTTTTCATCCTCGGTGGAACCGATGAAGTTAGAACCTACCAATATAATGCTGTCCACCTTTTTGGAAAGAATTAAATTAAGGTAATTCTTTTTGATGTCCAGATTATAACCGGTACAGCATAAAAGAGATTCGTATCCGTTTGCCTGTAATTCCTGCTCCAGAAAGTAGACTGCCTTTGCAAGAAAAAGGTCAGACGAATCTGCACAGAGAATACCGATCGTTTTTAAGGAATGCAGTCCCATGCCACGTGCAAAAGCATTTGGAGTGTAATCGTATTTGTCGATGACATCCATGACTTTTTTGCGGGTGGATGGGCGGACGTTTTCACTGCCATTTAAAACACGTGATACAGTGGCGATGGAAACACCGGCTTTTTTTGAAATGTCGTAAATTGTCATTGCCATAGTAAATCCCCTGAAAAATGTGTTCTATGTAAGAAATGGACTTCCTTACATTATTATAAAGCTGCTTATGTATTATAAAAATGAAAGCAGTTACACTGCAATCATAAATATTATACAACAAGCAAAAAAATAAAGCAACAAAAGAAATGGCAAAAATAACAAAAATGTTAAAATAATACGTGCAACATCAACAAAAATATGCGAAATGTACAAAATAATCAAAAATACATATTGACGAAATTGAAAAAAGGTGTAAGAATACAAAATGTAAACGCTTACAAATTGTAAAAATAAATAAAGCGAAACAATGATGAAAAAATGAATCGGGAGGCTGGAAATGGAACTTTTAAGTAAAGCAAAGACAGGAAAAGTAGAAAGACCTGTCAAAGTATTACAGTTTGGTGAGGGAAATTTTCTTCGTGCATTTGTGGATTACATGATCGATATTGCAAATGAGAGCGGAGATTTTAATGGAGATATCGTACTTGTAAAACCGATCGAGTTTGGAACACTGGATCGTTTCCATGATCAGGAGTGTCAGTACACAGTACAGTTGAGAGGAATTGTGGACGGAGAACCAAAACGTATCAATCGTATCGTGACCAGCGTGACGGATGTGGTAGATGCCTATGGAGAATATGAAAAGTATGCAGCATATGCAAAATTAGATACGTTACGTTTTATTGTATCCAACACAACGGAAGCAGGAATCGTCTATGACGATACAGATAAAATAGAGTTAAATCCTCCAAAGAGTTATCCGGGAAAACTGACAAAGTTCTTATATGAGAGATACAGACATTTTAACGGTGCGGCGGACAAGGGGCTTGTGATGCTTCCGGTAGAGCTGATCGACGATAATGGAATCCATTTGAAAGAATGTGTTTTAAAACTGGCAGCACTTTGGAATCTGGAAGAAGGATTCACAAACTGGGTCAATGAGGCATGTGTGTTCACCTCTACATTAGTAGACCGTATCGTAACCGGATATCCGAGAGATGAGGCAGAAGAGCTTTGCAAAGAATTTGGATATCAGGATAACCTGATTGTTACCGGTGAGCCATTTGCGTTGTGGGTGATCGAGAGTGCAAAAGATATCAGTGAGGAGTTCCCACTCCCAAAAGCTGGTCTGCCGGTGATCTTCACAGACAACCAGAAACCTTACAAGCAGAGAAAAGTAAGAATTTTAAACGGAGCACATACTTCCTTTGTTCTCGCATCTTATCTGGCAGGAAATGATATTGTTCTCGAATCCATGCAGGATGAACTGATCTTCAACTTTATGAAGAAGACAATTTTTGAGGAAGTGATCCCGACACTGACATTGCCAAAACAGGATCTGATCGATTTTGCAAATGCAGTGATCACAAGATTTAACAATCCTTATGTAAAACATGCATTATTATCCATCTCTTTGAACTCTGTTTCAAAATGGAGAGCGAGATGCATGCCAAGCTTTTTGGGATATATTGAAAAAGAAGGAAAACTTCCCGAGCATTTGACATTCTCACTTGCAGCGTTGATGGCATTCTACACTGGAACAGAGATCAGGGACAAAGCGTTGATCGGACACCGTGGAGAGCAGGAATACAATATTTTGGATGATGCTGCAGTATTGGAATTTTTTGCGGCAAACAGCAGCAAAGAGCCAAGAGAATTCGCACATGCAGTCCTTTCGAATGAAGACTTCTGGGGAGAGGATTTAAGCAGTCTTGCAGGCGTGGAAGATGCAGTTGCTTCTTATCTTACAGAGATCCGTGCATCTGGTATGAGAAAGGCAATGGAGAAAATTTTTGCATAATAAATAAGGAGTCCAACAGAAATGAAAGACTTTATGAAAATCAACGAAAATGATAATGTGATCGTTGCATTGAAAGAAATGAAAAAAGGAGAAAAGATCTCATTGGAAAACACGGAGATCGAAGCTCTTGAAACAATTCCTGCCGGACATAAAATGGCAGTGAAAGATATCTGCGAAGGCGCAGATGTTATCAAATACGGATTCCGTATAGGTACTGCGAAGGAAGATATCAAAGCGGGACAGTGGGTTCACACGCACAATATCAAAACTGCACTTGGAGATCTGCTGGAATACAAATATGAACCGGTACACATGGAAGAAAAAATAACAGAGGATGCCACATTCCTTGGTTTTCAGAGACCGGATGGAAAAGTCGGTGTCAGAAATGAAATCTGGATTATTCCGACGGTTGGCTGTGTCAACAATATTGCAACTGCCCTGGCAAAACGGGCGAATGCAAAGGTGAAAGGTTCCGTGCAGGAAGTGATCGCATTCCCACATCCTTATGGATGTTCCCAGATGGGAGATGATCAGGAGCATACACGAACGATCCTTGCGGATCTGATCAACCATCCGAATGCGGGCGGAGTGCTGGTGCTTGGACTTGGTTGTGAAAACAGTAACATTGATGTATTAAAACCATACATTGGTGATTATGACGAAAAGCGTGTGAAGTTCCTCGTCTGTCAGGAAGTGGAAGATGAGATGGAAAAAGGCGGGGAACTGCTTGAGGAACTGATCGATTATGCAGCTGCCTTCGAGCGGGAACCGATCAGCGTTTCAAAACTGATCATTGGCATGAAGTGCGGTGGAAGCGATGGATTTTCCGGCATTACCGCAAATCCTCTTGTGGGAAGATTTTCAGATCTTCTGATCAGCAAAAAAGGAACGACAATCCTCACGGAAGTACCTGAGATGTTTGGTGCTGAGACGATCCTTATGAACCGCTGTGAGAACGAGCAGTTGTTTGATGAGACGGTAGAACTGATCAATGATTTCAAACAATATTTTAAAGATAACCACCAGACGATTTATGAGAATCCGTCTCCGGGAAACAAAAAAGGTGGTATTTCCACTTTGGAAGACAAGTCGCTTGGCTGTACCCAGAAGTCGGGAAATGCTCCAGTGAAGGGTGTGCTTGCCTACGGCGAACCTGTAGTGGCACCGGGACTGAATCTGCTCAGTGCACCGGGAAATGACCTTGTGGCTGCGACAGCACTTGCTGCCAGCGGGGCACATATTGTGTTGTTTACCACCGGTCGCGGAACTCCGTTTGCATCTCCGGTTCCGACAGTCAAAATCTCAAGCAACAGTTCCCTTGCCGGAAGAAAGAAGAACTGGATTGATTTTAATGCGGGAGTGCTGGTGGAAGATCAGGAATTGGATGAGACGGCACAGAAACTATTTGATTATGTAGTAGAAGTTGCATCCGGTAAAAAAGTCTGTAGCGAGGAAGCGGGATTCCACGATATGGCGATTTTTAAACAGGGTGTTACATTATAAAAAGAATATAACCGGGAGAACCCGGAGAAAGAGGGGAAAGTATATGGCTATTTTAGACAAATTTTCACTGGAAGGAAAAATTGCTCTTGTCACAGGAGCATCCTATGGTATCGGTTTTGCGATCGCAACTGCTTATGCAGAAGCCGGCGCAACAATTGTTTTCAATGATATCAAACAGGAGCTGGAAGACACGTTCTCAAAAATTGTCATATGTGGAAATAGCGCAGAGCACGGTTATGTCTGCGATGTAACGGATGAGGAGCAGGTAAATGAACTCATTGCAAAAATTGAGAAGGAAGTCGGCGTGATCGACATTCTTGTGAACAATGCCGGAATCATCAAACGTATTCCAATGTGTGAGATGAAAGCATCTGAATTCAGACAGGTCATCGATGTGGATCTGAATGCTCCGTTTATTGTATCCAAAGCAGTGATTCCATCCATGATCAAAAAAGGACATGGAAAAATTATCAACATCTGCTCTATGATGTCAGAACTTGGCCGTGAGACAGTATCTGCATACGCAGCTGCAAAGGGCGGTTTGAAAATGCTTACAAAAAATATTGCATCTGAGTATGGCGAATACAACATCCAGTGTAACGGTATCGGACCTGGTTACATTGCAACACCTCAGACGGCTCCACTGCGTGAGATCCAGCCGGATGGAAGCAGACATCCGTTTGACCAGTTTATTATTGCAAAGACTCCTGCAGCGAGATGGGGACAGGCAGAGGATCTGCAGGGACCAGCAGTTTTCCTGGCTTCTGACGCATCTGATTTTGTGAATGGTCATGTTGTATATGTCGATGGCGGAATTCTTGCCTACATTGGTAAACAGCCATAAAAGCATATTTTCTGGTCAATTCTGCGCGTTATTAAAATGCACAAAAAAATGAAAAAAATATGAAAAAAGTAGTGCATTTTTTAAAAGACTATGCTATAATACAAAATGTAAGCACTTACATAATAGCGATATGACAAAGAAACAAACTGGGAAGGAAAAAGAATTGTCATATCGACTAATATAAGAATAAAGGAGAAGAAAACTATGAAAAAGGAATTTATGAAACGAGTAATGGCAGCTGGAATGGTAGCAGCTATGGCCCTTACAACAGTAGCCTGTGGGGGTTCAGCAGACAACAGTGCAAGCACAGACAAAGCAGAGGCACCAGCCGAGGATGCAGCACCTGCAACAGAAGCAGCAGCTGCCGAAGATGATGGCTCTTATGATGAATGTACATTAACAATTTCCTGGTGGGGTGGTGATTCAAGACATACAGCTACACAGGCAGCAGTTGACGCATTTATGAAAGCGTATCCAGGAATCACAGTTGAAACAACCTATTCCGCATGGGATGGATGGGAAGAGAAAATGGCAACTGCTTTTGCAGCAGGAACCGCACAGGATGTAAACCAGATCAACTGGAACTGGATCACACAGTATGATTCTGATGGAACTACATTCTTAAACTTAAATGACTATGCAAGCGTAATCGATCTTTCACAGGTAGATGAGAAATATCTTTCCATGTGTGAAGCATCTGACGGATCTTTAGCAGGACTTCCAATTTCCATGACAGGTAGAATTTTCTACTGGGACAAAACAACATTTGATGAAGTTGGATGCGAGATTCCTACAACACTTGCTGCATTAAAAGACTGTGGAGAGAAATTCAAAGCTTACGGTGATGACTATTATCCATTAGCTTTAGGCGAATACGACAGAATGATCCTTATGGTTTACTATCTTGAATCCGTATATGGAACAGACTGGGTAACAGGAGATACATTAAACTATACAAAAGATCAGATCGTAGAAGGTCTTGAGTTCATTCAGTCTTTAGAGGATGCACATGTGATTCCTTCTATCGCAACAATCGCCGGTGACGGAGCAGCTTCTCTTGACCAGAACCAGAACTGGATCGATGGACATTATGCAGGTATCTTCGAGTGGGATTCTTCTGCAAGCAAATTCGGTGCAGCATTAGAAGAAGGACGTGAACTTGTTGTTGGTGACTATTTAACAGACCTTGGTGATAACAAAGGTGGTTATGCTAAAGTTTCCATGTGCTGGGCAATCAACGCACAGACCGCTCATCCAAAGGAAGCAGCTATGCTTGTAAATTATCTTGCAAACAATGAAGAAGCAGCACAGATCTTAGCATCTGAAAGAGGTATCCCGGTTTCTGAATCCGCTCTTACAGCAGCAAATGACGCCGGATTATTAAATGAGACAGTTGTAGAAGCAAACGGAAAAGTTCTTGCATGGGTAAGCAACAGCCTGGATCCATACTTTGAGGATTCCCAGTTAAAAGGTTCTGATGGTGTTTACTATGATGCAATGGCAGGATTAAGCTATGGTGATTACACAGCTGATGAAGCAGCAGATGTATTGATCGATGGTATTACAGGAGTTATTGCACAGTAATTAAAAGAGATATAGATTCTTCTGGGGCTGCTGCAAAGACAGCAGCCCTGTTTTAAAAATGGTGTTAATATGGATTTTGATAAAACGATCGGTGTATATCTGGAAAATACCGAATGGAAGGGAAGAACAGATATCGGCTGCCTGTTAAATGGGTGCAGACAGATGTATGCAGCCACACAGGATGAAAGGTATCAGAAGTTTATTCTGCAATATGTAGAAAAAATGTCAGAGGAATGGGAGAACGCCTTTTCAAAGACAGATGTGACAAAGAAAATAAACGCCGGATCTGCATGGATTTTTGCATATGAAAAGACCGGTGAGGAGAAGTACAAAGAGTATATTGAAAGAATGAAAGACGATCTGATGGGATTGTCAAGGACTGCAGAAGGCAGCCTGTGTGAAGAAGGGGATCATAAAAAGCTCATGACAGGACAGCATTTGTATGAAGTGCTTCCGTTTTACATGGAATATGAGACCAGATACCATAATAAGGCAGGATACAATGATATTGTAAACCAGCTTACAGAGATGAGAAGTGGGAAAGACGCAATCTGGTATGTGATGGCTCTGATCGATGTATTGGATCACATGAGTATAGAGATATTTGAACATTACAAATCTCTGCAGGAGATTTTTAAAAAGACCATCAAGTGCATTCCACTGGGTGGAGATGCAAAGATGCAGAAAGTATGCATGGGATATGCAATTTTAAAGGCATGCAATATAGGGATATTAAATCCTGAAAAGTATTTGGAAACAGGACGAACACTTATTGATGGTGCAATAGATGAACCATTTGATCAAAAGGATGATGTGTCTATGGGTATCATGATGATGGCATATGCACAGTTTATCCGGGTTATGTAATCACAGTTAACAGGAGGTATGAGAGGTGGCTAAGAAAACAACTGCGGGGGCAGGTAAAATACCACAGAAAAAAAAGTCATTCAAAGATGTCTGTAAAGAGAATATAGGATTTTTCTTTATTCTTCCATGGCTATTCGGATTTTTGGCATTCAAATTTTATCCGATGGCATCATCTTTATTCTATAGTTTTACAGATTATAACCTGTTCAAGGGATTCCATGAAATTGGAACACTCCAGAACTATATTGATGTATTCACAACAAGAAAGATCGTGACGGCATTAAAGGTAACATTTAAATATGCATTTATCACAGTTCCATTAAAGTTAGTATTTGCGTTATTTATTGCCTACATTTTGAACTTTAAGATCAAAGGTGTCAATTTCTTCCGTACGGCATATTATATTCCATCTATTTTAGGTGGTTCAGTAGCAATCGCAGTATTATGGAAAGCAGTATTCCGTGATGACGGTTTGTTAAACACATTCATGGGATTCTTCGGAATCACAGGACCAAGCTGGCTGAGTGATCCAAAATATTCCCTGATCGTTATCTGCTTACTTCGTGTATGGCAGTTCGGTTCAGCAATGGTGATCTTCCTTGCTGCTTTAAAAGGAGTACCACAGGATCTTTACGAGGCAGCAGCTATAGATGGAGCGGGTAAATGGCGTCAGTTCTTTTCTGTAACAGTACCAATCATTACACCGGTTATTTTCTATAACCTTGTAACACAGCTCTGTCAGGCATTCCAGGAGTTCAACGGACCATATATCATCACAAAAGGTGGACCAAGAAACTCTACAACATTGGTATCACTGCTGATTTATAACAGCGCATTCCAGCAGTATGACATGGGTATGGCAAGTGCAATGGCATGGGTATTATTCGTGATCTTAATGATCTTTACGATCATTGCATTCTTAAGTCAGAAATACTGGGTATTCTATTCAGATGAGGAGGGTAAATAAATGGCTGCTGAGAGCAAGACAAAACATATCATTAATTTGATTTTAAGATATACCGTCCTGATCCTGGTTGGATTTGTAATGGTTTACCCTTTACTTTGGATGGTTGGAGCAACTTTTAAATCCAACGCAGAGATTTTCTCAAGTATCGGACTTTTTACCGCACATCCGAGCTTAGATGGATATAAAGCAGCAATGCAGAATTATGGTGGTACGATCAACGTATGGAAAGCGATGCTTAACACATTCTCCTATGTAATACCAAAAGTTGTATTCACCATGATCTCAGCTACAATCACTGCATATGGTTTTGGGCGTTTTGAATTTAAGGGAAGAGGATTTCTGTTTGCGGTTATGATGGCAACCTTATTCCTTCCACAGGTAGTATTAAATGTTCCACAGTTTATCCTGTTTTCCAAATTAGGATGGGTTGATTCCAAATTGTATCTCCCGATCATTGTTCCTACTTTGTTTGCGACAGATACATACTTCGTGTTCATGTTAGTACAGTTCCTGCGCAACGTACCAAAAGAGCTGGATGAAGCTGCCAAAATTGACGGATGTAACTCCGTACAGACATTGATCAAAGTCATCGTTCCGATGTTGTCTCCGGCGATCACATCCTGTGCATTATTCCAGTTTATGTGGTCATCCAATGACTTTATGGGACCTTTGCTTTATGTAAATACTCCTGCAAAATATCCACTTGCTATTTTCGTAAAAATGTCGATGGATGCAGATGCAGGATTCCAGTGGAACCGAATTTTAGCATTATCACTGATCTCCATCATTCCTTCCCTGATCGTATTCTTTATGGCTCAGGACAAATTCGTAGATGGTATTTCAGCCGGTGGTGTAAAAGGTTAAATTAAGGTATAATAAAAGGGTGGCAGCATTTGCAGCCATCCTTTTTTCTAACAGAAAAAGTACTGAGAAAATAATAGAAAAGAATAAAGATGAGGATTGCAAAGATGCAGATAAGTCTTGTGATGAAAACCGCACGGAGTGCGACCTTTTTGTTAGATGATGGTGGAATATATCACACAAAAAAAGAATATAAAATCCTTTTAAATAATAAGGAGATAAAGACGACAGATACCGTTGTGACATCTGTGTTTGATTTAAAGCCGGATACAGATTATAAGATAAAAGTTACTCATGCAGAGGAAGTAGTCGCAGCCGCAGAGTTTACGACGGATTATGAATATGTCACGTTGGATGTGAAAAAGTTCGGCGCTAAAGGAGATGGAATATCGGATGATACCGGTTTCATTCAGGCGGCGATCATGGCATGTCCGCCAAAGAGCCGTGTCCTGATTCCAAAGGGCGTTTATAAGATCACAAGTATCTTTTTAAAGAGTGGTTTGAACCTGGAGATTGCCAAAGGTGCTGAGTTAAAGGCAGAGACAGACCGTGACCGTTTTGCAAAATTTCCGGGACTCATTGAAAGTTATGATGAGATGGAGGAATATAACCTTGGAACATGGGAGGGAAATCCACTTCCGATGTTTGCAGGAATCATCACAGGAATCGATGTAAGGGATATCAATCTCTATGGAGAGGGCAGTATCAATGGCTGTGCAAATCACGAGAACTGGTGGAAGAATGAGAAAGTGATGGTGGGTGCATTCCGTCCAAGAATGCTGTTTTTAAATCACTGTGAAAATGTAAATGTGCAGGGACTGTATTTCCATGACAGCCCGGCGTGGGTGATTCATCCGTATTTCAGTGATCAGTTGAGATTCTGTGATCTTCTGGTGGAGAATCCGAAACAGTCTCCAAACACAGACGGATTAGACCCGGAATCCTGCAAAAATGTAGAGATTTTAGGTGTGCATTTTTCACTTGGAGATGACTGTATTGCGGTAAAATCAGGAAAAATCTATATGGGACGGAAGTACAAAACACCGGCGGAGAACACGCACGTCTGCCATTGCCTTATGGAAAACGGACATGGAGCGGTCACAGTGGGAAGCGAGATTGGAGCCGGTGTGAAAAACATGCTGGTGGAAAAATGCTGCTTTTCACACACAGACCGTGGACTCCGCATCAAGACAAGACGGGGCAGGGGCAAAGATTCGGTGCTGGATGGGATCACATTCCGGGATATTGAAATGGATCATGTGATGACACCGTTTACCGCCAATGCGTTTTATTTCTGCGATCCCGATGGAAGAACTGAGTATGTGCAGTCGAGAGCGTGCTATCCGGTGGATGAGCGGACACCGGAAATGCGGAAATTCTGCTTTGAAAATATTAAGGCAGAGAATTGTCATGTCGCAGCGGCTTATTTTGAGGGACTGCCGGAGAGCAAGATCGAGAGCATTACCATGAAGAATGTAGAGATCTCTTTTGCAAAAGAGGCAGAGATGGGTGTTCCGATCATGTCAAATGGTGTGGAACCATGCAGTAAAAAAGGTATTTATGTACACAATGTGGAAAAATTGGTTTTAGATCACGTGCAGGTGACTGGGGCAGACGGAGCGCCGGTGGAAGCAGTTGATGTGGATGAAATGATACAGAAATAAAAGAAGGATAAATGTTTGAAAAATCAGAGAGGAAGAGGATATGCAGATAGGAATCCGTTTACATGATACAAAAAAAGGGACATTGGAAGAACGTGTGGCGATCGCAGAGGAACAGGGATTCTCCTGTGCGCATCTCGCTTTGAAAAAAGTAATCTCGGAGTACTCTGTGGCAGACAGTGCGCTGACACCCGGTTTTTCGTGTTATCTGAAAAACCTTTTTGCGGCACATCATTTGGATATTGCGGTACTTGGATGCTATTTGAACCTTGCGACACCGGATCAGGCAGTTTTGGAAAAGAACGTACACCGCTATATGGCGCATATCCGTATGGCATCGCTCCTTGGAGCAGGCGTCGTGGGAACTGAGACAGGTGCTGTGAATGAATCTTACAGTTTTGAGGAACGGAATCACTCGGAAGAGGCATTGGATATTTTTATCAAAAATGTCAGACCGGTCGTGCAGTATGCGGAAAAAATGGGTGTGATCTTAGCAATTGAACCGGTGTATAAGCATATTGTATGCAATCCGAAGAGAGCAAGAAAAGTGCTGGATGAAATTGGCTCTCCGAATCTGCAGATTATTTTTGATCCAGTCAATCTTTTGGACATCAGTAATTACAAAGAGCGCGAATCCATTATCGCGGAGGCGATTGAGGTGCTTGGAGAGGATATCGCAGTGATCCATATCAAAGATTTTATCGTAAAAGATGGAGCACTGGTTTCGGTGGCTGCGGGAACCGGGGAGATGGATTATACGCAGATTATTCGTTTTATCAAAGAGAAAAAGCCTTATATCCATACAACTTTAGAAAATACGACGCCGGAAAATGCAGTGCAGGCAAAAGCGTATATTCAGAAGCTGTATGACACTTGTCAGATAAAATAAATGCGTGTAGACTAATAGAAGAAAAGTCTGGAAAGGTACGTTTTAATTATGTGGAATCGAATTTTTGATGTGGATAATGCTGTTTTTCGTGCAATCGATACGATTGGAAAGATTTTTATTCTCAATTTATACTGGGTGATCTGTTCACTGCCGATTTTTACGATTGGCGCATCGACGAGCGCATTGCTTTATGCGAGCATGAAATTGCATGATAGGGAGGGGTATGTCACCTCTAATTTCTTTTCATCCTTTAAAGAAAATTTTAAACAGGCAACGGAAATCTGGTTAATCTATCTTGTAATTGGAATTCTCTTAGGATTTGATTTTATGATGGGGAATCAGGCAAAAGATACACTTGGTGTGTGTATGCAGGGTGCGGCAATGATCCTTGCTATTCCGTATTTTTTATCACTGCTTTATGTGTTTGGTGTCCAGTCAAGATTCGTGAATCCGGTGAAAGATACGATCCGTTATTCCTTTTTTATGGCACTGCGCAATATGAAGTGTACCATTCAGATGGCAATTTTGATGATCTTACTCGTCTGGGCAAACACGACGGTACTGCTTGTTAATTTCTTAACATTAGTCTATGGCTTCGGACTGATGGGATACTTCTTTGCAGCTTATTATAAGAAGGCATTTGGTAAATATCTGAATCCGGAAGAAAATTCATAAAACAGATGCATCAGAAAAATTACATAATATGAAACAGCAAAAGACATACTATTCCAAAAAGCAGTTCAAGCAAGGAGGAAAGTATGTCTTTATTTATTAAAATCATTGATGTTCATGCAAGGGAAATTTTAGATTCCAGGGGAAATCCGACGGTCGAAGTGGAAGTGACCGCCGAGACAGAGACAACCGGAAAAAAGATCACGGCGCGCGAGTCCGTTCCGTCGGGCGCAAGTACCGGACGTTTTGAGGCGATCGAGCTTCGGGATGGAGAAGAACGGTATTTTGGGTTGGGTGTCCGGAAAGTAGTGGATCACGTCAACCAGAAGATCAGGGAAAAACTCATTGGCTTTAATGTGCTCGATCAGGCAGGAATCGACCGCATCATGGTGGAAGAGGATGGCACGGATAATAAGGGGAATCTTGGTGCAAATGCAATTCTTGGTGTTTCCATGGCGTGTGCCAAAACCGCGGCAAAAGCACTGGAACAACCGTTATATCGTTATCTTGGAGGCACGATGGCACACATTCTTCCGGTTCCAATGATGAATGTCATCAACGGTGGAGTGCATGCAAAAAATTCCATTGATTTTCAGGAGTTTATGATTATGCCGGTGGGAGCACTCGATTTTCATGACGGACTCCGTATGGGAGCAGAAATCTATCATTTTCTACGTCAGATATTAAACGAGGAGGGATTAAGCACTGCAGTCGGGGACGAGGGCGGATTTGCGCCGGATGTCAAGGACACCAGGGAAGTATTCCGCTATTTACAGAAGGCAGTGGAAAAGGCAGGCTATCACGTAGGTGATGACGTGGTGTTTGCCATGGATGCAGCGGCAAGCGAACTGTATGACGAGGAGGCTGGGGTATACATTTTCCCGGGAGAATCCAGAGCGGCAGGAAAAGAGCCGGAAGAGGGAGCTGGAGAAGGCTCTGCAAAGGACTATTGTAAAGACAGTGTGAAGCGGAGTGCGGATGAAATGATCGCTCTGTATGAAGAACTGATCGAAGAATTTCCAATCGTGTCGATCGAGGATGGTTTATTTGAGGATGACTGGGAAGGCTGGCAGAAAATGACAAAACGCATTGGCGGCAGAGTCCAGCTTGTAGGGGATGACCTTTTTGTGACAAATCCAAAGCGGATTAAATGCGGAATTGATTTAAACGTCGCAAATGCAGTTCTCATTAAAGTAAATCAGATCGGAACCGTCACAGAAGCGATGGAGGCGATCGAGATGGCAAAATGTGCTGGTTATCAGGCAGTGATCTCCCATCGTTCCGGGGAGACCGAGGATGCCTTTATCGCAGATCTTGCGGTGGCAGTGAATGCCGGACAGATCAAGACTGGTGCACCGTGCAGAGGAGAACGAACCGCCAAATACAATCAGTTACTCCGTATTGAGGAAGAGTTAAAAGAATCTGCAAGATATGGGAAAGCCGAGATAATCCGAAAGAAATAGGAGCCTAAATGGCTCCTATTTTCTTGCTCATCATTTCCGGGTTGGAAGCATTTGCGAGTGCAGTTTTTTTATCGACGATGCCCTTTTGATATAGGCGGAAAATACTGGTATCCATCGCTAACATATTCTCGTTCGTGGAGGTGTAGATCATGCCGTCAATTTGATGTGTTTTACCTTCACGGATGATGTTACGGATGGCGGGCGTTAACACCATGATCTCAAAAGCCGGAACCATTTTTCCATCCGTGGTCGGGAGCAGACGCTGGGATATGACTGCGTGTAGTACCATGGAGAGCTGTACCGCCACCTGATGCTGCTGAGCAGCTGGAAATGCATCGATGATTCGATCTATGGTATTGGCAGCCCCGATGGTGTGAAGCGTTGAAAAAATCAAATGTCCGGTTTCGGCAGCAGTCATGGCTGTATTGATCGTCTCATAATCACGCATCTCACCGAGCAGGATCACGTCCGGGCTCTGACGAAGGGAAGCGCGCAGAGCTGTGAGATAATTTTCAGTGTCGGTGCATATCTCACGCTGGCTTACGATACTTTTTTTATGGGTGTGCAAGTATTCTAATGGATCTTCCAATGTGATGATATGGGCTTCCTGCTCGGTGTTGATCTTGTCGATCAGGCAGGCTAATGTCGTTGATTTTCCACCACCAGCAGGACCGGTGACGAGCACCATTCCCTTGTTGGTGTTGGCAAGTTCCATCACAGCATCCGGGATCATCAGTTCACTTGGCTGTGGCAAAGTGAATGTGATGATTCGGATGACGGCGGAGTAAGAGCCACGCTGTTTATAAGTGCTGACACGGAATCTTGACACTCCCACAATGGCAAAAGAAAAGTCGTCGTCACCGGTTGTCTCAAATTGGGAAATATCGCGGTGGTCAGCAAGTTCATAAATCGCTGTGACAAAGTCGCGGCACATATCTGGTTTCATGCGTTCTTCCTGATAAGTATGCATCTTTCCGCTTACTTTGTAGGTCAGCGGACGGCCTGCGACAACAAAGATATCGGATGCATGCTCTTTTGTGATATTTTCTAAAATTTCTCTGACGTTCATATTCATAACCAAACCTTTCTTATAATTAATTTCCCTGATACAGATGAAGTGAGTCATCGTCAATCACAGGTTCATTGTTCGTGACGGTCTGCCACTGTGTGACTTTATAAAATTCATCTCCGGGATGTTCCGGATAAAGGAGTTCTAATGTAACATAAAGATTCTGCACATCGTTGATCGTAACCTGAAATGTGCAGGTTGGACAATTACCTACAATCGTAGGCGATCCCGCGGTCAGCGTATCTTCTGTTTTCAGTTCCGGTATCAGATCAGCAGCCTTTTCAAAAAAAGTCTGACTGTCATCACAGTTTGCGTAAAGGTCTGCGAGTGCCAGATCTAATTGCTGCAGATAGTTCCTTGCAGCAGTATCTGCTTCGTAATAGGCGGTTGTTTTTTCTGCAACTTTAAGACTTAATCTGTAATCTGAATTTGCAGTGATCAGAGAGAGCGTCGCAAAAGTCACCAGACATAACATGGTAAAAACCATCAGGATGGATGAAAAACCGATATGGATAAATCCTTTTTTTTGCTTATTCATACTGCATACCTCCTGTTGTGCTTAGGGAAATTGGCTGATAGCAGGAAGCTGACAGTTCATAAAGTGTTTCAGCAGTGCTGGTATCCAAAAAGGTGATGTGGATGGTGGCAAGCTGATCCGGTAAAAAATCTACCGTTGCCCGATAAACAGCGTTTTGTTTTCCACAGGCAAGAAAATCTTTATTGTAGTAGATTAAAATTGTTTCATTCAGACTCATGGATTCCGGATAGATGGAACTTAGGGTTTCCTCCGGGGAATCCGTACTCTGGCAGATTTCTGCGATCGACGTGCATGCGGTCACTGCCTGATGCAGTTTTTCTGTGCTTTTCGAGAGCTGGTATCCTTTGAAAAATATCTGTACACAAAATGTTGCAAGAATCGAAAAAAACAGAATATTTAAAATAATCTCCATCAAAAAGAGACTGGATTTTGAGTGGCGGTATTGATTCATGAAAACTCCTTTTGCAAATTACGATTGTTTTGCATTCAGTGAGATATAAAGCGGATAGGTGTATCCGGTCGTATCCGTAATGGTAAAGCAGTAAAGATTTGAGCTGACCATATCAATGGCAAGTGCCTTGGTTTCAATGATTTTCTGCCCATCTCCCGGTAAAACAGTTGTTCCATCGGAAACTGTGATCTCGCGGAGATATCCGTCGTAACAGTAGATATAGGTTGTGTAGATCGCGTCATTCACAGTCTCAGATAAGGCGATGGCAGGAAAGGCACCGATGGATGTGACTGCGACAGAACCCGCCACATCATTTTGATTCATTTTTTCTTCCAGATAAGAGGATACGGTACGGGTCTCATAATTTGCGGTCATGCTGTCTGCAATCGAATGATATTGTTTTGCTCCGATGGAGACAACTAAAAATGTAGTGGCGGCAAAAAGCGCCAGCAGTGCAAGCAGGAAGACACGGTCGATCGTATGCTCCGGTGTTTTCTTTAATTCAAGCATAAAATCAGTTCCTTTTAATAATAGTGACATCCGGTCTTAAATTTGAGCCGATGTACTGATAGTCGATCAGATACTGGTCAGGATCATAGGTCAGACCATAATGTGTGGTGAGATAAGCAATGTCAGGTGGATAACTGCCCTCTAAAGCATAGCATTGTGTGATCGTCCGGGTGACTGCTTTTTCTAAAATGGTTGTCTGCTCGGATTCATTGGAAAGGCGGATGCGGTCAGCTGCAAAACCAAATACAAAAAGTGTCAAAGCAAGAAGAACGACAGAACACAATAGCT
>OGGS01001139.1_pt1 | contig 20148 bp, 20 predicted proteins | sample 1571281 | NCBI WGS metagenome assembly OGGS01 (sample SAMEA2582042, study PRJEB24529) | metagenome | biome: Human gut stool | place: China | collected 2011 | reverse complement strand
GCCCCAACAGCTCCTCCCTGTTTCCGCCGCTGGCGGCGGTCGTCGCCGTTGCTCCTAACGAGGGGAGGCTTTGGCATGTCGGCCAAGTTTCCCCTGAACGAGTAAAGCTTATTTATTTCGTGGACTGTAGTGCTCCGCTACAGAGAGCCGCGGCAGCTTGACAAAGTGCGCTGTCCAGAAGCAGCTGACCTTTGCAGCGGAGCCCGCACTTTTGCGCCATATTGGACTTTTGGCAGTCAGCTCAAAGTGACCCAGCCTGCCAAGGGCTCCCCTATCAGGGGAGCTGGCAAAGCCGACAGGCTTTGACTGAGAGGTTCTCCCCGGCAGAGCGCTCTGCCAAAAACAAAAACCGCGCCGCAGGTAATGTTCGAACCTGCGGCGCGGTTTATCTATTGGAGGAAATAGTTCTCGTAAATAGCAATCGGTTAAATCCCGTCTGGATTATAGAGATATAATACTTCATTCAGCGCAAAAAATCAACCCAGGCAGGCAAAATCACAAATTACAACAAAAGAACACCTTGAAGTTTTTCAACCTCAAGGTGTTCTGAGCTGGAGCTGCTATCCAGATTCGAACTGGAGACCTCATCCTTACCAAGGATGCGCTCTACCAACTGAGCTATAGCAGCACAATCACAGCTCAATTATAATACCATAAACTCTGCCGCATTGCAAGCGTTTTTTGCAAAAAAATCTGGCATTTTGCGTTTTTTCTGCCCAGATACAGAAAAGCGGCTGCCGTTTTCCACGGCAGCCGTCTGCATTGTTGAAAATATCACTCGATAAGGCCGTTCAGCAGGGCCAGGCACTTGCGGCTGTGCAGCTTGCGGATGGCCTTTGCCTCGATCTGGCGGACGCGCTCACGGGTGACGCCGAAGTCGCGGCCCACCTCTTCCAGCGTGCGGGGACGGCCATCGTCCAGACCAAAGCGGAGACGGATGACCTTCTCTTCACGGGGGGTCAGGCTCTTGAGAGCCTGATTGATCTGCTGGGCCACCATAGCGCGGTCAGCAGCCTTGCCGGGAGCCTCGGCATTCTCGTCGGCGACGAAATCGCCCAGAGAGGAATCCTCTTCCTCGCCCACGGGGCTCTCAAGGCTGGCGGGCTCCTGTGCCATGCGCTGGATCTCACGCACACGCTCGACGCTCATGTCCATGGCCTTTGCCAGCTCTTCCGGGGTGGGCTCGTGGCCGTTCTGGTAGACCAGCTGGTTAGTGGCCTGACGCATCCGGTTGATGGTCTCGACCATATGCACCGGGATACGGATGGTACGGGCCTGGTCGGCGATGGCGCGGGTGATGGCCTGACGGATCCACCAGGTCGCATAGGTGGAGAAGCGGAAGCCGCGGTCGCAGTCGAACTTCTCAGCCGCCTTGATGAGGCCGATGTTGCCCTCCTGGATGAGATCGAGGAAGGCCAGATTGTGGCCCACATGCTTCTTGGCGATGGAGACCACCAGACGGAGGTTCGCTTCGCTCAGGCTGCGGCGGGCGTTCAGGCCGTCGCGGCGGATCTTCAGCAGCTCTTGACGGCGCTCCTCGGTCAGGGGACCGTTCTCCACAGCCTCCATGGCCTCTTCCTCAGCAGCCTTTTCCTCGGCGTCCTCGCTGGGCTTCTCGTTGCCCTCTTCGTCAATATCCTCGGTGTAGCTGCGGCTGTTCTCATCCTCCTCGAACGAGAAGCGGGCGCTGTTCTTCTTGATGTACTCGGTCGCACCGTACTTCTGGCGGTCGGCCTGCAGGATGTGGGCAGCCTCGGCACCGGCGTGGATGCGGCGGCTCAGCTCCACTTCCTGTTCTGCGCTCAGCAGCGGGATCTGGCCGATCTGCTTCAGGTAGTTCTTCACCGGGTCATCCAGCAGCTCGTCCATGGCGGCCTTCAGGTCGGCCGGGTTCTCCTCGCCCTGGTCCTCGTCCTCATCGGCACCGATGCCCAGATCATCGTTGTTGTTCTCAGCGTTCTCCACCTCAGCCATGATGCCTTCCACATCCAGGCTGGGCTCGATCTCTTCTTCCTGGATCTTGATCCCGCGTTCTTCCAGAAGCGTATAGAGCGTGTCCAGATCCATTCTGCACTGCGCAGCCAGCGCCTTTGCCTCCTGCGCCGACAGGGTGCCTTCGCCTTTTGTCAACAGTTCCTTTAAAGTCATGCCCATTTCGCTCTCTCCTTCTTGCTGCGGGGAAAATTTTGGTTGTTGTTCCTGCACATCAGATCACAAGACCCCCGTTGACACCGAACACCTGCCCGGTGATGTAGCCGGCGTCCTCGCCTGCCAGGAAAACCAGCAGCTTTGCCACTTCGTCGGCGGTGCCAAGGCGGCCCACCGGGGTCTCCTCGGCCAGCGTCGCCTTGTCCTCGGCGGTAAAGGCTGCCATCATATCGGTTTCAATGACCCCGGGTGCCACACAGTTCACCGTGATGCCGCTGGGGCCTTCTTCTTTGGCCAGTGCCTTGGTCAGGCCGATGAGGCCCGCTTTGGCGGCAGAATAATGCACTTCGCAGCTGCCGCCGGTCTGGCCCCACATGCTGCTCACCGTCAGGATACGGCCCGCCTTGCGGCGGATCATGCCCGGCAGCGCCAGCTGGCACAGGTGGAACGCACCGGTCAGGTTCACGTCCAGCATGTGCTGCCATTCTTCCGGGGTGATGTCGGTGAACAGCTTCTGCTGTGCGATGCCGGCATTGCTCACCAGCACATCCACCCGACCCAGCGCCTGTTCCGCCGCACGGAACGCCAGCTCGCAGCTGGCCCGGCTGGCCACATCGCACTGCACCGCCGTGATGCCCGGCAGCTCCGCTTCCAGCGCGGCCGCCGCCTCGGCATTGCTGTGGTACAGCACCGCCAGGCGGTAGCCCGCCGCATAAAAGGCCCGGGCCGCCGCAGCACCGATGCCCCGGTCGCCGCCGGAGATCAGCACCGTGCGCCCGTTTGCGGGCACCGCCGCGCTCTGGGGCTGCGGCTCTTCTGCCGGTTCCGGTTCCGAAACCGGGGTCGGCTCTGCCGGTTCTGCCGGAGCTGCTCTGCGGGGTTCCAGAACCCGGGTGGGTTCGTCCGGAACGATCTCTGCCGGTGTGGTTTCCGGCACCGGGGCCGGAGCAGCCGACGCTTTTTCCGGTTCATACACCGGCTCTTCCTCCGGTGCGTCAAAGGTCAGTTCAAACTCGTCTTCGTACAAGAGTACTGCCCTCCTGTCGTGTTCTCTGCAGCGTGCCATTTGCACCCTGCAGGAAGGATCCGCGGCCCATCGCCCGGCAGAGCAGCGCTCTGTCTCATTTCTCCGGTCAAGTCCGGTCCTGCGGCGTGCCCGCCGGGGTGTTCAGATGGGTTTCGACAAAATACCATTGAATAATATAGCACAATTTGCAGAAAAAAGAAAGTGGAAGCTGCTCACTTTTCCACGCAGCTTCCACTTTTTTACGGTTTCTTCATATTCTCGGCGGGCGGTGCGGGCCGTTTCCACTTCGGCCGAGCAGCCAGCCGCACCCGCAGATCCTTGAAAAACGCCTGCAGCAGTGCTCCGGCTTCCTCGGCCCGCAGGCCCTGCTCCACCATCGGGTGGTGGTTGAACGGCAGGGCAAACAGGTCCGTCACACTGCCGCAGCACCCGGCCTTGGCATCGGCCGCGCCGTACACCACCCGCCGGATGCGGCTGTTCAGGATGGCCCCCGCGCACATGGGGCAGGGCTCCAGCGTGACGAACAGCTCACACTCCCACAGCCGCCAGCCGCCCAACGCCTTGCAGGCCGCGTCGATGGCCAGCAGCTCGGCATGATGCAGGGCGTTCTTTTCCGTCTCGCGGGTGTTGTGGGCCGCCGCCACGATCTGCCCGTTGCGGGCCACCACAGCCCCCACCGGCACTTCGCCCAGTGCGGCCGCCTTGCGCGCCTCGTCCAGCGCGGCACCCATCAGTTCAAAATCGGTCATGCGTTCTCCTTTTATCCTGCGGCAAATACCAGCAGATTATTCAATGTATGCAGTACCCAGCCCGGCCATACGCGGCCGGTGCGCTGCCGGATGGTTCCCAGCAGCACCCCCAGCACCAGCGCATAGGCGATTCCGGCCGCTCCGCCGTGCTGCACCGCAAACAGCGCCGCCTGCACGCACACTGCCGCCCGGGGTCCCAGCGGCTGCAGCAGCCCCTGCACCGCGCCCCGGAACACCAGTTCCTCAGCCAGCGGAGCCGCCGCGCAGTGCAGTGCAAAGCTCTGCCCGGCTGCACTCAACGGCAGGGCGGCACAGACGGCCGCCAGCGCCCGTCCCGCCGGCAGGTACGCCAGCGCACAGCCAAAGGCTGCCAGCAGGGCTGCCGTCCGATTTTGTGGTCTGTGCATGGCTCTGCCTCCCTTCTGTCTGGCCTATCTTATCACAGCAGCGGTCGAACGCGCAAGTATTTTGCGTTCTGCCGCGTCAAATGTTGCCCAACCAATTGACTTTGCCCGTCGGGTTCTGGTATAATGCTTTCCGACGTTTTTGTTGAAAACGTTGTCTAACAGATTTTACCGGAAATCCGGAGGTATTTTATGATCCGCATTCTCACCGATTCTGCGTCCGACATCCTGCCCGCCGAGGCAGAACAGCTGGGCGTGACCGTGATCCCCCTGAACGTGACGCTGGAGGACGGCACCGTGCTGCGTGACGGCATCGACAAGACCCCCAGCGAATACTACGCCCTTTTAAAGGAGTGTCACAAGCTGCCCACCACCAGCCAGCCCAGCCCGGAGCTGTTCGAGCGGTTCTATCAGGACGCCGCCGCTGCCGGGGACGAGGTGCTGGGCATCTTCCTGTCCCATGAGCTGTCCGGCACCTGGCAGTGCGCCAGACTGGCCGCTGACCTTGTCAACGTGGACAACGTGCTGTTCGTGGACAGCGCCAACGTCTGCCTGGGCGAAGGGCTGCTGGTACGGCTGGCTGTGCAGCTGCGCGCCGCCGGTAAGACGCTGGTGCAGATCGCCACCGACCTGGAGCACGCCAAGGAGCACCTGCATCTGGTTGCCGCCATCGACGACCTGAAGTACCTGCGCAAGGGCGGCCGCCTGCCCGCCGCTGTGGCCGTGGCCGGCGGCATGCTGGGCATCAAGCCGCTCATCACCATCAAGGAAGGCAAGGTAGCCATGGCCGGCAAGGCACGCGGCCTGCCCGGTGCCTACGTTGCGCTGTTCAAAAAGGTAGAAGAGCTGGGCGGCATCAGCGCCGCCGTGCCTGCGCTGGCCGGTTATACGCTGTCTGCCCGCGAGGTGCAGCCCATCCAGACCTACCTGCAGGACAACCTGCAGTGTGCCGAGCCGCTGGTGCGGCAGATCGGCTGCGTCATCGGCACCCACGCCGGTCCCGGTGCCTTTGGTCTGGCCTTCTTTGATCAGGGACTGGAACTGTAAGCATCCTGAAACGCGAGACAGGCTTCCTCGAAAGGAAGCCTGTCTCTTTTTTATTCCAATCAGCAGTCAATCCAGATGGTGCCGCTTGCAGAAGCGCTTGCTCACGGCGTACATGGCCACCCACAGGCCCACGGCCAGCACAAGATAGAGCGGATTCTTCATGGAGCTCACCAGCGACTGACCGAACACCGCCATCATGGCCACCATCACGCCCTTGCCCAGCAGCATCGTGATGAGATAACGCTTCTCGTCAAAGTCCGAGATGCCGAAGGCCAGATGCATGAAGGAGCTGGGCGCAAAGGGCAGCAGCATGAGCATGAACAGCGACGACGTGTCGAAGTGGTTGACCCACTGCTGGGCTTTTTCCAGCTTGGGCCAGCGGCCGGCGATTTTCCAGAAACAGCGCTTGACGATGCGCCGCCAGAGCAGGAACATGAGGGTTCCGCCCAGCGCCACCCCGATCCAGCTGTACAAAAAGCCCAGGATGCCGCCGTGGGCTCCCACGTTCAGGGCCACGATGGCAATGAGCGGCAGCGGCGGAAAGAACGACTCCACCACGGCCAGCGTGATGGGGGCCAGCGGCCCCAGATCACCAAAGCGGTCCAGCAGTGTCTGCCAGTATTCCAGCGTGCCCAGCTGATGGGCCCACTGCAGCAACGTATGTTCCATTTGCGTTTTCCCAGTCCCTTCTGTTCCAAGCGGCGGCCGCACAGCCGCCTGCTGATAGTATATCCCGTTTGTATGACAGAGCCATGAACAGACCGTAGCAGTTCTGTATGCACGACCCTCTGCCCTATAAAACGAAACGGAACAGGAACTTCCTGCAAAAGAAAAAGAATTCTGTATTCTTGTCAGTTCTCCGCGGACTTTTCGGCGCGGTTCTTCAGCCGCTCCAGCTGGGCTGCGCGCTGCTTGTTCCAGCGGGCAAGCAGGGCCTCATCCGGCAGCTGCAGGCAGCGGGCAAAGCTCCAGTGCAGCCCGTCGCGGCGGGCCAGCTTATAGCGCTGGAACACGCCGCCGCTCACGGCATTGCCGGAACCGGCACAGTGCGGGCACTGGCTCAGGGTGTACCAGCTGTTGCTGCCCTTTTTCAGCCAGACATCGTCCGGGGTCAGGGCGGTGCCGCACTCCGGGCAGTTCATCGTGTAGATCTTGGGGTCGGTGCGCCAGGCGTACTGCTCCACATAGCCGTGGAACACCTCAAAATCACGGTATTCGCCGGGGGCCGGGCACAGGCTGGCCTGCAGGCTCTCGTCCTCGGTGGGGTAAGCGGCAAGACCGGCCCGCAGGTCCAGCAGACGGCAGACATCGGCGGTGTACAGCGTGTCGGACAGCGCATCGTGGAACTGCCGTTCCATGGGAATGCCCATCCGGGTCACGACGCTTTCCAGCGTCATGCCCTCGCCCTCCTTGCGGGGGTGCTCCCGCAGGAACACCTGCTGCAGGTCGTACCACACGGTGGGGCGGCTCTCGTCGATGTTGCACAGGAACAGGTTCTGCTTGAGCACCGGCACGTCATCCATGCCCCACTCGGCAAACTCGGCATCCGGGCCGCACCACTGCATAAAGCGGCGCAGCCCCTGCACGATGGGCTCGCCCCGGTCCAGGTCGGCCTGGGTCAGACCCGTCACCTTGGCGATGTGGTGCTGCAGGGTGCGGAAAATGCGGGGCCGCAGGTGGATGGAGAAGGTATCCAGCACGTTGGCATCCTCGTCGATCTTCACCGCGCCGATCTCGATGATCTCGCCCCGGAAGGTCTGCTGCACGCCATGATAATTAAAGAGATACGGCTTATAACCGATGTTCCATTCCAGATCAAATAAAACCAGATTGCGTGGCATTGTTGTTTGTGTTCCTCTCAGTTCAGGATAAATTTTTCGATGGCCTCGGCCACGCCGTCGTGGTTGTTGTCGGCGGCGGTGACGTAATCGGCCACAGCCTTGACGGCATCCTCGGCATTCTGCATGGCAACGCCCACCCCGGCATAGGAGATCATGGAGCGGTCGTTCAGGCCGTCGCCGCAGGCCATCAGGTTCTCCCGGGTCAGGCCCATCCGCTCCAGCAGGGCGGCAAGGCTCCTGTCCTTTGCCACGCCCAGCGGCACGGCCTCGATGAAGAAGGGGCTGGAGGGGTACAGGTCGATCCGGCCCGCAAACTGCTCCTTTCCGGCGGCGCAGACAGCATCCCGCCGGGCAGGGTCAAGGGTGATGAGCATTTTGCAGATCGGGTAGTCCACATAGGAGGCAAGATCATCCACATGGAGCATCGGCAGCTTTGTGGTAAAGCACTCCTTGTTTGCCCACACGTCCTGATCCCGCTCACACACGATCCCCTCGCTGTTGTAGGTCAGGATGGCCACATCCTGCCGGGCTGCAAATTCGCAGAGTTCCGGGACGAACTCCGCCCCCAGCTGCACCTGATACAGGGCCTCGCCGGTCATGCAGTCCACGATCTTGCCGCCGTTGTAGGCCAGCACACAGCCGCCCTTTTTGTCCAGCCCCAGCGCCTTTGCCAGCGGCAGAATGCCCGCTGTGGGGCGGCCGGAGGCCAGCACGATGGTCACGCCCTGTGCGGCGGCGGCATCCAGCGCCGCGCGGGTGCGGGGGGTAACGATCTTTTCGTCATTGGTCAGGGTGCCGTCCAAGTCCAGAGCCAGCACCCGGATATTCGATCTTGCCATGATTTTTATTCCTCGTTCTCAGGCAGGGGCTTCCCGCCGGATATTTTATTACTTACCCATCTATTTTACAATGCTTTCCCTTTTCTGTAAAGCAGGAAACCTGTTCCCCGCCCAGAGACAAGCAAAAAAGCCGCCCGGCGAGCAAAACCGGACGGCTGAGAAGGAAGAAAACGCGTTATTACAGGATGTCGATGTATTCCCCGGCCAGCGCCTTGTTCATGCTGCGGACGGCGCAGAACTTGCCGCACATGGAGCAGGTGTCGCTGTGGTCGTCTTCGGGCAGGCGGGCGTCACGGATGGCCTTTGCCGTCTCGGGGTCGAGGGCGCAGGCGAACTGTGCATCCCAGTCGAGGACGCGGCGGGCGTCGCCCATCTTGTCGTCGATGTCCCGGGCGTGAGGGATGCCCTTGGCGATGTCGGCGGCGTGGGCGGCGATCTTAGAAGCCACGATGCCCTGCTTGACGTCGTCCACATTGGGCAGAGCCAGATGCTCGGCGGGGGTGACATAGCACAGGAAGGCTGCACCGCTCATGGCCGCGACAGCGCCGCCGATGGCAGCGGTGATGTGGTCATAGCCGGGGGCGATGTCGGTGACGATGGGGCCGAGGACGTAGAAAGGTGCGCCCATGCAGATGGTCTTCTGGATCTCCATGTTGGCGGCGACCTGGTTCAGAGGCACATGGCCAGGGCCTTCCACCATGACCTGGACGTTGTGCGCCCAGGCCCGCTTGGTCAGCTCGCCCAGACGCACCAGCTCTTCGATCTGGCAGACGTCGGTGGCGTCGGCGAGGCAGCCGGGGCGGCAGGCATCGCCCAGAGAGATGGTGACGTCGTGCTCTTCGCAGATGTCCAGAATCTCGTCAAAGTGCTCATAGAAGGGGTTCTCGTTGCCGGTCATGCACATCCACGCAAATACCAGCGAGCCGCCGCGGCTGACGATGTTCATCTTCCGCTTATGCTTGCGGATCTGCTCGATGGTCTTACGGGTGATGCCGCAGTGGAGGGTGACGAAGTCCACGCCGTCCTCTGCGTGCAGACGCACCACATCGATGAAGTCCTGTGCCGTCAAGGTGGCGAGGTCGCGCTGGTAGTGGATGACCGAGTCGTACACCGGCACAGTGCCGATCATGACGGGGCATTCGTGGGTCAGCTTCTGACGGAAGGGCTGGGTATTGCCGTGGCTCGAGAGGTCCATGATGGCCTCTGCGCCCATGTTGACGGCGCTCATGACCTTCTGCATCTCGATGTTGTAGTCCTTGCAGTCGCGGGAGACGCCGAGGTTGACGTTGATCTTGGTGCGGAGCATGGAGCCGATGCCCTCGGGGTTCAGGCACTCGTGGTGCTTGTTGGCCGGGATGGCGACCTTGCCCTCAGCGACCAGCTGACGGATCTCTTCGACGGTGCGGTACTCCTTCTTGGCCACCGTTTCCATCTGGGGCGTGACGATGCCCTTGCGGGCGGCATCCATCTGTGTGGTGTAAGTCTGCATTTGAAAATCCTCCGAAAATACGCTCTCTTTATTTATGAACAGCGTCCGGGACGCCGTGCATCCAGTTTTCGACCCCGACGCCGCCCAGAGTGTGGTCCAGCGGGCCGGAGCCGCGGCCCAGATCGAGCTGCGCGTTCAGCGCGTCGGTCAGGTAAGCCTTGGCCCGGGCGATAGCTTCTTCCAGCGCAAACCCTTTGGCAAGGTTGGCCGCAATGGCACTGGACAGAGTGCAGCCCGTACCGTGGGTGTTGGGGTTGGCGATACGCTTACCCGGAAACCAGATCTCCGTGCCATCCGGGAAGGTGAGCAGATCGTCGGCGTCGGTGTCACTGTGGCCGCCCTTGAGCAGGACGGCACAGCCGCAGTCGGCGGCGATGGCCCGGGCGGCGGCGCTCATGTCGGCACGGCCCGAGATGTGCAGGCCGGACAGCACTTCGGCCTCGTGCCGGTTGGGCGTGATGACCTCGGCCAGAGGGAACAGCTCCCGGCGCAGGGTGCGCACGGCATCCGATGCAATCAAATCAGAGCCGGAGGTGGCTACCATCACGGGGTCCACGACGATGTGTTCCGCCTTGTAAAAGCGGAGACGCTCGGCGATCGTCTCAATGAGCGGGGCAGAGGACACCATGCCGATCTTGACGGCGCAGGGGCGGATGTCGGTGAAGACGGCGTCTATCTGCTGGGCCAGAAATTCGGGGCTGACCTCGAAGATGCCGGATACGCCGGTGGTGTTCTGGGCCGTCAGGGCGGTGATGGCGCTCATGGCGAAGACGCCGTTCATGGTCATGGCTTTGAGGTCGGCCTGAATGCCGGCGCCGCCGCTGGAATCGCTGCCCGCGATGGTAAGTGCAGTTTTCATGGGTTTGCTCCTTTATCGCAAGTCAAGAAATTTGTGCAACATTCAAACAGCATATTTGCGATATGCAATTCAACGCTGTTGCTGTTGCATTAAAAAGTTGAATTGCTATAGATGATTTGTTCTGTCAGTGCCTTCAGCTCTTTGCACTCAGCCTCAATGTCCTCGGCGCTGAAAATAGCGCTCACGAGGGCCACGCCGTCCGCGCCGGAGCCTTTGAGCTTGAGGATATTGTCTTTATGGATGCCGCCGATGGCCACGACCGGCACATCCACGGAGTCGCAGATCTCTTTCAGTCTGCCCTCCGGCAGGACATCCACATCGGTTTTGGTGTGGGTGGAAAATGCCGCACCGACGCCCAGATAATCCGCGCCGTGGGCCACGGCCAGCTGTGCCTCCTCGACGGAATGGGCCGACACACCGATGATCATGTCAGGGCCGACCTTGGCGCGGACGTCTGCGGTAGTCATATCTTCCTGCCCGACGTGGATGCCGTCGGCATGGCATTTTATAGCGATCTCGACGTTATCGTTGATGATGAAGGGTACGCCATAGCTGCGGCAGAGGGCGGAAAGCTCCATGGCTTCCTGCAAAAATGCCGCGTCGTCCAGCTCCTTTTCCCGCAGCTGGACGCAGGTGACGCCGCCTTTCAGCGCGTCTTCCACCTGCTGGCGGAGGGTCTCGCGGCCCGTCCACGCCCGGTCGGTGACGGCGTAGAGAAGCATGGTGTGTTTATCGCATTTCATAGCGTGCTCCTTCCTCGAGCTGTTCGGGGGTCATGTTGAAGATCGCGTCGATGATGTAATTGCGGTAGGTGGCGTTGCCGTCCAGCCTGGAAAGGCGGCTGTGAGCTGCTTCGCCCGCAAGGCCCATGGCGCAGACCGCTGCAGCAGCGGCTTCCAGAGGCTTGTCCGGGTTGGCCGCACAGAATGCCGCCGTCAGGGCCGAAAGCTGACAGCCAGTGCCGGTGACGGCGCTCATCATGGGGTGGCCGTTGCGGATGCAGAAAGCCCGCTCTCCGTCGGCCACGATGTCGATGGCACCGGTGACGGCGACGACCGCCCCTGTGCGGGCCGCAAACGCTTTGGCGAATGCCACGGTCTTGTCCAGCGTCTCGTCAGTCACTTTGTCGGCGGTGTCGGCGTCCACGCCTTTTGTGGTGCCGCTGCCTGCCGCCAGCGTCCGAATCTCGGAGATGTTGCCCCGGATGACTGTGAACTTCACTTCCCGCAGGAGGCGCAGTGCCGTTTCGGTGCGCAGATGGGAAGCGCCTGCGCCCACGGGGTCCAGCACGACAGGACGGCCCAGCCGGTTGGCGGTGTGTCCCGCCAGCAGCATGGAGGGGATGGTGCGGCTGTTCAACGTGCCGATGTTGAGGTTCAGCCCGGCACACAGCGAGGTGATGTCCTCGACCTCGGCGGCATCATCCGCCATGATGGGGGACGCCCCGCAGGCGAGGACGATGTTGGCACAGTCGTTGACGGTGACGTAGTTGGTGATGTTATGGACAAGCGGGCTTTTGGCCCGGACGTTGGCAAGGATGTTCCGAAACATGGCTTCTCCTTCGAATCAGCTCAGGCTGGCCTGCATGGCGCGGAGTGCGCCTGCGCGGGAAAGTGCGCCCAGCAGTGCGCCTGCAATGATGGCACCGCCGGCGGTGGAGACGAGGAAGGGGACGATGTAGGCGTAGAACGCGATGTCACCGGCGCTCTTGCCCATCAGCAGGATGGCGACGGGGTAGGCGCACAGACCGCCGAGGATGGAGGTGCCGAACACCTCGCCCACGAGGGTGGGCAGCAGCTTATTGGTCTTGTGGAAGACGATGCCGCAGAGCAGTGCGCCGAACATGCTGCCGGGGAAAGCCATCAGACTGCCCAGACCCAGCAGGTTGCGCAGCAGGGAGGCGACGAAAGCCACGCCCACGCCGTAGTAAGGCCCCAGCAGGACAGCGCAGAGGATGTTGACCATGTGCTGCACAGGGGCGCATTTGCTGCCGAAGACCGGGAAGGAGAAGACGCTGCCCACGACAGCGACAGCGCAGAACATACCGGCGAGGGCCAGCTTTTTGGCAGAATAGTGTTTCATAGTGAGTGCTCCTTTTCAATAAAAAATAAGTGCAGGAGCAGACCGCCGCTCCCGCACACGAACAGACCCGGCACCCGCGCAGAGATGCCGGAAACGGAAGAAGCGGTCGAGGCTCACTGGCCTCCTCTCACGCCGGAACACGGCTTCCCATCGCATACAAAACCCCAGACTCAGGGCGCTCCCCCTCAGTCGGCAACAAAAAAACAGGAGACGCCTCGAGCGGTGTCTCCTGTAAAAATCCATAAACAGTGTTATGACTTCCTACGGCGGCATTATCCGCATCAGGTGCAGAAACTGTCCGAAAACAATTTCTAAGGGTCGAAGTTCGAGAACTCCCTCTCAGCCTGCTTCTACAAGCTCCCCTGTATTTGTTTGTCGGGAGTATTTTACACCCATCGGGGATAAAATGCAAGGGTTTTCTTTTTTCGCGGCGCGTTTTGTGGTATACTGAAAAAAGCCCGCATTTGCAAAAAACGGGCAGATAAAGGAGATATGGCTTATGGGTCTTGTCAAAGCGGCATTGGGCGCAGCATCCGGCGTGATGGGCGACCAGTGGAAAGAATACTTTTACTGCAGTGCTCTCCCGGCGGAAGTGCTGGCTGTCAAGGGACAGAAGAAAGTCTCCGGGCGCTCTTCCAACCGCCACGGCGCCGAGAACATCATCACCGACGGCTCCATCGTGGCGGTGGCCGAGGGCCAGTGCGCCCTCATCGTGGAGCAGGGCAAGGTGGTGGACCTCTGCGCCGAGGCCGGCGAGTACACCTACAACACCGGCACCCAGCCCTCTTTGTTGAGCGAGGGTCTGGCCAAGAATATCGACGAAGTGTTTGCTGAGATCGGCAAGCGGTTCAGCTTCGGCGGTCAGGCTGCCACCGATCAGCGCATCTATTACATCAACACCAAGGAGCTGATGGGTAACAAGTACGGCACCCCCAGCCCCGTGCCGTTCCGCGTCGTGGACCAGCGTGCCGGCATCGACATCGACGTCAGCATCCGCTGCTTCGGCGAGTACAGCTACCGCATCGTCAACCCCATCCTGTTTTACACCAATGTCTGCGGAAATGTGGAAAACGAGTACACCCGTGACGCGCTGGAAGGCCAGATGCGCACCGAGATGATGACCGCATTGCAGCCCGCCTTCGCCCGCATCAGCGAGATGGGCATCCGCTACTCGGCTCTGCCCGGCCATACCACCGAGCTGGCCGAGGCTCTGAATCAGGAGCTGTCCGGCAAGTGGAGCAAGCTGCGCGGCATCGAGATCGTCTCCCTCGGCGTGTCCGGCGTCAAAGCCAGCGAAGAAGACGAGCAGATGATCAAGGAGCTGCAGCGCAGCGCCGCCTTTATGGACCCGACCCGCGCCGCCGCCCACATGGTGGGCGCACAGGCTTCGGCTATGCAGGCAGCGGCTTCCAATACCTCCGCCGGTCCGGCCATGGCCTTTATGGGCATGAATCAGGCCGCTGCTGCCGGCGGCATCAACGCCCAGGCCCTCTACCAGATGGGCGCACAGCAGCAGCCTGCCGCTGCTCCTGCCCCCGCAGCCGCCTCGGCGGCTGGCAGCTGGAGCTGCTCCTGCGGCCAGACCGGCAACACCGGCAAGTTCTGCACCGCCTGCGGCAAGCCCCGCCCCGAAGCAGGCTGGGTGTGCAGCTGCGGCGCACACAATACCGGCAAATTCTGCTCGGAATGCGGTAAGCCCCGCCCGGCGGCCAAGTGTCCGAACTGCGGCTGGACCCCTGACGACCCGGCCAACCCGCCCAAGTTCTGCCCCGAATGCGGCAAGCCTTTCGGAGCCTGAAAGGGGAGCTGAGATATGGCAGAAAACACCACGAATTACCAATGCCCGGCCTGTACCGGCCCGCTGCGGTTCGACAGCGCCAGCGGAAAGCTCTGCTGTGATTACTGCGGCTCCACCTACGATGTAGCACAGGTTGAGGCTCTTTACGGCGAGAAGCAGGCGCGGGCCGATAAGGCCGCCGAAGCCGCCGAAAAGGCAGCGTCCAGCGGCTCTGTCTGGGGGGAGATGGAGACGGGAAATCTCAGCAGCCGCACCTGCACTTCCTGCGGCGCAGAGCTGGTCTGCGGCCCCGAAACAGCTGCCACCACCTGCCCCTACTGCGGCAACCCCACCGTGCTGGGCGGACAGCTTTCCGGCAAGCTCAAGCCGGAGTACATCATCCCCTTCCGGATGGACAAAAAGACCGCCATCGAGAACCTGAAGAAGTATTATAAGGGCAAAGCCTTCCTCCCCAAAGCCTTCAAAGAGTCCAACCACATCGAGGAGATCCAGGGCGTGTATGTGCCGTTCTGGCTCTACGATGGCCGGATGGAGGCCCGGGGCGCTTACAAGGCCGAGATCAGCGAGAGCCACCGTGAGGGCGACTACATTGTCACCACCACCAGACACTTCGACGTGGCCCGCGTGGGCGACGCCGACTTTGTTCGGGTGCCGGTGGACGGCTCCAGCAAGATGCCGGACGCCCATATGGACGCCATCGAGCCCTTCGACTACAGCGACCTCAAGCCCTTCTCCACGGCCTACCTGCCCGGCTTTCTGGCGGACCGGTACGACGAGGACGACAAGAAGTGTGCTGCCCGCGTCCTGACCCGGATGAAGAACAGCACCGCTGCGGCCCTCCACGATACGCTGGGCGGCTACACCGGCGTTCAGACTCTCTCGGAGCAGATCGACTCGCGGACGCTGGAACCCCACTACGCCCTGCTGCCGGTCTGGATGCTCCACACCCGCTGGAAGGAGCAGGACTTCCTCTTTGCGATGAACGGCCAGACCGGCAAGCTCATCGGTGACCTGCCCGTGGATAAGGGCAGAGTAGCTGCATGGTTTGCCGGCATCAGCATCCCGCTGATGATACTGACGGCTCTCATCATGCTGCTGTGAGAGGGGGAGACGGGAATATGAAATACTGCAAAAAACTGTTTGCCCTTCTGGCTGCGGCCCTGCTCTGCATGGCCCTGACTCTGCCGGCCGGGGCAGCGGCCCCGCTGGTGCGTGATGAGTGCGGCGTCTTTGACGCCGACACGCTGGCCGACCTTGAGGAGCAGGCCGAAAGCGCCTCCGACGGCCACGACGTGGATGTCTACTTCCTCGTGGTGGACGACATCGGCGATGCCGACCAGCGCGACTACGCGAAAAATTATTACATCTCCAACGGCCTCGGCTACGGCGACGAACAGAGCGGCATCCTCTTCCTGCTGGCGGTCGGCTCCCGCAAGTACGTCACCATCACCTACGGCGAGGGCGTCACGGCTTTCACCGACTACCGCATCGAGCAGCAGGAGGACGAGATCGTCCCGGAGCTCTCCGATGAGGAATGGGCGGATGCCGCCTATACCTACATCGATATGTGCGACTATGCACTGGACTACTATGCCGACTATGGCGAGCCCATCGATGTGGATAATGACATCGGCCTGGAAGACCTGCTCATTGCCATGATCTTCCCTCTCGGCATTTCGGCGTTCATCTGCCTCATCCTCTACCACCGGATGAAGACGGCCCGGCAGAAGACGGAGGCCGACGAGTATATGCCCGGCTTCACCCTGCGGGTCAAGCGTGACCGCTATACCCACACCACCCGGGAGCGCACCTATGACCCGCCCCAGAAGGAGTCTCACGCCTCCGGCGGTTCGTCCGTCGATTCCGACGGATTCGGAGGCTCGTCGGGCGGCTCGTTCTGAAGCATAAAAGCAAAAACACCTCGCTGCATGACACAGCGAGATGTTTTTATTTTCAGGGTCTCAGCCGAGGCTCACGCCCATCCGGCGGGCGACGGTGAGCAGCTCACAGCCCTCGGGGATGTTGCGGGCCTTACCGGCGATGTCCTCGAGGCGGTTGGCGATGACGCGGTTGTTGACCATGGCGACGGTGACGCCGTAGCGCTCCACTTCCACCAGCTTCGCGGCGTAGCTGCCGAACTCGGTGGCCAGTACGCGGTCATAGGCGCTGGGGCTGCCGCCGCGCTGCATATGGCCCGGGATGCAGACGCGGGTCTCCATACCGGTCTTTTTCTGGACGGCGGCGGCGATGCGGTTGGTGGCAGTGACGCCGTAACCGGCTTCAGCGCGCTTTGCCATCCACTCTTTCCGCTTCATCTTGGCCTCTTCGGTGTTGATGGCACCCTCGGCCACGGCGATGATGGAGAAGTTGGAGCCTTTGCGGGCGCGGCGCTCCACAGCGTCGCAGACCCGGTCGATGTCGTAGGGCTGCTCGGGCAGCAGGATGATGTCAGCTCCGCCGGCGATGCCGGAGTAGAGGGTCAGCCAACCGGCCTTGTTGCCCATGATCTCAATGCACATGACGCGGCTGTGGCTGCCGGCGGTGGTGTGGATGCGGTCGATGACCTCAGTGGCGATGTCCACCGCGGTGTGGAAGCCGAAGGTGACGTCGGTGCCGTAGATGTCGTTGTCGATGGTCTTGGGCAGGCCGATGATGTTCAGACCCTCCTGGGAGAGGAGGTTGGCCGTCTTGTGGGTGCCGTTGCCGCCGAGGCAGAGCAGACAGTCGAGCTTGGCGTCCTTGTAGGTCTTTTTCATGGCCGCGACCTTGTCGATCTTGTCTTCTTCCACCACGCGCATCAGCTTGAAGGGGGTGCGCTTGGTGCCGAGGATGGTGCCGCCCAGCGTCAGGATGCCGCGGAAATCGTCCTCGCACATCTCCTTGTATTCGCCGGTGATGAGGCCGTGGTAGCCGTTCAGGATGCCCACGATCTCGACATTCTCGCCGAACCGTGCATACAGGGCTTTGGCCACGCCGCGGATGGTGGCGTTCAGGCCGGGGCAGTCACCGCCGGATGTCAAAATACCAACACGCATCTTCATAGAAACCTCCCTGTCAGGCCGGTGCCGCTGGCGGCACGCGTACCGCGTTGTTGCACAATGCCGGGCAATGTGCATACAATTTGCATATTCTATCTTTTACAATACGCCACGCAGGCGGTTTTGTCAATGCGGTGCGGGGGAGGAGCAGGGGAAAAAATTTTGTAACCATTCCAAAACCGGGCAGAGAGGGTGCAGATGCCGGATTTTTTACATGTTTAACAAAAAAATCTCAAAGATAAAGCGTTTCTTGTGTTTGATGCAGGGATATGGTATAATGAAACTGCAAAAGAGTACATTCTCTTTTGGTCCGCAGATCACCTTGCAACAAGGAGATATGGATATGAAAAAGCGTGTAACGTTTTTGGCAGCTCTGCTGGTTGCGGCATGCTTTGGTGCAACCGTGGCGATGGCAGAAGGCAGCGCCAAAGTAACCGCCCAAAGCGGCCTGAATATGCGCCAGGGCCCCGGCATCAATTATAAAGTGGTGACGGTATTGAATAACGGCGCAACCGTGAATGTTGTTACCCCCGATGACGGCAATGGCTGGGCTTATGTGACCAGCGGCAAAAATGCGGGCTGGGTGGCAACCAAGTATCTCAGCGGCAGCGCCGCCACCACGCAGGCACCGTCCTGGCGCGGCAGCGCCGTCAACTGCACCGTTAAAAGCGATGCGAACATCCGCCGCGGCCCCGGTACGGACTTTGGCGTGCTGGGCGTTGTGCCCGCAGGCTTTACCGTCAGTGTGGACAGCTACCAGGATGGCTGGGCCAGTGTGACCTGGGGGGATGTTTCCGGCTACATTGCAACCAAGCTGCTCAACGGCCTGCCTGCCGCCAACGGCGGTACCTCCACGGCCAGCAACTCCACCAGCGGCCGCTACGAGGGTGCGGATGTGACCTGCACCCTGAACAGCGACGCCAACCTGCGCAGCGGCCCCGCCACCAGCTATGAGGTGCTGACCGCCGTTCCCGCGGGCTTTACCGTTACGGTACACAGCTATGCCAACGGCTGGTCCTGCGTGACCTGGGGCGATACCACCGGTTACATTTCCAACAGCCTGATCAACGGCCTGCCCACCGCCAACGGCGGCAAGGGCGGCAGTTCTTCCGGCAGCACTGCCGGTACCAGCTGGTACGGCGGCCATGATTATTCCAACGTGTACGACTACAGCTATTACCGCAGCCAGAACGCTGATCTGCGCGCCGCGTTTGGCAATGATGCCAACGCCTACCTGCAGCACTTTGTGAACTATGGCATGGCGGAGGGCCGCCAGGGCCGCGCCAGCTTTAACGTATATACTTACCGGGATGAGCACCCCGAACTGTGGGAAAAGTTTGGTGATAACCTGCGCGGCTACTACCTGTGGGCGTGCGGGATCCCGCAGTAAAAAAATTAACCAATCAGGAGGTGTCAAGATGACATTTCTGTTTTGGGCAGCAGCCATTGTGGTGTTTGCCATTGCGGAAGCTGCTACCACGGCGCTGGTTTCCATCTGGTTTGCCGTTGGTGCAGCGGCAGCCATGGTGGCCAGTATCTTTACCGCATCGCTGGGCGCTCAGTGCGCCGTGTTTGCTGTGGTGTCCGCCGTAACGCTGGCCGTTATGCTGCCGCTGCTGGCAAAGCGCCGCACCATGCGCCAGCCGCCCATTACCAACGGTTCGCCGCTTACCATCGGCAGCCGCGGCATTGTTCTGCGGGAAATCCCGCAGGGGGATATCGGCCGCGTGCGTGTGGATGGGCTGGATTGGCAGGCCCGCACGGTGGACGGCACTCCGCTGCCAAAAGATGCACGCTGCGAAGTAAAAAACGTGGACGGCGCGGTACTGATCGTATCCGCTGTTCCCGTACCGGCTGCGGCACAGCCCGCAGAACAACTGCACTAAGGCAGCCTGCCAAAGTGCCCCGTATTGTTTGAGGAGGTCCCTAATGTTACTGGTTATTGCTATCCTGCTGATCCTTGTGCTGATCGGCATCGCCCGCTGCATTGTCATTGTGCCCCAGTCCAACGCCTATGTTACCGAGTGGCTTGGCGTGTATAAGGATACCTGGGGTGCCGGCCTGCACCTGCGCACTCCCTTTGTGGAGCGTGTGTCCCGCAAGGTCAGCCTGAAAGAAGAAGCCGCAGACTTCCCCCCGCAGCCCGTTATCACCCGCGACAACGTTACCATGATGATTGATACCGTTGTGTTCTTCCAGGTGTTTGATGCCAAGCTGTTTGCTTACGGTGTCAACCGCCCCATCCAGGCCATCGAGAACCTTTCTGCTACCACGCTGCGCGATATCATCGGTTCTATGTCCCTGGACGAAACGCTGACCAGCCGCGATCTGATCAACACCAAGATCACCGCCAGCTTGGACGAAGCGACCGACCGCTGGGGCATTAAGGTAAACCGCGTGGAGCTGAAAAATATTGAGCCCCCGGCAGAGATCCGCCAGGCCATGGAAAAGCAGATGAAGGCCGACCGTGAAAAGCGCGCTTCCATCCTGCTGGCGGAAGGTGAAAAGCAGGCAGCCATCACCCGCGCCGAAGGCGAAAAGGAAAGCGCCATCCTGCGCGCCGAAGCCGTAAAGCAGCAGCGCATCCGGGAAGCTGAAGGCGAAGCCCAGGCCCTGCTGATGGTGCAGAAAGCCAAAGCGGACTCTATCCGCCTGATCAACGAAGCCGCCCCCAGCCAGAACATGCTTGCCCTGCGCAGCATGGAAGCTATGGAAAAAGTGGCTGACGGCCAGGCCACCAAGATCATCGTCCCCTCCGAAATGCAAAACCTCGCCGCAACCGTGGCAGCGATTAAGGAAAGCTAAGCTCAATTAGGAGTTAAACGGC